>Ga0256405_10000053_pt1 | contig 332949 bp, 314 predicted proteins | sample RumenRJG_02DNA_FD_189096 | JGI IMG/M metagenome (GOLD analysis project Ga0256405, IMG submission 189096) | Bovine rumen microbial communities from Lethbridge, Alberta, Canada - RJG_02 | ecosystem: Host-associated > Mammals > Digestive system > Stomach > Rumen | place: Canada: Alberta...
TGCTATCAGCGGTTCTACTTCTGGTCAATAGCTTTCGGATGGATTTGTAACAGTTATCTCCGGTCTTTATTCACCCTGTTGCAGCTCCGTTTCGCCCCAAACTGGAACTTAACTTTTCAAGTCACCGTTTTGCAACAAGATCACCAATCAGTTTCTGGATATCCATGACATACCCTCCTGTTCATTTTTCGGATGCAACCATCCGTTACTGTTATATATATTATAGCCGCTTCAAAGTTGTATGGCAAGAGTATAACAAAGCAAAAGAAAAGAAAGACTTGAAGTTGTATCACTGTTTGCGTTACAATCTATACAAATGAAAGTAACATATACAGGAGGTTCTGATTATGCCTGCAGCGAAGAAGGACACAACCACAGCAAAGAAGACAACGACTGCTGCGAAAAAGACAGCAGCCACAGCCGCAAAAAAAACAACTGCAACGACGGCTAAAGCCACCGCTTCTGCCAAAAAGACAACCGCAACGGTAAAGAAAACTTCCGCTGCGGCAAAAAAGCCTGCCGCATCAAAGACAGGAACGGCAGCAAAGAAGCCGGCAGCGGTGAAGGCCACCACGGCAGCAAAGAAGCCTGCGACGGCAAAGAAACCTGCGACGGCAAAGAAACCCACGGCGGCGAAGACAACAGCGGCAAAGAAGACAACAACCACAGCGAAGAAGACAACCACAGCAGCAAAGACAGGCACGGCCAGGAAAACCGCGTCAACAGCCAAAGCAACGGCAGCCAAAAAGCCTGCTACAGCTAAAAAGGCCACAACCGCAAAGAAACCTGCGGTGCCTGCCACAGCGAATACGTCCATCAAGGTAACGGCGGCTGAAAAGAAACTGATTGAAGCCTACCGCGGTGCTTCCGGCGACCTGAAAAAGGTTTCCCTCAAAGTACTGAAAGGTGAATACGGTGACGCAGCCATTAAACTGCTTGATACTGTCGGTGGCGGTATCGAAGCCGGTGCGGAAGGAATCGGAGGCGCACTGGGCAATCTGCTGGGCGGACTGCTTGGCGGAAAGTAAGAAGATACAAAAAAGGTCGTCTGATGAATCAGACGACCTTTTTTCATGTTCAGGTTATTTTCCGGCAACGATGGTTACATCTTCCGTAACGGTGAGCTGGAGAGAGGCTTTGCCGACACTTTCCGGTTCTCCGCCGTTAACGCTGTAACCGCCGGAAGCAAGATCTGAATTATCCGCGATGACCTTGATACGCGCTCCGGAGGGGACTTCTCCTTCCGTGACGGAACGAAGTCCTTTGCTGAGGTAAGTAAAAGTGCAGCCTTTGCAGGTGACTTTGCAGATTTTACTTTCATCCAGTTCAGCTTCCGCTGTGGAAGTACGGACTGTTTTAATATCCAGAACGATACTTTCCGTTACATTGGTTACTTTAAACTCATTCACAGGCTGTGCGGGTTCAAAGCGGATACCGTTGACTGTCCAGCTTTTAATGGGATCGTCGGAACGAACCGCGAAGGAACCGGCATTGGTAAATTCCAGGGAAGAAACAGGAGCTGCGTCGGTTGCATTTCCTTTACTGTCCAGTTTCAGCAGAATTTTGGACGGGGAAGTAACAGTAATGGTTCTGTTTTCAGCGACGATATCGCTGTCAGCACCTTCACCGGCGTCCCCGCCTTCCGGCTGAACGTCCGCTTCCGCAGAGGAAGGAGCAGGGGCATCGGTTGTATCCGCAGGAGCAGGTTCCTGTCCGCTTTCTGCAGACGCGGGAGCGGCCTCCGGAACAGCGGCGCTTTCATTACTGCCTTCTGAGGAAGGAGAGGGTTCTTCACCGGGTACCGCCATACCGTTTACATAAAGGAAGACGGTGTCAGAGTCAATTTTATATCCGTTTCCGTTCACATGGCAGTAAACAGACCAGCCGTGCATGGAATCGGGGACACGGGACAGAGAAATCTTCTTGGAGTTCGGGTTGCTAACCTTAACCCCTTTTACAACAGAAGATAGTTTTTTGCCGGACACCTTATCACCTGTCTCGGGGTTTACGAAATACCAGGTATAGGAACTGACCGTTCCCTTCACGGTGACAGAAAAAGAGACAGCCCCTTTCTTGGATGTTGTGGCCGTTTCGGGCTGCTTGGTGATCTCAGGCTTACTGGCTGCCAGGGCACTTACAGTAAGCGATAAAACGAGACAGAGCGTCAGGATGATTCCGATCAGCTTCTTCATGATGTACGCCTCCTGTGAATAACCATAAAATGTTTCATATATATTACCATAGAATTACAAAAAAAACAACACACAGGTTCGACCGCGAGGCTTTTGTTCTGATTATTCTTTTTCCCGAAGATTCAGCAGCTTCAGAACAACGGTTTCTGCCGAACCGTCCTGAGACAAACGGCCGGATTTCAGGGCATATTCTGTGTCAAAACAAATCCGAACGGCTTTCTTCACCTGGCTGCCAGTATATCCGGAAGCCTGACGGATATACTGATCGACAGCAAAGGAAGGCACACCCAGAGCGGAACGGATATAGTCACCGCTCTTTTTCTCATATTGCATGATTTTAATGTGCTGCAGAAGACGATACTGCCGAAGCAGCATGGACAGGATAGCCATCCGGTCCGTTCCGGTCAGAAGCTGATTGCGCAGCAAAGTAAAGGCTCTGTTCCTTTGACCTGAAACCACGGCGTCAATCATCTGGAAAACAGTGCACTCCGTGGAAGGCGTGGCGAGAGCTGTTACATCCTCAGCGAGGATACGGGACCGATCCAGCGTACAGGAAGCAAGCTTCTGGATTTCATTACGCAGCAGACCGGCGTCTGAACCAACCGTAAAAATCAGATATTCAGCGACACGATCGTCACATTCCTTGCCTGCTTCCTGAAATGCATTGACAACAAAACGGGTCAGTTCCGCACCGCGAAGAGGAGCAAAGGTGACAATACCGGAAAGCTTTTTGACAGCGTTGTACAGCTTTTTTCTGCCGTCCGGTTTTCCGGTGCAGTAGAAAAGCAGGATGCAGGATTCCGGTACGGAGGGCAGGTAGGCAATCAGCCTTTCATCGGCTTCAGACCGGCCCATAAGTGCGGGCAAATCACGAATGATCACCAGCCGCTTATCGGCCATAAACGGCTGGGTTTCCACGTCAGCAATAAGCTGGTCGAGGGAAGGATCCTCCAGTATTGTTTCGTTCAGGGTTTCCATCCCTTCGGGAAGCACTGCATGGCGCAGTTCCGAAAGCGCTTCCTGCTTGAGATGCTCCTCTTCGCCTTCGAAGAGGAGTACCTGGGGCAGGGAATGCTGTGACAAAGCACGGATAAAGTCCTTACGATCCATAAAAAAGCCTCCGGTCAGGTCAGGGTGTGAGATACGGAATTACAGAAAAGAGTTTTTCTTCAAAACGAACGGTAACGGCACCGCATTCAGGAGTCCCGTATACCGGAATATCGCCGACACGGGTACGGAAATCAGATAACCTGTCATTCTGGCGGCAACTCAGCAGAATTGCCCGGGGGGATACCGATGAAAGGAACTCTGGGCCGGTTGAAGAAGCAGAGCCATGATGAGCGGCTTTGAGCAGATCAGACGGCACCGCGCAGTAATGTTCATAAGCTCCGGGCAAGTCTGCCGCCAGAAGGACGGATGTATCCTTCAGAATCAGACGAGTGACCAGTGAATACTGATTGGCATCCTGACCGATACGGGTTTTTCCTTTTTCCGGCCAGAGAACAGAGAGAACCCCGGACGGCAGGAGAAGTTCATCGCCGCGCGACATTGTGCGGATTTCGGTACCGCTCTGCCTGAGCTGATCCAGCATTATCCTGAAATCAGGATGAATGTCCTGGAATTCCGCACCTTCCGGAAGCAGAATCTGCCGAACCGGGATTTCGTCCTCGATCAGGGAATGGAGTCCGCCAGCATGATCCGCGTGCAGATGCGTCAGGATTACTGCGTCTGGGATCAGACGGCGGGACCGCAGGAAACTGCTCAGGGTGCTGTCAGCTTCTCCCGTATCAAAGACATACACTTTGTCCTGATCCCAGAGGACAGCCGCGTCAGCATTCCCGGCACTGAATTGGATGTATTCCGTGGCAGAATGATGGACGGGAAGTAGGGATACAATGACAACCGCCGTTCCGATGAACAGCAGGAAAGCCCGAAGACGCAGCCGAAAGCGGATAAAACAGCAGAAACCGGCAAAAAGAAGCATTACACCGGAGACCGTCAGGATATTGGGCGTATGAATCCAAAGGGTCAGACCTGGAAGGGAACCCAAATGACGGATACCGCCCAGGAAAAAGGCAGTGAGAGAAGACAGCGGACCGGCCAGAAGACCGGAAAAAAAGGGGAAAGGAAGACAAAAAAGGGCCAGCCAGAAAAGCAGAATCAAAACACCTGAAACCAGCATAGCCGGAAGATTGATCAGAAAAACCAGCAGCGGAAGGCGCTGGAAAAAAGCCAGTTCAGGAAGCAGCAAACCCAGCTGGATGCCGAATGTCAGAATCAGAGATTCGAACACTGAACGCAGAATACGGCCGCGGACAAACTGCTGACGCCGGAGAAAAGGCGTAAACCAGACCAGACCGAGAACGGCACAGAAAGTAAGCTGGAAGGAAGCGGAGGTTACCTGTACCGGAGAAAGCAGCACCATAATGAAAAGGGCAGCACTGAGCAGATGAAGACCGGAGCGGGGACGGTTGAGTATACGGCCCTCCAGTCCAAGAACCATCAGAAGGGAGGCACGGATTACCGGCTGGCTCATGCCGCAAAGGGAAGCATAAAAGAACAGAAGAATGCCATAGAATGCCAGGCGAACTCCCTGACGGAGCTTCAGCAGATGAAAAAGAAGATTCAGGATTCCGATCAGTACACCGACATGAAATCCGCTGACGGAGAGGATGTGAGCTATTCCCAGACGGGAAAAGGCCTGGCGGTCTTCGGATGGAATCAGAGAACGCATTCCGAGGAGTAAAGCGGAGGCATAGGATCCGGTTTCATTTCCGAGTGAGCGGATCATGGCGTCGGAAAGCCTGTGCCGCAGTGAAGCAAAGAAACCGGGAAGAGAAAACTTTTCAGGATCCTGTACGGTAAACTCATCTTTTCCGTACAAGCCAATCAGTATACCGCGCTGCAGAAGAGATTCGCGGAAATTATATCCATCGGGATTTTCAGCGCCCCGGGGATGGTACATGGATGCCTGAAAGGAAACAGATTTTCCGGGAATCAGTTCTGAATGCTCGATATCAGAATAAAAAGTCCAGTATGCACCGCCGACGAAAGGACGTCCATCCAGATGAACGTCAGACAAGGCAATACGGTACTGACCAAAGGAACCGGTCGTCACTTCATCGGAAATCACACCCTGGACCTTATATTGACCTTCCTGTGGCAAAGCAGGATGAAAGGCAACCGATCCTGCCAGGATTCCCAGCACAAAGGAAAAGGCAATGCAGGCTGTGAAACGGAACCAGCCCTTCAGAAGAATCACTGCAAAAAGCACAAGAATACAGGCAAAAAGCGGCAGGAGAATACCGGCCGCGTATCTGCCCGGAAATACACCCACAACCAGAGCCAGCGCTGCGGGCGGGAGCAGCCAGCTCCGCTGCCGGACAGTCACAGATCAATAACGGCGCCGGCTTCGGCAAGCCGTACACGGGGAAACACCGCGCGGGCTTCCTGAAGCAGCGTCCTGACGGGCCAGAACGGATTAAGATGGGTGATGATCAGGCTGCCGGCATTTACATCCGCAGCAAGCCGGGCGGCCAGTTCCGCGGAAAGATGCGGCTTATCTTCCGACCAGGCAGCAGCCGGGAAAAGCCCGTCGGCCAGAAGCAGGTCACAGCCGGCATAGTCAGCAGAAAGTGAAGGGAGCGTATTGGTGTCTCCGGTGTAGCCGAATGTTTTACCGCCGCAGGTAACGCAATAACCCACTGCCGGAACCGGATGACGGGCGGCATTGATACGGATTTCGGCATCATCCAAGGTCAGGGTCTGTCCGGCTGATACTTCTGTGAAAGAGAAACAGGGGGAAGAGGATACCAGGCCGAAAACAGGGGATGAAGGATCAGCCGGGCCATAAACAGGAAGCGTTTTCTGACAGGCAGCCAGCCTGTACATCAAAACAGGAATATCTGCGGTATGGTCATAGTGCCAATGGCTGACAAACAGGGCGGAAAGAGATTCCGGGGCGGTCAGCGAAGTCAGGAGACCGAGCACACCGCTGCCCAGATCAAAGCAGAACAGACTGTTTCCTGTTTCCAGAAGATAACCGGATGTAGCGCCGCGGCTTTCCGGGAAAGGTCCGTTTATTCCAAGCAGATGCAGTTTCATGACCGATTACAGCTCCTTTACTGTGCCGCCGTTGTCGGAGATTACCATGGAGATTGTTTTCAGAGCGGCTGCAACTTCTCCCGTGCCCGGATCAAAAATCCAGAGATTAACAGGGGAGATCCTTTCGGAAAGGCAGTCATTCAGAGCGTCTGCGTTCATGCCGTAATAGTCGGGAAGGGAAAGCATCCGCTTCAGGGCAAGATGGAGTTCCCGGGAAGATGCATAGCGTGTGCCGTCTATCATGATTGTCTGCATATTTGTTATACCTCCGCAAAAAGAAGGATAAATGATACTGTCCCGGTTATTATATCATGCTGTATATTGAGCAACAAGCCTCGATCAGATGAAAGAAGCCGGGAAGGAAAAAGAAAAACGCACAGCGTTTCAGACTGTGCGGATACAGCAGGCATAAAGGGCTCAGATTCCTTTTCCGGTACGCAGGGAAAAGGTGAGCATATAAGATGCAAAAGCGCTTTCCGTAATGATGATACGGGCGTCCCCGGTTACCAGCAGGCGCAGAACGGGCAGATCCCGGCCGATATGCTGCCAGGCAAGAAACTGATACAGCAGTATCAGCAGGATAACGGCGGCGGGAAGCCACAGAAGCCAGGCAAAAGGTTCCCTGAGCCGGGTAGCTCCGGCAAGAGGAAGCAGCAGTGACAGCATGACGCCCAGAACGGCACCGAGAAGCAGCGGGCCGAAGAAAGCATCCATAGAACTGAACAAAAGCTGAATCAGAAGGCACAAAAAGAGGAGCATTCCCAGGGGAACCAGGATTACAGTCAGTTTTCTGAGGAACAAATCTGATTCATCTCCTTCCGGATTTCATCCAGCAGTTTCAGGTCTTTTTCATCCAAAGGGGCTGTTTCAAGCAGATCAGGCCTGTGCAGCAGGGTGGCTTTCAGGCTTTGATACCGCCGCCATGCCCTGATTTTCGCATGATCTCCGTTCAGAAGAACTTCCGGCACCTCCATGCCGTTCAATTCTCTGGGACGGGTATATTGCGGATATTCCAGCAAGCCGTCGGAGAATGACTCCTCTTCCGGACTGTCCGCACTACCCAGAACACCGGGAATAAATCGGGAAACACAGTCAACCAGGACCATTGCTGCAGGTTCACCGCCTGTCAGAATGTAATCTCCAATGGAGATTTCCTCATCCATACAGGTATCCAGGGCACGCTGATCCACGCCTTCATAATGGCCGCAGAGCAGGATAAGCTCCTTTTCCCGGGAAAGCTCACGGGCAAGGGAAGTAGTGAGTTTTTTGCCACGGGGGCCCATATAGATCCTGCGTGCAGAAGGGTATTCAGCAGAAACGGCTGCCACAGCGTCCAGAATAGGCTGCGCCATCATCACCATACCGGCTCCGCCGCCAAAGGGATAATCATCCGTATTATGGTGCTTGCTGAGGGAATAAGGACGAATATCGGTGATCTGAATATCTATGAGACGCTGTTCCTGCGCACGGCCCAGAATGCTGGACGAGAAGAAACTTCCGAACATCTCCGGAAAAGTTGTCAGGATATTGACCCGGAAGGGACTGTTCATGACCGTACAGCCACCTCCTCCAGTTTTTCACGGACCGTACGGATGAGCTTCCGCTCCGTATCCACTTCCGGGAAGACGGCTTTCAGCGCCGGAGCCATCAGGGTGGAGGTGCCGGACTGAAAGACCCAGGTATCCACTGTTCCGTATTGCAGTACATCTGTAAGGACACCGATGCTTTCTCCGTTCTCATCCTTTGCTTCACAACCGATCAGATCTGCAATAAGCGTTGAGTCCTTATCCACGGGAGCTGCAGCACTCCGGGCAATGTACAGATCACAGCCGCGGAAACGTTCGGCGGCATCAGCGCTGTCGCTTCCGTCCAGGTGAGCATAGACAAAACCGTCCCGAATCCGCACGGTGCGGAGTGATACAGGGAGAAAGCTCTCGTTCTTTTTCAGGTACAGGGTATCCCACTTGTGAAACCGCTCAATATCTGCCGCATAGGAACGGAGCTTGCATTCTCCTCGTACTCCCTGGGGCTTGAGTACGGTGGCAATCATGAGATAATCGTTCATAGATGAGTATTCCCTCCGATGAAAGCACGGCGGGATCCGCAGATCGGATCCCGCCGGACATGGCTGTAAGCTTATTGAATCTCAACAAAAACAGGTTTGCTGTTTTTGAGCGTGGCGGCTTTCACCACGGCGCGGATTGCCTTGGCAATCCTGCCCTGCTTGCCGATAACCTTGCCCATATCATCTTCAGCCACATGGAGCTCCAGAATGACAGCTTCAGGTCCTTCGGTCTCGGTAACGCTGACCTGATCGGGATGCTCCACCAGAGACTGTGCCACAAAGGTTAAAAGTTCTTGCATGGGTACATCCTTTCTTAACTCAGGCTCACTTTTCCTCGATCGCGCCGGACTTCTTCAGCAGAATACGGACGGTATCAGTGGGCTGAGCGCCAACGCCGAGCCAGTACTTGGCGCGCTCGTTGTCAACCTTGATTTCAGCGGGCTTGGTCATGGGATCATAATAACCGATCTCTTCAATGAAGCGGCCGTCGCGGGGGCTGCGGATATCAGCAACAACCACACGATAGAAAGGCTTTTTCTTCATTCCCATTCTCTTCAGACGGATTTTGACAGACATTTGGATTTCCTCCTCAAAAATAAATGAATAATATATATGGAAATCATATAGCGAGGTATATGAGTCCAAACAAAGGGAAGGTTGGAATTACATTCCCGGGAAACGCATGCCGCGAAGAGCCTTTTTGCCTTTGGCGCCCATCATACGTTTCATCATTTGCTGGGCCTGCTCAAACTGACGGATCAGTGTATTCACATCCTGTACGGTGGTGCCGGAACCGGCCGCGATGCGCTTACGGCGGCTGGCATTAAGGATGGAAGGATCCCTGCGCTCTTTGGGAGTCATGGACCGGATAATGGCTTCCGGTTTTTTCATGGCATTGTCGTCTACGTCAATGTCTTTTCCGCTCATACCGGGAAGCATGCTGATCATGCTGCGAAGACCGCCCATCTTTTTCATGCTTTGCATCTGGTCCAGGAAGTCTTCAAGGGTGAGTTTGTTGTTCAGTCCCTTGCGGGCGAACTTTCCGGCATCCTGTTCATCGAAGGCTTCCGCGGCCTTATCAATCAGAGTCAGCACATCACCCATGCCGAGGATCCGGCTGGCCATCCGGTCCGGATGGAAGGGTTCAATATCTGAAAGCTTTTCGCCGATACCGCTGAACTTGATCGGTTTGCCGGTAACGGCTTTGATGGAAAGCGCCGCACCGCCGCGGGTATCGCCGTCCAGCTTGGTCAGGATGACGCCGGTCACACCGAGTTTCTCATCAAACGCCTTTGCGACATTAACCGCATCCTGACCGGTCATGGCATCAACAGTCAGCAGGATTTCCGTAGGGGAGACTGCTTTCTGAATCCGCAGAAGTTCATCCATCAGATCCTCATCGATATGAAGACGACCGGCGGTATCGATGATCAGGACATCCCGCTGATAATACCGGGCGTATTCAATGGCTTCCTTCGCGGTTTTAACCGGATCCTGTGTACCCTTTTCAAAAACCGGTACGTTCACCTGCTGACCAACCACCTGCAGCTGTTTGATGGCAGCAGGACGGTAGATATCACAGGCGGCCAGCATGGGCTTCTTACCCTGCTTGGTCAGGTAGCCGGCAAGCTTGGCACACATGGTTGTTTTACCGGCACCCTGCAGACCGCAAAGCATAATAATGGAAGGTACGGAAGAGGACCAGTTCAGCTTCGCGTTGGTGCTGCCCATCAGCTCGGTCATTTCTTCGTTGACAATCCGGATAACCTGCTGGCTGGGCGTCAGGGATGAAAGTACGTCGGCGCCCACACAACGCTCTGTGACCTTACGGATAAAATCCTTGGCCACGGCGTAATTGACGTCCGCCTCCAGAAGAGCCATACGCACTTCACGCATGCCTTCTTTCACGGCCTGCTCCGTCAGCCTGCCGCGCCCCGTCATTTTTCTCAGGGCACCCTGCAGTTTTTCGCTTAAGCCTTCAAATGCCATATTACCTCCATGACCGACCGGAAATTATTCCGTCTCGATCGTAAGCATTTCCTTCAATAATGTTTCCGTACGGGAATAATCTTTCCGCCTGAGTGCATCCAGGGCGTTTTCCAGACCGAAGTCTATTTTACGGAATCGTTCCGCAACACCCAGCGCGGATTCCATTTCAGCCAGTTTTTCAGATGCGCGGGTCAGGGATTCATGCGCTGCCTGCCGGGAAATACCGACTTCATCAGCAATTTCCCCGAGGGAAAGATCTTCCTCACAGTAAAGGGAAAGAATACGGCGCTGTTTTTCCGTCAGCATACCGCTGTAGAAAGCGGCAAGGAACGCCAGTTCCACCTTCCTGTTCAGGTCTTCCCTTACCATATCCGCCCCTCCGGTGTATGAACGAGTCCGACGCTGTGTCAGGGATAACAACCTGACACCTGGTCTATTATACATACAATATAAACCTTGTCAAGGGATTTTCCCTGACAGGTAAATCAGTTAACAAAAGTCTGCCAATTGCTGCAAAAAACAGCAAAAATACAGTATACAAAGTAACTTTTTATTGATTTGTTCAGACAAATATGTAATGATATTCAATGACAATTCACGCAATTCCCTGAAAAAAAGTCAGAATCCCAGAAAATTTCAGCACTTCAGCCCCGAAATGATTTCGGAAACGAGCAATGAAAGTGAGGACATTTTGACATGAAAATGAGCACAAGAAGACTGATCAGGAAATGGACAGGTCTTTTTTTAGCACTGTGCATTTTCGGATGTGTTCTGCCGGTCAGCACTCTGGCGGATACAACTTTCCAGGGCATTTATACAGGCGGAATCACTGATAATTCCCATGATGCGGATCATAATCCTCTAGGTAATCTGACGCTGTGCGATCCGATTGATCCTGAAGACGGTAATAAAGAACATGCAGCCCTTATACTCGATTTCCCGGAGGGATACGGCGGCGGGAAAGTTACATTGAAAACCGGAGATCTTACTGCCGATACAGAACCGGCAGCAAGAAAAGCGGAGTTTGGCGACCCTCATTATCCGGAAGATTGGGATGCCGGTGAAATGGATGTGATTTATGAACCGCATGCACTTGTTATCCATATGGATGACCAATCTACCCTTCACCTTGAAACGGGAAATATGACCGATACATCCGGCAGTGCTGCAATGATCACAGTTACCAATCAGTCAGATCTGGCACTGAAAACAGGAGATATAGAGGCAAAAGACGGATCTGTTTTTATTCCTTATCCGGTGGAGGATTCGGAAGAAGATGACGAAAACGATTCATCCGAAGAATCTGATAATGATGATGAAGGTACAGATGATTCTGAAAACGGATATTATATAGATACACGCGGTGACGGAATTGCTGCTGTAATCGAAAAAGGATCCAGGGCGATTATTGAAACCCAAAACATAAAAGCTGAAGGTGACGGCATCAATATTGAAAGCAACATGAACAGTGATCAGTATGATCACAATATCGTTACAATCAAGACAGATGATATAATGAGCGGCGGCGACGGGATCGGCGTCAGGGCATATAATACAAACACAACCATCACTGTGGACGGAAATATTGAAGGCAACGGTTCGGGAATCAACATTGAACAGTATTATACAGGCTCCGTAACAGCTACAGTTAACGGCGATATAGATGTGGATGGCATTGGCATAGATGCATACCTGGATCATGGAACAAACGCAGAGATCAAAGCCGGAAAGATCGACGGCGGATCGGGAATATCCCTTAACACCGGCACTGCTAATCAAAAAGGCTCTGAAGTCACAATCGAAGCAGGCGATATCGTTGCCGAAAGCGCCGGCGTGTCTCTGATCAACTATTTTGAAGGGAATACAAAAACCACCATTAACGGGTCTGTCACTGCAGGAACGGATGAGAACAGCACGGGATATGCTCTTTTCACTCATACTGAGGACAATTCAGTGCAGGATATTGCAATTCATGGTGATGTAACTTTCGGGAAAACGGATGAAGGTTTAGCTCAAAAGTCCGGACGCGGAATCATGGTTCAGCATGGATCAGGGCCGAACCAGGCTTATGATGACGATGGGAACTTCTTCTGGGATCCTTCGGGCGACCAGGCGAAGGTGGCAATAACGGTTGACGGGAATGTCGAATCCAGCGGAGACGGTGTTTATCTGCAGAATAACGCCGGTACGGTAAACGTGGATATTGGCGGAAATATCATTGTTGAAGGAATTCCGGATATGGAGTTTCCTGAAGAATATTATGACTGGCCTTCTGAACAACAATGGGAATACAATCAGAAATACTGGGACTCCATCGCAGATCAGGCAGTATTTATGAAAACTGACGTTGATTCCACCACAACTCTGAAAGCAAAAGATATTTCAACTAAGTATGGTCTAGGGGTGCGGGTACATGCTGAAGGAAAGAATGCTTCTGCATCGCTGGATGCGGAGAGTATTTCCGTCGGCCGGGGCTATGGCGTCAATGCTACCGCAGAAGATGAAGGCAGCAGCGTTACTGTGAATGTCGGTGACGTTAACGCTTCGGAAATCGGACTCTCCCTCTCTGCTGAAACCGGAGATACCGAAAAAGGCGGTGATGTATCTGCTACAGCGGGTGAGATTTCCGGCGGACAAGGCGGATTGTATGCCAAAGCCAATATGGGAAACGTCGCAGTCAACACCAAAGACATTGAATCCGGAGACTTTGGCGTAAGCTTATCCCTGGATGGAACAGATTCGGGAAAAGGCATCCAGGCCAATGTTGACGGAAACGTTCATGCGCAGAGTACCGGCATATCAGTAAGCTCATCATCTCATACAACCTATGAATATGATGATGATTACAATGAAATCGGACAAAACACAATCTACAGCAATCATTATGCAAAACTGAACACCGGGGCGGTTGAAGCCGGGACTGGCGGCGTGAGTGCATTGAACAACGGCGGAGAATTTGATATCAAGGTCAACGGCGGTGTGACCGTTTCCTGTGAACAAACCTATGTGGATGACTATAGCGGCTATACCCGATACAACCACGCGGATGGCGTTATTGCACAAAACACATCCGGCCGGACGTCGATCCTGATTGACGGAGATCTCAGTATATTCTCCGTTGAAAGAGAAGTTGGAGAATATGATTATCCGGATGAGAATGCTAATGAAGAAAACAGCGAAGAAGAAACATATGATTCTGAGGATTGCTATACCGGAAACGGCGTGACAATCGGCAACTACGGCGGGGAAATTGATATTACGATTAACGGAGATGTGGACGCGGCTGAAGGTACTGCCGTTACGATCAATAAGGAAAGATTCTGGGAAAAAGACGCGAACAACGGCGAAGCGGTCCTGAACATCGCTGGCAATGTGTATGCAGAAAACGGCATTGATGTCGGCATTGAAGGAAACGGAAGCGGTCATGTAAGCATCAATATAGAAGGGGAACTGTATACCAGCGGTACCGGCCTCAAACTTGGAGAAAAAGAATGGCAATACGAAACAAATTGGGATAATGATGAAACAGATGAGGATCCGGAACCCGGAGAAGATACAGAGTCCGTTGAAGAACCCGGCCAGACAGGACTTTCCGGAGCACCTTATGATGAAACAGAAGGGAACGGCAACGGAGCTGAAGAAACTACGTCCCCGGATGTAGATATCATCGTACAGGAAACGATTTCCGGAACCACGCCTATCTTTGTGGAAAATATTGTGGCTGCCATGAATACCCTGATCACAACCTGGGCCGTCAAACCGAATGAAAACAATCAGATTACAACCGATCAGAACGGAAATTCAGTTGAAGAAGTTGAAAAGAATATCAACTATATCATCAAGAAAGAAGACAATGAACAATACGGCACGCTGAATGTGGTCGGCACAACAGACAAGATAATAGGTAAAGCAGGTGATGAAGCAAACCGCCGCGGAACAGGGGAGGAAAATCCGGACAAAAAAACCCTGAAGGTGGCAAAACAGGATAATGCCCTGACATTATCCGTTGACCTGAAGGAACAGTACAGGAAAGGTTATGATGTTGTCATCTATAACGGCAAAGGGGATAATAAGCTGAAGGCAGAAGTCACAAAGAAAGAGAACGGCGAGTTCACCTTTATCGTTCCATGGGCCGGCGGAGTCTATCTGTCATTTGACCTTGAAAAAGACCCGAATTATGTTCCCGATCCTGAACCGGAACCTGAACCCGAACCGGAACCTGAACCTGAACCGGAACCCAAACCGGAACCCGAACCTGAACCGGAACCTGAACCCGAACCGGAACCGGAACCCGAACCTGAACCCGAACCGGAACCCAAACCTGAACCCGAACCGGAACCGGAACCTGAACCGGAACCTGAACCGGAAAAAGGGACAGACGTTGTTGGCAATGGCCGTGTACTGGCCATTATATACGGTGAGGATGAAGCCTATACCATCTGGTTCCTGACAGGATATCATTATAAAGCTGAATTCAGCGACGGATTTATGGAAACAGGAACCTACAGCGTGAAGGACGGGAAGCTTGAACTGACTGATCATAACGGAGACAAGCGCGTCCTTGATGAGGAATGGAACATGGCTTTCGGCACAGAACGGAAAGCAGCGTATGTTCTGGCGGACTTCTCCGATTCCGTCAGGATCATCGGCGAGTTTAACACAGACGAGCAGAAAGTTCTGCGGATTGAGGATGAAAACGAAGAGACCATAAGCCTTGAAACAATCCGGCAAGGGATCGACAATGAATATGCATTCGAAATCCTGAAGGCCATTCTTCCGGAATAAACTGATTAAATCAACAAAAACGGCGGCTTCTGTAAGAAGCCGCCGGCTTATTTCAACGGATCAGTTTGTTATATTCTGTCCTGTAAGGCTTTTCCAGAAGGAACGTATGGTCTCCTGGTTTGCGACGCCGTATTTCGGGTCGTTTTTCTGGGCTTCGGACATATCACGCAGGAAATGCACACAGAGATGTCCGCCAAAGTCATTGTTTTTGATGGTGCTGGAATCATGCGGCATATCGTGTGTTGATCCAATGGTCCAGCGTCCGTCAGGAAGCTTTACATACACGGCTTTCTGATTCCAGGTGTTGACACCGCCGAAGGCTTTGACCATCGTCCGGGTATCCTTCGCAGTCAGTGGCTCCGAATCACAGTGACGGCCACGGGACATGACCCTGAGGGTCCAGGACAGGCCGGTGGAAGGATCACAGATCAGAAGATACTGTCCATTGGAAATGGAAGGCTTGACGTCATTAAACCAGTGCAGAAGCTGTACGGAGGAGACAGAGGGCGGTGAGATCCGGTCATTGATGTCACTCTGATCTGATGAGGGTACAGGAGTTGCCGCCGGAACGGGAGTGGACGCAGGAACAGGTGTGAAAGCAACAGCGGGAGCCGCGGCTCCGCTGACGGCCTTTTCCAGCGTCTGCAGGGTTTTCTTTCCGGCAAGACCGTCCGGAGTCAGGTTCCAGCGATTCTGGAAAGCGATGACAGCTTTCTGCGTGTTTTCACCGAAAACACCATCGGCTTTTCCTTTCAGGAAACCTGTATCAATCAGAGCCTGCTGAAGGATTATCACGCGGTCACCGGTATCGCCGGGACGAATGGTATCATAATTATTTCCAAAGAGAGTACCGGCCGCCGGTACATGATAAGCGGCTGTACCGATGGTGGGAGAAGAAGGCTGAGCGGGGACCGGTGTGGTCTGAGGAGCCGGTGCTGGCGTTACGGATCCTTTGACGGCGGCAGCTTTACTGGCGGCCAGATGACGGGTCTGTGTTCCAGCCAGGCCGTCAACGGTTAAGCCGGCGCTTTTCTGGAATGCGCGTACGGCATCCTCTGTTTTGCTGCCGAAGATACCGTCTGCGGTACCTTTCAGAAAACCCAGATCAATCAGCGCCTGCTGAAGCTGACGGACTTCTTCACCCCTGCAGCCGTTGTACAGGGTCGTGGAGGAATAAGGCTGTGCAGGAGATTCTGCACTTTGAACAACAGATGCCTGTGCAGTTGAACCTTTGGACGCAGCGGCTTTGCTGATGGCCAGATCAAAAGTCTGCGTCCCTGCCAGACCGTCAACGGATAAACCGGCGTTTTTCTGGAAAGCTCGTACTGCGATTTCTGTTTTGTTGCCGTAAACGCCGTCGGCAGTGCCTTTCAGAAAGCCCAGATCAATCAGCGCCTGCTGAAGCTGACGTACTTCTTCACCCCGGCATCCGTTGTAGAGTGTGGTTGACTCATAAGCGAAGGCAGGGGAGAGCGTCAGAAAACACAGGCATAAAGATATGCATAAATGGATAAGAAACGATTTCTGTATTCGGATCATTTTCACATTGTCTCCTTCCGAGGAGCCTGCATAAGGCTCTGCCATCAGAAACCGGCCGTTGTCAGTATAACAGAACCGGTTCAAAATGTAAAGAAAGTGTTACGATAAGTTAACGAAATGGAAACAACAATCATTCCCGTTAAACTTTTTTCTTTTTTTAAAATATGATATATTGAAGACAACAGAACCCGAAAGGAGAGCGTACAGGCTATGAGAAAAATCGGCGTACTGACGAGCGGCGGCGACAGCCCCGGAATGAACGCGGCAGTAATGTCTGTAGCGCGCAGCGCAGCCATGTACGGCATTCCGCTGATCGGCATCAAGCGCGGATATAACGGACTGCTCCGGAAAAGTGCCAATCTCAAAGATGACATGCAGGAGCTGACACTGGAACTTGTGCTGGATATTGCAGATGATCCGGGTACCTATCTGCGTACGGCGAGATGCCTTGAATTCAAAGAAAAGAAATATCAGGAAAAAGCGGTCAAAACCCTGAAAAGCATGCAGATCGACGGACTGGTTGTTATCGGGGGAGACGGAAGCTTCAGAGGGGCTCAGGCATTATGCGATCTGGGTGTTCCCTGTATCGGCATTCCGGGTACCATAGACAATGACCTGCCCTATACGGAAATGTCGTTGGGATACGACACAGCCGTGAATGTCTGTGTGGAAGCAATCCGGAAAATCAGGGCGACATCCAGAAGCCATGACAGGCCCGCGGTTGTGGAAGTAATGGGACGGCATTGCGGCGATATTGCCCTGACGGCGGCGGTTTCCACCGGAAGCGAGATTGTTGTTGTTCCTGAGGTGCCATGGACAGTGGAAGGCGTTGCTATGCAGCTTCAGCGGCAGCTGAACAGAGGCAATTACCGAGCCACGATTGTGGTGGCGGAAGGCTGCTGGGAGGCAATGGCTCCTTTTGATCTGTATAATTTCCTGACTTCCCGGGGCAAACCCTGCTATCCGGAGGAACCAATGTCCGCAGTCCGATTTGCATCTGTCATGAAGAGAATGTGCGGGATGGTGGAAGCCCGCGCCAATGTGATCGGATATGTACAGCGCGGTGCAGAACCAACAGCCCGAGACAGTGCTTTTGCCTTTGAAGCAGGCAATCTTGCGGTGCGGCTGCTGCGCGACGGTATCAGCAATCAGGTAATCGGTATGCAGAAAGGTAAGGTTTTCTATATGCCGATTGAAAAGGCACTCAAGAAAGAACGCTATTTCAACCGCCCGCTTTTCGATCTGGTGAATTCGCTGTAATGAACAGAGAATAAAGAAATAAAGAAATAAAGAAATACTGCTTGACAGGGATCATACGGCTGTGGTATGATCCCTGTTGTTTGAAAGCAGAGGCTTGCCCGTCTCTCACCTTGTGCGGCTCACGCTGCCGGGTTATGGCACTTTTCCGATCAGGAAATGATGATTCATGAGCGACGGGTCAACAGCCCGCCGCTCATTTTTGTAGGAGGTGTATGGACATCGCAACCGAACTGATGATCAATGAGGAAATCCGCGACAGAGAGGTTCGCCTGATCGATGAAAACGGTGAACAGCTCGGCGTCATGACCACACAGCAGGCACTGCAGCTTGCGGAAGAACGGGGACTTGATCTGGCTAAGATTCAGCCTTCGGCAGTTCCGCCCGTGTGCAAACTGCTGGATTATGACAAGTACCGCTACGAACAGGCAAAGCGGGAGCGGGAGAACCGGAAAAATCAGCGTGTTGTCGATATCAAGGAAGTGCAGCTGTCTGCCACCATCGAAGAAAACGATGTGAACACAAAGGCAAAGATGGCTATCCGCTTCCTGGAAAACGGCGATAAGGTCAAAGTATCCATTCGCTTCCGCGGCCGCCAGATCACCCACAGTGAAATCGGCCTGAAAGTCATGCAGGATTTCACTGAACGGTGCAAGGATGTCAGCATGGTGGAACGCCGCCCGCTGCTGGATGGCCGGAACATGATCATGATCCTTGCTCCCAAAGCCGTAAAGGCTTCCTTTGCCGAAAGAAAGGCAAAGAGGGAGAATGCCGTCTCGAAAGAGACGAAGGAGTAAACCGTTGGAAGGAGGACAAAACCAATGCCCAAACAGAAGTCCCATCGCGGAGCTGCCAAACGCTTTTCCTTTACCAAATCCGGTATCGTAAGGCATAAGCAGATGAACGCCAACCATCAGGTGCGTCTGAAGACCACCAAGCGTACCCGCCACCTGCGGAATGCCGGTGTTGTTGACAACGCTGCTGAAGCCCGGACCATTCACAAGTTACTGCCTTACAAATAAGCCAATTCACCGGCAAGGAGGAAAACAAACATGGCACGCATTAAGAGGGCCCTTAACGCCCATAAGAGTCGCCGCAAGGTTATGAAGCTGGCGAAAGGCTACTGGGGAGCGAAATCCAAGCAGTACCGCGCCGCTAAAGAACAGGTTGCCCGCAGCCTGCGTTACGCGTTCATCGGACGTAAGCTCCGCAAACGTGATTTCCGCCGTCTGTGGATCACCCGTATCAACGCTGCTGCCCGTCTGAACGGCATGAGCTATTCCACGTTCATCAATGGCCTGAAGAAGCAGAACATCGAAGTGAACCGCAAGATGCTCGCTGATCTGGCTGTGAACGATGCAGCCGGTTTCGCCAAGCTCGTTGAAATCGCAAAGAAGTAATAACTGACAGATAAAGCCGCCTGATTGAATTAAATCAAGCGGCTTTTCTTTTACCATTGTGAATTATGTTCCCAAAGGAGATCAGAAAGAATGCCTCTTCACATCCGGAAAATGCGCAAAAATGATTTGGAACCGATGTACCTGCTGCTGTCTGATCCGGCTGTTATGAAATACCTGGAACCTCCATTTACAAAAGAAAAGGCAGAATCATTTCTGAACACCTGCGGTCTGACGACCGATCCCAGGATTTACGCAGTTGATAATGAAGAAGGATTTACCGGTTATGTAATTTTCCATGAATATGATGAGGACAGCCTGGAAATCGGCTGGGTATTGTTTCCCCGATACTGGGGACAGGGTTATGCGTCTGAACTGACAAGGCAATTGATTGAAAAAAGTCTGCAGACAAAGAAAACCCTTATTATTGAAGGCGATCCGGAACAGACTGTTTCAGGTCATATTGCCGAAAAATACGGATTTATATATCAAGGCAGAAAAAACGGACTGGATATATACAGACGAGATGCATAATTAAAGAGTACCGTTTACAGCAGGATCTGTTGAATCAATTCCTGTATAGCACTCCGGAAACAAGCCGGCAGTGCTTCTTTTTTCGCCCGCAGATTCCAGGTGTGTCAGATCTCCAAGCTTTGTCATACGGAAGGAGACTTCGCCCCGGATGCGTTCCTCCGTTACAATTTCTGTTATTGAGGAAGGGAGGGTCAGCGTACGGTGCCAGAGAACCATGGGAGAGATATCTGTCAGATAGCCAAGCACAGCCATTGAAATACCAAAATGGCAGAAAAGGGCAATGGTGAAGTCACTGTTGTTTTCGCAGCGCCAGACAGGCCCGTCCTTAACATACCCGTATTTTCCCAGGAGAGCATCCACACCGTCTGTAGTCTGTTTCCATACTTCTCGGACATTTCCGCCGGAAAAAACGGAAGCATCGCACCAGGTTTCAATATTCGTAACTCCGGGAAAATCAGTCCAGACACGCGGTTTGACATCCCAGGAGACAATGCGGCGGATTCCGGTTTCAGGGTCGGGATAGGAACCGTTAAACTCACGCAGCCAGGGAAGAATCTCGGCATCTCTGCCCAGCTTGTTCAGCGTATATGTGGCTGTATCCCTGGCTCTGCCCAGAGGCGACATATAAAAATCACGGATATCATAGCGAATCAGCCGTCTGCTGAGCAGTTCAGCCTCAATGCGGCCTTTGGGCGTGAGAGAATCAATAGTATAATCAGGTTCGGCATGACGAATCAGGAGAATACGCAAGCAAAAACACAACCTTCCTGTGCAGAGGATTTTGTCCCGGATATTGTACCGGTTTGCGGCTTTCAGTTCAAGAGCAGGATAAATGCAGAGCTGAACAAGGATTAGTATTGACAATACAGTACAACGGGAATTATATTAAATATAGTTAAAAAAATATTACAAATCCTGCTATATTCTTGGAGGACAGGTTCATGTTGAGGAGAGTAACAGCATTTCTGCTGGTACTGATACTGATTGTATCATGTATCGGTCTGTCCCATGCAGCTTCTGTCAGGACTCTGAAGAAAGGGTCACGCGGAGACGCTGTCAAAACACTGCAGACAGCGCTTAAGGATAAGGGCTTCTACGGCGGTAAAATTGACGGAATTTACGGCAAAAAAACAGTCAGCGCCGTGAAAGCATACCAGAGGAAAAACGGACTGAAAGCAGACGGTGTGGCAGGTCCGAAAACCCTCGGAAAGCTGTACGAGAAAACAGAAACGGGCACAGAACAGACTGCGGAAGCAAGTGTTCCGGAAGCTCCCGCGCCGGTACAGCCACAAGCAGAAACCGCTGATGAGGCTGTGACATATCTGGATTCACTGATTGCCAGGAGCGGGGCGTCTTCCGGCACGGTGCTTCTGTCCAGAAACGGGGAAGTATTTCTTTCCTGGTCATTCGGCGGAGTGGATGAAAACACATGCTTCCGGATTGCTTCCATCACCAAATGGGTTACAGCAATCGGACTGATGACCCTGTACGATCAGGGAAAACTTGATCTGGATAAGGATATCAGCGCTTATCTGGGGTTCCCTGTCAGAAATCCTGCGTTCCCGAATACGCCTGTTACAGCAAGAATGCTGATGACCCATACATCATCCCTGTCACCTGACGCGGCAAATTACCATCCGGACTGGAACCGAATCGGTAAAAAAGGATATGATCCGATTTTTAATGAATCCATCGAACCCGGAACCCAATATGCCTACGCGGACTATAACGGCGGTCTTTTCGGCAGCCTGATTGAAGCTATATCGGGACAAAGCGTGCAGAATTATATGAACCAGAAAGTATTCGCGCCGCTTGGGTTGACTGCGGCTTATTCACCCAGGTTCCTTCCGGCAGGGACAGCGGCAAGGGACCTTCTGAATCCGAACGGGAAGATCCAGATTTCAGTTCAGAAGGATCGGAACCGGGCGTATAACAATAAAGCTGATCCCAAAGCCAACAACGGATATACTGTCGGAAAACTCTATATCAATGCTGCCTCGCTGACAAAGCTGGCCAGGATGATGCTCAACGGGGGAGAACTGAACGGGGTCAGAATCCTGAATGCTGAAACGGTCAGACTGATGGAATCGGAGCAGAAAGGTCTTGCGGAAAGCCGGTATGGACTGAGTACAGTCCGTCTTCAGCAGTTTGACAGGGGCACCTGGTACGGGCATCAGGGAAGATACAGCGGCTTGACCTCGAATATATATTATCAGCGGGAGACGGGAATTACCATGGCGCTGATCCTGAATGGATATGAACCGAAGCTGACGGATAACATTGTACAGCCTGCCTTCAGTATCCTGACCAATATGGAGAGAATCGAAGAAATCCGTACGGGAGAAAAGTCCGGAACATGACAGGCGTGTTCATGACACTGCCGGATATTCCGGGAGAGGGTACAGAGGATGTTGCGCTTTCCTGAAATGTCCGGTCTTTTTTTGTCCAACAACTTGCATAAAAGGAGCAGAAACATATATAATTCAGTCAGAGAGAAAATCTGACGGCTATACAGGATTTCAGGATTATCGGACGGAACAGCCTTTCAGGAAGCAGTTATCATGAGACATAAAATACAGTAAAAAGGAGGAGAGAACATGTTCAGATTCTGGGGAGACGGATCTCAGGAAGCGATGAATCTGGTTCAGTCCATCCGGGTCAGGAGTACCGATCATTTTAACTGGACATTCATTTTTATACTTTCTGTTGTGTTTTATGTTTACTGGTCGGAAATCCGTAAAAAGAATACGGAAGCGGTTTGTGCCGGTCTGGCTCTGTACGGGGTTCACTGGCTGTACGAAATCTGCAATGCGGTGATCGGAAAGCTGACGGGTTATCCGCTGTGGTCAGTCAGTAATGAATCCACAACGTTTATTCTCCTGATCGGCGTATGCTGGGAACTGTCCATGATGTTCTCCATCGCCGGAATGATTTCATTCAAAATGCTGCCTGAAGACAGGACAAAGCGTTTTTTCGCCAGGAACGGGAAAGGCGGAATATCCTGCAAGCTCGTCGTTGCCCTGGAAATGGCACTTCTTTTTGCACTGGTGGAATCCTTCCTGGCCGGCACAAGCAATCATTCGTTTATCTGGGTATACAGATGGTGGGGTGTGATACCGGTGTTCATCACAACCTATATCCCGTTTTTTATCGCAAGCAATTATGTGCCTGATCTTGAACCAAAAAAGCGTACCCGCTTCCTATGCTGTCTGTGGGCACTGGTTGCACTGCTGCTGGTGATTCTGATTCCCATGGGAGTTATATAGGAAGGTTGAGAGGATATGTGCGGACGGTATGTGATTGCGCCGCCGGATGAAGAAATCCTGAGAATGATCCGGGAAATCAACCGGACAAAGCTTGCTGAGATGTTCAGGGAAATCAATCAGCCGCTGATTACCGGTGCAGGGGAGATTCTCCCGTCATCGGTTGTACCCGTTATTGCCACCAGCCGGACCGGAGAACAAAAAGTTTTTCCGATGAAATGGGGATTCCGGCAAACAGGAGCTGACGGGAAGCGGGGAAAGCTGCTGATCAACGCCAGGGCTGAAACGGCTTCTGAGAAACCAACGTTCAGGGAAGCATGGCAGAAACACCGCTGCGTTATTCCTGCATCCTGGTATTGCGAATGGGAGCATGATGAGAAAAACAGACCGGGGCAGAAATATGCCATCAGGCCAACCGAAGAAGGTCCTGTATGGCTGGCCGGATTGTACCGTACAGAGGACAGGCTGCCGGCTTTCGTGATACTGACCAGACCTGCGGATGACAGCCTTGCATGGATGCATGACAGGATGCCGGTTATGTTTACGGAAGAGCACGCAAAACAATGGATCTGTCCGGAAGCAAATCCGGACGCGGTGATCCGGGAATGCCTGACCCGGACCAGGTGGGAACATGCAGGATAAAAGAAAACTGCCGGAAACCGGAGTGAACAAACTATGCCATGGTACTGGATACTGATCATCCTTTCAGCCATTATCGGTCCGTTCGAGGCTATGCATGCACTGAACAAAGCCAGGAGGAACCGGGAAGAGGCAGGAAGGAATAGACAGGAAGCAGAGGAAAACAGGAGCGCAGAGTGAATTATGTATATATTCTGCGGTGCGGCGATAACAGCCTTTACTGCGGATGGACAACAAACCTGGAAGCGCGGATTATGAAGCATAACGCGGGTCTTGGGGCCAAGTACACGAGGTCAAGACTGCCGGTGGAGCTGGTTTATTTTGAAATGTATGAAGACAGGCACACGGCTCTCAGCCGGGAGTGGCATCTGAAACAGATGAAACGGGAAGAAAAACTGCGGCTGATCAGGGACGGAAAAAAAACGGGTGATTCCCCCTGAAGGGGAATCTGAAAACTCGGGAAGGGAGGCGGTATGAAATGACAGACATTATTTCCTATCGCCTTACTGCAAACGGGACATGGGGCTATGCTTATTATCAGGATGAAAAGCTGATCGGAAAAACAAGCGGTCAGATCAGCACATCTTCTCCTGTCAGGGTAGAAGGAGAGGATACTGAATGGTACAGTTCATTCAATATTGACACAGAAATCATCCCGGGGGTCAGCAGAAGGGTTAAGGATAACCGAACGGGAGAAGAACTGTACAGGATTATCTTCTGGAAGCCAGGCCTGTATGAGATTGCAGCCCGGACAGATATAGGCGGCTGGTCAATGACAGTGGAGGAACGAAACGGGATGTACTTTTTCGGACGTGCCGGAATGCCCGTTTCCGCCATTACGGAAAGGATTATCGAAACAGACTAGATTCCGCTTGCCGGTATGCAGATTGAACCGGTGTTCAGAACACGTTTTTTTGAGCAGGAGGACAGTCCGGGTTTCCTGATGATGGTGCTTTCCTTCCCGGCAATGAAAATGATCTGATCCGGCATAAAGGGGTTCCGGAGGGACAATTCCGGGGAAGACAGAAGAAAGTATCTGCCGTTATCCATTCAGGATAGCGGCAGATTTATGTGTTGAATGATCTTTATTTTCGGTGCAGAACGGTATAAGATACATCATAGAATCAAACAGGAGGATGAACAGTATGGGCGTTTTCTCCAAATATCACCGTTTTCGGGAGGCCGGTGAAGAAGCGAATGTGAATAATGTGGAGCGTTTTGGCAATCCGGCCTTATCCCTGTTTACAACAACGAAAGTGTTTTCACTTCATCATCATATCGAGATTACGGATGATCAGGGGAAAATGATTTATGAAGCCAACACGAAATTCCCCTCAATTCATGACAAAACAGATATTACAGACGCAGAGGGAAGGTATGTGGCCCATATGGAACGCAAGCTTCTGACCCTGCATGAAAGACATTTTGTCACTATGGCGGACGGTACCCGATTTGAGTTGTCCAATGAAATCATGCATATCATCAAAGACATTACCAATATTGAAGGCCTCGGATGGCAGATGAGGGGAAATATTGCCGGATTGAATTTTGAACTGTATGACGAACAGGGAGACATTATTGCCGTTATCAGCCAGAAAATGTTTTCCCTGCATGATAAATACTGTGCTGATATATACCGTCCGGAATACCAGAATCAGATCGTTGCCATTCTGGTGACATTGCAGCATATGATCAAAGACCGTGAATCCGCTGCGTCCGGTTCCTCCGGCAGTTCCTCTTCTTCCGGACAATAAATGAGAAAACCGGATCAGGAGAAAAAGCTTGACAGCAGGTATCCCGACGATTTATGATGAACAAAAAAGTACGTACAACCGGAGGATCTGATGAAGACAGGCGCCTTTCATACCAATGTATATCCCAATTACCTGGCGGAAGCGGGAATATCTGACGAAGAAGCCAGGAGTATGGTAAATAAGGCCTTTGAAACAATCTTTTTTGATGAAAAAGAAAACTTCTGCCATCATACTGACGAGGACGCCTGGTGCATGGTGGATACCGGCAATATTGACGCACGCACAGAGGGCATGAGCTATGGCATGATGATGTGCGTGCAGATGGACCGGAAGGATATTTTTGATAAGCTTTGGACATTTTCAGAACGGTATATGCTGATGAAGGAAGGCCCGAATCAGGGATACTTTCGTTGGTCCGTGCATATTGACGGAACTTCCAACTCCAACGGACCGGCTCCGGACGGAGAAGAGTACTATGCGATGGCCCTGTTTATGGCTGCCGCACGCTGGGGAGACGGTGAAGGGAGATTCAACTATACAGCCCGGGCCCGTGACATCCTGCGGCATGCCGTTCATCAGCATGAAATGGTTCCGGACGGACAGCCGATGTGGGAACCGGAAAACACCTATATCCGTTTTGTGCCCGGAATGACGATTTCCGATCCTAGTTACCATCTGCCTCATTTTTATGAACTGTTCGCGCTGAAGGCGGATGAGCAGGACAGACCCTTCTGGAAAAAGGCGGCGGAGGAAAGCCGGAGATATATAACACTGTCTGCCCATCCTGTTACGGGACTGAGTCCTGAATACGCGGATTATGACGGCAAGACAGTCCTGCTGTTCGGAAAACCCTGGGTTTATTATTCAGACGCTTACCGTGTGGCGGAAAATATTGCACTGGATCATATCTGGTTCGGGAACAATCCGGAACTGGAACTGATTGAAACGCATATTCAGGATTTCTTTGCCAGCCAGGATATGAATAACCTGCAGGCCTATGAACTGGACGGAACGGCCCAGAACGAACCGGCCATGCATCCCACGGCTATCCGTGTGGTGCTGGGTGCTGCTTCCGCCGCCAGCCATTCGGAAAGCAGGGTAAGATTCCTGAAAGAATTTGCAGGACTTCCCATGCGAAAAGGCGTGAGACGTTACTATGACAACTGCCTGTATTTCTTCTGCCTGCTGATGCTGACAGGCAATTACAGAATTTATCTTTGAGGAGGTTTCCCATGATCTATTATGTCAACATTCAGGCTTCCAGAGAAGGAGACGGCTCCAGGGAAAGACCCTTCCGGTTCATTAACGAAGCGGCAAAAGTCGCTATGCCAGGCGATGAGGTTGTTGTTGCTCCCGGGGTGTACAGGGAGTATGTAAACCCTGTGCACGCCGGAACAGAAGACGCCCGGATCACATACCGGAGTGAAAAACCTCTGGCAGCTGTGATTACCGGAGCGGAACTTCTGACCGGATGGAAAAAAGTGAAAGGAACAACCTGGACGGCGCGAGTGGATAACGGTGTGTTCGGAACTTTCAATCCGTACATCGAAAAAGTGGAAGGCGACTGGTATTTTTCACCGATTGTCCGTCATACGGGTGCAGTTTTCCTGAATGACCTGATGATGTATGAATGCAGTTCCCTGGAGGAATGCGAAGCCGGAAAGCCGGATCCTCATGCGTGGACACAGGAGGAAGCCAAATATCTCTGGTATACGGAGCAGGACGGCAATGAAACGGTGCTGTATGCCAATTTCCATGGAAAAGATCCGAACAAGCAGAAGGTTGAAATCAGCGTCAGGCGGAATTGCTTCATGCCTGATCAGACCGGCATCGGATATATCACAGTAAGCGGATTTACGATCACCAAGGCGGCCACTACCTGGGCACCTCCTGCAGCCTATCAGGACGGCATGATCGGTCCGCACTGGTCCAGAGGCTGGATTATCGAGGACTGCGAAGTGAGCAACAGCCGCTGCTGCGGTATTTCCCTCGGCAAATATCTGGATCCCGAAAACGACATGTACTTCTTCCATAAGAAGGTCAAGAGCCCGACCCAGATGGAACGTGACGCAGTCTGCCGGGGGCAGTATCACGGCTGGCTGAAGGAAAAGGTGGGCGGACATATTATTCGCCGCTGCAATGTCCATCATTGCGAGCAGACCGGTATTGTCGGCCGGATGGGCGGTGTATTTTCCACGATCGAAGACTGCCATATCCATCATATCTGCAACAGCCAGCAGCTGGGCGGCGCTGAGACCGCGGGAATCAAACTGCATGCCGCTATCGATGTGACGATTCGCAGAAATCATATTCACAACTGTATTATGGGCGTCTGGCTCGACTGGGAAGCCCAGGGCGCACGAATCAGTCAGAATCTGATGCATGACAACTGCCGGCCTGAAGGACGTGAACAGGCCCGCGGAGCGATGTTCTCCACGGATATCTTCATCGAAGTCGGACACGGACCGACGCTGATCGACAATAACATTCTGCTTAGTCCGGTGAGCATCACCATTCCTTCCGAGGGAATTGCCTGTGTGCACAATCTGGTGCTGGGCGGGTTCAGCCTGATTAACAGCGGCGTTGACAGCGTCGTAAACGGACAGAGAGAGCCCCGATACACGCCTTATCATATCCGTCACAGGACAGAAGTCGCTGGCTTTATGACCATTCTGCACGGAGATGACAGAATTTATAACAATCTGTTTATACAGGCTTATCCGGTGACGGACAAGGAACGGAAGCCCACGGACGCTGAGTATCAGGTTGTCGGCACCGCTCCCTTCGATATTTTCCCGACCTATGAAGAATGGTATGCACCTTTTATCCCCGGAACAAAACCGGATATGGGCGCACTGGCCAAGGTTCACTTCGGTCATCTGCCGGTATGGGTGGAAGGCAACGCCTACTTCAACGGTGCGACAGTCTGCAAACACGAGAAGCACAAGCTGTCTGACAAGCGTTCCAAGGTCACTGTCATACTGGAGGAAAAAGACGGGAAGTACAGCCTGAGAACCAATGTTTACAGCAAACTGAAGGATTTCACAGACGGAATTATCTGTACCGAAACGCTGGGACAGGCCTTTGAACCGGAACAGCGGTTTGAAAATCCGGACGGAACGGATATTATCTTTAACAAAGACTATTTCGGCAATCACAGGGGTACGAAGACCATCCCGGGACCTTTTGCCAGTGCGGAAGACGCGGAAAAGATCCTGTACTGAGGAAGCAGTAATAAACAGAAGGAGCTCCCGCCTGAACGGGGGCTCCTTTCATATGAACAAAAAGGTCTTGTGAAATGTGTTCACAAGACCTTTGGTATGCCCGGCAGGATTCGAACCTGTGACCTTCAGAGTCGGAGTCTGACACTCTATCCAACTGAGCTACGGGCACTCAACGGGAGCTATTTTATCCTTTTCGGGCAAGATTGTCAAGGTGTAAGGATGGCAGAATTCTGCGGGCTCCCCACAAAAAAGCATCCGCTGGAACCGGACGGATCCGCGGATGCATAAAATGAACGTCAGTTCCGGGCCCGAAGCGTGCCGCCGATCTCGAAAGCGACTGTATCACCGACTTTTCCAGAAAGCCGGTATTCATTACCTTTCAGAATCCGGTGAAGCGTAACAACATGACCGGGAAGCACTTCGTGATTATAATTGAGAATAATATGTTCCGGCTCATATTCGGTCATCAGATCAATGCCAAGTGTATTGCAGAGCCAGTCGGCATACCGGGTATTGTTGACATGTCCGTTCACATCAAGGTCTGTATAAACGGGACGGTACTCACTGACGAATTCATCCCCCTGCAGATTGCCGACTGTGGCCGGCAGATTCATAGGAACGGACAAATCCTTATTATCCGGAATCAGTTTGCCGACATCTCCCGGAGGAAGCATGCGCCGGGTCGTAACGTCCAGGAGGAGCCAGAGGGTTCCGGCTTTACCGATCATTTCGCCGCGGGCGTCGGTGAAAACATAATAACGGGGAAAGAAGCAGATCCGGGTAGGCGTAGGAAACGTATGAACCGTGATCTGTTCTCCGGCTGCGGGATAACGGTCCATATGAACTTCACAGCGCGCTATAACCCAGACCATGTTTTTCCTGATCAGTTCATCCCTGCCGCATCCAAGGAGAATGCTGTGGGCTCCTGCCGTATCCTGCATTGTTTCCAGAATGGCGCTGGGCCGCCATTTTTCATTCAGGTCACAGTCACGGGGACGGAGCGTAAAAGTCTCATCATAAGTATTTACCATATTTACCTCCGGAATCGCTCTTCAAGCATATGAAGATAATCAGTCAGATCATCAAAAGGATCAAGAGGAGCGTCTTTTTTCAGATACAGGGGATGGTGAGGGTGACCGGCTTTGCTGCGCGGACCGGCGGTAAACCACCGCGCGCCGCAGTGCCGGCCTATCTCAGCCATGTCCAGCACACAGCCGGGAAGATAGGGACGCTTCTCAATAATGGCTCCCCATGCAGCCCAGAGATCAGGGGCGGAAGAGAAACGGCTCAAAAGCCAGGAGAAGGCTTTCATATTTTCTTTGTGAAGAACCGGATTCAAATTCCGTTCCATATCATCAGGATCGGTGGCACGCTGGGCATAAACATTAAACATGATGAATGAATCATAGCCATTATGCAGAGCAATGCGCTCAGCTGATTTCAGCGTGTTATCCAGACGATCCGGGACTGCAGTTGAAGGATTAATACCGATACAGATCAGGGGACACTGGCCGCGGGTGCCGAGAAGATACCGGTATTCACTGTAATGGTCCGGTACATACAGCCAGCGGCTGCGATCAAAATCATCTGCCGTCGGAATGAGCGCTTCCTCAAAAGGAAGTACCCCTGCGTGTGCAGTGTCAGAAGAAGGAATGTGACGCATATCAGGAAAGGGGCCGTATGAGAATCAGGGGAGTAAGCTCATCACCCTGACCGGAAGGATTGTCCGCCATAGCATCCTGTATTTCTTCATCAGTCAGCGGGAAATCAGTGCATTTACCGAGCTGATTCTGGTCAATATCATTGGCATCCATCAGAACAACAGGGATGCCGGTGTCTTTTTCGAGCTGATTGCACAGTTCCACAGGATTCGGCGGGTTGATCAGTGCAAGTTCCTTATAACGGTCAAAACTGGAACGGAAATAAAAACCATCTATTCCCGCCACACCTTTTCCACAGATTTTGTAAAACAGACCATGAACGCCGAAAGGACGTGTTACGGCGCTGACCACGGCGGCAAAAAGAACCCGGGGCAGTCCGCACATGTCAATGACAAGCTGCAGTTTGTAGGGTTCGTGCATACCGACACCGGTTTCATTGATGCCGGCAAAAGGAGCCAGTTTTTTGGCCCAGAAGCCGGGGTGGACTTCTTCCTTTGTCCGGACATTCTTCGTGCACATAGCCATTACTTTGGCTCCGAAGGAAAGGACATCACCGTCCTGGGCAAGGGGGAGAACATACCTGCGGACCAGTTCCGCCTGATCTTCCCCAACTTCAACAAAATGGGTCTGTATGGCAAAACGATCATACCGGCGCCCGTTTTTTCCGGTGAGGGTTCCGCGGTCAAAAAAGACAATACCGTCCTTCTCGCGGCGCTGATCTTCCATGTTCCTGGATGGAATGATGCCCATGATGCGACACCTCCGAAGCTTTTTATACATGAATGTATTATAGTTACATACTAATTGTATGTCAATGCGGATGCATACAATATATGTTGTGTTTTGAATATGGTTAGAGTATAATTAAACAGATTTGGTAATGTGGGCGGTCAGACGGTCTGCGGAACAGAACGTCTGCCACATGCCGGATCCGATAAGAGAGAGGATGAAAACACAGATGGAAAAGCACGCGGCGGAACAGGCAGTAATCCTGATCCCCTCCCTGGAACCGGACGAGCGGCTGCCGGAATATATTCAGAAGCTGAAAGACGGCGGATTTGCGCATATTGTTGTGGTGGATGACGGATCCGGAGAAGCATATCAGCCGATTTTTGACGAAGTCGGGGCAGTAGAAGATACGGTTGTTCTCCGGCATGAGGTGAACAGGGGAAAGGGTGTAGCGCTGAAAACCGGATACCGCTATATCATGGAAAACCTGAAGGACATAACCGGCGTCATAACCGCCGATGCAGACGGACAGCATACTGTGGCCGACTGCCTGAAACTTGCCGAGGAACTTTCAAAGGGAAAACGGGCGCTTTACCTTGGAAGCCGGGATTTCAACCTTGAATGTATTCCGCCGAAGAGCCGCAGCGGAAATAAAATCACATCCGCGGTTTTTAAACTGCTTTACGGTCAGTACCTGCCCGATACCCAGACCGGGCTGAGGGCTTTCCGGAAAGAAGAACTTGCCTTCATGGCCGAAGTGGAGGGAGAACGGTACGAATATGAGATGAAGGTTCTGATTGCCTGTTCACGGGCGCGGATTCCGATGATTCCGGTGACCATAGAAACGATCTACGAAAACAATAACGAAGGCACTCATTTCCATCCGGTCCGTGACAGCTGGCGGATCTATAAAGTGATTCTGGGAAGCTTCTTCAAGTTCATGAGCGTGTCCCTGATCTGTTTCGTGATAGATCAGATTCTCGCCCTGATTCTTCGCAAGTGGATTCTGCCGGCAGCGGGTCTGGTACGGGGCAGTATGATGAACCTCCAGGTCAGCGGATATGGCGCGCGGCTTGTGAGTTCTGTGATCAACTTTATGATGAACAAGAAGCTGGTCTTCCAGATGAAAGGGAAGGCCGGGAAACCCGCTGTGCGATACGCACTGCTCTGTGTTGCCATCATTACTGTTTCCAATGCCGGCGTATGGGCACTCGGTCAGATCGGAATGGCTGACTGGCTTGCAAAAATACTGATGGACACAATGCTGTATTTCCTGAGCTACAGAGTTCAGGAACGATGGGTTTTCAAGGGGGACGAAGCTCATGAGTGAAAAACTCTTTGAGATTTTCGGGATTACCTTTACAGTAACCTACGTATATGCGATCCTGTCTGCGGTTGTTCTGCTGCTGTTCATGACCTGGTGGCTGCTGAACAGAAAAAAAAGAACCGGCAAGCCTGTGTTTGCCGGACAGGTGATGAACGGAATCGGATTTGGCCTGCTGCCTGCGCTTGCTCTGCTGAAATCCTTTCAGGATCTTTCCTACGGAAAAGGGGCTGAAGTGATCGATCCGCTTCCACAGGTAAGCTGGCTATGCCAGGAAGGATGCTACAGGCCGATGAGAATTGAAGCGGCAGCGGCGCTCTTCCTGTTTTTGCTGCTGTGTCTGTGGTTGATTTTCCGAAAAGAAGAATTTCCGGATAACGGAGATCTTCTGATGATTGCAGTCTGCCTGTGGTCAGTGATCCGCCTCGGAACAGAAGATTTCCGACGCGAACCGCATCTCCTTTTTCACTGCACATCCTCGGCCACTGTAATCCTGTGTCTGGTGATCTGGACTGTCAGAAGAATCAGAATCTGTCGTATGCCGCTGCGTACCATTGCGGATTTCACGGCTGTAACAGCCTGTGTTGCGGTAAATATCCTGACAACGGTCCGCGTTCTGTCCGCGGGCAGCGATATTGCCGATTTCGCGGTAAAAATGGGCAGCGCATTACTGGCAATGATCCTGACGCTGATCGCGGGCAGCGATGTACGGAAAATGAAGTCCAGAGAGAATCAGGCCTGATGACGATTGGGGCAGTTTTTCTTCGGACAGCGGCTGCAGGTATCCAGATCAATCCGGTCGCCGGCGATCATCATTTCCACATCCGAATCATCTGCTGCCTGGGTTTCGGACAGTCCCAGGCGGGAAAAGAATCCTGTCAGAGAACGGGGACAGCGGAGCCGGACCTCCCTGGCTGAATGGCTTTGGGCTTTATACAGAAGCAGACGGAGAACCAGATCGCCCAGGTGTTTCCCGCGGTGTGATTCCAGTACGGCAATATCGCCCAGCCAGAAGCTGCCGTTGCTCCACCAGATCCGTCCGGTCGCCACAGGAACGGAATCTTCAAAGACAAGCACATTCCAGCTTTCCGGATCGAGCGAATCGGTGTCAAAGCCCAACACCGCCCTGCGGACAGATACCGCGGCGGTCAGATCATCTCCGGGGGAAAACCATTTGCCCTGAATCATAAAGCTTCTCCTTACATTATTTCAATCATCTGAATGAGGGATCATTATGGACAAGAAAAAGATCGAAAGAATCAACGAACTGGCCAGAAAGAAAAAGGCCTCCGGTCTGACCGAGGCGGAAACCGCAGAACAGGCGGAGCTCCGGCGTGAGTATCTTGCGGAATACCGGGAAAACATGAAAGCCATGCTGGACAACCTGATCATCCAGGAACAGGACGGAACCCGGCATGCCCTGAAACAAAAGGATAATCCTCCTGTTCAATGATAAGGCCGCGACAGGGGAAAGTCAACTTGTCAAAGAAAACAGGTTTGGGTATAATAATATGCTGTTTACAGCATGTCCACTCTATGAAAACAACGAAAGGCAGGATAGGAAAATGAACGAAAATGAAATGAACAATATGGAAGAGGATATTATCGTTTTTGAAGACGAGGACGGCAACGAATACAATTATTCCGTAGTCGATTATATGTTCTATAACGGAGAGGAATATGCCCTGCTGGTTGAAACATCGGAAGAAGCGTCTGAAGACGGACAGCAGGAGTGCATTATCTGCAAAATCGTTGCGGAGCAGGATGAGGACGGCGAGGAATCCGAAAGCTTTGAACTCGTGGAAGATGAAAGCCTCGGGCAGAAGCTGGTAGAGATTTTCAACACAAAAATGGCAGAAGACGGAGAAGAGGAAGAATAAGATGAAAATGCCGTTAAGGATACTGCTGATTCTGCTTTGCGCAATTCTGATTATTGCGATTCCGTTTACTGTATCCTCTCCGAACCTTCTCAATGACGTCAAGATGGAACTGATGAATGAGGGCGGGGAAGAAATCGATTTCGGGAAACTGTTCTTCTCCTATGCCAGAGCTGAGGAAGAAGTTGAGGAAGAAGCGCTGGATGAGGACGGGCAGAATGACGGTTCGTTTGAAGCTCATCCGGAATGGAAGCTTCCTATGGATTTCACTGTTCCGCCTGCTCCGGATGCTGCATTGTATACTGAAGACAGCTATGAGGATGAAACAATCAGTGTGAAACTGGAGCATCAGGAAATGGATGATGGCACCAAAATGCACGTCGCCTATATCCGGATTGCGGACCCTTCACAGCTGCGCACCGGTGTGGCCAATCCTGAAAAGCCTGCTTCCACGCGGACAAAAACAGTCAGGTCAATGGCCCGAAACTACAATGCCGTAATTGCTCTGAACGGGGATAACTACACAGATAATCCAAAGAAGACAACATTTGAATACCGGATGACAACAAAAATCCGGAGCAATTCAAACAAGCTCAAAGATATTCTGATTATTGACGATCTGGGGGATTTTCATCTCTTCGTCCAATCCCAGGGAATCAAGGAATACCCGGAAATCATGAAAAAGGAAGGCCGTAAACTGATCAATGCTTTTACCTTCGGGCCCGCACTCGTGAAAGACGGTAAACTGCTGGAACTGGATGAGAATTACGGATACAATCCCAACGGACGTGAACCCCGCACCGCTATCGGACAGATGGGGCCGCTGAGTTATGTAATGGTTCTTATTGAAGCGAAGGACCGTTCCGGCGAAACCGGATTTTCACAGGGAAAGCTTGCTGAATTCATGTACAACCTGGGATGCGTACAGGCATTCAATCTGGATGGCGGAAACAGCGCGGAAATGGTTTTCGGTGAACAGGTGATCAAAGGACAGCCCGGCGGTGATGAACGTACCCTGAGCGATATTATTTATTTCGCTACTATGCAACCATAACGGAATGAACTGGCAGCATACTTTCCGGAATGAAAAACGGGAAGTATGTTTCCTTATTCAGCACAGAAAGGTTATGACGGAATGAATCTGATTGAAGAAGCCGTAATTATTGAAGTATTGGGAATACGGATGTATGCTTTCGGCGCCTGCGTTGCCCTGGGCGTACTGTTTGCCGTTATTTCCCTGTGTGTTACAGGCCGCCATCTTTCCTTTAAAAAAGGGACCGCCCTTCTGACTGCCGTTATCTCCATTCTTTCGGGAATCCTGTGCTCCAGGGTGGCCTTCTGTCTGCTGAACAAGGAACTTGGCCATATGACGCCCCTTTCCTTCTGGCCGCAGGTGAGCGGGGGAGGATGGAGTATGTTCGGCCTGATCGGAGGCGTTCTGATCGGCGGATATATCAGCGCCAGGATCATGAAGGAAGATACAGGGAAAGTGCTGGATGCTGTCAGCCTTTCAGTGCTTCCGATGATCGCTGCGGAACGGATGGGCGAAAGCCGTATTGAGGATTTTGATATCAGCAGGCCGCTGGACAGTGCTTTCCTGAAGGATAGTTTTCTGGCAGTAGGGGGAGACGAACCCTGCCTTGCGACCTATTATATTGCAGCGGCCGTTGCTGTCCTTCTGTTTATTATTCTGGCGGTACGCATGTCACACAGAGAACGGTCAGGAAATATCGCCAATGCTTTCCTCCTTCTTTTCGGAGCTGCTTCCATCATCACGGAAAGTCTGCGCTATGATCGTTTCCTGAGTGTGTCTTTTGTCGGATTGCAACAGATTGCAGCAGCCCTTACACTCGCGGCAGGCGTTGTGTTTGCGATTGTAAGGGGTGACAGGAAACCTGCCCTTTGGACAGCAGCGGCGGTCAGCCTTGTGCTGATGGTAGGCGCTGTCATCGGACTCGAATTTGCCCTGGACAGAACCACATGGAATAAGATCCTTATTTATGTTGCAATGGTTCTGATTGTTGCCATTCCGGTCATACTTGGGATGAAGCTGCTCAAAACACATAACAATAAAAAGGCAGAGTGAATTATGACGATCGACAGTGCTGACATCCTGATTCAGAAAAAACCCGGGAAGAAAGAGAAACTGGTTACGAAAGTTGTAGTCGGTATTCTACGGCCCTTTAACCGTCATAAAATGGTTCATCTTGACCATATCAGACAGGACCGTGACAATCCTCTGGTTTTTCTCGGAAATCATGCGGAAATCTACGGTCCGATTGCCAGCGCACTGTGTTTTCCTGTACCGGTCCGTTTCTGGGTGATTTCCCATATGATGGGCCGGCCGCGGGATGTCAGGGGATATCTGTACGAAAATACTTTCAGCAAGAAGACATTTCTGCCTGTATTCATACGTAAAATGCTGGCCGTGCTGATGGGATGGCTGAGTGCGAATGTCATGTGCGGACTGAACTCCATTCCGGTTTACCGTGATTCGCCGATGAAACTCAGAATGACGCTCCGGAAAAGTGTAGAAGCGCTTGAAAACGGTGATAATCTGATGATTTTCCCGGAACATCCTGACGGGAAGTATGTAAAAGGCAGCGTCAGTGAGTTTTCACCCGGTTTTCTGATGCTGGCGGAAGCCTGGTGGAAGAAAACAGGCAAAAAGCTTCGCATCCTGCCTGTTTTCGCAAACAGGACGGAACGTACTTTCACCTTCGGAGAAGAAATCTGCTATGAACCTGCAAACGGATTTGCCGCTGAGCAGGAACGCATTCTGAAGGATGCCAGGAATCAGATGCTCCGTATGGCCGGAGAAGACACAGAGGAATAAACCGGAGCCAAACCGGGAAAGGAGCGCGTAAAATGAAGAGACTGGCGGCATCAATCCTGACAGCTCTGATAATTGCCGTTCTGACCGTATCAGCTGGAGCGGAAACAATGACCGATATGCGAAGCTGGTTCAGCATTCCTACGGCAACTCCGGCACCGGACGCTTTCCGATTCAGGGACGGAATCCGCTGGGGGATGAATCCGCAGCAGGTCAAAGCTCTGGAAACAGAGCAGATGTCGGAACGAAGCGCACAAAACTGGTCCATTATGCTGACAGACGCAAAAGTCAGCGTGAGCCGGTTCAGCGCTGATCTCGTGTTTATGTTCAGAGACAACTGCCTGCTGATGATTCTATACGAATTTACAGGAAAACCTTCCGCGGATGATTTCATTTATCTGTCCGGAGCACTATGTTCCCTGTACGGAGAGAAAGCTTCTGCTGAACCCCGGAAAATCAAAGCTCTGATGGACGCAATCAACCCGGAAAAATATGAAACAAAGAATATCAATGACGCAGAAGGATGGATGACAGCCGACGGTACCACCATTTATCTGTACCGATATTCTCCGGAAGCTTTTGCAGTTATGTATGTTTCACCAGTGATCGGAAGCAGGATTTACCAGACAAACGGACTGTGACATTTCACAGTCCGTTCACATTTCCACACAAAGAATTCACTGAAAACAGGCATGGAAAGTATTGACAAAGAAAAGGCATGGTGATACATTATGCCTGTGGTTAGCACTCGAAAGGGTCGAGTGCTAACAACCCGCAGAAAGGAGACGGTCAGATGCAGATGGACGATCGCAAAAGACGGATTTTACGCGCGATCATAGACGATTATATTCTGACCGGCATTCCGGTCGGATCCCGTACGATCAGCAAAAAGTACGAGACGGGCTTGTCTTCTGCCACTATCCGGAACGAGATGAGCGATCTGGAGGAACTCGGCTTTCTCGATCAGCCGCATGTTTCTGCCGGGCGGGTTCCGTCAGCAAAGGCTTACAGACTTTATGTGGATTCCCTGCTGCAGGACGGCGTGATTCCGGATGACAGCGCGGAAAGCGTTCTCAGCCATTTTTCCGGACGTATCCATCAGATGGAGGATGTCATTGATCATGCAGCACGTGTGCTTTCCAGCCTGACGCAGTATACCGCTGTGGTGCTGTCGCCGAAGGGAATGGAGCCGCGGCTTCAGACCATTCAGCTGGTTCCAGTTTCCATCGGCAGCGCACTGGTGGTGATCGTAACGGATCAGGGGGTTATCCGGGACAGCGTCATTCATATCAGTCCCGAGATGAGTGATGATACACTCTATGCCATCTCCAGAACCCTGACAAACGAACTGCGCGGATGTACGCTGAGTGACGCCTGCAAAGTGCTTCCCGATTTGCTGCGACGCATGGAGGGCAATGATGAGATTCTCCGCGGACTGTACGGCTATTTTGCCGAGGGACAGCAGGCAACCAGAAACCCGCATGTGGCTGTGGGCGGCACAAGCAATATGCTGAGTTATCCTGAATACAGCGACGTTGACAAAGCGAGAAGTTTCCTCAGTTTGATGGAAACGCGGGACAAACTGGCTGAGATTGTCCGCGGAAACGGAGAACTTGCTTTTACAGTCCGAATCGGTCCGGAAACAGGCGTTCCCGAAATGGCAGACTGCTCCATTGTTACCGCCACCTATTCCACACGGGGCGGACAGCAGGGAACCATCGGTGTGATCGGACCGACAAGAATGAGATATTCAAGGGTGATTTCCATTCTGAATATGATGGGACATCAGCTGACGGATATGTTTAACGGTGAGGATGAGGATCATCCTTCCCAAAATCAGGAATGAAAGGCGAAAGTATGAGCAGGAAAAAGAAAGATATGAACGAGATGCCGGAAGAAATAAAGAACGAAAGCCCTGCAGAGGAAACGCTGAATACGGAAACGAATGAAGCGGAAAAGGAAGAACAGCCTGATCCGGCCAGACAGGCGCTTGATGAAGCAAATGCGAAAGCAGCCGAATATCTTGCGCTGGCCCAGCGGGTTCAGGCGGATTTTGAAAATTTCCGCCGCAGAAACGAAAGCGTCAGAGCGGATGCGTACGCTGACGGAAGAAAAGATACAGCAGCCATGATGCTTCCTGTGCTGGACAACCTTGAAAGAGCGGTTGAGGCAGCCGCGGGAAGTCCGGATGAAGCACTGCGGAACGGTGTGGAAATGGTGCTGAAACAGATGACTGACGCCTATGGAAAGTTAGAGGTCAAGCCCATCAACAGACTGGGCGAAAAGTTTGATCCGAATCTGGAAAACGCCATACTGCAGGGCTCTGAAGATGAAGGTGAACCGGGAACTGTATGCCAGGTTCTGCAGAAGGGCTATATGATCGGAGACAAAGTACTCAGACATGCCATGGTCAAAGTTGTGCCTGAATAACGCCAAAGCGTTTTCAGATAAATCATGCAATCTACAGGATGAAGATAAACGGAGGGATCATTATGAGTAAGATTATCGGTATTGACCTGGGAACCACAAACAGCTGTGTAGCCGTGATGGAAGGCGGACAGCCCACAGTTATTGCCAACGCTGAAGGCAGCCGCACCACGCCTTCTGTCGTTGCTTTTACAAAGGACGGAGAACGCCTGATCGGTCAGGTGGCCAAGCGCCAGGCCGTCACCAATCCGGACCGGACGGTGATTTCCATCAAGCGTGAAATGGGTACCAGCTATAAAGTAAATATTGATGGGAAACAGTACACTCCCCAGGATATCAGCGCCATGATTCTGACCAAGATGAAAGAGACCGCTGAAAGCTATCTGGGCGAAAAAGTTTCCCAGGCGGTTATCACGGTTCCTGCGTATTTCAATGACAGTCAGCGTCAGGCGACCAAGGATGCCGGACGTATTGCCGGACTGGAAGTGCTGCGGATTATCAACGAGCCTACTGCTGCGTCCCTGGCTTATGGCCTGGACAAGGAAGAAAACCAGAAGATCCTGGTATACGACCTGGGCGGCGGCACCTTCGATGTAAGTATCCTGGACATCGGCGACGGCGTGTTTGAAGTGTTGAGCACGAACGGTAACACCCGTCTGGGCGGTGATGATTTTGACCAGCGGATCATTGACTATGTGGCTGAACAGTTCAAGAAAGAAAACGGTATTGACCTGAAGCAGGACAAGATTGCAGCTCAGCGTCTGAAGGAAGCTGCTGAAAAGGCCAAGATTGAACTGAGCGGAACGACAACCGCCAATATCAATCTGCCCTTCATTACAGCAGACGCCACCGGCCCGAAGCATCTGGACGTTACCCTGACCCAGGCCAAGTTCAATGAACTGACCGCGGATCTGGTGGACGCCACGGTTGAACCCATGCGCAAAGCCCTTAAGGATGCCGGCCTGACTGTTGACCAGATCAATAAGGTGATCCTGGTGGGCGGCAGCACCCGTATCCCCGCAGTTCAGGAAGCCGTGAAGAAGGTAACCGGCAAGGAACCCTTCAAGGGAATCAACCCGGATGAGTGCGTGGCCATCGGCGCTGCCATTCAGGGCGGTGTTCTGGGCGGCGAAGTCAAAGACGTGCTGCTGCTGGACGTTACGCCGCTGAGCCTGGGCCTCGAAACGGAAGGCCATATCTTCACTAAGCTGATTGAGCGTAACACCACCATTCCGACCAGCAAGAGCCAGGTGTTCTCCACCGCTGCAGACGGACAGACTACGGTTGAGATACATGTCCTGCAGGGCGAACGGCAGATGGCTTACGATAACAAGACCCTGGGCCGCTTCCAGCTGACCGGTATTGCACCCGCGCCCAGAGGCGTGCCGCAGATTGAAGTTACCTTCAGCATTGACAACAACGGTATCGTGAACGTCAGCGCCAAGGACAAGGCAACAGGCAACGAGCAGCAGATCACCATTACTGCCAGCACGAACTTGTCTGAGGAAGAGATCAATCAGCGCGTGAAGGAAGCTGAACAGTTTGCAGAACAGGATAAGAAGCGCAAGGAAGAGGTCGAAACCCTGAATCACGCTGACAGCCTGATCTATGAAACAGAGAAGACGCTGAGAGAGAACGGTGACAAGCTGTCAGAGGAAGACAAGAATGCTGTCCAGAGTGAAATTGACGCATTCAAGAAGGTTCGTGAAGGCAACAACGCGGATGAAATCAAGGGCGCAATGGAAAGCTTTACCCAGAAGGTGTACGCTGTTTTCGGAAAACTGTACCAGCAGCAGGCTGGCCAGGCCGGCAATCCCATGGATAACGCCGGACCGGAAGCCGGAACAACCAATGATGACGGCAGCGTGAATGCAGACGGCAGCGTTGAGTAAAACAGACAGCGAAGCAAATAAGTTATCCGGCAGGCAAGCCCGCCCCCGAAAAGAGGGTGGGCTTGCTTTGAGGAAGAAGGTGAGATGGCTTTATGGCGAATAAGCGGGATTATTATGAGGTGCTCGGAGTCGGAAAAAACGCGACTGACGACGAGATCAAACGTGCTTATCGGAAAAAAGCCAAGGAATGTCATCCGGATCTGCATCCGGATGATAAGGAAGCGGTGGAACGCTTCAAGGAATTGAATGAAGCCAATGAAGTACTGAGCGATCCGCAAAAACGGGCACGGTATGACCAGTACGGATTTGATGATCCGACGGCCGGTATGGGCGGTGGAGGTAATCCTTTTGCCGGCGGTTTTGATTTCGGTATGGGAGATATCTTTGACCAGCTGTTTAACGGCGGCATGGGCAGAAGCTCGCGCAATCAGGGTCCGGTTCAGGGAAATGACCTGCGGTACGAACTCAGAATCACATTCGAAGAGGCCGCCAAGGGCTGTGAAAAGAGTTTTGAAATCTACCGGAATGAGCTGTGCGAAACCTGCAAGGGAAGCGGAGCCAAGCCGGGTACAAGTCCCGTAACCTGCACTACCTGTAAAGGAACAGGCCAGATCAGACAGAGCGGCGGATGGATGACAACTGTCAGAACCTGTCCTACATGCGGCGGAAGCGGCAAGATGATCAAGGAAAAGTGCGGATCATGCGGCGGAACAGGCAGGGTCAGGAAAAAGCGTACAGTGACCGTGAAAGTACCTGCCGGCATTGATCACGGCCAGACGATTATTATGAATGCCCAGGGAGAACCCGGATTACGCGGGGGACCCAACGGTGATCTTTATATCGTTGTCAGCGTGAAGCCCCATAACCTGTTTAAACGCGACGGATATAATCTGATGCTGGATTTCCCGGTCAGTTTTGCCACAGCAGCTTTGGGCGGAGATGTACAGGTTCCCACCCTGAACGGACCGGTTAAATACCGTATTCCCGAAGGAACGCAACCCGGCACGGAATTCAGAATCAAAGGAGCAGGTATTCAGCAGCTTCGGGGAAGCGGAAAAGGTGACCTGATTCTGCGCGTAAAAGTTGAAATTCCCAGAAGACTGACGAACAAGCAGAAAGACCTGTTACGTGAATTTGACGCTACAACGGGAGACCGGGAATATGAAAACAGGAAAAGCTTCATGGACCGGGTCAAGGAACTTTTCCAGTAAAGAGAATAATAAATGCTGAAAAGCGGGTCCTGCGGGACCCGCTTTTCTTCGGCTTGACGGAGCAGAAGGGGATCTGTAAAATATACCCGTGTATTGAAAGGACGGTCTGGGAATGAAGCAAACCGGATGGCAAAAAAGCTGGGTCAGGATTCTGACTACACTGCTTACTGCCGCTGTAATGATTATGATTTTTACCTTTTCAACGGAAGACGCAGAGCACTCTGACAGGACAAGCGGACTGATTTCCAGACAGGTTCTGTCGATCATTCATCCGGAATATGAACAACTGGCGGAGACTGAACAGAAGAAACTGTACGACGATATTCAGCATGCGGTCCGAAAATGCGCACATTTTACGGAATACGCCCTGCTGGGACTGATGATCCGTCTGTGTCTGGAAAGCTGGTTCGGACACAGGGTAAAAAAGAGCAGCAGCCTTTCGCTGGCCGGTTTATGCATGGGAATATTATATGCCTGTTCGGACGAGTTTCATCAGCTGATGATTGAGGGCCGAAGCGGACAGTGGACAGATGTCGCTGTAGACGGAAGCGGTGCCCTGCTCGGGATTCTGCTCGGAACAGTTCTGATAAAATGTATTCGGCGAAAGTATACAGGCATGGAATAACGGGAAGATGAGGAGACAGAAAATGGCCTATTTTAAAAGCAATGAGCCTTATCCGGAGGATTCCTACCCTGCGGAGGAAAATGAAAACGAAGAAGAATATGATGACGGATTCGATGAGCTTAATGATGAGGCGGAACCTGAACTGTCCGAGGATGAACGTCAGGAGATCCGTAAATCCAGACTTCGTGTTGCGGCAGGCGCGGGAAATCTTGTGGCTGTTATCGGCGGAGCACTGCTTATTCTGCTTCTGCTGACCATGATATTCAGTATGTATTTTTTTGTTGTCAATGATATGGGCAGAAGCTTTTCTCTGTTCAGCACAAACTTCTGACACTGCTCATTCCGCATCACAAACAGGTGTATGGAAACAGGAGAAACCGATTTATGATGAACAGAATCTATCTGGACCATGCAGCGACAACGCCTGTCAGCGAGTCTGTGCTTTCGGAGATGATGCCGTTTTTCAGAAGCTGCTGGGGAAATGCTTCCGCGGTCTATGCAACAGGCAGAGAAGCGCGCAAAGCGATCGAAAAAGCCCGTAAACAGGTGGCGGAAGCCATCGGGGCTGAACCGCGTGAAATTCTTTTTACAGGAGGCGGCAGCGAGAGTGACAATCTTGCCCTGAAGGGAACGGCCTTTGCCCTGCAGGAAAAAGGAAAACATATAATCACCTCAGCGATTGAGCATCCTGCTGTGCTGAATACCTGCCGATGGCTTGAAAAGCATGGTTTTGAAGTCACCTATATTATGCCTGAATCCACCGGCCTTATTGATCCCGCAAAAGTCAGGACATGTATCCGTGACGAAACAATCCTGATCAGCATGATGGCGGCCAATAACGAAATCGGCACATTAGAACCTGTGGCTGAGGTCGGGGCAATCGCGAAGGAAAGGAATATTCTGTTTCATACTGACGCTGTACAGGCTGTGGGTGCTGTACCGGTTAATGTTCAGGAATGGAACGCTGATCTGTTGAGCATCAGTGCTCATAAATTTTACGGACCGAAGGGAACCGGAGCGCTCTATGTCCGCCGGGGAACACGGATTGACAGCCTGATTCACGGCGGAGAACAGGAACGCGGACTGCGAGCGGGGACGGAAAACGTTCCTGCGATTGTAGGATTGGGAAAAGCGATCGAGAACGCAAACAGAGACCTGGATAAAAATGCGGCTCAGACAGCACTTCTGCGTGACCGTCTGATCAGCGGGATTATGAAGGAGATCCCGGGCGCAAGACTGAACGGAACGATAGCCGGCCGTCTGCCGAATAACTGCAATATCAGCTTTGAAGGAATCGACGGGGAAGCGCTGCTGCTGAGACTGGATCTTGCGGGAATAGCTGCGTCGAGCGGAAGTGCCTGTACTGCAGGGAACCAGGAAGTCAGTCATGTGCTGAAAGCGATCGGGCTGACAGAGAATGAAGCAAAGGGAAGCCTGAGACTGACGACAGGCACCGGAAACACGGAAAAGGAAATGGATGAAGCGGTCCATGCCATCAGTGAAATCGTGAAAGATCTTCGCACCCTCTTTCACGTACGATGAAAACGAAAAACACCAAAAAGACATAAGGAACCTTTGAAACTGTTGTATCATATATACAACAGTTTTATTTCTGACTGACTGGAGGATTGAATTCGATGAAAAAACTGATTGCGCTTCTGATGAGCCTTGTGATGCTGTTTGCTGCCGCTGCCGCACTTGCGGACGGCCTTACATTTACCACCGGCGGAACCGCAGGAACCTATTACGGATACGGCAATGTGCTGGCACAGTATGTTGCGGGCAATTCAGACGTGGACATGACAGCTGTGGCCGGCAATGGCTCTGCTGACAATATTGACAAGCTTGACATGCAGGTCGCTCAGCTTGGCTTTGTACAGAATGACGTTGCATATTATGCCTATAACGGCATCCGCATTTATGAAGGAGATCCCGTGACCTCCTTTACGGCTATTGCGGCACTGTATACGGAAACAGTACAGCTTATTACCTGCAACCCTGACATCAAGAGTGTTGCTGATCTGAAGGGAAAGAATGTATCCATCGGTTCACAGGGATCCGGTGTTTATTTCAACGCTATGGATTTCCTTGCAGCCTACGATCTGACAGAAAATGATATTACGCCTACCTATCAGAGTTTCGCAGATTCCGCTGAAGCCCTGAAAGACGGAAAAATCGACGCCGCGTTTGTTGTCGCCGGTGCTCCGACCCCTGCCGTAACCGATCTGGCCACGAGTAAGGATACCTATCTGGTTTCCCTGGATGATGAGCATGTGGCGAAACTGCAGGAGATTTCCGGCGCCTATACAAAGAGCATTATTCCCGCCGGTACCTATGCCAAGCAGGATGAGGATGTTGTTACTGTGGGTGTAAAGGCTACCATTATTGCCAATGAACAGGTATCCGAAGAGGAAGCCTACACGATCGTCAAAACAATCTTTGAAGGCAAGGACAGCATTGCACACGACAAGGCCAAGGATCTTGACCTTGAATACGCATCTGTCTGCGGCATTCCTTATCACGCAGGCGCTGCAAAGTATTTCGCGGAGCAGGGAATTAACGTCGAAACTGCTGAATAAAAGTACGATCCGGGAATCCGTCTCCATGCGGAGTACGGATTCCCGTTTTCTTTTTTATTTTATTTGAGGAGAATGCTCTGTGAACAGAAAAAAACATAACATGATCCCTGAAGCTGATGCTGAAACACAGAAAACAGCAGCGGATCTTGACGCGATCATGCGGAAGTATGACAGGGAAAGCAACGTCAGGATCTGGGAAGGGAAACCCAAAATTTTTGTGGGAATAATCCTTGCTGCCTTTTCACTGTACTGCATGTATGTTACGCTTTTTGCCAATATGCTTGATCAGGTACGGCTGAGCTCTTTCCTGGGGCTGGTGGTCATTATGGGTTATCTGACTTATCCTGCCAAAAAAGGCCATGTGAAAGTCAACCGTATGCCATGGTATGATATCCTTTTAATGATCCTGGGAGCAGCAGCATTTTTCTATTATACTTTCAGAGCTCCGAGCCTGATGGTGACACGGATTAAAACAAAACTCAATGATCCTGTGTATATTATCGCAGGAATTGTCGGGATTCTCGTGTTATGCGAGCTTTGCCGCCGCAGCGTCGGTCTTCCGATTCTTTGCGTTGCCGGCATTTTCCTTGGTTATACCATTTATTTCTATGTCAAAGACGGAAAACTGCTTGCCAATGTGGTTCATGAACTGTTCTACAATGAGAACGGACTTCTTTCCACCCCTGTGAATGTATGTTCCAAATATATAGTCGTATTTATCATATTCGGTGCATTCCTGGAAAAAACAGGCATTTCCGAATTCTTCATTGCACTGGCTAACGGGCTTACAGGCAGGTTTGCCGGCGGTCCGGCTAAAGTGGCGGTTATTTCTTCCGCGCTGTGCGGAATGGTATCGGGTTCCTCCGTCGGCAATACGGTAACCACAGGATCCATTACCATCCCGATGATGAAAAAGACCGGATATGATAAAAACTTTTCGGGAGCTGTTGAAGCCGCTGCATCGACCGGCGGACAGATCATGCCGCCGATTATGGGCGCTGCCGCATTTCTGATGGCAGATTATCTGGGCGTGCCCTATTCTGACATTATTGTACGAGCTATTCTTCCTGCGTGCCTGTACTTTCTGGGGGTTTTCCTTTCAGTCCATCTGGAAGCCAAAAGACTGGGCCTGAAAGGACTCAGCAAGGAACAGCTTCCGAGGATCAGGGAACTGATGAAGGAAAGCTATCTGCTCCTTCCCTTGGCTATCCTGATTTATCTCGTATGTTCGAATACCAAAACCATGCAGTTCTCAGCTGCTGTTTCCATTCTGGCTACCATAGCTGTCGGAATTATCAGCAATATCCACAGGAATATAAGACACGGAAAACCGCTGAAAACAGGTGAGGGGACGCATAACCAGCGCTTCCGGACAGTCAATGTTTTTGAAGCGCTGGAAAACGGCGGCCGCAGCTGTATATCGGTTGCTGTTGCCTGCGGTGTAGCCGGACTGATCTGCGGCTGTCTGACAGTGACGGGACTTGCTTCAACGGTAATCAATGCCATCGTTACAATTTCTCAGGGAAAACTGTTTCTCGGTCTGCTTCTGACCATGATCTGCTGTATTATTCTGGGTATGGGTCTTCCGACAACAGCGACCTACTGTATCATGGCTTCCACATGTGCGCCGATTCTTTTTAAGATGAACGTACCGCTGATTGCAGCTCATTTCTTTGTGTTTTATTACGGTATTGTCGCTGATATCACACCGCCGGTGGCACTTGCAGCGTATGCCGGATCGGCCATTTCCGGGGGTAGCCCCATGAAGACCGGCGTGAATGCGACGAGGCTGGCTATTGCCGGATTTATCATTCCGTTTATTTTCGCCATGAGTCCCGACATGCTGCTGATCAATACGACCTGGTATGAGGTTGCGCTGATCACTATCACATCGATTATCGGCATGTACGGCGTCACGTTCGGACTGAGCGGTTTCAGCGCATATGAAAGCCATGGAGGAAACAGAACAATCGGTATTTTCCTTCGAATTATATCGATCGTCGGAGGTCTGCTGCTGATTTATCCGGGTGTTCTTACCGACGTGATCGGTGTTGTGCTGGTCGGCGGCGTGTTGGTCTGGAGAAAAATGACATCACCCAAAGAACCGTTTCTGAATGCCTGACAACCCTTGTGAATTCATATACCGCGCCTGAAAAGCGCGGTATTTTTTGCTTGTCACGACATAGTGAAAAAGATATAATAAAAGATGGTATATTTTACCCGTGAAGGAGGGAAAAGGGTGTTTTGTCAGGTGATCATCGACATCGTTCACGAGAACGTGGCAAGCCCTTTTACCTACAGGATTCCTGAAGGAATGATTCTTGAACCCGGCCAGAGAGTCAGCGTACCTTTCGGCAGAATGCGGAAGGAAGGCATCGTACTCCAGCTGACGGATGAATGCACAATTGATTCCTCCAGAATCAGAAATGTCATCAGTCCTCTGGAAGACTATGCCGCCATTCCCCCCGAACTGATCTCACTGGCTGAACAGATGGCCCGGGACGCACACTGCCCGCTTGCAGAAACACTACGTCTGATGCTCCCTGCCCAGATGAGGGGCGGAAGAATTCATGTCAAGACCGAACGAACCGCAAAACTGGTCATTACAAAGGACGAAGCGCTGGATGCGGCGGACCGGGAAAAACGCAGCCCCAAGAGAGCTGAACTGCTCCGAATTCTTTCGGACGGCGCTGTTCATAAGGTAAAAGATCTTTCTGCTGCCGTAAAAGATCCGGGATCAGCATTGAAAAAACTGGCGGAAGACGGGATGATACAGCTGGCAGACGAGGAATGCCTCCGTATACCCGGCAGTGCATATGAACAGCCGGAAGACCCAGGATTTACGCTGACGGCAGGACAGGAAGAAGCACTGGAGGAAATCCTGCCATGCCTGCGCGGAAAGGGCGGGAAATTCCTGCTTCACGGTGTGACAGGCAGCGGAAAGACTGAGGTTTTCATGGCCGCGGTCAGACAGGTGCTCAGACTTGGGAAAAGCGCCATTATCCTGGTGCCCGAAATTGCATTAACCCCGCAGATGGTTTCCTGGTTCAGGGGCAGATTCGGGCAGGTTGCGGCAGTTATTCACTCAAGACTGAGTCCGGGAGAACGATTTGATGAATGGCGCCGGATCAGAAGGGGCGAAGCCCGGGTTGTCATCGGCGCACGCAGCGCTGTTTTCTCACCGGTCCGGAATCTCGGACTGATTGTGGTGGACGAGGAGCATGAAAGCACTTATTTCAGCGACCATCATCCGAGATATGACGCGCGTGAAGTCGCGGGTGCCAGGTGCGAGCAGGAGAATGCCACACTGATCCTTGCAAGCGCAACACCGAGTATCCTGAGTTTTGCGCGTGCCAGACGCGGAGATTATATGCTGCTTGAAATGCCCAGACGCGTCAAAGACCGCCCGCTTCCGGAAGTTGAAATCGTCGACATGCGTGAAGAGCTGGAAAACGGCAACCGCACAGTACTGAGCGGAAAGCTGAGAAAAGCACTGAAAGACTGTATCAGGCACGGAGAACAGGCGATGCTGCTTATGAACCGGCGCGGATACAACTCCTTTGTCAGCTGCCGCAGCTGCGGATATGTGGTGAAATGCCCGAACTGCGATGTCAGTATGACCTATCACATGGCAGAAACAGACGGACTGCTTCAATGCCATTACTGCGGACATACCATGCAGCCTCCGGCTGTATGCCCGGAATGCGGCGGAAAATACATTCGATATTTCGGCGCGGGTACCCAGAAGGTGGAGGAGGAAATCCGCAAATTTCTTCCCGGCACCAGAACTGTCAGGATGGATTATGATACCACCGGCGGAAAAGACGGTCACGGAAAAATCCTGGAAGAATTCCGCAGCGGACGGGCCAGCATCCTGATCGGTACGCAGATGATTGCCAAAGGTCTCGATTTTCCGGCGGTCACACTAGTGGGTGTGATTGCCGCGGATATGACGCTGAACCTGCCGGATTACCGGAGCAGGGAACGTACATTCCAGCTGCTGACGCAGGTTGCCGGCAGAGCAGGGCGCGGTGAAAAACCAGGAAGGGTAATCATTCAGACGTACAAGCCGGAGGATCCTGTCATCGGATATGCTGCCGGGCAGGATTACAGATCCTTTTTTGAAGATGAATTCAGAAGAAGGAGACATGGTCTGTATCCGCCGTTTACCCTTCTGGCAAGATTCCTGGCGGAAAGCGTCTCGGAAGAAAAAGCCGCAGCCACAGCAGATGACCTTGAAAGACAGACAAGGAATCTGATCGGGGCACATCCTGAATGGTCTAAAAAACTCCTGCTGCTTTCAAACGATACACCCGGCGTGAAGGTACTGCGAGGTAAAAACCGCAGACAAGTGCTGATGAAACTGCTGGTCAGCCGGGAAGCCGACGAAATGATTGCCGCGATGACTGAACTGTCCAGAGAACCCTATGACAATACGGAAGTATGGTTTGAAGTGAATCCGACGTCCATGATCTGAGGGACGAAAATCATACCGTAAATCGTTAAATTATATATTTATATTTTTTGAAAGGCTGAGAAAAAAGATGGCAATACGGAAAATCGTCACAATCGGAGATGAAACGCTGCGGAAACACTGCAAGCCGCAGGAGAAATTTGATAAACGTCTCTCCACACTTCTGAAGGACATGGCAGAAACAATGTACAAAGCAGAAGGCGTAGGACTCGCCGCGCCGCAGGTCGGTATCCTGCGCCGGATTGCTGTAGTTGATATCACAGAGGATCACAGCGGTCTGCTGGAACTGGTGAATCCCGAAATCACAGAGAAGGATGGAGAACAGACAGGCCGCGAGGGATGCCTGAGCGTACCCGGAAGGCAGGGCGTAGTAACCCGGCCGATGAAAATCAAAGTCCGTTTCCAGGATCAAAACGGAGACTATTATGAGCTTGAGACTGAAGGCTTTGAAGCACGGGCAATCTGTCATGAACTCGATCACCTGGACGGAACGCTGTATATTGATGTGATGGACAGAGAACTGACAGAGGAAGAAATAAAGGGACATATTCCGGAGGATGACCAGCAGTGAGAATAGTATTTATGGGGACGCCGGAATTCGCAGTCGCGCCGCTGAAGGAACTGATCCGAAACGGATATGAGATTGCCGGTGTTTTCACACAGCCGGACAGGCCCAAAGGCAGAGGGAAAAAGCCTGCACCAAGTCCGGTGAAGATCGCAGCGGAGAAAGCAGGCATTCCTGTGTTTCAGCCTGAACGCATCAGGAAAACCGGGATTGAGGATCTGCGGAATCTGAAACCGGATCTTTGTATAACCGCAGCATTCGGACAAATTCTGAGCCAGGAAATTCTGAATATTCCGCCTATGGGGAACATTAATGTTCATGCTTCACTGCTGCCGAAACACCGGGGAGCAGCTCCTATTGCCTACGCAATTATGAACGGCGACCGGCAGGCAGGAGTAACAACCATGTTTATGGATGCGGGCATCGATACGGGAGATATGCTGCTTCAGGAAAGTACGGATATCGGGGAAAGTGAAACCTGCGGAGAACTGACAGAACGGCTCAGCCGGATCGGAGCAGATCTGCTGATCCGTACAATCAGACAGCTGGAAACGGGAAACCTGGAAAGAATACCCCAGAATCAAGAAGAAATGACTTATGATCCTATGCTTGACAAACAGATGGGGATCATTGATTTTACCCTTGACTGCAATCTGGTGCGCGGAAGAATCAACGGTCTGAATCCCTGGCCGTGCGTAAGCGTTCCGATACAGGGGGAAAGACTGAAACTGCTGCGGGCTGTAAACTGCGGAGGAGCCGGTGATCCCGGAACCGTCATATCCTCGGATCCTAAAACCGGACTGGTCATTGCCTGCGGACAGGGTGCTGTCAAAGTGCTGGAAGTTCAGGCTCCCGGAGGAAAACGCATGAAGGCTGAAGATTATCTGCGGGGACATGGCATTCCTGCCGGAACTATACTGAAAGAGGACGTGCAATGAAGGAACAGAAAACAATGGAAGGCCTGACAGCCCGCAGGATTGCGCTCAAAGTTATCCGGAAAGTTACGGAAGACGGTGCCTATGCCGCACTGGCGCTTGACGGGGAGCTGAAAGGATGCGGACTCGGAAATGCCGACAGGAGGCTGGTGTCCAGACTGACCTACGATACGCTGGATCACCTGATTTATCTGGATTGGGCACTCGGACAGGTAATGGCCAAACCGGATACGGATATCAAGCTGATTAATATTCTGCGTCTCGGTGCATGTCAGATCCTGCTGGAAGACCGGATTCCGGAAAGCGCTGCGACCAATCTGTGCGTGCAGTTATGTGCCGAACTCGGAATGCCGGGACTGAAAGGCGTGTGTAATGGTATTCTGAGGAATCTTATCCGAAAAAAAGAGGAACTGAAGCTGCCTGATCCTGAAACAGAGCCGGCGAAAGCTGCTTCTATCCGGTACAGCGTGCCGGAGTGGATCTGGAAACGGCTGAAAGAGGACTATGGGGAAGAAGCGGATAAAATCCTTTCGTACCGTAATAACGATGAAGGATGGACGCTGCGTCCAAACCTGACAAGGCTGGATGACGCCGGTTTTGAACAGCTGCTGAACAGGAAAGTCTGGAAGAAGGACAAATCTGAAATACCGCATGCATGGAAGATTACCGGCGCAATGGATATTTCCAGAGACGCGGATTATCTGGCAGGCAATTATTCCATCCAGAGCGGCGGCAGTATGCTGGCCTGTATGGCTGTCGGAGTCAAACGGGGACAACAGGTGCTGGACTGCTGCGCGGCACCAGGAGGAAAAACCTGTTATCTGGCTGAAATGATGGGAGGAACAGGACGCATACAGGCATGGGACGTTCATGAGCACCGGGTGTCGCTGATTGAGGCACAGGCAAAACGACTTGGCCTTGAAAATATCCGGCCGATGGTACGGGACGCGTGCAAGCCCAGAGAAGATCTGAACAGATCGATGGATGCTGTTCTGCTGGACGCGCCTTGCTCCGGAACCGGCTTTATGGCACAGAAACCGGATATCAAAATAAGGCTGACGGAAGAAAGTGTCAATGAACTGACAGAACTGCAGGAACGGTTGCTGGACACGGTGTCTGCCTATGTGAAACCGGGCGGTATCTTTGTTTACTCCACCTGCTCCATCCTGAAAGATGAAAACGAACGGCAGGCCGAACGTTTCCTGCAGCGGCATCCGGAGTTTGAAGAAATCGAATTGCCGCAGGTGATACCGGAAAAATACCGAAGAGCTGGGAAACGGGGCCTTCAGCTGCTTGAGCACCGGGACGGAATCGAAGGTTTCTATCTGATCAGAATGAGGAGGAAAGATGACTGAACTGACAGGCATGACCTGCGGGGAAATAACGGCCTGGATCAGGGAACAGGGATATCCTGCTTTCAGGGGCAAACAGATCTTCCGATGGATTCATCAGGGCGCTGATTTCAGTGAAATGACCAATCTTCCTGAAACAATGAGAGAGAAGCTGAAACAGGAAGCTGTGGCCCAACCGGTAAGAATCCGTCTTGAACGAAAGAGCCCGCTGGACGGTACCGTTAAATTCCTTTATGAGCTGCTGGACGGAAACTGTGTGGAAGGCGTACTGATGAGGTACAAATACGGCGTGAGCCTGTGCATTTCCACGCAGGTAGGATGCCGGATGGGATGCAGATTCTGTGCGTCCACACTGGAAGGCAGAGTCAGGGACCTGACTTCCGGAGAAATGCTGGGCGAGATACTATGCGCAAACAGGTATCTGGCTTCTGAAAATGTCAGGGTCAGCCATGTGGTCCTTATGGGAAGCGGCGAACCGCTGGACAATTATGATCATGTGATCCGCTTTTTGCGGCTTCTGAAGGAAGAGGACGGTATCCGGCTGAGCCTGCGGAATGTATCCCTGTCCACCTGTGGTATTGTGCCGAAAATGTATGCCCTCGCCGATGAAAATCTGCCTGTGACTCTGTGCGTTTCGCTGCATGCTCCCAATGATGAAATCCGTCGGGAGACAATGCCCATTGCTTATACATGGTCCATCCGCGAAATCCTGGATGCCTGCAGGAATTATATCCGTAAAACCGGAAGACGCGTCATATTCGAATATGCGTTGTCGGACGGGGTCAATGCCGGCGAGGAGCAGGCAAGGGAACTGGCATCAATTCTCAGAGGAATGCAATGCCATGTGAATCTGATTCCGCTGAATACAGTGGAAGAGCGCAACATGAAAGGGATTACCGAGGATAAAGTCCGAAGATTCCTTCAAATTCTGCAGGAAAACAATATTTCAGCCACCCGGCGACGGGAAATGGGCGATGATATTGAAGGCGCATGCGGTCAGCTGCGCAGGAAGACGATAAACAGCTCAAAGGGAGAGTAAGAACAGATGCGCAAGTTCAACCTGAAGGGAACTGTCATTCAACGGATGCGGGGGATCGAAAGAGAAGAGCCCCGGACTGTTGAGAATGTAAAAACACAGATTGAGGAGCCCCCTGTGATGTCTGTTGATTTCACAGAAGAACAGGGCGTATTCGCCTGCGCATGGCGGACAGATGTGGGCAGACTGCGGAAAAACAATCAGGATGCAGTGATTCTCGGAAACGGACTGGCCGGTGTGGCGGACGGTATGGGAGGGCATAAAGGCGGAGAAATAGCTTCCGCCGGACTGCGGGACGGGCTGCTGCGCGAAACAAAGGACAGCAAGCCCGGCAAGGAGAAGCTTGTTGAAGCTGTACAGAAAGTCAACCGGGAATTGTGGGAGCAGCAGGAAGGCAACTCTTCACTCTCCGGCATGGGAACCACGTTGACGGTTCTGTGGCCCACAGAAAACGAAATGCTGATCGGACAGGTAGGCGACAGCCGTGCATATCTGCTTCGTGACAATGTGCTTACGCAGATTACAAACGACCACTCCATGGTAGCCGACATGGTCCGAAAAGGCGTACTTACAGAGGAACAGGCCGCATGTCATCCGATGCGCAATTATATTACACGGGCAGTCGGTACTGAAGCCAATATAGAGATAGATCTTTATACCCATAACAGAAGGAGAGGAGACCGCTGGCTCATTTGTTCAGACGGTCTTCATGGGATGATCAGCACCGAAGAACTGATTAGCTTTATGGCAGACGAGGATCTGGAAAAGGCTGCGGACAGCCTGCTGCAGGCTGCACTGAGTAACGGCGGTAAGGATAATATTTCCCTTGTGCTGATACAGGATGAAACGGAACGCGAGTTTACTGATACAGAGCCGGAAGAACAGGATACAGTGAACACCGCTGAACAGAGCGCTGAAGGAGAAACCTCAGAGGAGGTGAATCCGCAGTGAAAGAGAAAATACTTGCCAACAGATACCGGCTTACAGAACAGATCGGAATGGGCGGTATGGCTATTGTATACCGCGCGGTGGATCTGCGGACAGGACATAATGTTGCGGTAAAGGTTCTGCGTCCGGAATATAACGAAGACAGTGAATTTATCGGGCGGTTCCAGCGCGAAGCCGAAGCCGCAAGCAAAATGACCCACCATAATATAGTGAATCTGCTGGATGTCGGTATGGACGGTGACAACCGGTATCTGGTGATGGAATATGTACAGGGGAAAACGCTGAAAAGCGTTATACAGGAAAGAGGCAAACTGAATCCTGCCCTGGCCGGACAGATTGCGATCCGTATTCTGAGCGCCCTTGAACATGCACACCGTAACGGTATTGTGCACCGTGATATCAAACCGCAGAATATCCTGGTTCACGCGGACGGTCACATCAAAGTCGCGGATTTCGGTATCGCCCGGATTGCCAACAGTTCCACGCTGACAAAAGGCGATAACGTTATGGGCTCTGTTCATTATTTTTCGCCCGAACAGGCACGGGGTGAGGGTGCCAATGCCACCAGCGACATTTATTCCACGGGCATTGTTCTGTATGAAATGCTGACAGGACGGGTGCCCTATGACGGAGACAATCCTGTGGCGGTGGCCATGCAGCATCTGCATGCGACCCCAGTTCCGATACAGAACCTGGCGCCGGATGTTCCGCCTGCGCTTGTACGGGTATGTATGAAAGCCATAGAGAAAAATCCTGCGCTGAGATATCAGACTGCGCGCGATATGGCTGCAGATATCCGGCTGGCTCTCGAAAACAGGTCGGAAAGACAGCCTCTTCCCGCCAAGGAGTTTGAAGTACAGCAGCCCAGACCTCAGATTAAGGAAGAAAACAACAAAACCAACGCTGATACGGGAAAAAACCGGATTAGTAACGGAAAAAACAGAAAGATACGTACAGTAGTCACTACTGTGGTGATCGGCCTGATTCTGGCAGCAGGATTGTATTTCGGAGTTTCCGCTGTTTTCCATCGGGTTGTTTCAACCGTCACCGTCCCGTTTGTTGTCGGAATGGACGTAAAGGAAGCGGAAGAAGCGCTTACGCGGGAAGGGCTTACGTTTACCAAGATTTATTTCACTACAAACGAGTTTCAGTCCAATATTGTATTTATGCAGAATCCTGAAGCCCAGGTGACAAAGCAAAAGGGAGACAATGTCATTCTTTCAGTGTCAAGCGGACCGGCACAGATGGAAATGCCGGAACTGCGGGGAATGAATCAGGAAGACGCAAAGAATTACTTTATAAAACTGGGTATGATTCCGACCGTCGTAAGAAAACCCAATGGAGACTATCCCGTGGATACTGTTGCCCAGCAGGAACCAGCCGCCAATGAAAAAATCAGCAAGGATACAGCTATCACACTCACTGTCAGCGGCGGCAGAGTCCCTACTCCGAAACTGACGAATCTGACCCTTTCCGAGGCTGAAGAACTGCTGAAACAAACCGGACTGAGAATGAATCCGGTGCTGAATGTTGTCGATACACGCAATGTCAGGGAACATGGCAAAATTTCAGCCCAGAATCCGGCAGAAGACACGGAACTTATGCTGAACGACGAAGTGTCAGTCAGTGTTTACAGATATCTTTCAGACGCATCCAGAAAAGAGATAACAGTTCAGCTGAAGGAAACCGATGAAGAAATCAAAGTCCGTGTGACGCTACGCCCTGAGGGATCCGATGTTGAGTATGAGGCATATGAACATACTTATCCGGCTGATCTGGAAAGACAGCAGACAATCACGGTGAACCTGCCCGATGAAAGAACATATACCTGTACGGTTTATCAAAACGGCGAGCCTCAGGAACCCATTGTAATCGGACGGGAATGAAGATGAACAGAAGCGGTACAAAGGAAGCGGAAATGGCTGAAGCACCTTTCAAACAGGGTACGCTGATCCGGGGAATCGGCAGCTTTTATACAGTAAGGGACAGCAATCATCAGGAATATACGCTTCGCTGCAAGAAGAAATTCAGGCGGGACGGCATATCGCCGCTGGTCGGCGATGAAGTGCTTTTTCAGCCCGGCAAGGGAGAAGAGCACGGGTGGGTGGAAGAGATTCTTCCGAGAAAAACAGAGTGTCTCAGGCCGCCGGTTGCCAATGTCACAAAACTGGTGATTGTGATCGCACCTGTTCCCGAACCGGATCTGCTGCTTGTTGACCGGCAGATATCGCGGGCTTTTGCACAGGGAATGGAAGTTGTGCTGGTTGTGAACAAATGCGACTTAAGCATGGAAACCGCTGAAAGGATCAAAAGGGAATACCGTTTCACCGGGATACCGGTTATTCCGATCAGCGCAAAAAACGGAACGGGCATCGAACAGCTGCGGAAAGCTTTGACAGGCCCGCATCTGTGCTGCTTTTCCGGACAGAGCGGCGCCGGCAAGAGTACAACTCTGAACACACTGCTCGACCTGAATCTGGAAACAGGCAATATTTCCGAAAAGATCTCCAGAGGGAAAAACACCACAAGGCATACCGAACTGATAGAGAAAAACGGAATCCGTGTAATGGATACCGCCGGCTTCAATCTTCTGGAAGCCGAAAACGCGCTCGAACCAGGCAGCCTGAAAGAAAGATACCCGGAATTTGCTTACTACGAAGGGAAATGCAGGTTCAGAGAGTGCCTGCATGACAGGGAACCGGGCTGTGCCGTGACACAGGCGGCAGAACAGGGAAAAATCAGCAGGGAAAGACTGGAACGATACAGAGAACTTCTTGCAGAAGCAAGGGAAGCATGGAGGGACAGGTATGATTAAAATCGCACCGAGTATCCTGGCAGCAGATCCGCTGAATCTGGAGAAAGATATCAGAATGGCTGAGAAAGCGGGATGCGACTGGATCCATGTGGATATCATGGACGCCCATTTTGTGCCGAATCTTGCGTATTCAGTCGATACGGTACGCAGGCTCAGAGAGGTTACCTCCCTGCCGCTGGATGTCCATTTAATGATGGATCATCCCGAAACACTGCTGGACGCATTCCTCGACGCTGGAGCTTCCTGCCTGACCATTCATGCAGAGATTGATTCTGATATTCCCGGAATGCTTGATAAAATCAGACAACGCGGACGGATGGCAGGAATAGCGCTGAAACCCAATTCCTCCCTGACACTGCTTGAACCAATTATTGAACAGGCAGATCTTGTTCTGATGATGACTGTAGAACCCGGATTCGGCGGGCAAAAACTGGACGCACGGGTCATCGGAAAAATACGGAGTCTGAAAGATTCCGGATATGCCGGAGAAATCGAGGCGGACGGAGGAATCCGGGAAGATAATATTGAGATGCTGGCTGCAAACGGACTTTCTGTGGCCGTGATGGGTACCGCATTATTCAGGAACAGCGATATGGCGGCCTGTATCGAACGAATCCATCAGATGCCGGCAGGACAATAACAGAACGGCGGAACAAACAAAATGATCAAAACAGATACCATTGCTGCGATTGCCACAGCGCCCGGTATGGGAGGCATCGGCATAATACGCATGAGCGGACCGGAAGCACCGGAAATCCTGATGCGGGTTTTTAAACCGGCTGGAGCCGGTTCGGAAGCACCTGAATCTCATAAAATGGTTTACGGAAAACTTGTTGACGGAGATCAGACGCTGGACGAGTGCATGGCTGTTCTTATGCGCGCTCCGAGAAGCTATACCCGTGAAGACGTTGCGGAAATACAACTTCATGGCGGAAACTATGTCATTCATAAAGCCCTTGAATTATGCCTGAAGGAAGGCGCGAGGCTTGCTGAAGCAGGGGAGTTTACACGCAGGGCGTTCCTGAACGGACGTGTGGATCTAAGCCGGGCAGAGGCGGTTATGGATATGATTTCTGCCCGCGGGGAGCAGGAGCATAAAGCAGCGGTCAGACAAATGAACGGCGGTGCAGCATCATTCGTCAGGGCTTTTTCGGAGCAATTGTATGGATTACAGGCCGGTCTGGCAGCCTGCATTGACTATCCGGAAGAGATCACAGATGAAGAAGGCGCAGGGACACTGCAGGAAGGCCTGGATAAGCTTATATGCGGACTTGAGGCAGCTATGGATGAACATGCTTCCAGACTGATTTATCAGGGGCTGCATGTGGCACTGATCGGCCGGCCGAATGTCGGAAAAAGCAGCCTGCTGAATGCACTGCTTGGTGAAGACCGTGCCATTGTAACGGATATTCCAGGCACAACAAGGGATACAGTGCAAGGAGAAATGATGCTGAACGGTTTCCGTGTACAGCTGACGGATACCGCCGGAATCCGTGAAACCATGGATCCGGTGGAGAAAATCGGTGTTGAACGCAGCGTCAAAGCAAGACGGGAAGCAGATGCTTCCCTGCTGATTATTGATGGATCAGCACCGCTTAACGAGGATGACCGGTCGCTCCTCCTCGGTTTTACGGGAGAAGGGGCAGTTGTGATCAACAAGACAGATCTTCCGCAGAAAGTGACGGAGGATGCTGTCAGCAGGATCAGGCCTGATATTCAATGTATGACTGTATCGGCACTTGATACGGAAAGCCTTCAGCCTCTGCGGAACTATCTGTCCGGCTTTGTTTCCGTTTCAGATCAGCAGGCCATCACACAACCCAGACATCTTGCTGCTGTGAAACGCGCTTTGTTTCATCTGAAGGAAGCGAGGCGGACAATCGAGCTGTTTACTCCGGATGTGGCTGCTACCGATCTGCAGGCAGCCCAGGAAGCATTGAGCGAAATTACCGGAGACCGTGCGGATGAAAAAATGCTTGACCGGGTTTTTTCACAATTCTGCGTCGGAAAATGACGATGCCTGAGGAGGAACTATGAGCAATTATCAGAAAGTTATCCGGGGGAGAGACAGCCTTGGTAAACTTCGGGAGATGGCGGACAAAATCGGTATCCGAAAACCAATGATCATCGGAACGGAACCGCTGATCGGTACGCTCATGAAAAAAAATCCCTGGCTGCTTTCTGCGTCCGTGTTTTCTGATTTCCACGCCAATCCGGATCTGGCCGATACCAAGGCCGGTGCGGCACTGTATATGAAGGCAAACTGTGACGGACTGATTTCTGTCGGCGGCGGTTCCAGCATCGATACCGCCAAGGCCATCAAAGCCCGTCTGGATACAGCTGATGAGGAAGCCGTCATTGGAAGCAAACTGGAAGGCAGGATTCAATGCCCTCATATTGCGATTCCGGGAACAGCAGGGACCGGTTCAGAAGCCACGCAGACGGCTGTGATGTATGTGAATGGCAGGAAAGTGAGTCTGAACCATATTTCTCTTCGTCCGGACGGGGTAATACTGGATGCCTCCCTGCTGGATTCACTGCCGTTATACCACAAGAAATCCTGTGCGCTGGACGCGCTTTCACAGGGAATTGAAAGCTACTGGAGTATCAGTTCTACCGACGACAGCAAGGTGCATGCTTTTCTGGCTATTATCGGGGTGCTGGACAATCTGAAAGCATACCTGGCCGGAGATCCGCACGCGGCAGAAGAAATGCTTGACGCAAGCTATCAGAGCGGCAAAGCCATCCAGATAACCCGCACAACAGCGGCGCATGCCATGTCTTACATGCTGACCAAAAAACTGGGCCTGGCTCACGGACATGCCTGTATGATTACCCTGCCAGTTCTGTGGGAAATGATGCAGGACAGGGAAGAAATGCAGGAAGTGCTGAAAGACCTGAGTGCAAAAATGCGCCTGGGGGACGTCCGGATGGGACCTAAACTGCTGAAAGGTATCCTGTATGATCTTGAAATGGAGATTCCTCCTGTACCGGATGAAGGGATTCTGGAGGAACTGGCCTGTTCAGTCAATACAGAGCGGCTGAATAATCATCCGGTGAAGATGAACGGAGCGGAAATAAAACAAGCCTACCGCAGGGCGATGACGCCTCTCAGGGAAAACGAAAAACAGGCCTGCCTCGATATTTGGAGATATTACGGGAGGGAATCGTAATGGAAGACAGCATCCACGCCGGACACCGCGAACGGATGAGGGAACGCTTTATTCATGATAAAGGGTTTGAAAACTTTGAAGACCATCAGATTCTTGAACTGCTTCTGTTTTATTCCAAAACCAGAGGAGACACAAATCCGCTGGCCCATGAGCTGCTGGACCAGTTCGGAAGTCTGAAAGGTGTTCTGGAAGCCAGGCCGGAACAGCTGATGCAGGTAAAGGGAATCGGTGAACAGCAGGCAACCCTGATCAGTATGGTTGTACCGCTGACAAGAGTATGGCACAGATGCGCGATGACTGAACCGCAAAAAATCAGCAACAGCAGGGAAGCAGAGAATTACTGTCTCTCCATTCTGGCGGGCGAACGCACAGAACGCTTTTATGTTATTTCCCTGAATGCCAAATGCAACGTACTTGGACGGAGAAAGATCTCGGAAGGATCACTCAGTGAAGTTTCCGCCTATCCCCGGATGGTGATGGAAACAGCGTTGAACTACAATGCGCACAGTGTTCTTCTGTGTCATAATCATCCGGGCGGAACATGCGCGCCCTCGCCTGAGGACATTTCTTCCACGATTCAGCTTCAGAGACTTCTGAACGGTGTGGGAATTCTTGTGCTGGACCATATTATTGTTGCCGGAGACAGAACATACAGCATGATTCAGCACGGAGACATTGATTACAGGATCAAGGGCAGGTAAAACATGAAAAAAAACAGGAAACATTTATTCCCCCGTTCCGTCAGAATTATCCTTTGGTTAAGTATACTGGCGGCAGTTGCTTACGCAGGTATGATCGGTTATGTCTGTTACAACGAAAGGGGGGTACAGACCGCTGTGACGGAAAATGACAGTTACGACGCCATTATAGTGCTCGGAGCACAGGTAAAAAAGGACGGTACCCCCAATGTACAGCTCAGCTGGCGTCTGGACGCAGCATATGACGCATACCGGCAGAAAACTGTTCCTGTGGTTGTATGCGGCGCACAGGGGAAGGATGAACCTGTGGCTGAAGCGCAAGCTATGAAACAGTATCTGACAGACAGGGGAATTCCGGAACAGGACATTATGACGGATCCCGCATCCTTCAATACAAGCCAGAACCTGAAAAATGCTGCGGAACTGCTGAAGAACAGAACTGATATTCATAAAGTTCTGATTGTAACAAGCGACTACCATGTTCCGCGGTCACTTGCACTGGCCAGAGATCTCGGATTTGAAGCAATCGGACTGGGCAGTCCGTGCAAGCCTGAATACTGGATCAAAAATCATGCAAGGGAAGCGCTTTCCTGGTGCAAATACTGGGGAGTAAAATACCTGCATCTTCCACTGGAGTGACGGGATGAAAAATACAGAAATAGAAAAACGGCTTGAGCAGAACAGGATTCCGTTTGACAAGGAACTTCCTGAAAAACTGGAGATCTATCTTGCACTGCTGCAGGAATGGAACAGCAGAATGGATCTCACTGCCGTAACGGACGATGAGGAAACCATAGACAAGCATTTTGTTGACAGCCTCATTGTGATGAAAACGGATCTGATCGGCAGGGAAGCAAAGCTGATTGATGTAGGTACAGGAGCCGGTTTTCCGGGAATGGTTCTTGCAATGGCATGTCCGGCTATGAAAGTGACGCTGCTGGATTCCCAGCAGAAGAGATTATCCTTTCTTCAGGCTGTGGCTGAGAAAGCGGAAGTTAAAAACGTTACTCTGATTCATGCCAGAGCGGAAGACGGTGCCCGAAAGGCCGAATTGAGGGAAAAATTTGACGTTGCGGCAGCACGTGCGCTTGCACCTATGAACATACTGTGTGAATATCTGCTTCCTTACGTTTCCGTGGAAGGCTGTGCGCTCTGCTGGAAAGGTCCTGCACTGAAAAACGAGCTTGAAAGCGGAAGAAAAGCGGCTCATTTGCTGGGCGGACGCATGGAGATGCCTGTATCCTATGCAGTGTATGGACGTGAGTGGGAACATATGATTCTTCCGGTCCGAAAAATCCAGCATACCGCTGCTGTTTATCCGAGAAAAGCCGGTATTCCGAAAAGCAAACCACTGGGAATCTGAAATCCGCCCAGGCGCTTGACGCTTTTTTCATCTGAATGGTATACTATGCACAATGCGGTTGTGGTGGAATGGCAGACACCGGGGACTTAAAATCCCCTGCCCATAAAGCGTGCGGGTTCGAGTCCCGCCAACCGCACAAAAAACGACGTATTTTTATACGTCGTTTTTTTGCACCTGAAATATCAGGTACGAAGAGCTCAGGGTTTGCAGTGGATAATCAGGGCTGCACCTGGTCCGAACCGTTCCGGATAAAACTGAATTCAAGGACGTTCAGCGTGCCTACATTCGGATGGACCCACCCGGTTTTTCCGTTCTCCAGCAGGATCTGATACCAGCCGTTGGAGGAAACATCAAGAATTTCATATTCCTTAGAAGCTCTTGCATGCCCGATGACCCGGGAAGAAAATGCCGGATTTTTATGGACGTTCGGACTGTCAGTATCCCGGATCCGGAAACGTTTGATGAACGTTATATCCCCGTCTTCAGACAAGGAGAGGGAAGTGCCTGAGGAAGCTGCAAATGTACTGATAAACAGATTCTGCAATTCATCGATACGCTTTTCATACTCATTCAGCTGTTCCTTCAGAGCGATGTTCTCATCAGAAAGCGCAGCAGCATCCGCAGACGCATCCTGAGAAACGGTATCGGATACGGATTCGGATAAAACTGCAGACCGCTGTTCCGCTTCCGCAAGGGAAGCCTGGAGAGAAATCAGTTCATTTTCCCTGTCGGAGAGACTGGCTTCCAGATTTTTGATCTTTTCCTCACGGACGGCCAGATCGGAATTCAGCATTTCGACCTGCTGCGTTAAGGCGGTAAGATCTGATTCCTGGGTGTTGATCTGAGATTCTTTATCCGCCAAAGCGGCGCTGAGGGATTCTGCTGCCGCATCTTTTTCAGCAATAAATGCCTGCAGAGTTTCCAGCTGACCGCTCATTTCAGCGAGATCATCATTGAGCGTCTGAATCTGAGATTCTTTTTCTTCATTGCCGGCCGAAAGGGAAAAGATCAGAAGTGCTTTTTCTTCGTTTTCCGATTTCAGGGTTTTAAGCTCTTCCTCCAGACTCCGCACATCAGACGGAAGCATATTTTCCTGTTTTCCGTCAGTATCCGGTGAAAGAGATTCCGCATCTGATTCATGAGTGGATGATAATGACTGCAGTGCTTTGATCTGTTCATTTTTTTCTGACAGTTCGTCATTGAGAGAACGAATCTGAGCGTCCTTTTCGTCAATGCCGGCATTAAGCGTGAAAATCATCAGCGATTTATTATCATTGTCCGCTTTCAGATTCTTTATTTCCTCATCCCTGGCCTGAATCTCCTTACTGAGTGCCTCGGAATCCACGGAATCCGTCCCGTGGTCAGGAATACTCTGCGCTTCACCGTCAGGATTGTCAGGTGCAGAGACCGGAGCAGTCACTTCGTTTTCGCCTGTGAATACGGCTGCGGAAGCAGAGAGCTCTGCAATACGGGTATCCTTTTCAGCCAGTTTCTCCGTCAGTTCCTGAATCAGTAGATCTTTTCCGGCTGCCTCTGTTTCCAGCGCCTGCATTGCAGTTTCCTTTTCCTTGCCGGCAGTGGTCAGCGTTTCAAGACCGGAACGGATATCTGCCATTTGTGTATTCAGCGATTCAATTTCCTGGTTCTTCTCCGACAGATCGGCATTCAGGGATTCTATCAGAGAGGATTTTTCCTGAAGAGCAGTTTCAAGCGCTGTAACCGAGGATTTTAATTCCTCGTTTTCATTTGTGAGCGTATCGGCACCTGCCTGTTTTTCGGCGAGGTCATTTTCAAGATTCTTAATACGAAGTTCACCGGAAGCAATGCCGGCATTGAGAGATTCAAGAAGCGAAGCTTTTTCCGCCAGCTCTGATTCCAGCTGGCTGATTCTTGTATCTTTTTCTTCTATTGATGAAGTGAGCGATTCCATTCCGGAAGATTTTTCTGTAAAAGCATTTTCCAGTTCGTTTATTCTTTTTTCTTTATCGGAGATTTCCCTGCTGATGGAATCAAGCTGCGATGCTTTTTCATCAAGAGCCGTCTGCAGTTCAATGATCAGGGTTTCTTTCTCATCTGTTTCGGCTGTCAGGGAAAGAATATCAGCCTTTTTTTCAGTTATTTCATCACTGAGTGCGCTGATCTGCATATCCTTTTCGGAAAGATCAGCATTCAGCGAATCAATCAGAGCAGCTTTTTCATCTGAATCATCTGTCAGTTTTTTTATTTCCGCAGCCTGTTCAGCCTGCAGTGCAGTCAGGGATTCGATCTGCTCATTCAGACCGGCTATCTGTACAGTGTATTGATCCAGCTGTTCCTGTACGTCGGAAAGGTCATTTTCATACTGTGCAATCTGCAGATCCTTATCTGTTATCTGAGCGTTGATCTGAACAGTTTCATTTTCAAGAGCCTGAATGCGAGTCTCACGGTCTTCCAGATCTGCCTTCAGACTTTGTAATTCAGAATCGCGAAGGGAAAGCCTGGAATCGAGCTCCTTCATATTTTGTACCTGAAGCTCAGCGTCAGCAGAAAGCATCTCTATCTTCCGGTTTTTATCCTGATTGTTTGTGATATAAAGAATACAGAAAACCAAAGCAAGGACGGACAGCATGGCAATCAGTATATAATGAAACCCTCTCTTCATAGAAACAACCTCCCGGGCAGGTTTATATATTCAGTATACGAGAGGAAACCAGTGTATATATTATCTCATAGGCGCAGGAATAAAGTCAAACAAAGAAGTATGGCAATAAATACCGGCTTGGGGGCAGCTGCCATATCAAACTACCATATCATGTATTGACAATACAAAAATAAGACGTTATAATACATCTGATTTTTAGGAAGATTCAGTTTTTTGATACACCTATCTGATTAAGGAGGAGAACAATGGGTAAGTATTTCGGAACAGATGGATTCCGCGGCAAAGCAGGCGTTGTCCTGACGGCGGAGCACGCATTCAAAACAGGACGTTATATCGGTTGGTATTATGGAAAAAAGCATCTTGATGACAAAGCCAGAATCGTTATCGGCAAGGATACCAGGCGCTCATCCTATATGTATGAAAGCGCTCTGGCAGCAGGAATCACGTCATCCGGAGCGGATGCCTATCTGCTTCATGTTACGACAACACCCTGCGTAAGCTATATCACAAGAACCGAAGATTTTGACTGCGGCGTAATGATTTCCGCAAGCCATAACGCCTTTTATGACAACGGCATCAAGCTGATGAACGGAAAAGGCGAAAAGATGGACGATGAACTGCAGGACGCAATCGAAGATTATATTGACGGAAAAACGGAAGAACTTCCTTTTGCAGCTGAGGACAAAATTGGATGTACGGTTGACTTCTATACAGGCAGAAACCGTTATATCGGATACCTGACCAACCTTGCCACACGTCCTTTCGAAGACCATAAAGTAGCACTGGATTGTTCCAACGGCAGCAGCTGGATGATCGGACCGGCAGTGTTCAATGCGCTGGGTGCCAAAACCTATGTCATTCATAATAAGCCGGACGGACTGAATATTAACCGTAACTGCGGAAGCACCCACATTGAATCACTGCAGGAATACGTGAAAGAGAACAAACTGGATGTTGGTTTTGCTTTTGACGGAGACGCGGACCGGTGCCTTGCGGTGGATGAGAACGGCAACGAGGTGAACGGCGACAAGATCATGTACATCTGCGCCAAGTATCTGAAAAGCAAAGGTCAGCTGCCGAGCAATACTGTTGTAACAACGATTATGAGTAATTTCGGACTGTACAAAGCGCTGGATGCAGCCGGAATCAACTATGAAAAAACAGCAGTAGGCGACCGGTATGTATACGAGAATATGAAGGCCTACAATCACCTGATCGGCGGAGAGCAGAGCGGACATATCATATTCCGCAAGCATGCCCGGACCGGTGACGGACTGATTACCGCGATCATGCTGATGGAAGTGATGATTGACACTCAGCTGCCGCTGTCCGTGCTTGCCGAACCCTGTAAGATGTATCCGCAGGTTCTGAAAAACGTAGTGGTTGACGATAAGGACGGCACCCTGGCGGAACAGAAAGTGATGGATGCAGTGAATCACTGCACAGAACAGCTTGGAGATACAGGGCGTGTACTGCTGCGTAAAAGCGGTACGGAACCGGTGCTGCGCGTCATGAGTGAGGCGACGAGCATCGATGAATGCGAAAAATATGTCGATTATATTATAGAATCAATGAAAGAAAGCGGACATCTGATCGAGGTGAAAAAGTAATGCTGAAAACAAAAGATCTTTATGACCTGACACACACGCGGGCGGCGGCTATTCTGGAAAACACAGAATATCCCTGGGAAGCTCTTGGGAAAATCAAGGAATTCATTATCGAACTGGGTAAAACCCTGCCTGAGGATGAGTTTGAAGAGGTCAGTGAAAATGTCTGGATTGCCAGGGACGCCAAAATCTATCCGAACAACTATATCGGTGCTCCTGCAATCATCGGACATGAAACAGAAGTACGCCCCGGAGCTTTTATCCGCGGGAGCGCGCTGGTTGGTGATCACTGTGTTGTGGGAAACAGCACTGAACTGAAAAATGTGATTCTTTTTGACAATGTGCAGGTTCCTCACTACAATTATGTCGGTGACAGTATTCTTGGTTACAAAAGTCATATGGGCGCCGGATCCATTACTTCCAACGTTAAAAGTGACAAGATGCTTGTGGTGGTACGGTGCGGAGATGAAAAGATTGAAACCGGCCTGAAGAAAATAGGCGCCATGCTGGGAGACCGGGTGGAAGTAGGATGTAACAGCGTTCTGAATCCCGGGACAGTAATCGGCCGCGATTCCAATGTTTATCCCACTTCCTGTGTACGGGGAACCATTCCGGAAAAAAGTATCTGGAAGAACAACGGTACTGTGATTGCAAAAAAATAAAATACATTTCAAGGGGGAAATGGAAATGAAGGTAATTATTGCCAAAGACTATGAAGACGGCGCCCGCAAGGCTGCGGACATTATTGAAAAAATCGTCCGGGAGAATCCGGAATGCACGCTCGGACTCGCAACCGGATCCAGTCCTGTGGGAATGTATCAGGAACTGGCTCGCCGCTGCAAAGAGGAAGGACTGGATTTCAGCCGGATTCACAGCGTGAATCTGGATGAATATGTCGGCCTGGAAGGTACCCATGATCAGAGCTATCGCTATTTTATGAATTCAAACCTGTTTGATCATATCAACATTGATAAGGCCAATACCTATGTTGCCAAAGGAACGGGAGATGTGGCCAAGAATCTGAAAGAGTTCAATGATATTCTGGACAGAACCGAAATTGAGATTCAGGTACTCGGCGTTGGGCCCGACGGTCATCTCGGCTTTAACGAACCCGGTGAGACATTGTATGACGGTGCGCATGAAGAAACGCTGGATGATTCCACCATCGAAGCGAACAAACGTTTCTTTGCCAGCAAAGAGGACGTTCCGACCCATGCAGTAACCATGGGTATGGGAAATATCATGCGTGCAAAACGCCTGATCATGATCATCAGCGGAAATAAAAAAGAAGCCGCAACCAAGCTGCTGATTGAGGATAAAATCGATCCCAGATGCCCCTGCACCTTTATGCGGCTGCACAGAGATGCCACAGTGATTATTGAGCAGAAACTGGCTGATGAAATCGGCTATAAGGCATAATCATGTTTCATGCTGAAATTATCTTCCCGGAAGTAACGCATATTACTGACGCTATGGGTGTCTCCATGACGCTCATCGAAGGGAAAAACCGCGCTATCCTTTTTGACACCGGTTACGGAACCGAGAATGTCAAAGCATTTATACACACACTGACAGGGAAACCTGTCAGTGTGCTGCTTTCCCATGGCCATCACGATCATATCCTTGGACAGAGATGGTTTGAGGAAAGCCGGATGTGTTCCGATGACCTGGAAGAATTCAGACAAAGAACCGGTCTTGTCCAGAGAAAAAAAGTGGCGGAGCAGGCCGGACAGAAAGGCATTAAACTACCGGCTGATTTTCTGACGGTCCGGTTCCGGGATCCCTGTCCGATTCTGTTTACAGAAGCGCTCGGAAGGTTTGCGCAGGAAACTGAGGATCTGGGAGATCTTCAGGTGAAGATCATCCATGTGCCGGGGCATACCCCCGGAAGCATAGTCCTTTATCTGGAGAAATATCGGCTCCTGCTGACCGGGGACAACTGGAATCCCTGTACATGGATGTGGTTTCCATCCTCTATTCCGGCGAATTGCTGGCGTGACAATATGAAAGAGCTGATCAGAGATCTTGAAACGGAATCGGGTCAGGAGATCGAAACGGTTCTTTGCTCCCATCAGCCTTCGGCCAGAAAAGCCAGTGAAATCAAGTCATTTCTCACGTATATGTCAGATGAACGTATCGGGAAAGCACCGGATGTGGATATGGGAGCTCCTATTCACACCTGTGAAATCAGGAAAGAACCCGAAGGATGGATATTATTGTTTGATAAAGACAAAACATAACAAAGCAGGCTGCCGGACGGCAGCCTGTTTTTAACTGAAAAATCCTGTTCAGATACTGAAAAGCAGTTCGTTATATGTCGGGAATGGCCAGTAACTGCGTTCGGTCAGCTGTTCAAGAGTATCAGCAGAGGCACGCAAATTCTCCATGGCAGGAAGAACAATATCATGCATATACCTTGCGACAGCAAGCAGATCATCCCCGGCGGGGCAGGCAGAGACAACGGATTCCAGATGTGTCAGATCACGGTTCATCTGATCCGTGGTTCTGCTGAGTGTGGAAACCAGTTCAGTGCCGCTGGCAAAATCGACTCCGATTTCCCGGATATTCCGGGAGGCTGAAGCGATATCCCCGGTAAAACGCAATACAGCTGGCAGGATCTGACGGCGGGCCATCATAATCATGGTCTTTGCTTCAATCATGGTTATTTTGGCGTAGGAATCCAGACCGATATCACGGCGGGAACGGAGTTCGGACTCGGACAGCACCTTATGGGTTTCAAAAAGACGGATATTTTTTTCGGCCGTGTAGCAGGGCAGTGCATCCACTGTGGAATCAAGACGGGCAAGGCCGCGCTTCTCAGCCTCTTTGATCCATTCTTCCGTATAATTGTTTCCGTTGAAAATAATCCGCTTATGATCGTGAATGGTTCTGACAATCAGATCGTGGAGGGCTGTGCGGAAATCCCCGGCGTTTTCAAGTTCGTCAGCAAACTGGCGCAGGCTTTCCGCCACGATTGTGTTGAGGACAACGTTGGCGTCAGAAATTGAGTCGGAGGATCCGAGAGAACGGAACTCAAATTTGTTGCCGGTAAAAGCAAACGGAGAGGTTCTGTTGCGGTCGGTGGTATCCTTCGGAAATTTGGGCAGCACATGGACTCCGATGGTCATGTCAGTTTTTTCGCGGCCGTTATAAATCGAGCCGGCTTCCAGTGCTTCCAGAATTTCTGTGAGCTCGTCTCCCAGGAAAATACTGATAATTGCAGGCGGCGCCTCGCATCCTCCGAGACGATGATCATTTCCCGCAGAGGCTACTGAAGCACGAAGCAAATCCTGATATTCATCAACAGCCTTGATAACAGATGTGAGGAAAAGCAGGAACTGCGCGCTTTCATGAGGGCTGTCGCCGGGGTTCAGGAGGTTATAGCCTGTATTGGTAAACATGGACCAGTTATTGTGTTTGCCGCTGCCGTTCACTCCGGCAAAAGGCTTTTCGGAAAGAAGACAGTGAAGACCATGACGGCGTGCTACTTTCTTCATGATTTCCATTGTCAGCTGGTTATGGTCACAGGCGACATTGACAATGGAGTAAATCGGAGCCATTTCATGCTGAGCAGGAGCTGTTTCGTTGTGTTCGGTTTTAGCAAGAACACCGACTTTCCACAGCTCTTCATTCAGTTCCGTCATAAAAGCCTGGACGCGGGTTTTGATCGTGCCGAAGAAATGATCGCCAAGCTCCTGACCCTTGGGTGCGGGGGCACCGAAAAGTGTACGGCCTGAGAAAATCAGATCGCTGCGTTTGTCATAAAGTTCCTTTTCGATCAGGAAATATTCCTGTTCAGGGCCGACAGTGGGCATAACACGGGTTGCATCCAGACGGCCGAAAAGGCGAAGGATCCTCACGGCCTGACGGCTGAGCGCTTCCATGGAACGGAGCAAAGGAGTTTTTTTATCCAGCGCTTCTCCGCCGTAGGAGCAGTAGGCTGTCGGTATGCAGAGCACATGCTCTTTGATAAAGGCATAGGAAGTAGGATCCCAGGCAGTATAACCACGGGCTTCAAAAGTGGATCGAAGGCCGCCGCTGGGGAGGGAAGAAGCGTCTGCTTCACCGCGGACCAGTTCCTTGCCGGAAAACTCCTGAATGACTTTTCCGCCCTGTACAGGGGAAATGAATGCATCGTGTTTTTCAGCGGTTACGGAATTCAGCGGCTGAAACCAATGGGTATAATGAGTAGCGCCGCGTTCCAGAGCCCAGTCCTTCATGGCATTGGCAACAACACTGGCAACCTGCGGATCCAGGCGGCGCCCTTCGTCAATGGTATTATGCAGGGTTTTGTAGGTTTCTTTGGGGAGACGCTGGCGCATCACGGAATCATTAAAAACATTGATACCGAAATTATCCTCGACAAACGCCACTGGAATCCCACCTTTCATAAACATAAGTACATGTCAGTTTAGAAGAGATACGGAAACGTGTCAAGGGTATAATCATCAGAAACACAGGTCTTCAGGCCGGAAAAAGGCACTGCGGGGAAAAACGTAACAATTAATACATATTTTTTTGGACAGTTTTATGGTATCATATATTCGCACGCTAAAGTGTGAAATTGAGCGGGAAGTGACGTTATGTTTGAACCCAAAATCAAAAACAGTCAGACAGATCTGCTGATGAAGGCCATTCTTACGCTGAAGAGCGAAGAGGATGCATACCGGTTTTTTGAGGATATCTGTACGATCCCGGAGATCAAGAGCATCAGCCAGCGTCTGGAGGTTGCCTATCTTCTGGACCGAAAAGAAACCTATCAGAAAATTGCAGAAGAGACCGGAGCTTCCAGTGCGACGATCTCCAGGGTCAACCGTTCTCTTTCATACGGAGCGGACGGCTACCGCCGTGTTCTTGACGCTATGGGAGAAGAAAAATAAGCATGGACCTGACAACATTAAATCCGGAACAAAGACGGGCTGCTGAAACTCTTAACGGCCCTGTGCTCATTCTTGCAGGCGCAGGCAGCGGCAAGACCAGAGCCCTGACCTATCGGGTGGCCAATCTGATTGATCATGGCGTGCCTGCGTGGTCTATTCTCGCGCTGACTTTTACAAACAAAGCCGCCAGGGAAATGAAAGCCCGGGTGCAGAGCCTGATCGGTGAGGAAAAAGCAGAGGAAGCATGGATCAGTACATTTCATTCAACCTGCGCCAGAATACTGCGCAGAGACATTGAAAAGATCGGGTATAACCGGTCTTTTACGATTTATGATGATGACGATCAGCAGCGTATTCTCAAGGAAATCCTTAAACAACAGAATATAGATGATAAATATCTGCCGGTACGTGAAATACGCGGTAAAATCAGCGATGCCAAGAACAGAATGCTGATGCCTGACGAATGGTTTGCCAAGTCACCGCGTGACAGAAGATCATCCATGATCCACGATGTCATGACTGAATATGAAAAGCGCATGAAGGCAATGAACGCGCTTGATTTTGATGATCTGCTGCTGAAGACCCTTGTTCTTCTTGCAGACCATCCGCCTGTGCTTGAGTATTACCGCAGACGCTTCACCTATGTGTTGGTGGATGAGTATCAGGATACCAACAGGACACAGTATGAACTGCTTCGCCTGCTGACGGCGGAGAACCGGAATCTTTGCGTTGTGGGTGATGATGACCAGAGCATCTACGGCTGGCGCGGTGCGGATATCCGAAATATCCTTGAATTCGAAAACGATTATCCCGATGCGACGGTCATCAAACTGGAGCAGAATTACAGATCCACGGGCAACATCCTGGATGCGGCCAATCAGGTGATCGCTCATAATGAAGGACGTAAAGATAAGACTCTGTGGACTGAACACGGTGCCGGAGAAAAAATCATCAGTTACTGCGCCCAGGATGAACGCGAGGAAGCGGCCTGGATTATCCAGCAGATCAAAGAACTTAAACAGAACGGTATCAATTACGGAGATATAGCGCTGTTATACCGTACCAATGCTCAGAGCCGTATACCGGAAGAAGTACTGATGCAGGCAGGCATTCCTTACCGGGTTTTCGGCGGACAGAAATTCTATGAAAGAAAAGAAATCCGGGATATTCTCGCGTATATGCGCGTAATCGCAAATCCGGCTGACGATATTTCATTAACCAGAATCATTAATGTCCCCAAGCGTTCCATCGGAGACGCAACAGTACAGATGCTGACGGAGCAGGCTGCCCGGCAAAGTGTGCCCGTCTATGCAGTTCTTGCCGACATGCCGGATGATCTGGGAAGCAGGGCAAAGAAAAACGTTACAGAGTTTTTCCAGATGATGACAATGCTGTGCGCTCTGAAAGAAACCATGGGACTGGAAGAGTTTGTGGATACAATGATCCGGATGACGGGTCTGGAGGAGCAATACCGAAAAGAAGATACTGAAGAATCACTGAACAGGATTGAAAATATACAGGAATTCCGCGGATCTGTTCATGAATTTGCCACCCTGGGAGAACAGCCGACACTGGAAGCCTATCTGGAAAACGTTGCACTGGTAACAGATCTTGACCGGGCCGAGGACCGGAGCGGATACGTTACCATGATGACCCTTCATTCGGCAAAAGGCCTGGAGTTTGATCATGTATTCATTCCCGGAATGGAAGAAGGTATTTTTCCCTCATCCAGAAGCCTGGAAGAGGATAACCGGCTGGAAGAGGAAAGAAGGCTGATGTATGTGGGTATCACCCGCGCCAGGAAACGCCTTTATCTTTCACGGGCTTCTGAACGGATGATGTACAATCAGTACAGCCATAACCCGCCCAGCAGATTTATAGAAGAGATCCCGCCGAGACTGCTGCAGGAAGAGTATTCCGCAGAAGCAGGCAACAGATATATGCGTAGAGCCGGACAGCTGCCGGTACGGAAAGAACGATTCAGTGACTGGGACAGTTTCAGTTCTGAAACGGAATCAAGACCTCGTATGCCGATGGCTGCGCTTGGAAAGCCGAAGCTGAAACTGAACGGAATGAATCTGAACAGCATTCCGGGCGTTCAGAAGGGTTTTACCGGCAGCAAAGCGGATGCCTATGCCGCATCTGCCATACAGAAGCTTTTCATTCCGGGTGACAAGGTAAGACATCCTAAATTCGGATTTGGAACAGTAACGGAAGTCTCGGGAAACGGTGCTGACGCACGGATCAGAATACAGTTCGAAACAGCCGGGGAGAGAGAATTATCCCTGACTGTTGCTCCGATTGTTAAGGTGGAGGAACAGAAATGAACGAGTCTCAGGAAAGGATGCGGCAGCTGGTACAAAAGCTGAATGAGACATCCTATGCCTATTATGTGCTGGATGATCCCATTATTTCTGACATGCAGTGGGATCGCCTGTATGATGAACTGAAAAAGCTTGAAAGCGAAACGGGCATTGTGCTGCCTGATTCCCCGACGAAAAAAGTCGGCGGAGAACCCTTAAAAAGTTTTGAGGAACATCGTCATATCACAAGACTCTGGTCACTGGACAAGGTGCAGAGTCTTGAAGAACTGGAAGCCTGGATTCAGCGTACGGAGAAGCTGGCTGAGACAGAAAACCTCCAATACTATCTGGAATACAAGTTTGACGGGCTGACGCTGAACCTGACGTATGAAAACGGTAATCTGGTCCAGGCAGCTACACGCGGAAACGGCGTTACGGGCGAAGCTATTCTTCCGCAGGCCCGCACCATTCACTCGGTTCCGAAGACTATTCCATACAAGGGATTGCTGGAAGTACAGGGCGAGTGCATCATGAGACTGAGCACCCTGGAAAAGTATAATAAAACGGCAAAGGAACCGCTTAAAAACGCGCGAAACGCAGCCGCGGGGGCGCTGAGAAATCTTGATCCGGCCGTTACGGCTTCGCGCCATCTGGATGCGTTTTTCTACCAGGTCGGTACGATTGAAAACCCGCCGTATGACAGCCAGCCGGGCATGCTTGAATTCCTGCGGCAGAACGGTTTTCAGGTCAGTCCTTACCTTGGAAGCAGCAAAGGTCGCCAGGCCCTGGAAGAATGCATTCAGGAAGTCGAGAAAAATCGCAGCAGTCTCGACTGGCTGATTGACGGCGTGGTGATCAAGGTCGGAGATTATTCTCTGCGGGAACAGATGGGATATACGGAAAAATTCCCGCGGTGGGCGGTTGCCTATAAATTCAAGGCGGAAGAATGTGTGACCAAGCTTCTGGACGTTACGTGGGAGCTGGGACGCACGGGAAAACTGACGCCGCTGGCTCATGTGGAGCCTGTGGATTTCTACGGAGTCACTGTAAAAAAAGCTACGCTGAACAATCTGGGAGATATACAGAGAAAAGACGTAGCTATCGGCTGTGATGTGTGGATCCGACGCAGCAACGATGTTATACCTGAAATTATAGGCCGGGCAGGAGAACCGAAAGAAAATGAAAAACCGATCGAAAAGCCACAGGTCTGTCCGGCTTGCGGCAGCCCTCTGATTGAACGGGGTGCACATCTGTTCTGCATGAATAGGGATAGCTGCCGGCCTCAGGCTGTAGCGCGGCTGGCTCATTTTGCCGGACGGGAAGCGATGGATATAGACGGTTTCAGTGAAAAAACAGCCGGACAGCTTTATGACCAGATGGGTGTGAAGCAGCCGGCAGATCTGTATGCACTCACTCCTATGGATTTCCTGATGCTGGACGGGTTTAAGGAAAAAAAGGCCCGAAATCTGTCTGAGGCACTGGAAAAGAGTAAGCACTGCGACCTGGATGCATTTCTTTTTGCCCTTGGTATTCCGAATGTGGGCAGGAAAACAGCCAGGGATCTCGCCCAGCACTTTGGTTCGCTGGAAAAACTGAAAGCTGCGGATGAGGCGGCACTGACTGCCATTCCGGATATCGGCGGGATTGTTGCGGGCAGTGTTATTGAGTATTTCAGTTTCCCGGAGAACAATCAGATGATTGAAAAACTGTTTGCCGCCGGCGTCCACCCCGGAGAAATGCAGTCAGCGGCAGAAGGTGTTTTTTCAGGCATGAGTATCGTGGTGACAGGAACACTGCCGACACTCAGCCGGAAGCAGGCTGAGGATCTGATCCGAAGCTGCGGCGGAAATGCCGCTGGCTCTGTCAGCAAAAAAACCGCATTTGTAGTCGTCGGAGAAGATGCGGGAAGCAAGCTGGTTAAAGCGCAAAGTCTTGGAATTGAAACGATTGATGAAGCTGAACTGCTCAGAAGAGCGGGGCTGTAAGGAGTGGAAACAGAATGTTTTCAGGAGTTACAAGTTTTCTGGACGGCCTCAGAACCGATCCCGGCGGAACAATTATCACATTTTTGTACATTGCGGTATGCATTCTTTTCAGCCTCATTATTCATGAATGTGCCCATGGGTATGTAGCTTTGAGATGCGGAGATCCCACTGCAAAATGGCTTGGGAGACTGACGCTGAATCCGGCAAAGCATCTGGATCCCCTTGGCACGATCTGTATGGTTTTTCTGAGGGTCGGCTGGGCAAAACCTGTTCCTGTTAATCCCAGAAATTTCAGGAATTACCGGAGGGATTATATTCTGGTATCGATCGCGGGAATAGTTACTAATCTGATCATCTGCATCCTCAGCCTGGTCATATCAGCTGTTCTTTCAAGAATAATCTGGAGGCAGGATCTGCTTGAGCAGATAGCGGCATTAGGTGAAAAATCCGTACTGATCAATGTTTATGATTCATCTTTTGCTGCTATTGTTTATACAGGTAAGTTTTCTTATGCAAGCATGTACGCTCAGGCTCCCTGGCTGATGTATATTCAGAGACTCTTTCTGATGCTGGCGCAAATGAATCTCGGCCTTGCTGTTTTTAATCTGCTGCCTGTTCCGCCGCTGGACGGTTTCAGGGTTCTGGATCAGTTTGTGTTTAAAGGAAGGCTCAGCATGACGCCCCAGACGATGCAGATGATTCATACTGCTTTCCTGATAATCTGTATGAGCGGACTGCTTACCGGGCTTCTTACGACAGTCAACAGTGCTGTTATGGGTGTTTTGACATCTGCGGTCTCTATGATCATATAAACGGGAAAGATGGACGAAAGATGATCAATCGTGAGTTTAAGCTGAAAGATTTTGACGGGCCGCTGGACCTGCTGCTGACACTGATCGGCAAGGCCCAGATTGATATCCGGGATATCTTTGTCAGTGAAATCACAGACCAGTATCTGGAAATAGTCCGGAACGCGCCTGATCTGGATATGGATGAGGCAAGCGACTTCCTGCTGATGGCAGCAACACTGCTGGAAATCAAAAGCAGGGCTATGCTTCCGCGGCCGCCCAAAACGGAGGAGGAGACCGATCCGGAAACCGAGCTGATCAGACGTTTGGAGGAGTATAAACGATTCAGGGAAACGGCTGAGGGGATGAAGGCATTTGAGGATGCCGCAAAACGGGTTTTTACCAAACTGCCAGAGGAGTATCCGCTTCCGCCGCAGGAAGTGGAACTCACAGGACTCACGCTGCAGGGACTGCAGGAAGCATTTCTCAGAATCTGGCAGCGCAGACCACAGCTGGATGACGATCCGGAAAGCAATCATTATGCTCCGCGGAATATTCACAGAGACAGCCACACGGTACAGGAATGTATGCTGAATCTCCTGTACCGCATCCGGAAAAAACGGAAAATGCGGTTTGAAGACGCTTTTTCAGAAGCTCCGACACGGGAAGAAGTTGTTACCTATTTCCTGGCGGTTCTGGAACTGCTGAAGCTGGGACAGATGCACGTGAAACAGGACACAGTATACGGAGGAATAGAACTTTTAGCCGGAAAAGCGAAACAAAAAAAGGAACCGAAAGATCTGACAGATCTGACAGGAGAGGTGAAAAAAGCCCTTGAACAGTGAGGAAGGCAGCCTGAAAGGCAGAATTGAAGCGATCTTGTTTGTTGCGGGTGAAGCAGTTGCTGTCAGGGATCTGGCACGCGCACTTCAGACGGGGGAAAAAGAGATCCGGGAAACGATCAATAACCTTAAGGATGAATATGACTTTGAACAGCGCGGATTTATCCTGAAAAGATTCGGTGATAAAGTACAGCTCGCTACAAGACCGATGTATTCAGGAGATGTTGTCCGCCTGCTGCAGCCGGTGCAGCAGCAAAGTCTCAGCCAGGCGGCGATGGAAACGCTTGCGGTTGTTGCATACAAACAACCTGTTACAAGGGCTGAGGTAGAGCAAATCCGCGGAGTCAAATGTGATTACAGTCTTCAGAGCCTGATGTTGAAGGGACTGATCCGTGAAGCCGGGCGAAAGGATACGATAGGGCGTCCGATTCTGTTCTGTACAACGGATGAGTTCCTGAGCCATTTCGGACTGGAAGATCTGAACGGACTTCCGCCGATGCCGCAGCCGGAAAATGCTGAGATGGAAAAAGAAGCGGAAGAACTGATTCCGTAAAAAGCTATCATACAGATATATGAACCAAATGAAAGGAGAAAGAACCATGGACGAGCAGAGAAAACCGAGAGCCAGGGAAAAGAAGGTTGTCAGTGAAGGCAAAGGCGTCGAAAAACGCGGTGAAGGCCTTGGCACAGGCCCTGTAAACAATGCAGGGAACTATGAAGACCGCCGTCAGCAGCAGAATGTGTCACAGGCGTCACCTTTTGGTAACATGCAACAGCGGCCAGCATCGGGACAAACAGGATCCGGTCGTCCGGTTCAGCAAAATCCTTTCGGACAGCAGCGCCCGGCCCAGAGACCTGACAGTGCCGGTTTCCCTTTCGGACAGAGCGGACAAAAGCCGGGAATGCAGAATCCGTTTGGCAATACAGGCAGGCCGACCGGTAACTCCTCCGATCCTTTCGGGACACGGCCTGCTTCCGGAAAAACTAATCCGTTTGGTACACGCCCCTCTGCCGGAACAAATGCCGGCAGACAGGGACAGCATCATTACGGAGTGAAACAGAACGGCACAGGAGCCCAGCGTGCTTCCGGAAGCAGTTCCGGGATGGGCGGCGGAAAACTGCTGCTGATTATTGCGGCATTGGTGCTTCTCCTTGGCGGCGGCGGACTTGGCGGACTGTTTGGCGGAGACAGCGGAGACAATACGATCTCCAATGTAGTAAGTACAGTAGCTCAGCCGGGCGGAACTGTTTCGGACTCCGTTTCCTCCACATCTGGCGGAGTGGATATCAGCAACCTGCTCAGTTCCCTCATGGGGTCCGCCGGCTCTGCTTATGACTATACAGGAAACACCGGAAGCCTTCTGTCTGTTCTGCAGGGAAGCGGAACTGCCGTGAATCAGACTGCTGCCAGTCCGTACTTTACTTCGACCGGTGACAATAATTCCGCAAAACCGGATGAAACAGTATCGGCAAAAGCACGGTCCAAATATACAGAGATCCTCGGAAACGGCCGGGATACAGTGACAATCATGATCTACATGTGCGGAACTGATCTTGAAAGCCAGCAGGGTATGGCAACCTCCGACCTGAAGGAGATGGCCAATGCGTCTGTCGGGGATAATATCAACCTGCTGATCTATACAGGAGGCTGCAGAAGATGGCGGAACAATGTTGTCTCCTCCTCGGTCAATCAGATCTACCAGATTAAAAACGGTAAATTCATCTGCCTTGAGAAGGATATGGGCAGCGCGAGCATGGTAAACCCGGATACATTATCCAGCTTTATCAGTTACGGGAAAACACATTTTCCGGCGAACAGGATGTGCCTGATTTTCTGGGATCACGGCGGCGGGTCTGTCAGCGGATTCGGATATGATGAGAAAGTCGGTCACAACCAGTCCATGTCCCTGGCAGGAATCAATAACGCACTGAAAAAGGCTGACGTTAAGTTTGATATGATCGGATTTGATGCCTGCCTGATGGCGACTGTTGAAAACGGGATCATGCTGAGCCAGTACGGTGATTACATGATTGCCAGCGAAGAAACAGAACCCGGCGTCGGCTGGTATTATACAAACTGGCTCAATTCCCTGAATAAAAACACCAGTATACCGACTGTGCAAATCGGTAAACAGATTGCGGATGATTTTGTGGAAGTCTGCAGCCGGCAGTGCCGCGGGCAGGCTACAACCCTGAGCGTTGTGGACCTCGCTGAACTTCAGGCGACTGTTCCCGGTGAACTGAAGCAATTCAGTATTGACACTAATGAAATGATTCAGAATAAGGAATACAAAGCAGTTTCCCAAGCCAGAAGCAAAACCCGTGAATTTGCGCAATCCAGCAGGATTGACCAGATTGATTTGGTGGACTTCGCGAAAAACATAGGATCAGACGAAGGGAAATCCCTGGCGAAGGCGCTGCAGGGAGCCGTAAAGTATAATAAGACCGGCGGCAGCATCAGCCACGCGTACGGCCTCAGTATCTATTTCCCTTACCAGAGAGCGAACAAGGTAAACCAGATGGTATCCACCTATCAGGCCATTGGTATGGATGAGGAATACACCCGCTGTATTCAGGAATTTGCGAGCCTGGAAGTCAGCGGACAGGTAAGCGCCGGAACTTCACTGAACAATTACGGAAGCGGTGCATACGCTTCGCAGAATTTGCTTGGAAGCCTGCTCGGACAGGGCGGATATTCCTCCAACTACTCCTCCGGCGGTCTGACCGAATTGCTGGGCGGACTGTATGGCGGAAGCAGCGGAGGATCCACCGGAAGCATTCTGGATCTGTTTATGGGACGCAGCATGACGGCGGATACAGCAGCTGAATACATCCTGAACAATCACTTTGATCCGTCCCGTCTGGTCTGGGAAAACGGCAGAATAACACTGGACAAGGAACAGTGGGATCTGGTGACTTCCCTGGAAATGAATGTGTTCTATAACGACGGGAACGGTTTTATTGACCTTGGTATGGATAATACCTATGAGAGTGAAGGGAACAGCCTTCTGTCCGATTATGACGGCACATGGCTTTCCATTAACCGTCAGCCTGTGGCCTATTACTATCTGAATACGGTGGATGACGGTGTGAATTATGTGATTACCGGCTATGTTCCTGCGCTTCTGAACGGCGAAAGGGTTGACCTGATCCTGAATTTTGACAGCGAGCATGACGGAGACGGCTATATTGCCGGAGCGATGAAACACTATGCCGATGATGAATCCTATGCTCAGGCAAAAGAACTGATTGCCATTGGCAGAGGGGACCGTCTGCAGTTCCTGTGCGATTATTTTGACTATGACGGCAATTATCGGGATACCTACAGGCTGGGCGATCCGATTACACTGGGAGATACGGTGGAGATTGCCAATACGCCTGTGGATATGAGCAAATGCCGTGTGACATTCAGGTTCACAGATATATATCAGCAAAGCTACTGGACGCCGGCGTTGAAGTAAGGACAGAAAGAGGAAGTATCCGAATATGGATTTAAATGACAAAATTGAGAAAATTCTTGAGAAGGTTCAGAAAGCTCCCAGATATACCGGCGGGGAAATGAACACGACAGTCAAAGCGTGGGACGAATGCCCGCTGCACTTCGGGTTCTGCTTTCCGGATACGTATGAGGTCGGTATGAGCCATTTGGGCATGAAGATCCTGTACGGGCTGATCAACCGGGAAGACTGGAGCCTGTGTGAACGGTTTTTTATGCCATGGACGGATATGATTGCACTGATGGAGGAAGAAAAGCTGCCGCTGCTCTCCATGGAAAGCAGGCATCCGTTGAATGAGTTTGATGTTGTCGGCTTTACGCTGCAGTATGAAATGAGTTTCAGCAATATTCTGGCCATGCTGAAAATGGGAGGAATCCCCCTGGAAAGCAAAGAACGGGGAGAGTCAGATCCTATCGTTGTGGCCGGCGGCCCGTGCGCGTTCAATCCCGAACCGCTGGCAGATTTTATTGACGCATTCATGATCGGCGACGGAGAAGACGTTATGACCGAACTGAACCGTGTCATCCTTGAAAGAAAAGAAAAGGGGCTGAGCCGCGAAACCTGCCTGAAAAAACTGGCCGGTCTTGAAGGCGTTTACGTACCGTCATTGTATGATGTGACATACAAGGAAGACGGTACGATCGCCGGAGTGATTCCGAATTGCGCCGAAGCGCCGGTTTCCGTCAGGAAAAGGGTGGTTACAGATCTTAACAATACCTATTATCCGGAAGAATTTCCTGTTCCGTATACCGAGGTTATTTTTGACCGCATCATGCTGGAAATCATGCGCGGCTGTACCCGTGGCTGCCGTTTCTGCCAGGCGGGAATCCTGTATCGGCCTGTCCGTGAAAGAAGCATGGAAAAGCTGATTGACCTTGCGGAAAAACTGCTGAATTCAACCGGCTATGAGGAGATCAGCCTCAGCAGCCTGTCCAGCGGTGATTACAGCTGCCTGCCTGAACTGATCCGGGAACTGATGAAACGTCTCAAAGAGAAAAGAGTATCCATTTCCCTGCCCAGCCTCCGGATTGACAGTGTGCTGAAAGAAAGCCTGGAAGAAACGCAGCAGGTGAAAAAAACCAGCCTGACGTTTGCCCCGGAAGCCGGGACGCAGCGTATGCGCGATGTAATCAACAAAGGCGTGACGGAAGAAGATCTGCTGGGAAAAGTCAGGGATGCCTTTGAGGGCGGCTGGAGCAGTGTTAAACTGTATTTTATGTCCGGTCTGCCGACAGAAACCACAGAAGACCTGGACGGTATCGCGGATCTGGCCAGGAAAGTTATCGCCGAGTATTTCAATGTGCCTAAAACCCAGAGGGCAAAGGGCCTGCGCGTTACAGTAAGCGTGAGCGTTTTTGTGCCGAAACCCTTTACGCCGTTCCAGTGGGCGGCTCAGGATACGCTGGAAACTATTATTGCCAAACAGGAGCATCTACGGCAGGTCCTCAATATCAAAGGCGTAACATTTCACTGGCATGAGCCTTATGTAAGTTTTCTGGAAGCCTGTTTTGCAAGAGGAGACCGGAGAATGGGCCGGGTTCTGAAAAGTGCCTTTGAGAAAGGCTGCATTCTGGACGGCTGGAATGAAACTTTCCGGTACGACCTATGGATGGAAGCATTCAGAGACTGCGGACTGGATCCTGCCTTCTATGCGCACAGAGCCAGGACGAAGGAGGAAATTCTGCCCTGGGATCATATAGACAGCGGCGTCACAAAACAATTCCTCTGGCATGAGAAAGAAAAGAGCGAACGAGCAGAAACGACAAAAGACTGCCGGAAGGGATGCAACGGCTGCGGTTTACAGCGCTGGAAGGGAGTGTGCTCATATGCGAATGCTGGCAGTGTTTGAAAAGGGTGAGAGAATACGGCACATCGGTCACCTGGATATTCAGCGCAGCGTTCAGCGGGGACTGAGGAGAAGCGGGCTGCCGGTGGCTTATTCAAACGGCTTTAATCCGCATATACTGATTACTTTTGCCAGCGCATTGTCCACAGGAGCCTGCGGCACCCATGAAATCATGGATGTTACGATGGCTGAAGAGGTAAGTGAAACCGAGTTTCTTGAAAAAATGAACAAGGCGATGCCTTACGAAATGCAGCTGTCAGAAGCCAGAGCGGTGGATCAGAAACATCCGGCGCTGATGGCAAGCTTGCGTGCTGCAAAATATGACCTGATGATCCGGGACAGGGAGATTGCCGAAAAACTCATTGAAGCAATTCCGGCCATGATGGGGAAAGATACCATTACAGCCATGCGAAAAACCAAAACGGCTTTGAAAGAATGTGATATAAAGCCGCTGATCTATGAACTGAAGGGAGAAGGTCAGCATATTACTGCCACCCTGGTTCTGACAGAGAGAGAAGCGTGCAAACCCGGCATGCTGATGGAAGCGCTTGCGCGGGAGGCCGGAATTGAGCAGGAAATCCGTATGCTGATTACGCGTACAGGACTGCTTGGAATGGACGGGGAAGGACAGCTCATTCCGCTGGAGAGACTGTAATATGGTGAGGAAAATAATCTGCGGGCCTGGATTTAGCGCCGTCACCGAAGACGGCGTCCTTGTTGAGTATATTCCGGATGATCTGACAGATCAGTGCGGAGATATTCTGCTGGGCAGAACAGACCGGGTGATGCCCGGAATGAACTGTGTGTTTGTGGATATTGGCAGAAAGAAAAGCGGCTTTCTGCCGATGGATGAAGACAGCGAAAGCTTCACCGGAGGGAAAATACACTCGGGAGACCGGATCCTGCTACAGATCAAAAAGGAAGAAACCGGGAGCAAGGGCGCTTTCCTGACAAGGGATATTACGCTTCCCGGATCACTGGTCATCCTGATGCCGATGAACCGGTATATCGGCGTGAGCAACAGAATATCGGATGAGGGTACACGTGAAAAACTGAGGAGGACAGGACTGGAGATCGCTGACGGCCGATTCGGCCTGGTAATGAGAAATTCGGCAGAGGGAGCGGAAATCAGCACCATCCGGCAGGAAGCAGAAATGCTGTACGAGGTATGGCAGGAAATTATGAAAAAGGCTTCCCAGGGCGGAAAACCGGGCAGAGTACTTCTCAGCGGGAATACAGCAGAACGACTTCGTGAAGATTATGCAAAAGACGGTGTCGATGAAATCCTGACAGTTACGGAAGCTGACAATCAGGTTATGAGACAACTCAGACTGGCGTCGGAACGCACAATACGGCTTCACGGCGGCGGAAATATAGTAGTGGACCGTTGTGAAGCCATGACAGTCATCGATATCAACACAGCTTCCTTTACAAGCGGAGAGTCCAAGGACAGAACGATACTGGAAACAAACCTGGAAGCATGCGAAGTTATTGCACAACAGGTCAGACTCAGAAATCTGAGCGGAATTATTCTGATCGATTTTATTGACATGAATGAGGAAAGAGACCGGAGTCTGGTTACAGAAAGACTGAAAGAATGCTTTGCCAGGGATCGGATCAAGACTGTCATACACGGATGGACGAGCCTGGGATTGATCGAAATGACGAGAAAGCGCACAAGAGCCGCATTGTGTGATAATCTATTAGAGACCTGTTCTGCGTGCGGCGGAACAGGCTATGTGCGAAGGGAACGGTAAGTATGACAAGAGCGGAAATAATGGTAACGCGGGAAGAAATGGAAAAGCAGGAACAATATACGGAAATGATACGCAGTCTTCCGCACAAACCCCGCAGCTACTATGTTGTTACCTACGGATGCCAGATGAATGCGCATGATTCCGAGAAAATTGCCGGCATGCTGGATGATATGGGCATGGAAGCAGCGGATGTCAGAGAAGAAGCGGATTTTGTTATTTTTAACACCTGCTGTGTCCGGGAAAACGCTGAAAGGCGCGCGCTGGGCAATGTCACATGGCTGAAAGAAGTCCGGAAAAACAAACCTGAAATGATCATTGCCGTATGCGGGTGCATGATTCAGGAACCCGGCATGGCTGAAAAAATACTGAAACAATACCGGTTTGTGGATCTGGCTTTCGGAACAGCTAATCTCCATAAGTTACCGGAGCTTCTTTATGAAACACTGAACAGCCGTGAGCAATGTGTCAGAGTGGAAGAAGCAGATCTGATCGCGGAAGGACTGCCTGTACACAGGCTGAGGCAGGACGCGGCATATCTGACAATCATGTACGGCTGTGACAATTTCTGCAGTTATTGTATTGTGCCTTATGTCCGCGGCCGGGAGAGAAGCAGGGACGTCAGCGTTATTCTTCATGAAGCTGAAAATCTGGTTCAAAGCGGCGTAAAGGAAATCATGCTTCTGGGACAGAACGTGAACAGTTACGGAAAGGGGCTTCCCGGAAATCCCAGTTTTGCTTCGCTGCTGAAACAACTTGACGGGATCGGTATTCCACGGATCCGTTTTATGACCAGTCATCCGAAAGATCTGAATGATGAACTGATTGAAGTCATGGCCGGCGGGAAGCATATTCTTCCGCAGTTTCATCTGCCTGTACAGAGCGGCAATGATGAGATCCTCAAAAAGATGAACAGGCATTATACCCGGGAACAATACCTCAATCGGGTCAGAAAGCTCAGGGAGGCGATTCCGGATATCGGACTGAGTACGGATATTATTGTCAGTTTTCCGGGAGAAACGGAAGAACAGTTCCAGGATACGATGAGCCTTGTCAGGGAAGTCCGGTATGACAGTGCTTTTACCTTCATCTACAGTCCAAGGACAGGTACAAAAGCAGCGAAAATGGAAGGACTCATTCCTGACGAAGTGTCAACCGAACGGATACAAAGGCTGATTGCCTTGCAGGAAAACCTCCAGCAGGAGACCCTGAAGCGATTTATCGGAATGCAGGAGGAAGTCCTTGTAGAGGGACTGAGCCGTAGAAGCAAACTTGCCGTATCCGGAAAAGGGAGACATGCTGTGTCTGTTACCATGGACGGAACAGAAGCAGATATCGGCAGGATTCTGTCCTGCAGGATTACCGGAGTCAAGAACAATACTCTGATGGGCGAAAGAATATAAGGAGATTTGTTTTATGAGAGAAGTTATGATGAAGGCACAGGAACTGGCCGAAGCCATCCTGAACAGCGATATCTATCAGAAAATGAAGACACAGGAAGCATCTGTCAGGCATGATCCGGCAGCCGCTGCCGCCCTGGGAGATATGATTGAAAAAAGGCAGCGTGTGGAATCAATACTGTCTTCAGCCGATATGGACGCAAACGTCCTGGCGGAAGCAAGCCGCGAAATGGAGGAAGCGGAAAAGCGGATGAATGAAAATGAAATGATTCAGACGCTGAAAAGCTGCAGAAATGATTTCCAGACAATGATGGACAACGTGAACAAAATCCTCAGGCTGGTGATTACCGGCGAAGTTGAAGAGGAAAACGGCGGCAGCACGGGATGCTCCGGAAACTGCTCCTGCTGCAGCGGATGCCGCTGAGAAAGGGATACACATGGCACTTTCACCTATGATGCAGCAATATCTGCGGATTCATGACCAGTACGCCGATTGTCTGCTGCTGTTCCGGCTCGGGGATTTTTACGAACTGTTTTTTGAGGATGCAAAAACTGCGTCCAGAGAGCTTGAACTGACCCTGACCGGCAAGGACTGCGGACTGGAGGAACGTGCACCGATGTGCGGTGTTCCTTATCATTCCGTAAATACATATATCGAAAAACTGATTGCCAAAGGATATAAGGTTGCAATCTGCGAACAAATGGAGGATCCCGCTCTGGCCAAGGGTCTTGTGGAACGGGATGTGGTGCGTGTTATTACCGCAGGCACCGTGACGGATCCGTCCATGCTGGAAGATAAATCAAACAATTATCTGATGTGTGTTTACCTGGACGGAAAAAAAGCAGGGATCGCCTATGCCGATGTATCCACCGGTGAGTTTTTTGTGATGGAACCGGAAATCAATATGCTTCGTGCGCAGATTACCAGAGTCAATCCGATGGAAGTGATCTGTAATGATCCGCCGGAACTGACGGCTATGACCGGCGCGGATATCAGGGGACTGAACGGTCAGCCGAGGATCTGGTTCCAGCGAAAGAATGCAGAAGATACCCTTTTTGATCATTTTCATCTCAATCAGCTGACTTCCCTGGGACTGACCGATAAAAAGCAGGCAACATGCGCTGCCGGCGCCTTGCTCCGCTATCTGCATGAGACCCAGAAGAACAGTCTGGAGCATATTCGCACATTACGCTTCGCTGAAAACGGAAAGACCATGCTTCTGGACCAGAATACCAGGAGGAATCTTGAACTGACAGAGAGCCTGAGAGGGGAAAGCAGAAAGGGAACTCTTCTGGAACTTCTGGATCTGACAAGTACAGCCATGGGCGGCAGACTGCTGCGCAGATGGGTAGAACAGCCTCTGCTGGATGAAAGGGAGATTAATAACCGCCTGGATGCTATACAGGAAATGGTTGACAACAGAATTCTCGGCATGTCGATTGCCGAGGAACTGGAAGGCGTTTATGACATGGAACGCCTGATGAACAAGGTAGCTTACAGGAACATGAATGCCCGTGACTGTCTTGCCCTTTCCGCCAGTCTGAAACGTATACCGGGAATCAGGGAACTTCTTGGCAATGTACACAGTGAAGAAATGAACAGGATCCGCGATGAGCTCAATCCGCTTGAAGATCTGACAGATTTGCTTGAACGTGCTGTTCATCCCGATGCCCCCGTTGTCATTACAGAGGGCGGAATCATCCGGGAAGGTTATTCCGAAGTCCTGGATGAGTACCGGGAAGCGCAGACCAGCGGAAAACAATGGATTCTTGACCTTGAAGCAAAGGAAAGGGAAGAGACCGGAATCCGGAATCTGAGGATTCAGTATAACAAGGTATTCGGATATTATATTGAAATCACAAAGAGTTTTCTCAATCAGGTTCCGGACAGATATATACGGAAGCAGACCCTCACCAACGCGGAAAGATATATGACTCCGGAACTGAAGGAGATAGAACAGAAAATAATCGGAGCCCAGGAGCAGAGCGTCCGTCTGGAGCTTCAGCTGTTCAATGAAATAAGGGATCGTATTGCAGAACAGATAGACGGTATACAGCAAACCGCACACGCACTCAAGAAACTGGACGTATTCCAGAGTCTGAGCAGGGTGGCTTCGGAAAACCGGTATGTGCGTCCGGCCATTACTTCAGACGGAACACTTTCCATAAAGGAAGGCCGTCATCCTGTTGTTGAGAGAAGCCTGAAAGAAGGCGGATTTATACCCAATGACACAGTCTTGGACGTAAATGATAACCGGATGATGATCATTACAGGACCCAACATGGCTGGCAAAAGCACATATATGCGCCAGGTTGCTCTGATCTGCCTTATGGCTCAGATCGGCAGCTTTGTTCCGGCCAAGGAAGCTGTGCTTCCGGTTTGTGACCGGATCTTCACCAGAGTAGGCGCCAGCGACGATCTGGCCAGCGGTCAAAGTACTTTTATGGTCGAAATGAGTGAAACCGCGCATATCCTGCGAAACGCAACCCAAAACAGCCTGATCATCCTGGACGAAATCGGTCGCGGAACAAGTACTTTTGACGGATTGTCCATTGCATGGGCTGTGGTTGAATATATAGCGGATAAGGCACGAATCGGTGCAAAAACCTTATTTGCCACTCATTATCATGAACTGAGTGAGCTGGAAGGGCACCTGGACGGCGTGAAAAATTATTGTATATCCGTCAAGGAACATGGCGAAGACGTCATTTTCCTAAGGAAGATCATTCGCGGCGGCGCCGACAAAAGCTTTGGCGTCCATGTTGCCAGACTGGCCGGTATTCCTCATCCTGTGATTGTCCGGGCACATGAAATCCAGGCAAGACTGGAAGTCAGTGAAATCAATCAGAACACCATCGGTCAGAATATCCTGGGAGAGGATAATACGGTTCGAAAGAATGAGCAGATGGATCTGTTTGAATATAAAAAAGATGAAATCATCAAGGAACTGCAGGAAATCGATGTTATGGCCATTACTCCAATGGATGCCATGAACACACTTTTCCTCCTGCGGGAAAAGGCACGGAAAATCTGAGACAGCAAAGAAACAGCTGCTGCCTTTGACCGATGCTTAAAAAGGAGATTGGTATGGGAAAAATCAGACCGCTCAGTGAAACCCTGATTGGCAAAATTGCTGCAGGCGAAGTTGTGGAGAGACCTGCTGCAGCAATCAAGGAGCTGATAGAGAACAGCCTGGATGCCGGAGCTACAGCGGTAACAGTGGAAATACAGGAAGGCGGATTGGTCAGTATCCGAGTTGCGGATAACGGCAGCGGCATTGATGAAAGTGATATCCGTATGGCGTTTGAACGGCATGCCACCAGCAAAATCATACGTGAACAGGATCTGAATGCCATTTCAACACTCGGATTCCGCGGAGAAGCACTGGCCAGTATTGCCGCTGTATCGAAGGTTACTATGACAACCCGGACCGCAGACAGCGAAACAGGTCTGAGAGTCAAAAATGAAGGCGGACGAATCACCGATATACAGGAAACCGCATGTCCTGTCGGCACAACAATCCAGGTAAATGATCTGTTTTACAATGTACCTGTCCGTAAAGGGTTTATGAAAAAAGCAGGACAGGAGGCGTCAGCGGTTCACGAGCTGATTGTACAGATGCTTCTGAGCAGGCCCGATGTCAGTTTCAGATATATTTCCAACGGAAAAACAGAATATCATTCACCCGGAGACGGACAGACCGCAACTGCACTCCAGACAGTTTACGGAAGCTACGCCATGAAGTTCATGAAGGAAGTGGACGATCATGCAAACGGTCTGATTATAAAAGGTTTTGTTGGAATCGGTGAAAATGGGCGGGGCAACCGGAACCAGGAGATGTTTTTCATCAACGGCCGTGTCATGCACAATAAAATACTGAATGAAGCACTTGAAACAGCCTGCCGTGAACGCGTCATGATCGGCAAGTTCCCGGTTTGTGCATTGTACATTACCATTCCGTATGAAGCCGTGGATGTGAATATTCATCCGAACAAACTCGAAGTCCGGTTCCGGGATGAGACAGGCGTATATGAAGCTGTGCTCAGCGCTGTACTGATGGCGCTGAAAGAAAACAACGCATTTGAACATCCTGTTGTTATGACTTTAGGCCCGAAAAAAGAGGCAGAAACGGTTCAGAACAAGGTTGCATCTGTCCTGCCGCCTGTCCGGCGTCCTATGCTTTCTCCGGATGAAACTGTCAATGTGTGCAAAACGCTTCCTGAAAGTGCGGCGGTTTTTCAGCCGACTCCCAGACCGATGCCGGAGTACAGAGAGATTGCCCCTCCACTAACCCGGCCGGATCCGGTACGCGTTCCCTCCCGTGAACCTGCAGGTTTCCCCGAAATGAGGGAATCTGCAGCATCTTCTGAAAAGCGGGAGAATGCAGAAGTACCGGCTGAAATGAAGGAAACGGCAGAACAGGTCAATACGATTCTCAGTTCCATCAGGAAGCCGATGAAAATCTATGGCGCTCTTTTCAATACATATATTCTTGTTGAATATGAGGACCAACTGCTGCTGGTGGACCAGCACGCTGTGCATGAAAGGCTTCTTTTTGACAAACTAATGAAGGAACATGCCGAAAAAGCACAAGCCGGGCAGGAACTGCTTGTGCCTATTGTACTCGGCGTTACCAATGCAGAGCAGAGACTTCTGGAGGATAACAGGGAAGTACTGGAAAGCATCGGCCTTGTAGTCGAAGCCTTCGGAGAGAAAGATGTGGCCGTCCGAACGATTCCGGTCATTCTCGGAGAAGCACAGACAAAGGAATTTATCCGCGATGTGATCGACGAACTGCAGAACGGACGCGATCCCACTTTTGAAAAAAAACGGACGCAGCTTCTTCAGACTGCCTGCAAACATGCTGTCAAAGGCGGAGAATCACTGACCGAAGAGGAATTAAGAAGTCTTCTTGATACCATGATCGAACAGAAAGTGACGCCAACCTGCCCCCATGGCCGACCGCTTGTTGTTTCCATCAGCCACAGAGAAATGGACAAAAAGTTCAAACGTATTCAGAATTAACGGGAGTATGAAATGACGGAGCAGATCGTCTGCAGGGTTATAACCGGACCAACAGCCAGCGGAAAAACAGGGTTAAGCGTCCGGCTTGCACAGGAACAGGGATGGGATATTCTGTGTATGGACAGTATGCAGATATACAGAAGGATGAATATAGGAACAGCCAAACCGACGAAGGAAGAGATGGGCGGCGTTCCGCATTATCTGATGGATATCTGTGAACCAACAGATGCATATACTGTTTCTGACTACAGGGACGCAGCCGAAAAGTTGATTGCCGAACTCGCGGAGAAGGGCAGGAATGTTCTGTTTGTAGGAGGTACTGTACTTTATCTGCAATCCCTTATGCATCCAATGAGTATGGGCCTGACACCCGCCAATGATGAATTGAGAAAAGAACTGAACGCTCTGGCTGAAACAGCTGAGGGCAGGCTAATGATCCATAAAAGGCTTGAGGAATGTGATCCGGCCACAGCACAGCGACTTCCGGTGAACGATATCCGGCGTGTGATCCGAGCCATAGAGGTCTGGGAGGCGACCGGCATTCCTTTTTCCGAGCAGCCGAAACGGGAAGAAGACAATCGGTTTTGCTGGAAGGTTGTTTCTACAGAAATGGACAGAGCAATTCTGTATGAACGGATTAATCAGCGTGTGACGGATATGATCCGGAAAGGATTAAAGGAAGAAGTTGCCGCTTTGCTTGAGGAAGGGGTTTCGGAAGATGCCAGAAGCATGAATGGACTGGGTTACAAGGAAATGATTCCATGCATACGGGGAGATTGCTCCATCGAAGAGGCAGCGGAGCAGATCCGAAAAGGTACGCGACATTATGCCAAAAGACAGATGACATTTCTGCGCCGCGAGGAAAACATCCGGTATATCCGGACAGACAGGGATGGCGCTTATGAGAAAATCAGGGATTATCTGGTGTGAGGTAAACAGATGAACAGTATAGAACAAATGATCATAAAAGCAGAAGAGGAACTAAAGGATTCCTTTGCACAGATTGACCGGGTTGAAATGATACGAACAAAACAGGTACTGGATGTTTTCCGGGCTGAAAATGTAAGTTACCGGCATTTTTCTCCTTCCACCGGATACGGCTATGATGATATCGGACGAGATACGCTGGAACGCATTTATGCCGGTATTTTCCATACAGAAGCAGCACTGATGAGGCCGCATGTTGCGAGCGGAACAGCTGCTTTGAGCCTTACCCTTTTCGGACTCACAAAACCCGGAGAAAAAATAGTCAGCGCAACAGGAATGCCTTACGATACACTGCTTGGCGTTATCGGTACCGGAAACTGCAATCAGCCTGGATCGCTGAAAGAGATGGGCGTCGAATTTGAAAGTGTTGAACTGAAAAACGGCAGGATAGATGTGCAGTCCGTTGAAAATGCCATTACGGATCATACGACGCTGGTCATTGCTCAGAGAAGCCGGGGATATGCATGGAGACCGAGTCTTTTTCCCGAGGCGTTTGAAGAACTTGCAGATATGATCCACAGCAGACATCCCGGCGTTACGCTGATGGTTGACAACTGTTACGGTGAATTTGTATGCAAGGATGAACCGACGGACCATGGTGCAGACATCTGTGTGGGCAGCCTGATCAAAAATCCGGGAGGCGGAATTGCGCCCACCGGGGGATATATTGTCGGAAGTCTGGAAAAAGTGGAGCGCATTGCCGGCAGACTGACAGCCCCAGGACTTGGCCGTGAACTTGGTTCATATGCGGCATCCTACCGGCCGTTCTATCAGGGATTGTTTATGGCACCGCACACAGTTGCGCAGGCACTGAAAACGGCACTTCTGGCATCCAGACTGTTTGATAATCTCGGATTTGAGACATCCCCTTCATCAAAGGAAACCAGGGCGGATATCATCCAGGCGATCAAAATGCAGACACCAGAACGCCTGGTGGCATTTTGCCAGGGAATCCAGACGGCAAGCCCTGTTGACAGTATGGCTATGCCTGAACCATGGGATATGCCCGGATACGACGACCAGGTTGTGATGGCTGCCGGAACCTTCGTGGCCGGAGCAAGTATAGAACTGAGTGCTGACGGACCGATCAGGCCACCTTATACAGCGTTCATGCAGGGGGGACTGACCTATTCACACGGTCGGATAGCCCTGTCGGAGGCTCTTCGCAGAATGATGGAAACAGGGGCTCTCAAAGCGCCGTAATTCTTGACAATGGCAGCCTCTGCTCATATAATAATTTAATGTTTGAACAATCAGGAAATTACTTGATCGGAGGGACGGAAATGGATATCCAGACACTTGAAACATACGCACGGCAGGTGAGAAGAGACATCATCATCATGACTGCTGCTGCCGGTGCAGGGCATCCGGGCGGATCTCTTTCCAGTACGGAGGCTATGGTTGCGCTGTATTTTGATGTGATGAATGTGGATCCTAAGGATGACAAGAACCCTGACCGTGACAGGTTTGTACTATCCAAAGGACATTCCGCTCCGGCTCTTTACGGTACACTGTGTGAACGCGGTTATTTTGGCCGTGAGGAATTCGATCAATTCCGTCAGCTGCATGGCATTCTGCAGGGCCATCCCGATACCAAAAAATGTCCCGGCGTAGACGCGTCCACCGGATCGCTCGGCCAGGGAATTTCCATTGCAGTAGGTATGGCTCTGGGTGCCAAACATACCGGGAATAAATGTCATGTATACACCATCATCGGTGACGGAGAAAGCCAGGAAGGTCTCGTTTGGGAAGCCAGCATGGCTGCCGCACATTACAAGCTGGATAATCTGACGGTCATTCTTGACCACAACGGATTGCAGATTGACGGTACGAACGATGAGGTTATGAGCCTTGGCGATATCAAGGCAAAGGCTCTTGCGTTCGGTTATGATGTTATTGAGGTTCAGGACGGCAACGATATGAAACAGGTTGTTGACGCCCTGCATGTACCGGCATGTCCCGGCAAACCGAGATATATTATTCTGAATACGCTCAAGGGCAAGGGCGTCAGCTTCATGGAAGGCCAGGTCGGCTGGCACGGAAAAGCTCCTAACGCTGAACAGGCTGCCCAGGCACTGAAGGAATTGGAGGGCTGAAAAAATGGAAAAGAAAGCAGTTCGCGTTGCATACGGTGAAGCCCTTGTCAAGCTGGGCGAAGAAAATGAGAAAGTGGTCGTGCTGGATGCTGATCTTGCCGGCGCAACCATGACAAACGGATTTAAAAAGGCTTATCCCAACCGGTTTTATGACTGCGGAATCGCTGAGGCCAACATGGTAGATGTGGCTGCCGGTATGAGCACAATGGGTCTTATTCCTTTCTGTTCCACATTTGCTGTTTTTGCCGGACGGTGTTATGATCAGATACGGAACGGCGTCTGTTATCCGAAATTCAATGTTAAATTCGGTTTCAGCCATGCCGGTATCACGCTCGGAGAAGACGGCGGCAGTCATCAGGCAATTGAAGACATTGCTCTGATGCGCGTTCTTCCCGGAATGACAGTGTTTGTTCCTTCCGACGCAAATGAGTGTTATCAGTGCGTAGAGGCTGCAGCCAGGATTGAAGGACCTGTTTATATCCGTACCGCAAGACTTGCCACTCCCGTTTATGATCCCAGACCGTTTACCGTCGGTAAGGGCAGCGTTATCCGGGATGGAAGCGACTGTGCGATTTTCACGTGCGGTATCATGCTGGAACATGCCATTGAAGCAGCCGACATCCTCGCAGGACAGGGTATCAACGCGGCGCTTGTTTCCTTTCATACACTGAAGCCTTTTGATGATGAGCTTGCTCTTCAATATACTGCGAAATGCCACAAAGTGTTTACCGTAGAGGAACATTCCGTTATCGGCGGACTCGGAGATACAGTGGCATCTGCAATAATCGGGCACGGTGTTGAGAAATTCCTGAAGATTGGCATTAATGATGTTTTCGGACAAAGCGGAAAACCGGCTGATCTTCTGAAGGAATATGAGCTGACCGGTCCCCAGATTGCAGAAAAAATCATGAAAAATCTGTAATGCTGATCCCCCCTTTCCTGTAGCCTGAATGACTTGAGGAAAGGGGGGTTCTGCGAAGATATGGTGTATAATGGGTGAAGAGTCATGCGTTTTGCTTTTATTGTCAATCCTGCGGCCGGTAACGGATACTCACTCGAGATTATGCAAAAACTAGAGGAATCCATGAAAGCCAGAGGAACGGAATACTGCATATACAGGACGGAGAAACCGGGACACGGAACGGAATTGGCCGCCATGCTTTCTGATGACAGCGAAATTTCTGCTGTCGTATCTGTCGGAGGGGACGGTACAGCGGGAGAGGTTGCCGCAGGCCTGACCGGTACCGGTAAACCCATGGGAATCATTCCCGCCGGCACAGGAAATGATTTTATCAAATCAGCCGGCATCCCCAATGATCCCTATAAAGCACTTGATCTTCTGCTTGCCGGGAAGGCCAGAGAAACAGATACCGGGACAGTCAATGACTGTTTCTTTCTCAACGTCTGCGGCACAGGATTTGATGTCACGGTTCTTGATTATGCAGAAAAAGAGAAAAAAAAGCACAGAGGACTTACCCCATATTTTCTTGGCCTCATCAAAGCGATTTTCCATTATAAAAGCATTCACCTGAAAATCACAGCAGACAGCCAGGCGGAAGAAAAACAATACCTGATCTGCTCTGTCGCAAACGGACGGTTTATCGGCGGCGGGATACCGATCTGTCCGAAAGCCGATATTCAGGACGGCAAACTGGATCTGGTGCTGATTGACAGCGTTCCCAGATGGAGGATACCGTTTTATCTTCCCGGACTGATGCTTTCAAGGGATCTGAGCTTTAAAATAACCAGGCACCGGAAAGTGTCCGAGATTATTGTGGAAGGAAGTCAGCTCAGGGTCAATATTGACGGAGATATAAGATCGATGGACCGTGCTGAATTCAGAATCAACCCCGGTTCACTGATGCTGATCCGCTGAATAAATGAACGGCTGAACAGAAAAAGTTTTCTGCAGCAGGATAAAGGAGGGCAAATCGTTGGCAGACGGGAAAGATATACGGGAAAAGGCCAAGTCCCTTTGGATCAAAGGGATGAAAGCGATTGGCAACACTGCTGCCAGCATCGCCAATAATACCCGGTATAAAGTGGATGAGGTGACAATACAGAATCGCAGGAGAGAAGTACTCGGCGACCTTGCTAACAAAACCTATGCATTGTGGCTTAAGGGTGAATCTTTTCCTGAATCCATGACCAAAATGCTGGATGAACTGAAACATCTGGATGAAACACTCAATGACATGAGAGCAGAAAAATATGCTGCCTCCCTGATCGGAAAAGAGACAGTATCTGCTGAACAACCGGAAGAAGATCTCCGGATGGAGGATGAAGAAGAGGACGAGCTGACAGTAGATGAACTCAACTCTCCTGTCAGCGCAGAAATCAACGGATTGTTTGATAACAATACGTCAGTCGGAAAAATGGCAGATAAAGTCAATTCTGCACTCAGTCAGATGAGTGACAGAATACACAGCTTTCCACAGGAAAACAATGAAGATAAAAGGCAGGAATGAAGCAGAAATGAAGAGGCATTCTATCATTCTTATTCTGTTTTCACTGATCCTGATCTGCTTTTCAACAGCTGTTTGCGAACCTGTGGAGGGAATACAGATTCTGGCCGACAGTGAAGCATGGTCATGGGATCCCGGTGCATATAACCTTTTTTCAGGCCTTATTGATCTTTCTGAATATATCGGAAAAGAATTAACCATCACAGTAACATCGGATCTTCAGTATGGAGGCGACCAGGAAGATCAGCACAACCCTCTGTTCACTGTAATTAACGGACACCGTATCACAATGCTGAAACAAAAAAACACTGCCGGGTTTACGCCGGAGGCAGAACAACCGTTTTTTGAATTCTCAGCCAGCGTTAAACTCCCTGAAAAAGGACATGTACGCAGTGTGAGACTTGAATTTACAGTGTCTGATGAAAACGGAACGGAACTGAATAAGCTGAAAGACACAATCAGTATCGGAGATCATTCGTCCGGCAGGGACATCGGTGCATTCTATATTCCCGTGGAAATCGGAACCATTAACACGGTTATTGCGATTACAGCAGCTGTTATCTGGATGATAGTGCTGATACGATATTTTGCCTCGAAAAAAAAGAGAATTGGAGATTAAATTATGCAGATTTATAACAGTATGACCCGTAAAAAGGAGCCGTTTCAGCCGATTCATGAAGGGAAAGTCGGAATTTATGCCTGCGGTCCTACCGTATATAATTATTTCCATATCGGTAACGCCCGGCCTTTCATTACTTTTGATGTGCTGAGAAGACAGCTCGAAAGGGAAGGTTATGAAGTTACCTTTGTACAGAATTTTACGGATATTGATGACAAGATGATCAGAAGAGCGAACGAAGAAGGCATTACTGTCAAGGAACTTGCTGACCGGTTCATCAATGAGTATTATACGGATGCTAAGGCATTGGGAATCCGTCCTGCAACCGTTCATCCCAAGGCAACAGAACATATTCCCGAGATCATTGCCCTGATTTCCAAACTGATTGAAAACGGACACGCATATGCGGCACCGTCAGGTGACGTTTATTATCGCGTATCTGCCTTCCCGGGATATGGCAAACTCTCCGGGCAGAATGCAGACGACAGAGAAACGGGTGCCAGCGAAAGACTGAATGTCGATACCGACAAGGAATCACCGGAGGATTTTGCTCTCTGGAAAGCACAGAAACCCGGCGAACCCGCATGGGACAGCCCCTGGGGAAAAGGAAGACCGGGCTGGCATATTGAATGCTCGGCTATGAGCATGAAGTATCTCGGTGAGACATTTGATATCCATTGCGGCGGAAAGGATCTGCTTTTCCCGCATCATGAAAATGAAATTGCACAAAGTGAAGGCGCTACAGGCAAGAAATATGTCAATTACTGGATGCACAACGGATTTATCAATGTTGACAACCAGAAAATGAGCAAGAGCCTGAATAATTTTTTCACAGTAAGGGACATTGCCAAAGACTATGATCTGGAGGCAGTTCGTCTGTTTATGCTGAGTGCACACTATCGCAGTCCGATCAATTTCAGCCGTGATCAGATTGAGTCAGCCAATGCAAGTCTGAATCGTTTATATACTGCAAGGAATTCTCTGAAATTCCAGATGGAAAACGGTGAAGACAGGCCGCTGGACGACAGGGAAAAGGCATTTGTGGAACGTCTTAAGGGCTATGAAAAACGGTTTGATGATGCCATGGACGATGATCTGAATACGGCTGATGCACTTGGCGCGATTTTCGAACTTGTAAAAGACGCAAATGTTACTATCGGACAGGGCGCATCGCGTGAAGCTGCCAGTGCTGCGATGAAAAGCCTTGAATCCATCTGCGATGTACTTGGCATACTGAGCAAAAAAGAAGAGGAATTACCCGCCGAAATTGCCGCTTTGGTCAATGAACGCGCTGAAGCCCGGAAAAACAAGGACTGGGCGAAGAGTGACGAGCTGCGCAACAGAATTATACAGGCAGGATATGTGCTTGAAGATACGAAACAGGGACAGAAAGTCCGGAAAGATGTTTAAAAACGGACAAAAACTGACAGGCTTAGTTCTGCTGCTTTCAGGGCTTCTGCTGGGTATTATTCATATTCTTTCCCCTTTTTCCGGGTACAGGGATGATTATCGTACCGGTCAAAAGACATACCGGGAAACTGACAGGATTCCAACAGTTCAAAACGGCAGTATCCGCGTAAATACAGCAGGGACAGAAGAACTGGAAATGCTTCCCGGCATCGGGAAGGTTTATGCTTCGATGCTGATCGAAGAAAGGGAAAAAAACGGTATCTTTTTCTATCCTGAAGACCTGACGGCAGTTAAAGGGATCGGGAAAGGAAAACTGGAAAAGATTTATCAGGACATCGATATGACGATGGAAAAGGGTGGGAAAGATGGCGTATCGAGCACTATACCGTGAGTGGAGACCCAAGGATTTCTCCCATGTCGTCGGACAAACCGCTATTATCGGTACATTAAGGAATCAGGTTATCACAGGACGGATCGCACATGCCTATCTGTTCTGCGGGTCACGCGGTACAGGAAAAACCTCAACAGCCAAAATTCTTGCCAAGGCGATCAACTGCCTCCAGCCGGAAAACGGTGATCCCTGCGGAAAATGTGAGAATTGTCTGCGGGCTGAACATGAGGAAACTCTGGATGTCATCGAAATCGACGCCGCCAGCAATAACGGGGTTGATGAAATGCGGGAATTGCGGGACACAGTAAAATATCCTCCGCAGTACGGGAAATATAAAGTATATATTATCGATGAAGTTCATATGCTTTCCACGTCGGCCTTCAACGCACTGCTGAAGACGCTTGAAGAACCACCGGCACATATTGTTTTTATCCTCGCAACAACTGAACCTCAAAAACTTCCGGAAACAATACTCAGCAGATGTCAGAGATTTGATTTCGGACGTATACCCAGCACAGAAATAGCCGGAAGGCTCAGGGAAGCGGCTGAAGGAAGCGGAGCTCAGGTCACAGACGGCGCACTGATGATGATTGCCAGAGCGGCAGACGGCGGCATGCGGGATGCGCTTGGAATCCTGGATATGTGCCTGGGATACAGTGATCAGGTGGACGAGACGCTGGTACGCAATATACTGGGAACAAGCGACAGCGCATTTTTATTTGAATTCAGTTCGGCTCTTACCGAGAGAAATGCAGCAAAAGTTTTTTCCATGATCGACAGACTGATGCGGGAAGGTAAAGATCCGGCGGTTTTTTCCAGAGATGTATGCAGACATATACGGTCTTTGCTGATTGCCAAAACGAGCCCTGAAGATGTATCAAAAATCATGGATATATCAGATGATGAGGCTGCTGAATATGTGCGTCACTGTGAAAAAGTTACTGTATCCAGACTGATGAAAATCCTGGATATCTATATGGCGCTTGAAACTGAAATGCGTTATTCGTCCACGCCGCGTATGGCACTTGAGAACGCCAGTATAAAAAGCTGCCTGAGAATTGATGATACAGATACGCAGGCACTGAATGACCGTATTGATGAACTCGAGGAAAAAGTCAGCCAACTGATGAATCATCCGGGTGCAGTCAGTACGGCTGTTCCGACGCATACCGCCGAAGTTCAAAACGAACCGGTTCTCCGTAAGGAAAAGAAAAATGAAAACCGGACATCTCCCAGAGCTGTGAGCGAGGACAGCACTGCAGTCTGGAAAGAACTGATGAACACAATCCGCAGCAAGGACATGACGGCATGGAGTTTCCTTTCCCAGGGGCATATGATTGGATGCAGTAACGGAAGATACTTGTGGCAGGCTGACAGAAAAGAAGCAGAAAATCAGTTTATTACTGTTCTGAACATGCCTGAAAGGAACCGTACGATCTGTGACTGTCTGAAGGAAATCACAGGACAGGACAGCACGTTTACTGCTATAAGCCAAAGCAAAGCCGCCGCGGCAGACAGCAGCGGAGATGATGAGTATCTTGAGACCATATATGAAACATTCGGGAAAGAACCAGTGAATATTGTAGATGATATATGAAAAGAGCCCGGCTCATGCCGGACTCTTTTCATATACATGTTTCTCAGTTCAATTCCTGAGCATCATTTTCAATGGTAACTTCCTCAACACTGCGGATAGCCCACCGTGCGACCACCATGGACAGATTGTCCTTGCCGACGGAAAGAGTAACGGTATCATCCTTCAGACCGGTAATGGTACCGTAGATACCTCCGATTGTGCAGATGCGATCTCCCGCTTTCAGATTGTTGAGCATTTCCTTGACCTGTTTGTCCTTTTTACGCTGGGGACGGATCAGCATAAACCAGAAGACAACAAAGATCAGGATAAGGGGGAGGAATGTAGTAGCCAGAGCAGCAACAGGGCTGACCTGTGCAACTTCACCTTCAGCGCCTGCAACGGCGGCTGTTTCTTCAGCAACAGCGGAAGCAATACCGAAAATGTTCTCAATCATGACAGAATAAACTCCTTTCAAGCTCATGGAACATATTATAACAGACAACCAAAATGGTTACAAGATATAATACAGAGGAATAAGACAAAAAACAATGACAGTTAAGGAATGCTGCGTGTCGCGATAATGTCGGCACCAGTCTGCAGGATATCCCGGACAACGACCTGGCCTGATGTGACAGGAGTATGGAGATGAAGAGTGCTTAATTTCCCCATAATCTGATAAATCATGGCTTTGGGTATCGGACAGGAGGTTTTGACAGAAAGCGGTGTACGGGATCCTTCAACGGGAATGACAGCTGTGATGACGCGTTTGGGAAGCGTGCATTCCTGACGGGCGTAAGAAGCGCCGCGGGGACATGTGTTTCCGGTGACAGACAGAAATTCACCGTCATCAGAGAGCAATACTGTCATACGGCATCCAACAGGGCAGTTAATGCAGGTAATGACCTGAGTCATATCATTCATTTCCTTTCTATACGGACAGTCAGGGTATCGCTTTCCAGACTCGTGAGCATATCGGGTTTCAGCGTGATCAGCGACATTTCACCAGGAGTAAAGATCATAGCCTTCTTCCGGCACAGTTCAGTTTTGCCGCATTCCACAACAACAGAACTGTTCCGGTAGACACCGGCAGGGCGGAACATAAGCGTAACCGGAGCGTTTACGTTTCTGTGGATTTTCTGTGGAACTGTTCCCCGAACACCCGAACCATCCCGGACAGAGAAATACAGACAGTCAGCCTGACGGTCCTGTACAAAAGCGGCAGCGGACAGGCCTGCCTTATAGCTTTCCTCTGATACATGATCAACCAGGTCATGGACATGCAGAACATTGCCGCATGCAAAAATCCCGGGAACACTAGTTTCAAAAGTTTCATCCACAACGGCGCCCGATGTGGCGGAAGAAAGTATGATTCCCGCTCCAAGACTCAGCTCATTTTCGGGAATGAGGCCACAGGAAAGCAAAAGGGTATCACAATCGAAGTGCTTTTCTGTTCCTGGAACAGGATTCCTGTTCTCATCAACCTCAGAGACTGTAATTCCCTCCAGGCGATTCAGCCCATGTATATCTGTAACGGTATGACTGAGAAGCAGAGGAATCCCGTAATCCTGAAGACACTGGACAATATTCCGGTTCAGACCGGAGGAGAAGGGCATAATTTCCACACAAGCAAGAACTTTGGCACCCTGAAGGGTCATACGTCTTGCCATAATCAGGCCAATATCCCCGGAACCAAGAATGACTACCCTTTTACCGGGCATGTATCCTTCCAGATTTACAAAGCGCTGTGCGGTTCCGGCGGAGTATATTCCGGCACAACGGGTCCCGGGCGTACAAAGCGCTCCACGCGGCCGCTCCCTGCAGCCCATAGCCAGTATCACTGCTTTTGCCTGGATGCACTGCAAGCCGTGTGCAGCAGAAACACAGGTAACACAACGCCCAGCGGATACGGATAAAACCATGGTGGAACATTCAATCGGTATATTCAGTTCGTGAGCCTTGTCAATATCCCTTTGTGCATATTCAGGGCCGGTCAGTTCCTCCTGAAAACGATGCAGACCGAAGCCGTTATGTATACACTGACGCAATATTCCGCCGGGCTCTTTCTCACGATCTATGACAAGCAGAGATTGAATTCCGGCTTCCCTGACTGCGATTGCAGCAGCGAGTCCGGCGGGACCGGCTCCGATGACCAGAACATCAACATTCCGAATCGTCACAATCAGCACCTCTTTTCAGGAAAGATTCTAAGGTTCCGGACAGTATGAAACTGTTTCCGTTGCCTTTTTTTATCTCAAGCAACGGGATTCCGGTCTCTTCAGATAAGATGTCAGCCACACGAGGCAGACAGAATCCACCCTGACATCTTCCCATACCTGCGCGGGTACGTCTTTTCACTCCGTCTATGGTACGTGCACCCACAGGACGGCGGATGGCGGCACGGATTTCTGCTTCGGTTACTGTTTCGCAGCGGCAGACGATGTTGCCGTAAGCAGGATCACGAGCTACAGCACGGGCTTTTTCTTCTGCGCTCATATCACGGAAGGCGCGGACAGAAACTGTAAAGGGAATCATCTTTTCTTTCGTCTGCAGTCCAAGTTCATCAGCAATCATTGAAGCCAGATCCTTCGCGATTGCCGGTGCAGAGGAAAGACCGGGACTTTCAATTCCTATTGCTTCAAAAAAACCGGGACAATCACTGCAGGGGCCAATAATAAAATCATCAGTTGTAAGATGGGCGCGTACTCCGCTGAAATTTGTTATGTTTGTCCGTATGGAAATACCGGGCCAGGTAAGAGCCGCTTTTCTGAAAACTTCCTGTAACCCTTCCGCTGTGGTTGCTGTATCCATAGGATCATCAATATCTTCAGCTGTAGGGCCCAGAAGCAGATTTCCATGAACAGTCGGAGTAACAAGAACGCCTTTTCCCATGGCGGAAGGACATTGAAAAACGGTATGTGTGAAAGGCAGTTTTTTTTCATGATCAAGCAGGTAATACTGTCCGCGCCGATAAACCATCTCCAGTTTGTCTGCTGAAAGCTGATTGTGAAGAAGCGCTCCGGATGTTCCTGCGCAGTTTACGAGGACGCGACTCAGATATTCACCGGAAGGAGTGCGCACACTGAACAAGCCGTCAGGATTCCGCTGAACAGAAAGAACGGTTTGATTAAAGATGAAAGATACACCGTTGAGTGCCGCGTGATCTGCCATAGCATATGCGGTTTCATAAGGACTGATCAGGGCGCTGGTTGGTACATAGAGCGCACAGACAACCTGCGGATTCATAACAGGTTCAAGGGAGAGCAATTCATTATGTTCCAGAATGCGAAGACCGGGCACACCGTTTTTTTCACCGCGATCACGCAGCATTTCAACGGTATGACGATCCTGTTCATTGAGAGCGATAACCAAAGCACCACATTGCTGGTACGGCAGGCCGAGTGACGCGCATAAATCCGGATACATAGACGCGCCGCGTACATTATAAACAGCCTTCCTGCTTCCGGGCACAGCGTCGTATCCGGCATGAACAATACCGCTGTTTGCTTTCGTAGCCCCTTCAGCCAGATCATTTTCCTTTTCCAGAACAATGACTGAAGCATAATAACCTGACAATTCTCTGGCAACAGCACAGCCGGTGATTCCTGCTCCGATTACCAGAACATCTGATATCGTTTTCATATTGTCGCCTCCTTCTATAAATATATCAGAAGATAAAGATGCATGCAAATCCGAAAAGCCCATACACAAGGTACAGAACCGTTTACAAACCGATTCATCGGTTGCGTACATAGCATCAGAATGATATAATAATTTAAATAATGCTTGCCGGGGTGAAGAGATGATAACATCGATTTGTCTGAATCCATGTTTTGACAAAACTGTCAATGTGGAAAGCCTTCAGACAGGCCAGGTCAACAGGATCCGTGATACCCGTGTGGATCTGGGCGGTAAGGGAATCAATGTGGCTGTTGTGGCCGGAAGACTTGGACTGGATGTGCAATGCATCGGAATTATGGGTGAAAACGGTGCTTCTGAACTGACCGCCATGATGGACCGGGAAGGACTCAGACATCAGTTCATGACAGTCCCGGGTCATGTCAGAACGAACATGAAAGTATACAGTCTGGATGGACAGGGAGTAACTGAACTGAACGAGCCAGGTACACCGCTGACCCCTGAAATGATCGGCAGTTTTACAGATCTTGCAATACAGACAACAAAAGACAGCGATATGGTTGTATTGACAGGAAGCCTTCCTCCGGGATGCCCTGAAGGGACTTACAGGGATCTGATGACGGCACTGAATGGGAAAAAATGTATTCTTGATACCGAAGGAAAGGAACTGGAACTGGCTGCAAAAGGAGCGCGCCCTTTTCTGATCAAACCCAATCTGCGGGAGCTGGAAGCCACACTGGGTATTGAACTGAGGACAATGCGGGCAATCCGTGACGCTGCACTCCTGTTTATAAAGCTGGGTGTACAGCATTCTGTGATTTCGATGGGTGCCATCGGCGCTATGTATATTTCCGCGAATAAAACCCTTTTTGCGCCTGCTTTACGCGTGGATACAAAGTCAACAGTCGGCGCCGGAGACGCGATGATCGGTGGAATGCTGCTCGGCTATGATGTTGAAAAGGATATGGCAAAAGCCTTCAGATACGGAATTGCCGCCGGTGCAGCCAGCGTCATGACGGAAGGAACCCAGTTAATTGTCAGATCTGATTTTGAAACATTGCTTGATCAGGTCAGGGTACAGGAAGTGTAGCAAAAATGCTTTTCAGACGGAACAGGGTTGAGTATTCTGATGAAATCATCGATTTGATTCCGCTTCATATCGGTACACTGAACCGTGAACTTGCCCTGGGACATGAACAAATCTGGAAAATTACCCTGCATAACCAGAAGCAGGAGATCGGACAGATCAGTTACCGGGACGGAGAAGGAAGAAATGTTTATTTCTTCGGGCATATCGGGTATCATATTGATCCTCCATACCGCGGCAGGCATTATGCATACAGAGCCTGCAGGCTGATTGCCCGGGAAATCAGGCTTTCAGGCAAAAGCTCGGTGGTTATCACATGCGATCCGGACAATGAAGCAAGCCGGAAAACATGTATCAGACTCGGATGTTTATTTGAACGGATAGCGGATGTTCCGGAAGATATCTATCGCAGATTTGAAATCAGCCATATCAAATGCCGGTATATCTGGCATGTTGAATCGACGGAAGAAAGATGAAAGAAAACATTAACGGTACACAGGTTCATTATAAGCTGACAGGACAGGGAAAAACCAGAGTCATGCTTCTGCACGGGTGGGGCTGTGACCTGCATTTGATGGAACCGGTTGCGAATGCTCTTGCAGAGACGCACCAGATTCTTCTTGTGGATTTTCCCGGACACGGAGAAAGCGGGAGACCGCCGGAGCCCTGGGGCGTGCCTGAATACGCATCCTGTCTGAAAGAACTTATGATCAGGCTTGATTTTGCTCCATGCTCTGTAATTGCGCACAGTTTCGGATGCAGAATTACCGCCTGGCTGGCCGCACAGGAACCGGCACTATTCGACAAAATCATATTTACAGGCGCTGCAGGAATCAGACCCAAACAATCAGCGGAAGCACAGAAACGTAGTGAACGGTATCAAAAGTTAAAACGACGTTGCCTGAAACTCCGAAGCATTCCGTTTCTCAGGAAAACGGCTGATAAGCTGGAGAAAAAGCTCCGGCTGAAATATGGAAGCCGTGATTACAATGCGCTGGATGATGAGATGAAAAAAACCTTTGTCAAGGTTATCAACCTTGATCTTACGGACCTGTACGAACGTTTCCGGAGCAGTACGCTGCTGATCTGGGGAGATGCTGACAGCGAAACGCCGCTCTGGATGGGAAGGGAAATGGAGAAACGGATTCCCGATGCAGGTCTTGTCATACTGGAAGGCGGAACACATTTCGCGTATCTGGAGCAGCTTCAGCGCTTCAATACAATTGTGCGGCAGTTTCTGAAGGAGGCCTGAGAATATGTTTTTATCTGTCCTTCTGTGCATGGGGCTGGCAGCGGGATGCCTGCTGGCTTCAAAAATCCTGCTGCATTATTTTCAGCTGGAAAGCTATCAGTTTCCCGGATATTTCAGAACAATCAGACGGAATATACTTAAGGCTATCCTTCCCGGTGTTTGTATGACTGTTCTGCTGACTGTCTCAATGTCATTGCTGTCTTTTGCCGGTAAGGAGGATACGCTGCCCTGGTATCTGTATCTGGCTGAGGCCGCTGTTCTGATTGCCGGCGGGTTTATAACCGGGAAACACTGTTCGGAAAAGCATGCCAAAAAATCTTTTGTTTACACACCGCGCGTAAAACGTCTTTACGGGACATCCTTTATTATTCTTTCCGCTCTTCTGATCCTGCTGGTCATCGCTGTGAGAGCTGCAGGAGGAAAATACACAAGCGCGTTCATTCTTTTTTTCCCGGTGTTTCTTCCTGTATGGATTGCACTTTGCGGCTTGCTTGCCTGGCCTCTTGAAAAACTGATCAGTGAGCTCTATTTCCGGGATGCGCAGCGAATTCTGAAGGAACGCAATGACCTGATCAGAATCGGTATTACCGGAAGCTGGGGGAAAACCAGTGTAAAGTTTATTCTGGGAACTATCCTTGAAGAGCGGTTTCACACTCTGGTCACACCGGCAAGCTTCAATACACCAATGGGTGTAACGAAGGTTATACGCTCCGCAATCGAACCGGGTCACCGTGTTTTTATAGCGGAAATGGGAGCACGTCATGTCGGTGACATCAAGGAAATGTGCCGTCTTGTTCATCCGCAGATCGGGATACTGACCTCTGTCGGACCGCAGCATCTGGATACATTCAAAACGCTTGAAAGAATCAAAAAGACGAAATATGAACTGATAGATGCACTTCCCTCAGACGGACAGGCTTTCTTTGCGGATGATGACGGTATTTGCCGGGAACTGTATGAGAAGACAAAAATCAGCAAACAGATTTCCGGCATGGACCCGGACAGGGATGATGTATGGGCGGAGAATATAGCCTATTCACCTGAAGGCAGCACTTTCCTGCTTTGTACATCCGAGCGGAAAATTGCTTGTACTACTCAACTGCTCGGAGAACTGAACATCAGGAATATCCTGCTTTGCGCATCCGTGGCTCTCCGGCTCGGAATGACAATGGAGCAGGTGTCACGGGGAATCCGTAAAATCAAGCCCATAGAGCACCGCCTGCAGCTTATCAGACATCCGGACGGACTGAATGTCATCGATGATGCCTTTAACAGCAACATACGCGGCGCCCGACAGGCATTTGATGTTCTGAAGCAGTTTCCGAAACAAAGAATTATTGTTACCCCCGGAATGGTTGAGCTTGGTGCACAGGAAACATACATGAATACAGAATTCGGAAAAGCCATGTCCGGATGCTGTGATACAGCTATTCTTGTCGGGAAAAAACGCAGCGAAGCTATCCGGATGGGACTGCTGGAGAACGGATTTCCGGAAGAAGATGTCAGAGTTGTATCCAGCCTGACCGAAGCCATAGCGCTTCTCAGGGAAATTGCAGGGGCAGGGGACACCGTTTTATTTGAAAACGATCTTCCGGACAATTACTCAGAATGAAAGTATGGAGGACAGGAACAATGAAAAAAACAATCGGGGTAATATTCGGAAGCAGAAGCTGCGAACGGGAAGTTGCTATAATCAGCGCTGTTCAGCTTATGCGTCATGCGAACGGGGATAAATATAATGTTATTCCTGTATATATCAGCGAAGACGGAAACTGGTATACCGGAGACGCGTTGAAAGACATCCGGACATACAAGCCATTCAGACCGGAACTTAAAGGAATTACGAGAGTGTTTCCCGACCTTTCTTCCGGCTCCGGTGCGTTACTGACCGTTCAGAAAGGGACAGGATTGTTTGCAAGAGAAAAAACAGTGATCGCTGCCCGCATTGATGCATATATTATTGTCATGCATGGACTGAACGGGGAAGACGGAACGCTTCAGGGCATGATGGAACTGATGAATATACCCTATACCTCCACAGGTGTTGCCGGAAGTGCTCTGGGAATGGATAAAATCATGATGAAGCAATTCTTTAAAGGAGGCGGTCTTCCGGTCCTTCCCGGTATCTGGTTTACCAGAAGCGCCTTTGCTTCAGATCGGGATAAAGTGTTGAACAGTGTTGAGACAGAACTCGGATTTCCTGTGTTTGTGAAACCTGCCAACCTTGGATCCAGCATCGGTGTAAGCAGAGCCGATGACAGGGAATCACTGTCAGACAGTCTCGAACTTGCTTTTGAGTATGACAGGCGCGTACTTGTTGAGAAGGGACTCAACAAACCGATTGAACTGAATTGCAGCGTCATGGGATATGACGATGAACTTCAGGCATCACCGATCGAGATGCCCCTGAACAATGATGAATTCCTTGATTTCAAGGATAAATACCTTTCTTCCGGCGGAAGCAAGGGGATGGCCAGCCTGCACCGGGTTCTGCCGGCTCCGATTGAAGATGATCTGGCGGCTGAAATCCAGAACCTGAGCAAGACCATTTTCCGTATGCTGGATTGTAAAGGCGTTGTACGGATCGACTATATGTTTGACCGTGACGGAGAGAAGCTTTATATTACCGAGATTAATACAATTCCTGGGAGTCTTGCATTCTATTTATGGGAAAACGCCGGGATTCCCTACAGCAGTCTGATTGACAGAATGATCGATTATGCTGAAAAAGCCCATGCCGACAAGAACCAGGCTAATTATGCCTACTCAAGCGATATCCTGAAAAATGTTTCCCTTGGTCCGAAAGGTGCCAAGGGCAGTAAAGGCACGAAATATTCTAAATGACGAAGGGGATTAATAACAACGATGCTGGAGAAAATACATTCCCCGCGGGATCTGGATGGAATGAGCTATGAACAGCTGGACCGGCTTGCGGGTGAGATCAGGAAAACACTGATCTCTACTGTTTCATCCAATGGTGGTCATCTTGCATCCAATCTGGGTGCGGTTGAACTGACACTTGCGCTGCATCGTGTTTTCCGTATGCCCACGGATAAGATTATTTTTGACGTAGGGCACCAAAGTTATGTACATAAAATCATCACAGGACGTTATGAACAATTCCCGACGCTTCGATCATACGGCGGATTGTCAGGATTCCCGAAAAGAAGCGAAAGTATCTATGACTGTTTTGAAACAGGACACGCCAGCACTGCTATTTCAGCAGCGTTAGGTATGGCAAGAGCCAGAGATTATCAGAATGAAGATTATGATGTTGTTGCTGTAGTCGGTGACGGAGCCCTGACCGGAGGCATGTGTTATGAAGCACTGAACGATGCGGGCAACAGTAAAACAAAAATGATCGTAATCCTGAATGACAATGAAATGAGTATCGCACCCAATGTTGGGGCTTTATCACAATACCTTACACGGCTGAGAATCAGTGCCGGCTGGCAGAGCGCCAAACAGCATGTACGGCATCTGAACCAGATTCCGCTGATTGGCAGACCGCTTTACAAAGTTATTCACGGAACCAAGAAAATGGTACGTTCACTGATTGTCAAGGATAACGAAACCGGCTTCTTTGAAGCGCTCGGATTCAATTATTACGGACCGATTAACGGTCATGACATCGAAGAAATGGAAAAAGCATTCCGTCAGGCCAGAAAAGGAAAAGGGCCTTGCGTTATACAGGTTCTTACCAAAAAAGGTTATGGCTATGACAAGGCTGAAGAACGCCCGGAAGCATTTCACGGCACACCTCCGTTCTATGTAGAAACCGGATACAGAATTGATAAGCCTGCTTCACCATCCTGGGGGCATATAATGGCCGATACCCTTGCTGAAATGTCTGTCAAAGACAACCGTATTGTTGCTATAACAGCCGCTATGAAGCTTGGTACAGGACTGGATCATTTTGCTGAACGTTTTCCGGACCGGCTCATTGATGTCGGTATTGCTGAAGAACATGCGGCGACTATGGCTGCCGGGCTTGCAGCAGGTGGCATGCGGCCGTATGTTGCCGTTTATGCAAGCTTTTTCCAGCGCTGCTACGATCAGATGATTCATGATGTATGTATGCAAAATCTGCCGGTTGTTTTCCTGCTTGACAGGAGCGGCATTGGAGGAGAAGACGGTCAGACCCATCACGGTTTATTTGATTTTTCAATGGCATTACCGATTCCCGGTATGACCATCCTGGCACCTTCATCCTCCGGGGAATTGATCAGCATGCTTCAATGGACTCTTGAACAGGAGAGCCCCTGTATGATCCGCTATCCCAAATCTGTCAAACCTTTCAGCCAGTCTGCTCCGTGCAGCCCGTTTACCGCGGGGAAATGGCAGGAGCTTAAGAAAGGCAGCGATGTGATCCTTCTGGCAGTCGGATCAATGGTTCCGAGGGCGCTTGATACCGCAGAAATACTTGAGCAGAAAGGAATAAGCACAGGGGTTTTGAACTGTTCCTCTGTGAAGCCTGTGGATGAAAAGTACCTGGCGTCGATACCGGATACAGCACAGGTATACACCCTTGAAGAGCACATGCTGACAGGCGGATTCGGTGAATACGTCAGCAGGTATTGTGCCGACCGGGGATATGTTATTCCGACCGGATGCTTTGCTGTAAAAGGATGTTATATTCCACACGGCGATCATGAAAGACTGATGCAGGAAGCCGGACTGAATGCCGAATCACTTGCGAAAGATATCATCCGCAGAAGGAAAGGAGATATATCCTGTGAGTGATAAAATCAGGGCAGATATTGCTCTTGTTCAGCAGAAATTGTGTGAAAGCAGGGAGCGAGCACAGGCTGCCATCATGGAAGGCCGTGTTTTCCTCGGAGACAGGAGAATCAATAAGCCGTCCGAGAGTATCGGCATCCAGGACACGCTCATACTGAAAACATCACAGACTGAATATGTCAGCAGGGGAGCACTGAAACTGGAAAAAGCAGTGAATGTATTCAGTGCGGACCTGCAGGATCGTGTCATTATGGATATCGGATCAAGCACAGGGGGCTTTACTGATGTCTGCCTACATATGGGAGCAAGAAAAGTGTATTCCATCGACGTCGGATACGGACAGCTGGACTGGAAACTGAGGAATGATCCACGTGTAGTTGTCATGGAAAGAACGAATGCACGTTACCTTGAAAAAGACATGTTTCCGGAGACGCCTGAAATTACCGTGATGGACGTCAGTTTTATTTCAATACGTCTGATTCTTCCTGCCGCAGCCGGAATAATGGGTGATGACGGTGTATTTTATACACTGATCAAGCCACAGTTTGAAGCAGGAAGAGAAAAAGTAGGGAAAAACGGTGTCGTCCGGGATCCGGATGTACATCAGGAAGTTATTCAGAATATCGTTTCGTTTACAAAACAGATGGGATGGTATACGGTGAATCTGGATTATTCACCGATAACCGGACCCAAAGGGAATATTGAGTTTCTAGCTGAAATCAGGAAGAACGGTGCTGAAGAAAGAAATATATCTCCGGAAAAAATACAGGCCGTGGTCAAAGAAGCACATATGTGCATGGCCCGGTTATAAATGAACCGGCGCAAAAACAGACCAGGGGAATACGGGATCTGGCTCTGAGACAGCAGTGACCTGTGTGCCGCTGATCCACGGATGGCTGAAGCTAATGCCTGATGCCCAGAGAGCGGGAGTATCCGCATTGATTCGGCTGCCGTATTTGCGATCACCTACCAGAGGATAGCCACGGGAGGCAAACTGCACGCGGATCTGATGCGTTCGCCCGGTATGAAGGGATATGCGCAAAAGGGATAAAGGCTGTCCGTCCCGGATGAATGATTTCAAAACGGTCCAGTTGCATATCGCTTCCTTTACGCCTTTCCTTTCATGACTGACAACATAGGATTTATTCTTTTTTTTGTCATGATACAAAAGATCCCTGAAAGTCCCCTGCACGGAATCGGGAATTCCTGAAACAACCGCCAGATACTCTTTTTGTATCCTGTCCTGTAAAAACAGTTTCTGAAGTCCTGCACAGGCTTTGGCGGAAAGAGCCAGCACACAGACACCACCGGTGCCCCTGTCCAGACGATGAACAGGATAAAGCTTTCTGTTCAGCTGTACGGAAAGCATATCAGGAAGGCCGGGGGATTCGGAGATTATCCCTACAGGTTTGACACAAATCAGGAAATAATCATCAATATACTGAACAGCTATCATTTGCAGGATCCAATCCTTTCAAAAATGTATATATACAGCATTATGCGGGGAAAATACAAAAAAACATCGGTCTCTTGAGTATATATACAGGTTGTGATACTATTTTGTCAAATCCTGCAGGAGGGAAGAGACATATGCTGAAAGCAGCCGGACTGATTTTGAATGAAGAGAACCTGAATGCGGTAAAATGCGCTGAAAAAGCGTCTGTTATTCTCAGAAGACATCAGATTCTGACATTTAATCCTCAGACGGAAGACTGCACGGAAAAACCTGATCTGATCATAACATTCGGGGGAGACGGGACGCTTCTGATCGGAGCCAGATATGCCATGAAATACGATATACCACTTCTTGGAATCAATCTGGGGACAGTCGGTTTTCTCACAGAAGAAGATCCTGAACATCTGGAGGAAGCGATTACAGCAATTATAGAAAACCGATATCATGTTGAGAAAAGAAGTCTGCTTCATGTTACAAACACCAATACGGGGGATTCTTTCTACGCATTGAATGACGCGGTCATTACCCGTGGTGGATATGCAAGACTCATTCGTGTGGACGCAACAGTGGATAAAAAGGAATACGGCACATTTACTGCAGACGGAATGATCGTAGCAACACCAACCGGTTCTACAGGATATTCTCTTTCTGCCGGCGGTCCGATTGTTGAACCAGGAATGAACTGCATGATCATCACACCTGTCTGTCCACACAGTATGCAGCATTGTCCGTGTATTGTTTCGGAAAAATCAGATATTTGCCTCCTGCTGAAACCGGAACGGGAACAGACGGCTGAACTGCAGATAGACGGACAAAACATGGGAAGCCTCAGTACAGGTGATGAAATACATGTTACCGGTACCGAACGGAAAATCAGTCTGATCAGACTTCATCCTTATGATTTTTTCGGGCTCGTACGCAGAAAACTCAGTGAATGGGGTTCATAATATACAGATAGGAGAGATACAGAATGAAATCCAGCCGACAGGATGAAATACTTCGCATCATCAAAGAAAAAGACGTGGAGACCCAGGAAGAACTAGCGGAAGAACTCAGAAAAAACGGATACAAAGTCACACAGGCCACTGTTTCCCGGGATATCAGGGAACTGAGGCTGCTCAAAGTGGCGGCAAACGGCGGCGGATTCAAATATGCACGGCCTGAAAGACATGAAACAGCTGTGAGTGACAGACTGACCAGAATTCTCAACGATTCTCTTGTAAATGTGGATTTTTCAGGCAATATGATCGTTGTAAAGACATTGAGCGGTTCGGCAAATGTGGCGGCAGAAGCGCTTGACAATCTCGGATGGGAAGAAATCCTTGGAACGATCGCTGGTGACAATACCATTTTTATCGTGGTAAAAAATGAGACGGATACAATAGAGATTACAAACAGAATCCGTAAACTGACTGATCACAGATGAACGGGAGCTGTATATGCTAGAGTCATTAACGATCCATCAGATTGCACTGATTGATGATGTCACAATCCATTTTCATCAGGGTATGCATGCTCTGACAGGCGAAACAGGCGCGGGAAAAAGCATTGTTGTAGACGCGGTCACCCTGGTGCTTGGCGGAAGAGCCGACAGGGATCTTATCCGTACGGGTTGTGATAAAGCTTCTGTTGAAGCCGAGTTTTCCGTAAGCAATAACGAGAAAGTCCATTCGTTTATGGAACAGGAAAGCATCGAATATGACGGAAGTCATATTGTCATCTATCGTGAAATATCCATAAGCGGAAGAAATATATGCAGGGTCTGCGGAGTAATGATTCCAGTCGCAAGGCTCAGAGATCTGGCAGAATGGCTTCTTGACCTGCACGGACAGAACGATCACAGATTTCTGTCAGATCCCGAGATGCAGCTGGCATTTCTGGATCAGACAGGAGCGGAAAATCACAGCCTGCTGATGAACAGGGTCAAAGAAGACTGTGAATCATTTATCAATAATCACAGAGCTTATGCACGGCTGGTCAAAAAGAATGAAAACAGAGAATCGCAGATGAAATCGCTTGAACGTGATCTTGAAGAATTACGTAGCGCAGATATCCGGGTGAATGAAGCTGAACAGCTTCTGGAGGAACGCAAAGAAAAGGAAACGGCATTCAGCAAATCAGAAGCGCTTGATACAATACGGGCACATCTGTCCGGGAATGAAGAGGGCTATGCAGCACTGACAGAAGTCAAAGCGGCTTCAGATTTACTGAAATCTATTTCACAAAAGCACACAGACTTCAAGGATATCAGTCAGAGATGCGAGTCCCTTTATTTTGAGCTGGAGGACATAGCCTATCAGGTCAATCAACTGGCAGACAGATTTGAAATCAATCCGGAAGAACTGGACAGGATTGATCACAGACTTGATATGATTCACCGTATGGAAAGAAAATATCAGACAACAGCGGACGAATTGCCGCAACTCACCTCCAGACTGGAAGAGGAGTACAGTACACTTGAAAATCTTGAAGCTGAAGTCAGCAGAATGTCTGCCGAGCATAAAAAAACACTGGGAAGATACAGAAATACGGCAAGAGAATTGACGGAGTCGCGAAAAAAATTATCCGAAACGTTTGAAAAAAAGATGATGAAGGAACTGAGTGATCTTGGGATGGGAAACACTCTTTTCCGCGTCGAATTCAAACCGAATGAAACCGGCAGACCGCTTATGCCTACGCAGCAGGGAGATGACAGGATTGAATTTATGATCAGCCCCAATCCCGGTGAACCATTAAAACCTCTGGCAAAAATAGCCTCAGGCGGTGAACTGAGCAGAATGATGCTTGCTATCAAGACACTGGAGACATCACATTCCGGTGTGGAATCCATGGTTTTTGACGAAATAGATACGGGTATCAGCGGACGTATGGCACAGGTGGTTGCTGAAAAAATGCTTTCCATTTCCCGTGAAAGACAGGTAATCTGCGTTACGCATCTACCTCAGATTGCTGCAGCGGCAGATTATCATTATCTTGTTCAGAAAACGACAGACGGCAGCAGGACACAAACATCTGTAATGGAGCTTGGACATCGTGAAAGAGTTGCTGAAGTCGGAAGAATGATCAGCGGGGCGGACGGAATTACCGATGAATCCAATGCTTATGCGGAAAAACTGATCGATGCGGCTGAAGACAAAAAAAAGCATAACGGAATAATCTCATAAGAGATGTTTTTCAGTGATGTCATCTGTCTGATATAAAAGAAAATACTTGCATTGTATCTATCCTGCACTTATAATAAATTGATGGATAAGTAACGGCTTTCAAAGAACATATGCCGTTCCGTGAATATGATCGGGGAGGAATTTTGAATGTCCAAAAAGTATCTGTACCTCTTCACTGAAGGCGATGCCACCATGCGTGAACTGCTTGGCGGTAAAGGCGCTAATCTTGCTGAGATGACCAAAGTCGGTCTGCCTGTTCCGCAGGGATTTACCATTTCAACAGAAGCCTGCACCCAGTATTACGAAGACGGCCGTCAGATCAACGATGAAATTCAGGCACAGATCATGGAATATATTTCCAAAATGGAGGAAATCAACGGAAAGAAATTCGGAGATCTGAAGAATCCGCTGCTTGTTTCCGTCCGTTCAGGCGCCCGGGCATCCATGCCCGGAATGATGGACACAATTCTGAATCTCGGATTAAATGATGAAGTGGTTGAAGCCATGATTGCCGGCAACAGCGATCCCAAGTTTGCCCGGTTTGTTTATGACAGCTACCGTCGCTTTATCCAGATGTACTCCGATGTCGTAATGGAAGTCGGGAAGAAGTATTTCGAACAGCTGATTGATGAAATGAAGGCCAAGAAAGGCGTTACCTACGACGTTGAGCTGACTGCTGAAGACCTGAAAGAACTGGCCGGACAGTTTAAAGCTGAATACAAATCCAAGATCGGGGACGATTTCCCGGCAGATCCCAAGGAACAGCTGATGGGCGCTGTGAAAGCGGTATTCCGGTCCTGGGATAATCCCCGTGCCAACGTTTATCGCAGAGACAATGATATTCCGTACAGCTGGGGCACTGCTGTAAATGTCATGCCTATGGTTTTCGGCAATCTGAATGATAATTCCGGTACGGGCGTTGCTTTTACCCGTGATCCCGCAACAGGCGAGAATAAACTGATGGGTGAATTCCTTGTGAACGCACAGGGTGAAGACGTTGTTGCCGGCGTCCGTACTCCTATGCCGATTTCACAGATGAAAGATCAGTTCCCTGAAGCATATGCGGAATTTGAAAAAGTCTGCAATCTGCTTGAAAAGCATTATCGTGATATGCAGGACATGGAGTTTACCGTTGAAAACGGAAAACTGTATATGCTGCAATGCCGTAACGGAAAGCGTACAGCACAGGCGGCCCTGAAAATAGCCTGTGATCTTGTAGATGAAGGTATGCGTACCGAGGAAGAAGCTGTATCAATGATTGACCCGCGCAATCTTGACACACTGCTTCATCCGCAGTTTGACGCTGCTGCCCTGAAAAAAGCCGAACCCATCGGTAAAGGACTGGGTGCTTCTCCCGGTGCTGCCTGCGGAAAAATTGTTTTCACCGCTGAAGACGCGGAAGAATGGGCAAACAGAGGTGAAAAAGTAGTACTTGTCCGGCTGGAAACTTCACCTGAAGACATCACAGGCATGAAGAGCGCGCAGGGTATTCTGACTGTGCGCGGCGGCATGACAAGCCATGCGGCTGTTGTTGCCCGCGGTATGGGTAAATGCTGTGTTTCCGGATGCGGTGATATTGCCATGGATGAAGAAAACAAAAAGTTTGTTCTTTCCGGCAAGACGTTCAAAGAAGGAGATTTTATTTCCATTGACGGCACCACTGGACGGATTTATGACGGCCTGATTCCCACTGTTGATGCCAAGATTGCCGGTGAATTCGGCAGAATTATGGCATGGGCTGATAAATATCGCAAGCTGAGTGTCAGAACAAATGCCGACACTCCTGAAGACGCCAGAAAGGCCAGGGAACTGGGAGCCGAAGGTATCGGGCTGTGCCGTACAGAGCATATGTTCTTTGAGCCGGAACGCATTGCGGCATTCCGTGAAATGATCTGCTCCGATACTGTTGAAGAACGTGAAGCTGCTTTGAATAAAATCCTTCCTTATCAGCAGAGTGACTTTGAAAAACTGTACGAAGCGCTTGAGGGATATCCTGTCTGCATTCGCTTCCTGGATCCGCCGCTCCATGAGTTTGTGCCCACCAGTGATGATGAAATCCGTCTGCTCGCTGAATTGCAGGGTAAGAGTATTGAAACAATCAAAAATATCATTGCGTCCCTGCATGAATTCAACCCCATGATGGGACATCGCGGCTGCCGTCTTGCGGTAACCTATCCTGAAATTGCCAAAATGCAGACCAGGGCGGTTATCCGGGCTGCGATTAAGATCCAGAAAGCACATCCTGACTGGAATATTCGTCCCGAGATTATGATTCCTCTGGTATGTGAAGTCAAAGAACTGAAATACGTGAAAAAGGTTGTTGTTGAGACCGCGGATGAGGAAATTGCAAGTGCCGGTGCTGTGCTTGAATACGAGGTCGGTACCATGATTGAAATTCCGAGAGCTGCGCTGACCGCAGATGAAATCGCGGCTGAAGCTGATTTCTTCTGCTTCGGTACAAATGACCTGACACAGATGACGTTCGGTTTCAGCCGTGATGATGCAGGTAAATTCCTGGATGCATATTATGATACAAAGATCTTTGAGAATGATCCTTTTGCCAAGCTGGATCAGACCGGAGTCGGCAAACTGATGAAGATGGCCATTGATCTTGGCAGACCCGTCAATCCGAAACTGCATGTCGGTATCTGCGGTGAACATGGCGGAGACCCGAGCTCCGTTGAATTCTGCCACAAGATCGGTCTTGATTATGTAAGCTGTTCTCCTTTCCGTGTGCCGATTGCTCGTCTGGCTGCGGCACAGGCAGCAATCAGCAATTCAGCCAAATAAGGAAGACAAAGGAGTTAAAAAAGCACGGCACAGATGATCATCTGTGCCGTGCTTTTCACATATCTGTTTCAGCTGTACTGCAGGCTTCCTTTGCCATCTCCCAGCTGTATCCTTTCCGGACCAGAGAAGCAATCACTTTCTGTCGGCTTTTATACAGATCAGAATCCGGTTTTGCCCTGGCCCATGCTTTTTTTGCCAGGGATACAGCATTCATCAGTTCATCGGTTTCATCGCGATCTTCCAGAGCGGAGACAATCATATCTTCAGGAATTCCTTTTGTTTTGAGTTCCCGGTGAATGAAAGCGGGTCCGTATTTACGACCCAGACGATACTGAACCCACTGCTCACAGAATTCTCTGTCATTGAGAAGCTTCTCTTTTTCAAGTTTGTAGATCACCAAATCAACAACTTCTGACGTATATTTGCTGCGCTGCAGGCGGGCTGTAATTTCCCCCTTGCTGCACGGACGTCTGGCTAACATGGCCACAGCCTGATTCAAAGCTCTGGGGTACTGATGTATCCGGACAAACTGGCAGAAATCTTCAGTATCCATTTCATCATTTACCGCAAGACAGGAGTCAGCGAGATCAGTTTTTTTCAGCCAGTACTTCCTGCCGTCATCCAGACAGATGCAAACATTGGAACCATGGTTTTCAAATGCCTTTATTCTGACCATGCCGGAAGCTCCTTTCGGAAAGCCCAGCGCAGCATGTCCCTGTTGGAACATCCCAGACGGCCTATTCTGGCCTCGCTGCACCCGCCGTTCAAAGTAATTATGATATTCCCTGTTGCGTCATCCCAGAAAGCACCGTCCACACAGCCATAAGCGAATCCCTGATGTCCGTAAACAGTGTGATCAGAAATATACGGATCATTGATACGCAGAAGACCGAGACCGTATGAAAGCGTCGGAGACAGTGCTCCGTAGGATGCATGTTCTGTTTTCATTTCATCTACAGAGGCGGCAGAAAGATAATGATTATCATTTGAAGACAACATATGGAAAAACGTGAAAAGGGAACCGATATCAGTATATAAGCTTCCGGATGTATGCCCGTAATGACAGAGAGGATCAGGATCGGAAAGCCGGACAGAACCCAGACTGGTTACGGTCACATCTTTGTTTTTGCGATAAGGCAGAATACGGGTAACAGGCATGATTTTATTCAGGGGCACGCGGCAGCCTTCCAAAGACGCGTTCATTTTCATGGGATCGAAGATGTAACGATCAAAAACAGAACTGACAGGAAGACCCACCGCCTGTTCAAAAATGCACCCTATCAGACCGAAACCAAGATTTGAATAATGAAAAGAAGAACCGGGTTCGTAACGTCTCGCAGACGGAAGCAGCGTTGAAAAGGGCAGTCTGTTTTCAAGAGCATATTCAAGATCCGGAGGATCGACGATACCGGAAGTGTGTGACAGAAGATGCCTTAATGTTATATTTTTCAGGCTGTCTTTTTCATTCTCTGATGTAAAGTATTCGCTGACAGGTCTGTTCAAGTCCAGTATGCCTGAATCAGACAGCTTCATGGCTACAGCGGCAGTTACTGTTTTTGTGATGGAAGCTACACGAAAAAGAGTATCCGGAGATGATTCATGCGCCGGAGTTACAGAAGAAGTCAGGATCAGAGAATTCTGATTTTGTGAATACAGAAGAGTGGATGATCCCAAAACATGATGTTTCCGGATTATATGTATGAATGAATTCCGGCAGAAAATGGGATGGCCGGCAATATGAGTAACCGGATTTTTACCGCAGCGCGGAGCAAAAAACGGAAGGGCCGCACGGTAAAGAATATTTCGGAAACGTGTTGTAGGCATTTATATTTCCTTCCCGGTCTGAGAAAAATAAACAGAAAACAGACCGATTATCATCGCAAAAGAACACAGGCACAGCACCGAAAGGCTGGCTGTAAAGGAATACATAAAAGGGAGACGGAAGGAGAATGTGTACAAAAGAATAATCAGTGCACCAACGACTGCAAGAGGGAAAAGTACATATGCCGTAAGAGGATGTTTCCCGGAAAGATCTGAAGCTGATTTCCTGTAAAGCATAAGAATCGCTATACAGATCAGAACACTCAGCAACTGGCTGATTCTGACAGAAGAGGCAAAGAGAGAGTCAGTTCTTAATTCCTCGATAACCAGCCGTCCGGCGGCATACAGGAAAAGATAAAAGAAAAACACATCTCCGTTTTTTCGTTTCAGGAAGGTTCGTCTTGAAATAACAAGGAAAACAAATACTGCAAGATCCCACATCGATTCATAGAAAAAAGTGGCGAAATGCCATGAATAACCATCCGATGGAATCTGTACAGCCAAAGGGAAAAAACGGGGAAATGAACCTGTAACAGGCAAACCGAAAGCCTCTGTATTAAACCAGTTGCCCCAGCGGCCGATACACTGTGCAAGCGCCAGTCCGGGAGCTATCATATCACATAAAAGGAGAAAGGACAGTTTTCTGTACCTGCAGAAAATAAACAAGACCAGCAGACCGGCGATAATGCCTCCGTATATAGCCAGACCACCCTCCCATATTCTGAATACGGAGAGAAGATCGTTCCGGAACTGACCGAATGAAAAAACAACATAGTAAAGCCTGGCACCGATGATGCCTCCGGGAATAAGCCATAAAGCCAGATCTAGCACCGTGTCTTTCGGAAGCCCGGAGCGTTTTTCTTCCTTACAGGCAAGAAAAAGAGCCAATGCAGCACCGGTTACAATAAGGACACTGTACCATGTAACCGGGTAAAATAAATATCTGGAATAAGGAATTGAGGACATACGGAATCTCCTTCGTTTATATATATGGATTATAGAATTGGACGCGTAATGTGTCAATGAAAACAGAAAATGAGAAGGGCTGAGCATTGCACGCAGAGGTGGTTTCTGGTAAAATAATAAGAAGGGAATCTAATGCTTCGATCTTATTTTAGGAGGTACCTTTTATGAGTAAAGTTGTCGTTTTCGATCATCCTCTTATTCAGCACAAACTGAGCATTATGCGTGACAAAAATACCGGAACAAAGGAATTTCGTGAACTTCTTTCTGAAATTGCAATGCTTATGGTGTTCGAAGTAACCAGAGACCTTGAAACTAAAGAAGTTGATGTGGAAACACCGATCACAACCTGTAAGTGCAGGATGCTGTCCGGAAAAAAACTGGGCATTGTCCCCATTCTGCGTGCAGGCCTAGGCATGGTGGACGGTGTCATTAATCTTGTACCTGCCGCCCGCGTCGGCCATATCGGGCTGTACAGGGATCCCAAAACCCTGGAGCCTGTTGAATATTACTGCAAACTGCCTGAAGACAGTGAAAACAGAGAGCTTCTTATTCTCGACCCGATGCTTGCAACCGGCGGAAGCGCCAGTGCAGCCATTAACTTTATCAAGCAGCGCGGATGCCATCATATGAGGCTTGTCAACCTGATCGCGGCACCGGAAGGCATTGCCAGAATTCAGAAAGATCATCCGGATGTTGATATCTATGTTGCTGCACTTGATGATCATCTGAACGATCATGGATATATCGTACCCGGTCTTGGTGATGCCGGCGACCGCCTTTTTGGCACAAAGTAACTGCAATGCCTCAGAAACCAGTATTTTATAAAGCTCCTATTCTTACAACAGCTCATTGCTTTCCCAGTAACGGAACCGTCAGGACGACAGATGAACGACTCAGGAATTTATATGTACGGGCCGACGAAAAAAAAGACAATCCGTTTTTATGGGAAGGATTATTCCGTGTTGCCTGTCTGATTAAAAACAAACCGTTGGATGAACCGGTGACAGAAATGATTCTGAACGCAATACGGGATACAGAAAACGGTTCCATTGAAGGAAAACTGTCAGTACAGATCAGTATCGCCAGAGCTGCTTTTGCGGTTTATGAATACAATACAGACCGTAGCATTCTGCAGCGGATTGCTGTATGGTGCCGTTATCTGGAAATAGAATTTGATCAGCTGACAAGACAAGACACGCTTCCACTATATCAACCCGCCGATCTGATGGAGTTCCTTGTGCGCTTTTATCAGGTTACAGGTGTGAAAGCAGTGCTTCGAATCTGTACACGAATACGGGCTGCTGCTTTTAACTGGACATCAGCGCTTCATACATTCCAGCAATCCATCCCCGTACAGAACGATAATCAGACAGGTTCGGCGCCTGATTTATCAGTTTTGCCTGATGAAATTGATTATGATGACAGAGAAAAACTGATTAATCATGCCGAAATGCTGGCGGACGGAGTCCGTTATTCCGTTTATTCCGGACTGTTCAGCGGAAACGGTCAGGATCTGGCTGCCGGGAAAACAGTATGGCGCTATCTGCATAAGCACCACTATGCTTTATGCGGAGGGACAACATCCAATCCCTATCTGTGCGGCCGGGCATCTGACCAGCCCATCAGCAACCGTGCAGTTGCAGCATGGACGGAAGCATTTGCATCTCAGATGATTCTGGATGATTCAGAATGGGCGCTTGACGAGATGATTCGTATTGTGTTTAACGCCCTTGATGACTGCCTGAACCGGTCTGTTATCTGTGAGATGCAGAAGGTGAATACTGTCGAAAAGACCAATCCTGAAATGACAGAGTCGGACATCCTGCTTGCAAGGCTGACAAGAGCAGCAGCGGCCGCCTATCTTCATACCGTTTCACTGACGGAAAACGGAATCTGTATCAATTACCTTCTTCCCGGGAAAATTATGGTAATGGTCAGAAAACAGCCGGTACTTGTGGATATTGACAGCAAACGCGTTGTTTTCCGGAGCAAAAAGCCTTTTTCAGCCATGGTAGATGTATTTATGCCGGTAACAGGTACATCAGGTGTTTCTCTGACCGGTACAAAGGATGATCATACAGTGGCGGAGTATAAACATCAGCAGAATGCAGGATACTATGTACATCTGAAAAACGAATGGCAGAACGAGGAAGGTATCAGATACGACAGTACCGATGAGGTGCTTTGCGAAAACACACATCACCAGGGTTTGTGCATTATATACAATAACCGACTGTTTTCCATTCCTGTCCATGATGACAATATGTTTTATGCTGTCAAAAGCGAACCGGAAATGAAAGACGGAGAGCTTTCGGTGATGGTTTGTGATACAGCCGTTTTACGTACTGGTGAAAGAAGTGCGGATATCCCTGTTTTACCTTCGGCGGGGGATCGTGAAATCAGGATGATCCTGACGCCGTACAGTAAGACGCTTCAAAGAATTACAATGCTTCCAAGGGTATATAATCATGTTTGATATCAGGCTGGCACCTATGTGCGGCATTACAGATCATATCTACAGAACAATATGTTACGAACAAGGATGTGATCTGGCGTATACAGAGATGATCAGCGCAATGGGTTATCTGTGTGCGCCCAAACAGCGCGCAACCCAGGAACTTATGATCCGCGGTCCCGAAGAGCCTTCTCTTATTCTTCAGCTTTTCGGCAGGGATCCGGAAACTGTTGCTGAAGCCGCCAGACGTATATGCGACCTGGGCATATATGATGGCATTGATCTCAACATGGGATGTCCTGCAAAAAAAATAGCACCTTCCGGAGAAGGATGCGGACTCATGCGTACACCCTCTGTTGCTGCTGAAATGATGGAGAAAACGGTAGCGGCTTCCGCGCTTCCTGTATCTGTAAAAATGAGAATCGGTTACGACCATGATCATATCAATGTTTTGGAATATGCCAGAATGGCTGAAAACGCAGGAATCACATCGATTACAGTTCACGGAAGAACCCGGGAGCAGCAATACAGCGGAGAAGCTGACTGGAGTATTATTGCGAAGGTGAAAGAAAGCGTTCATATTCCGGTGATCGGAAACGGGGATATTTTTTTCCCGGAACAGGCATTGGTTAAGCAGAAAATATCACATACAGACGGAGTAATGATCGGTCGAGGCGCACTTGGAAATCCATGGCTGTTCAGACAAATCAAAGAAGCTGCCGCCGGGCAAACAGTCCATTCCGTAACCTATAAAGAAAGACACGATATGATTATCAGGCATTATCAGATGATGCTTGAATCCAAACCTGAACCTATTGCGGTACGTGAAATGAGAAAGCATATAGGATGGTATATCAAGGGAATACGCGGAGCAAGCAGATTCAGAGCTGAGATCAATCGATGCGGAAACGCAAAAAGAGCTATGGAACTGACAGATTCTCTGTTTGAGGAAATCTGTAACAGTTCTGAGCAGGAATCACAGGAGGCCGGGGTATGAAAAGCATTGTCAGGAAGATTATACTTTGGGGAATCTGTGCCGTCTATATCCTGACCTGCTCATACGCAACAGCTGAATCAACTCAGACTCATTTTCTCCTGTCGGGAGAAATGTCTTCTCCGTTTTGTATCCGTATTTCATCACCGGTTTTCCAGCAGTTATCCCAATTCGGCACTGACAGGCTGAACAGTCTGAACCGTCTGATCAGTCATCTGTCCGTTGATGTGCTTGCGGATGATGAACAAGCGGAAGCTGTTCTTTCTGTGGATGATGAACAACTCTTTTCAATTATTCAGACAAATGATAATACTGCACACACAATCAAGACATTTAGTCCCAATACCGTTTATCATAAACAGGGCCAGGATGATCAGGGTGAATCCGAAGAAAACGAAGTAAAAATCTTTCTGGACAAACAGTTTTTCAAGATTAATCATTTGCTTGATGAATTATATCCTGTATTTGCCAGGGCTGCGGAAGCTTTTCCGGAACTAACCGGAAAATCATCGGCAAATCTCAATTTTTCAGGGTTCGGAAAGTCAGAAGGCAGATTAACCATACAGTTTTCAGCGGATTATGTTCAGGATCATTTCCCTGCGGCACTTGCTGATTTATGTGAAACAGAAACAGGAAAGAGTTTTCTGAAAAACCTTGTTTTTCAGGGATCTCAGAAGATTGTCCTTTTGTACGACAAGGATAATCAGCTTCTCAGGATCAATTATGACGGTACCCTCGGGACAAGCTCAGAGGATCTGAGAAGAGTTTCGCTGGTATGGAAATGCCTTCGTTCAGAAAATCACATCAAGGACAGTCTGACAATTAAAACCCCGGCGGTAAGCGGATATGACAGGGACAACCTGGCATATGAAAGGGATCAGAATGAATCGGATCCTGTCAAACATGTTCTGAAATGGGACTATCAGCTTGACCAGAAAAGAGGTAAAGAAAAAACAAAAATCAGGTATACGTGCGATCAGAGCGAAACAGAGACGGATATATCCTCGAAAATTGTGTACAACAGGAAAGGGGATCATCCTGAACATTCCGTTTATGTTACCGCTGCTCTGGAAAAAGAAAAAGATGATGAATACTCAGGTACTCTTGAAATTACAGACAAAACAGGTAAAATAATAACAAGCAGGGTTTCCGCAGGTTTGCATATCGGTTCGTCGGAAGGGGTTTTCTCTGCACAGCCGGACAATATGTACAGTCAGCCGACTGAAGGGAATGATAAAAATATTGATTCTGAAGAAATCCCTGCAGATATTGTCAGAATTCTGATCCGGAGATTTATGTCGATGCCTGATGAGGACGTTGAATTCCTTCGCAGGGATATACCGGAAGAGACATGGGAAATGCTGAAAAATTATTGACATAGGGAGATATTATCATGAAAAAAAGCCTTTTTGCGGTGATCGCCCTGATTCTTATCTTGACCGTATGCACTTGTCAGGCAGCTGACTATACACTTCCTGAAAAGATGTATAACCAGCTTGCCATCGGCAGCGGGCTGAAAGGCAGCTTTTCGATAACATCGGACGGAGATACGATTGAAATTCCTTTTCTGAAGAATATACTTGATTCGCGATTTATCAGAACTGTATCCGATGCTGAATACAGCATACGGGGCATTGCTTCCGGTAAAGATCTTCATTATTATGTTTTCCAGGCCAATGATCAGGAACAGCAGAAAGCGCAGTCTGAACTGTATCGGAAAGACGGCATCTCTTATTTCAGAAGCGATATGGTACAGGGAAAAATCCTGCAGTTCCCGACAAAAGAAGACTTCCTGAAAAGCATTATTCCGGCAGGAGGCGAAAACGTCAATCCTGCACAGTTTATTGCCAATATTCTGTCAGTTCCGGAAAATGAACAGAAAGAAAAATGGGATCCTGTTCTGACCCGTTATCAGAATGAACTTGAGATGTGGCTTGCAGGTTTTGCTGTGGACGCTGAAACCGTTAAACTGGAAACCGGCCTGTCTGCGCTGGATTTTACTTACGATATACCCATGGAAGAAGTCAATAAACAGATTGTTACCCTTTTCGGAGAGCTTTCTGTGGATCCGGAAATCAATATGCTGCTTGACAGCGTTATGACAGCTGAGGAGAAAGCGCTTTATGCCAACGCAAACCTTCTGTATTACTATCAGGACGCACTGAATTCTTTTGACATGAGCAGAGCGCTTAAAATGAAAAAACGTGTATCTGCAATAGGAGAAGTTCTCAGTTTTGGTCTTGAACTTCCTCTTGATGAGCATTCCACAGGATATAACTTACTCTGTGTGGATTCCATATCCGATCTCACGATATACACGTTAAGGAACCAGGAGCAGGTGATGCTGCTGGGTATACCGGAAAAAAACGATACGCAAAACACATCGTTTGAAAAAGATATATGGATCGCCAAAGTCATTACAGATCCTTCCAATCGGGAAGCAGAAAACAATTTTTCAGTCAGAATCAATATCAAGAAAACCAGTTCAGTCTACAAAAACGGCGAAGGTGATGATGTCAAAAATCATGAAGAAGATCAGTATGACATTATTATTGAAAACAATTCATCCTATCTGCCTTCAGATATTGATCTGAGTGTGATTCCCGAATTTGCAGCCATCAATGCAAATATCAGTCTGCATTACTCCAGCCAGTATGCACAAAACAAGGCAACAACACTTGAAATCCAGGCCAGTATCAAACAGGACAATACACAGCTGCAGCTGAAGGGAAAAGTGAAAACAGCTGCACCGTGGATTTTTATGCCATTCGAAATTGTGAATCCCGAACCGGTAGGGACAGATATTGAAAAGGTATTTGTTCCTTATTTTACAGACTGGGTGAGCAATGCGGCATCCATGATTGAACATAATTCAAGCATGGAGCAGGAAAATGAAAGCAATGCAATTTCTGCCCAGGAAGCACCGTCAGAGCAGGAAGACACCGGGAACGGGAATACAGAAACATCTCCGCTGGATGTTGAAGAACAGGAATAATACTGTTTATGCTCATTGAGGATGATTATGAAAAAGATAGTCTGTATTCTGACCGCCTTCATTTGCTGTATCGGGGTTGCAGCCTCAGCAGAATCACATATCGGAATACAGGGAAGTATAGCTGACAGAACAGACAGCAACATTGTTTATATTGATCTGTATGAAGAAGACAACACCATCAGCATGATTTCTGATCTGATCCCGGATATTATCATTCAGTCTGCAAACGACCATGCGGATCTGTATGATATGTTCAGGATCTTCTTTGATCTCTCTGCGGAAAAAACTATCAGTTTACGGAACGAGGCGGAAAATCTTTACAGGGACTGGATCCAATCACGATATTCAGAAACAAATGAAGGCATATATACAGGACCTTTATTTGAGAAGGCAACATCAGTCTGTGTAACTGAGTTTATGCTTTCTGATTTGATCCATTATGCTGTACAGCAATCAGGTAAAAATCCTGTTTCTCAAAACAGTAAAAACAGCGAATATCAATATGATGAGATTTTATTGGCTGCTGCCGCAGAAATGGGCTCTGACGCTGTGAAATATTACAATCCGCTTGTCAGAACAAAAAATTATGATCATTATAAATATATATCATTTGATATTATCAGCGGGAATCAGGTGATTCTGTCACTGTCCATGGACAATTCCCATCATAACCGGAAAAGAATTCTGATTACACACATGGAAAACGGAAGGTACTATTACAGAGATATCGCTGTGCAATATAATCAGCAGAGTATTATCATGGATTGTGAATTGTTCAGCAGTGACAAAAGTGTTTTCGATCCGCTGCGAATTGAACCATTGATTCATGAATCTTTCAGCCTTACATCAGACAACGGAAAGCATTCCCAAAGCATAGCATACACCTGTGAGAACTCACAAAAAGAATTACTGGTTTCAGGAACCGGCACACTGTCCTCCAATAAGATAGAAGGATATCTGCAGCTTGGAGAAGAAAAGGAAGACGTTGTGTTTTTAACCGCTACAATGGATGAAAAGCAGAAACCCGATCTGTCATCCTATCAGATGATGCACATGGATCATAAAGAGGAAAATGATCTCATTCTGAATATTTTCATGTCCGGGCTGATGGAACGGATGACGCATATTCTGCCATTATTTCCGGCATTTTATCAGAACACCATTATGAAAATACTCATGACCAGGTGAACCGGTTATCTTTCAACAACAGTACAGACAGCATAGGCGGAAATACCTTCCATACGTCCTTCAAATCCGAGATTTTCAGTTGTTGTTGCTTTTATATTGACAGATGAAACCGGTATATCCAGTTTACCGGAAACCACCTCAAGCATTTGCGGAATGAAAGGCAGAAGTTTCGGCTTTTGTGCAACAATCGTTATATCTGTATTAAAAACTTTATATCCGGCCGTTTCAATCAGTTTGTTTGTTTTTTCAAGAAGAAGGACTGATGAAATATCCTTATAGCTGTTGCTGGTATCAGGAAAATGCTTTCCGATGTCTCCGAGGGCACAGGCTCCGAGCATAGCGTCCATCAGTGCATGAAGCGCAACATCAGCATCACTGTGACCAAGCAAACCCAGATGATAGGGAATTTCCACTCCGCATAGGATCAGTTTTCGTCCTTCGGCAAGACGATGGACGTCATAGCCCATACCAACACGCATATTCTTTTTTTCTCCTTTTATAATTGAAACAGCACGGGATATATCTTCAGGTTCTGTCAGCTTTATATTCTGAGAAGATCCACGTACTACCCTGACAGGAATATGGAAATGCTCCAGAATGCCGGCATCATCGGTAAAGACAATTCCTGTATCAGCAGCTTTCAGTGCTGCAGGAACAAAAATACCTGCTGAAAACCCCTGCGGGGTCTGTATTTCATACAGACCGGAGCGATCAGGGGTATAAAGAACCTTACGGTCTGAATCGCATATTTTATATGTGCTGGAGGCAGGAATGCCGGGAACACCGGATCCGTATAATTTTACCGACTCAATCACACGACTGATCAGATCGTAATCCACAAGACACCTTGCTGCATCGTGTATCAGGATGATGTCTTCGTCGCAGACGTCAGTAAGAGCCTTTATACCATTGAGAACGGATTCCTGCCTTGTATTTCCGCCGGATGTAAAATGAACGGGAAAGGGAAGCGGGGAGAGACTGATCAGATTTCGGATTGTTTTCTCTTCGTTTTCGCGGCAAACAATAACCATATCATCGGCTGAAGAGATGAAAGCTTCAGCACTGCGCCGTATAACAGCCTTTCCGCACAGTTCAAGCAGGACTTTGTTTACAGACGCATTCATTCTTGAGCCTTTTCCGCCTGCAAGCAGAATGACATGATTTTTCATGTTCTGTTACGCTCCGTTGCCAGAAAAGCATCTTCATCCAGGACTTTGTACATGGAAGATGCCATTTCCTTGCTGATTGTATCCTGTACAAGGAGAACTTCATAATGTCCTGTATGTTCTCCGAAACGAATACTGATGATATCTCCTGCCTTAATGACAGAAGAGGGTTTCGCAATCCGTTCGTTGATCATGACACGGCCTCCGCTGCAGGCTTCGCTGGCAACGGTACGACGTTTGATGATTCGTGATACCTTCAGAAACTTATCAATTCTCATCTTTATCCTCACAAAACAAAGCCCGCAGGAAGCAGTGTTCCTGCGGGCAGAAACGATTTTTATTTCTTCGCCTTTTTCTTAGCGTTAACCTTATCCTTCAGAGCCTTACCGGCTTTAAAAGAAGGCGCCTTGGAAGCTGCGATTTTGATTTCGGCTCCGGTACGGGGATTGCGGGCAGTACGGGCAGGACGTTTTTTCACATCAAAGGTACCAAAGCCAATCAGCTGTACCTTTTCGCCCTTCGCCAGAGCACAGTTGATCGTGTCGACGAAAGCATTCAGAGCTTTTTCGGCATCTTTCTTGGAGAATGATGTTTTTTCTGCCAGAGCATTGATCAGTTCACTCTTGTTCACGGGTAATCTCCTCCTTGTCTTTATGCAGGTTGCATAAAAGAATATAAATATGCCAAAGACCGGAATTATTCAATTTCGCCTTCAACATGCTTTAAGTATACACATAGTTCACTGAAAGTCAAGCTTTCTAAGGATTTTCCGTCCATGAATATACTCTTTTCAACCTGTTTTACAGCGCTTTTCAGACGATCAGAAGTCTGATGCAGAATCCATTCACTGTCGAGTTCAGATTGACAGCAGAGAACACAGCAAAGAAAAAGCAATAAGCCACATAAACGGCCCGTTGTTTCAGCGTCATGACTGCTTTCCAGCTTTGGGAGAAGGTTCCGGAGTTCTGTAATTACATCTGAAGATGAGATTTCAGCTTTTGTAAAGCGGCTTATCTTTTTGATGATCTTTGAAGCATATTTCAGTGAAGGAAGAAAAGCTGAAATATCGTCCAGATTTTCCGAAAGCGTATAATGTCCGGTTTCAGTCTGTTTGATTCTGTCCCACATTGCGGCATTATTATCCGGCGCCGACGAATCTTCAGAGAAGACATTGGGATGTCTTCTGATCATTTTCTGACATATCTGCGAAATGATATCATGAATCGAAAACTCATCAAAATCTTTACCGATGGATGAATGGAATACGATCTGGAAAAGAAGATCCCCTAATTCTTCTCCCAGATGATCAGGGTCATTTTCATCAATTGCGGCAACACATTCCCAGGCTTCCTCTATCAGATAAGGACGCAGAGACTGATGGGTTTGCTGCCTGTCCCAGGGACAGCCGTCAGGAGCACGCAGACGCATAACAATATCGGCAAGATCCTGCAGAACGTATTTTTCCCTGTGCAGATAATCGGTTCCGGGAATCAGAACAGCAGTAAAATGATTATACATACGCTGACGATCCAGCATATAAAGCTGCAGAGATATCGGTTTGCCGGATTCCTGGATAAGGAAGATGATATGTTCATCCTCCATAACATCCGAAAGAACGAGCTTTATCTGACCGGCAAGTATTGCGTTGTCTATTTCAGTGATTAACAGTGTACAACGCGGATCATAGACAAAAGTGGAAAGAAGATCGTATGCAGGGAGAATCTGGATGGAAGAGTCCGGAAGATAACTGATTGAAGAGGACAGATGAAGATCATATGAACTGATGCCCGGGACAACTGTAATGAGTATATCCCCGGGAACCCGTCTGAAAAGCATTTTAACTGAACTGTCCGTGTAAGCATCAGGCACGGCATAAACAACGCCTGACGAATGTGCGCTGCGTATTACTTCATCGGCTATAAGCTGTGCCAGCTGGTCAAAATCCTCGGCATCACCATAAAGCTCATCCAACGTCTGATAAGCAATTTTGTTAGATTCAAGCCAGGCAGTCAGAGGATGGTTTCCTGTACGGAGAATGAGCTGTTCTGCTTTCCGCAGCGAATTGATCGTCACGATGTTCAGAAGATCAGGATCTCCCTGACCGATAGATACGATCTTGATTTCATCCTTCATCTTAAGATCCTCATCAGTGAATTATGAACAGATAACGGAAAATGATACAGATCCCCAAAGAACAGCGGGATCATACGGGGCAGGGTACTTCGGACAAAGACAGCGTATGAAAATACAGTCAGTATTTATGCCATGCGGAACGCGTGAAAAGTATAAACAGCGGGAGAAGTTCAAGCCTTCCGAAAAGCATCAGGAACGACGCAGTCAATTTGGCATGTATACCATAACCAGCATAGTTCTCTACCGGACCGACGGCGCCAAGGCCGGGACCGACGTTGCTGACGCAGGTAAGAGAAGCGGAAAGGTTTGTGCCGATGTCATAGTTGCTGCCAAGAGACATGATAAAACCACCGACAAGGATAAGCGCAATATACATAAATGCAAACTGGGCGATCTGAGACAGCATATGTTCGTCCACGGCTTTACCGTCAATACGGATCACATCCATTTTTTTCGGCTGCCCCGTTGCACGGATGTTTCTGCGGGAAAGCTTGCTCAGAACTATGATTCTGATTACCTTAATACCGCCGGCTGTTGAACCGGCACAGGAACCGATAAGCATGGCGATCACTATGATAATATGTGAAGCAGCAGGCCATTGATTATAATCATAGGTAACAAAACCTGTTGTGGACATGATTGAACTGATCTGGAATGAACCGTAACGCAGTGATTTCAGGAAATCGCCCTGATAGTAATCCAGATTCAGGAATGAAATCAGAATAATAAATGCTGTTGCAAAAATCAAATACCAGCGGAATTCTTCATCGTGAAAAAAGGCTTTGATTTTTTCTCCGATAAGGCATTTATAATACAGAGCAAAATTCACACCAAACATAAACATGAAAACCGTAATGGCAATTTCAACAGGCACACTGTTATAATGTGCGATACTGTCGCCGTAACGGCTGAATCCTCCGGTGCCGGCTGTTGCCATGGTATGAACAGCGGAATCGTAAGGAGAAAGACCGCATAAAAGAAGTGTTACAAATTCAAGCAAAGAAAGGAGAATGTAGATTTTATACAGGATCTTGGCTGTGGCTCCGGTTTTGGGTACAAGCTTGCTAAGGGATGGTCCGGGACTTTCCGCTTTGACAAGATGGGCAGTTCGGCCGGTCAGTTTCGGGAGGAGCGCAAGCGTCAGCACAAGTACACCCATTCCACCGATCCAGTGAGTGGTTGCGCGCCAGAAGAGGATGCCGCGACAGGCATGATCAAAAGTATATTGTGTAAAGACACTGGCACCGGTTGTTGTCAGTCCGGACACCGTTTCAAAAAAAGCTTCTTCAAAACGAGGAAGTGTGCCGGAAAGCATAAAGGGAACAGAACCGAATATACCCAGAAGAATCCAGCCAAGAGCGGTGATAATAAAACCCTCTTTGAGGCGGAGATGTGAATTCTGATCTTTGCCCGGAATAAAACTCATCGAGGAACCGGCCAGCAGGTTAATCAGAATACTGTACAGGATGGGAAGAGCGTCACCCTCGCCGTAAACCAGGGAAACGATCAAAGAGGGGAGCATGGCAGCGGCTTCGATGAGCAGCAATGCTCCGAGCATTCGGACAATCAGCTTACGGTTCATTTGTAGAGCACCTCATTCAGGTCAGAAATGCCTGATTCAACAGAAATGATCACTACATGATCATTTTCCTCTATATGGTCATTACCGAAGGGTACGATGATTTTTCCCTGATGGACGATGATGGAAACAAGGGAACCTTTTTTCATTGTCAGTTTTTTGAGCGGTATCCCGATATAGGAATCTCCTTTTCTGGCAATAAACTCAATTGCTTCCGCCTTGCCGCCCACGAGACGGTACAGTCTTTCTATTTTTGTCCCGTTACTGTTTTCGCGCGCACGAACATAACGCAAAATAGTTGAACTGGTTATAAACTGAGGACTGATGACTGAATCAAGACCAAGATCATTCAATATATCCTGATAAGCCAGACGGCTGTTTTTTGCAATCACTTTCGGCACCCCTGAACGGGAGGCATGCATACCGGAAATCAGGTTTTCCTCATCCCGGTTGCTGAGTGAAACAAAGGCGTCCATCTGAGACAAACCCTGTTCCTCCAGCAGATCCTGATCTGTACCGTCGCCGACAATGACATCTACCTTCGGCAGCTGTTCGCTGAGCACACGGGCTTTTACAGGGTTGATTTCAAAAAGAGTTACATGGATCCCCATGGGAACAATCAGTCTGGAAAGATAATAGGAAATTCTTCCGCCGCCAAGCAGCATAACACTGCGTACTTTATGCTTGTTCCGGCCGAGAAAACGGAAATACTCCGTAATTGTCAGCATGTCTCCGGAAACAAACACCTTGTCGCCGGGCTGAATCCTGAAATCACCGCCAGGAATCATGACCGTGTTGTTTCTTTCAACCATGGCATAGAGAATACGCGGAAGGCGGGGCAGCTTTCCCGCGAGGTCTTTCATCGGTATGCCGACAAAGCAATCCTCTTCCTGCGCACGGAATTCAACCATTTCCACAAGACCTTTTGCAAAAGATTCAATACTGCCGGCGAAAGGATAGCGGAGAAGACGGCTGATTTCAAGAGCGGTCGCACGTTCAGGATTGATGGCAACATCAATACCAAGCTCATTCTGCAGCAGCATCTGGCTTTCATTAAATTCAGGATCGCGGATTCTGGCTATGGTATAGTTTGCGCCAAGACGCTTGGAAATGAGGCATGCAAGCATATTGCTTTCATCGCTTTCAGTGGAGGCAATGACAATGTTTGCTTTATCTACTCCTGCTTCCAGAAGAATTTTAGCATTTGCACCGTTTCCGCGGATACACAGCGCATCCAGTGAACCGCTGCATCTTTCGATTACTTCATCATCTTTATCGATAATAATAACATCATGTTCTTCGGCAATCAGGTGTTCAGCCAGTGTGTATCCGACTTTACCGGCACCGATAACAATGATTCTCATGATAAGTTCCTCCTCATAAAAATCATTTTATTCTACCATTTTTCCCTCTGCATGAAAAGCTTTTTGAAAAAGCAGAACCCGGCAAAAAAACAGTGCAGACAAAGTCTGCACTGTTTGGCGGAGAGTCAGGGATTTGAACCCTGGGTGAGGTATCACCCCACACACGATTTCCAGTCGTGCGCCTTAGACCACTCAGCCAACTCTCCTCGTCAGCGAATGCTCACGTCGATAAATTATAGCGCCATTTTGCGTTTTGTCAAGGTCTGAGTTTTTCAATTTCCTGATCCGTCAGTTTGCGCCACATTCCGGAAGGAAGATCACCCAGCTGCACAGGACCAAAACGCACTCTTTTCAACCGAACCACCTGATGTCCGACAGCTTCAATCATTTTACGAACCTGGCGATTCCGGCCTTCGTGTATCGTAATCAGCAGATCGGTGGAAAATGTATCATGTCTGATCAGTCTGACTTCAGCTGGGGAGGTTATTCTGCCGTCAACCATTACGCCCTTGCGCAAAAGCCTTATCTCTTCCTCCGTAACATTGTTGGATACTTTTGTAAGGTAAGATTTTGGAATTTCAAAGCTCGGATGCAGCAACTGATTCATCAGGTCTCCGTCATTGGTGAGCAGAAGCAGGCCTTCACTGTCATAATCCAGTCGTCCGACGGGGAAAAGACGTACAGGATAATCGCGAAAACGGTCCATAACGGTAGCGCGTCCTTCGGGATCGGATACTGTTGTAACCTCTCCAACAGGCTTGTTGTAGGCCAGATAATGCTTCTCAGCTTCGGGAGTGACGGTACAACCGTCTACCTGAACAATATCCGTATTTTCATCCACCTGTGTTCCCAGTATACGTATGATCTCTCCGTTTACAGAAACACGGCCATCCAATATGTATTGTTCAGCATTTCTTCTGGACGCGACGCCGCAGGAAGCGAGATATTTCTGAAGACGCATAATTCAGACTTCCTTTCCATAATCAAAGGGGACAGTTTTCCTGAAGAGGAATATGAGTGTACTGTCTTTTGCCGGATTTCATTTCCTCCATGGTTTGCCCGGAACCGATCAGTTTATATTTATAGGTTGTCAGCCCTTCCAGCCCCATAGGACCGCGGGCGTGAAGCTTACCGGTTGCAATGCCTACTTCAGCTCCCAGACCATATACAAAGCCGTCAGCAAACCTGGTGGATACGTTCCAGTAAACGCCTGCGCTGTCCACAGTGTTCATAAAAACAGAAGCATTTTCCGAATTATTGGTTACAATGCAGTCTGTATGATGGGAACCGTAATGATTGATGTGATCAATCGCTTCATTCATGGATGAAACCGTTTTTACAGAGAGAATATAATCGAGGTATTCTGTTGACCAGTCCTGATCGGTTGCAGGGACACAGGGAATGATACCGGCTGTGGATTCATCTCCCCGTATTTCAACATTTCTGGCAGAGAGACTCTGATAAAGTTCCGGAAGGAAAACCGGTGCAATATCTTTGTGAACAAGCAGTGTTTCCAGGGCATTGCAGACGGAAACATTTTGAGTTTTACTGTCTGTAACAATGCGGCATGCAATTTCAGGATCAGCATCACTGTCAACATAGACATGGCATATGCCGTCTGAATGGCCCAGTACAGGAATACGGCTGTTGTCCATAATATAACGAACAAAGCTATTGCTGCCACGCGGTATAATCAGGTCGATCAATGTATCTTCCTTCAGCATCCTGGCCACATCTTCCCGTGTTTCAAGAAGATTCGCCGCATGGACAGAAAAACCATTTTCTTCCAGCGCCTGACATACAAGGCTGCACAAAGCCTGATTGGTATGAAGCGCCTCACGTCCGCCTTTCAGCAGGACAGCATTGCCGCTTTTTATACACAGGGATGAAATCTGAATAAGCGCATCGGGACGGCTTTCAAAGATGACACCGATAACACCGATCGGTGAAGAGACCCGGTATAACTTCAGTCCTTCGGTTATCTCAGTGGATACAAGCGTTTTATTGAGCGGATCCGGAAGATCGGCAAGTGCATATAGTCCGCGGACAACCTGCTCCAGTTTTTCTTCGCCGAAAAGCAGACGATGAAGAAACGGTGCCGCAAGATCTTCTGCGGCTGCTGCGTCAAGATCCTCCCGGTTTGCGATGAAAACAGCCTCTTTATTCTCTTTCAACAGACGAGCAAGAGATAAGAGTACCTTATTCCGCTGATCAGCAGTTGATACGGATATCTGATAAAAAGCTTTTCTTGCATTGGCGGCAATTTCATGCAGGTCTTTCATACCCATCCCTCCCTTTGCGAGATTATAGCAGACAAATACACGATTGAAAAGGGAATCTGCACGTGATATACTTTGACGGGAGGAAACTGTAATGCCGCATCAACAGGGAACGAAGACCATTGCACAGAACCGCAAAGCTTTTCATGACTATTTTGTGGAAGAAAAAGTGGAATGCGGCATAGCGCTTTTCGGAACAGAGGTGAAAAGCATCCGTCAGGGGAAAGTAAACCTGAAAGAAAGCTGGGCCCAGATCAGGAAAGGAGAGGTCTGGGTTGAGGGAATGCATATCAGTCCTTATGAGCAGGGCAATATTTTTAACCGGGATCCGATGAGACCGAAAAAGCTGCTTCTGCACCGGAATGAGATCCGAAAGCTTGACGGACAGGTTATGAAACAGGGTTTTACCCTTATTCCTCTTGAAATGTATCTGAAGGACGGAAGGGTCAAAGTGATGCTTGGATTATGCAAAGGTAAACAACTGCATGACAAGCGTGACAGTATCGCCCGCAAGGATTCAGACCGTGAGATACGACGCGCTCTGAAGGAAAGACAAAAATGAAAGCGATTGTGATTGCCATATCCGGGGATGATCCGGTTTCGACGGGGGTCACAGAGGAAGGATAAGCGAGCCGCAGCCCCTGAACTGCGTAAAAACGGGGAAAAACAATAACTGACAATAGCAATTACGCTTTCGCGGCTTAATGCCGTGCGTCGGCTCTGACCGCCTGCAGATCAGAATACCGGCGTCATTTATGCAGGGAACGAATTCTGCCTAAGCTTTGCAGCAGGATCCGTAAATATGAAGCTACTCTGAATAACGTTTTTCCGCGGACGTTATTCAGAGGAAATTCAACCACGGAATGCGCTCGGAGAAAGTCTTTCTGAAGTACTTTCGGACAGGGGTTCAACTCCCCTCATCTCCACCACATGTATGACATGATAGTACCACCTGGTACGTCAGGTCAGACACTACCACCCGGCTGACTGCCGCCTGTATGCGGGCCTTCTGCTCCGCAGGCGGCAGTTTTCTTATGTCACCGGCCTGGCGGAGCAGCCGGACCGTTTCCTGCACATCATGCCGGCCAAGCGGCCGGCGGAGGGACAATATACGGGAACGTATCAGCTTTTCTTCCTTGTCCAGGTCCGTGAGCTCCTGCATCATAGAGGCGGGGGCATTATCATTATTTTTGACAAAGGATATAATCCTGGCATTCTGGCGGGCGATCTCCTGCAGACGATCCTCCAGGGGAGCGACAGCGCGGAGGTTTTCCTGCTCGTCAGTATCAATAAAACTGTTTGAGATCTGACAGGCCTGTTTTATTACTTCTTCGTCACTGGCAAAGTATTCTAAGGCAGTAAAGACGGCATCCTGGACATTTTCAAGCCGGGCAGGGCGGACACACTTATTCTTACAGGTATAATATCTTTCCGTTTCACCGTTGCGGGCCTTGCCACCGTGACGGACGGACATAATACGGCCGCAGACGGCGCAGCGGACCAGCCCGGACAACGGATAAACATTAACAGCCTTATACGACGTTTTATAACCAGCGTTGTTTTCGTCACAGATCCGACAGACACGCTGCCATTCATCAGCGGACAGGATGGCCGGGACGCCGCCGGGAATACGAATAGTTTCAGGCGCGGTTATGCGGTGCCGTTTATCAGCACCCATGCGGCGGATATAGGTACCGTTATAAATTTCATTGCGGAGCATGAAATAAAGGGACTGCTTTGTATATATTTTGTTCTTGCCGGTCAGCGGGAATATTTCAGGGGAATTGAGATAACCCAGGATAGCAGCATAACCGACACGGGACAGGTACAAATCAAATACACGGCGGACAATGGCAGCCCGGACAGGATCCAGCTGATAGTGTTTATTCTCGTCAACACGATAGCCAAGCGGTATGTGGCCGCCGAGGTACTGACAGTCACGGGCCAAATGTTTATGGGACATTACAACGCGGTCGCTGTCCTGCTCCCGCTCCAGCTGGGCAAAGCTGGCCAGCAGGTTCAGCATCATGCGGCCGGAAGGCGTGCTGGTATCTATTGATTCAGTCACAGAAACAAGAGACACACCGGCGGGCTGGAAAATATCCTCAATCATGGTCAGCGTATCGCGGAGGGACCGGGAAAGCCGGTCCAGCTTCCAGACAACGACAGCAGAAACACCACCGGCCGGCAGCTCAGCGAGAAGCTGGCGGAGGGCAGGCCGTTGCGTATTCTTACCGGAATAGCCGGCATCCTCAAATATCTTTATTTCTGATTGCGACATGGCAGCGTAACCATTGAGAATATCCCGCTGAGCCTGTATAGAGATACCGTGCGCGGCCTGTTCATCAGAGGACACGCGGCAATAACCGAAAATAAGAGACATGAAATCCTCCGTAAAAACAAAACAGCTATTGACGGTTTAATATAATCGTAATATATTATAGGTGCTCACTAACATCTGGCTCCGCATGACGCATCTGCTGATTGCGGATTTTTTATTACCCATTGACTATACGTATAATACGTGTTATCATATATGTGCCAGATGAATCGAGGTGAGCGGGAAAATGGTTATGACTGGCAAACAGCTTGTAAAGCGGCTGACAGAAGAAGGGTGGAAGGTTGACAGAATATCCGGAAGCCATTACATCATGGTGAAGGGAAAAGAAACGATCTCCATACCGGTTCATGACGGCAAAGACTTACCCACAGGATTGCTTAACAAGCTACTGAAGCAGGCGGGGCTCAAATGAGCCCCGGCCTCTCTCACAAACAGGAGGAGGAAAGGAACATGAGAACCGCATATCCCGCCATTGTTCACGCAGAGGAGGGAGAATTCTGGGTAGAGTTCCCGGATCTGGAAGGATGCTACAGCGACGGAGAAACTTTACCGGACGCAATCGCAAACGCAACGGATGCCCTGGGTGGATATCTCTGCTCTGCGATGGACAGAAACATCGATGTACCGGCAGCATCAGATGTGAAAAAAATCGATGCCGGAGAGGACTTTGTAACAGTTATTGTTACGGATCCGCTGAACTACAAAAGAAGCACCAAGGCCATCAAGAAAACGCTCACGATTCCTGAATGGCTGAACGATGAAGCAGAAAAACGCCATGTCAACTTCTCGTCAGTGCTTCAAAAAGCCTTGCTCACCATGATCAATCAATAATTAAACCTGCCCGCCGCTCGATGCTGCCGGAGAAATCCGGCAGCATTTGTTTATTCACTTATCCGCAGCGGCAGAATCCGCAGGTTTTTCCCCATACATCAGCCTGGCGGCCACCAGCTGCTGCTGTACATATTGTTTGCCCGGAGCAGGCAGGGAACGGTAGGTTTTGATAATATCCGCCTCATCAGGGAAAATCAGACCGATATCTTTGCGGGCCTGTAAAACGTCGGCCACAGGAGCCTCTGGAGGTAAATCCTTCCAACCAAGGAGAGAACCGGCATCAATCTTTAGCTCATGACAGATAGCTTGAAAACGATCAATGGGGATTTTTTCAGTATCTCCATTGATATAACGATATAATGCAGACTTAGGCAGATTAGTTCTTTTTGCCAGTTCGTCATATGTTAAACCAGAGGATTCAAACGCGGATAATAGATTTGTTTGAATGTTTTTCATAACATCACCCAGGAGCATTATAAAGAAGGAATACCAATATTGCAACAATTTATAAAAAAATTTTTGGAAATATTCCAAAAATGGATTGACAACAAAAAATCGGGTGTGCTATACTCGTTCCGGAAATGGAACGGGAACAAAAAAACGGGAGGTCAGAAAACAGTGATTAACCAGAATAAATTCGAAGGAGCAATAAGAGCTGCGGGATATACGCAGAACCGTTTAGCCATTGAATTAAATATGTCCGCAAACACGTTTTCTACTAAAAAGAAAAACGGAACTTTTACTATTGCACAAGTCGAAAAGATTTGTTCGGTGCTTTGCATCGATAAGCCTGAAGACAAGTGCGATATTTTTTTGACTGAAAAATTCCAATAATGGAACGCCATAAGAAAGGAAGATCTGTATGTTTTATCTTCTGATCGCCGGAAGCCGGGGTTACGTGGACAATGTCACCTTTGACCGGATTGTGGGGGAGAACATCGGGCCGGAGACCCTGCTGCACGAGGTGGTGATCGTGGAAGGCGGGGCACAGGGCACGGACAGAATGGCCAGGCATTACGCGATCAGCCGGGGGCTGATGCTGGACGAGTTCAAAGCTGAGTGGAGCAAGTACGGCAGGGCAGCCGGGCCGAAGCGGAACGACCAGATGACCGACTGGGTGAAGGAGAATGCCCGGGGCCACGACGAGGGCATGGCGCTGTTCTTCTGGGACGGAGAGAGCAAGGGAACCGCACAGTGCATCCGCAGCGCAAGGAAGCGCGGGATCCGTGTGAGGATATGGAACACCAAGACACATGAGTACATGGAAGAGAAGGAGGAATGACCTATTAACACGATCACAATGATTCCTATTGATCAGCTGATCCACCATCCGCATAATCCGCGGCTGGACCTGGGCGATCTGACAGAACTGACGGAGAGCATCCGGAACCAGGGCGTACTGCAGAACCTGACGGTGGTACCGGAAGCGGAATTCCCCGGAGATGATCATTACCTGGTAGTGATCGGCAACCGGAGAATGGAAGCCGCGAAGCTGGCCGGACTGGCGGAGGTTCCCTGCGTGATCAGCGACATGGACTACAACACACAGATCGCCACCATGCTGACGGAGAACATGCACCGGACAGATCTGACGCTGTACGAGCAGGCGCAGGGAATCCAGATGATGATGGATCTGGGACTGTCGCAGGGGCAGATCAGTGAGATGACCGGCTTCAGCCGGACGACGATCAAGCGCCGGGCGGAGATGGCCAAGCTGGACAAGGAAACGCTGAAAGAGAAATGCACGCAGCTGACCATGGACGAAATGGATCAGCTGATGAAGATCCGGGACATTGACAAGCGGAACGAGCTGCTGAAGGAAGCCGGAACAGACAATTTCAAATGGAGAGTCGGCAACGCCGTTAAAGAACAGAAACTGCAGGACACCTACAACCAGGTAAAGCACATCCTGTTGCAGGCCGGGTGTATCGAGAAGAGTACGCGCGGGGTGACGGATTTCTGGGAAAAATACGAATACCTTCTGTATTCAACGAGCATTGACCTGGAAAACTACAAGGCGGGGGAAAACATCCTGCCGGAGGATAACCGGCAGCTGTTCTTCTGCAGGGAATACGGATACGTGAGGTTCTGGGCGGAGCAGCGCAAGGAGACGGTATCAGCTGATGAAGATGATGAAAACGATGAAGCCCAAGCGCCGGCAGAGCTGAGCGATGAAGAGATCCAGCGCAGACAGGAGGCAGAAGAGGTCCGGAACGCCTGGGCGAAGCTGGAGGAGATCGAGGAGCATGCCAGGGAGAGCCGGGAAGAGTTTATCAAAACGCTGACCGTGAAGCAGAAGGACAGCCGGAAGGCGCTGGACTGGATGATGATTTCTCTGGCAGCGGGGTTCATCGAGGACGCTTTGGCATCGCTGATGCCGGACGATATTCCGGATGATGAAGACGAAGAGACATATTACCTGAAATGGACATGTGAACAGGTACGCACGAATCCGATGCTGTACGCGCAGATCATGAACAAAACATTTTTCGATGACCAAAGATGCGTCATGAACCAGTGGAGAAGGGACGAGAAACCTGAATACCGCCGAAATAGTGCTATGAGCACAGGCTACGACTGGCTGGAGGACTTTGGATATCCGATCAGCGACGAAGAGCGGGACTACCTGTACGGAAGGCTGGACTGCTACGGAAAGGCGGAGGACGAATGAAAGAAACCACGCCGGAAGAAGTGCTGAAGGTTATGCGGCACGACAGCAAAAAGCTGGACGAGCAGCTGGATGAGCTGGAGGCGCTGCGGGCAAACCTGCGGAAGGCCGGGGAAGCGATCACCGGCGCAGTGATCCGGTACCGGAAGGAAAAGCTGAAGAAGAAAAGCCTGAAGGCGGCGGAGGAAGAAAGCGAGTTCTCCGAGCTGGAGGACTACAACAGCCGGGAGGATATCCGGAACTGCTACGGGTACGACATGATCACCGAAGCGGAGATGGACAGGCTTTTCTACCTGTGGGACCTGCGGGAAGAGCAGCGGAAAAAGAAAAAAAGCGAGGTCTACGAGGACGAAGTGACCACCATGCTGCACCAGGCAGCCAACGCGATAGAGGACAGATACCGGGACCGGAAGGAAGAGCTGGAAGAAATCGAATTTATTGCGATGAACGAGGCAAAACGCCGGGCGCAGGCGATCAACGAAAGCAGGAACGGATTCCTGAACATATAAGGAGGCATAACCATGGATCAAGAGGCAATCATCCTGGTGGAGAACTACATCATGGAGCACCTGGACAAGAGCGACCCGGAACCGGAATTTGAGGTCTACATCGTATGGAAGTGCAAGGCGCTGCAGAACTGGAAGTACCTGATCAGCAGCAGCCTGGCAGACGGCATGTACTACGAGATGACCTACAACGGCGACAAGAACGAATGGTACCTGGACGCCTACAAGAAGTTTGAAAACCGGTGCATACCGGCGATGAGCTGAGGGAAGGAGCATAAAAAATGGAATGGGAAAAAAAGAAAAAAAAGCTGGATGAACAGCTGAAACACATTCATGAAAGGATCATTGAGACAAAGGATGCTCAGGACATCCAGAGGCTGGTTGACGCTGAAAAAACGGTTCTACGGATGAGCGAACACCAGCTGAGCGATTAACAAAATGCCGCCTGACGGGTCAAAGGGTTAATAGTCTAGGTTCAGGTTTTCAAGAATGGCATTGTAAAGCGCCGCAATCGCTTTACCTTCGCCTTCAGGGGAACTATCGGAATTGAGGGGCTTGTCTTTCTCATAGGCAGTGATAGCCAGTTCAAGAGCAATTAATTGTTTTGATTTAGATTGGATTTCCATGGACAGTCCTTTCTGTCAGGCGGCAGAAGCATGATAACACACAACAAAGAGGAGGAAAAGAGTCATGGCACAGCTGGCCAGACTGAGCAGAACAACCCTGTGTCGGGGATGCGGGAAGGAGATCTGCTTCATCAAAAGCATCAACGGTAAAAGCATCCCGGTAGATCCGGATCCGATCACCTTCATCCCGGAAGCGGACTATGACAAGTTTGTGATGATGGACGGCACCGTGCAGCGGGGCCAGGTGGTGGAGGAAACCGTAAAGACGGAAACCATAATCGGGTACCGGAGCCACTGGGCAACCTGCCCGGCGGCGGAGGACTTCCGCCGGAAGAAGAACAAGAGCGAAAGGACGAAGCGGAATGAACAAGCACACACTGTCGATTGACCACCCGGCGCTGGTGCAGGCAAAAGCGGGATTCAACGCGCTGCTGCAGCACACGATCAATAAGGCCATCACGACCGGCAGCATGGAAGGCACAGTAACCCTGAAACTGAAGTTTGAAATCAAAGAGGAACAGGACAGGGAAACCGGCGAGATCAAGAAGGTGCCGAAAATCGGATTCAAGAGCACGGCAACCGTGCCGCTGAAGCATGAGTGCGAAGGCACGGTAACGGAGCCCTGCACCATCATGGTGGATCCGCGGAGCGAAGGAGGTACCTGCTGATGGACAACCAGATAACCATAGACGAGCTGCTGGAAGGTGACGAGGAGGAAGACGGCTGATATGTACTGCTTTATAGCCGGAGTGCCTCCTGGACTGCCGGATGAGGAAGAGCAGCTGGAGCTGCTTATTGAAACGGTCAAAGAATACGAAGGCCTGGTGGAAATAAAGCAAAACATAGTACACCCGAACAAGCTACTGCTGATCTTTGACAGCATGGAGGCCATGACAACAGCACAGTGGATGCTGGAACTGAACGGAAGCGAACCGACCAAGAGGAAAGAAGAGACAGACGAGCCGCTGGAAAACGACGAGTAAAAAGGAGGGGCTGACCGTGATAGATAAAATCCCGGTCGTTGTCACGGTCAGCAGAGAGACCGGGCAGGTGATAGAAGCTGAGCGGGCAACGGTGGTGGAAAAGGACTTCCAGAAAATATGCCAGGTGCTGATAGGCAGAGGCGGAGAAAAGGAGGCTGAACAGTGAGCAGGAAGGGAGCGGGCACGGCAGAGAGCATATCAACGCTTTGCCCGCTGTTCAGGGCGGCGTCCCAGAACTGGATCCGGTGTGAAAGTCACGTGCCCGACAGTGAGACGGTGGAGATACGCTTCCGGCACGAAAGCAGATGCAGCAAACAGAAGCGGATCTTCTGCGAAGGGTGCTATGAGCGGTGCGAGCATTACCTGAGCTGGAAGCACATGAAATGGGAGGAGGACGAATAATAACAATTCAGAATTCAGAATTCAGAATGAGCCGCTGCGGCGGGAAGAAAGGAGAAGGGCGCATGATTCCGTGGTGGTGGGCGCTGATCTGCCTGGTGATCGGTGAGGTTATGGGATTTACGGTGATCATTATCTGCATGGGCAGTAATGACAAGAAGACGGAACAGGAGTGGGCAGAAGAGAACGGCCTGCTTTATCCGGAAAACAAAGAAGGCCGCTGATGGTGGCACATCAGCAGCCAGAAAGGAAATTTATATGAAAAACCACAGAAAGTATACCACAGCGGAAAAAGAAAGGAAAGTATTCGCGGCAGTGATGCTGGCGATCATGGTGATCCTGGTGACCTGGTTCGTGCTGGAGACATGCGGAGTATTCGGCGGGCGGACAGTGGAACCGGACAGGGTTTACCCGATGGCCAACGCGCACATCAGCTGGGAGCAGACTTTCCACGCGGGAGGCTGGGGCAATGGCGGGACCTGACAGGCACAGACCGTGCATGAACTGCCCGGACAGGCACAGCGCCTGCTGGGACGGGTGCGAGGATTACAAGGCGTACCAGGAAGAGCAGAAGAAAAAGCATGTCTTCCTGATCCAGAAGAACCAGGGGCACATATTTCCGCCGACGGTGAGATACAGCAAGAGCAGCGGGCGGTATGTGGCGCCGAAGACGAGGATCAACCATAAGAAGGACGGGTGAGAGCATGACCGGGGAGATTACGAGAAGGAATGTGCTGCTGGAATGCCTGGAACACTTCAGGGGACTGAAGAAGCTATGCAGCAAGGAGCATAAGGGACTGGAACCGGCGGAGGGCGAGGAAGACCTGTTCTACATGCTGGAAGAGAAATGCAGAATCATGCAGGAGCTGATCCAGGCATACGAGAGCGAGCCGGTGCGGAAGGCGCTGGCGGACTGGCAGAACGAGGTTATGGAGCACGGAGCGCCGGAGAACATCCAGAAGGAATTCGATGATCCGGATCCGGTGAGATACGCGATGTACATGGAGACAAGCTACACAGCGCCGGAAGGAACAAGCTTGGATGATCCGATCAACGCGGCAGATCCGCTGGCAGCCTATGCGGCCCGGGAGGAGAAGGAAAAAGCAAATGGACATACGGCTATATACATGCCTGGTGATCAGGAAGCATGGCCGGTACCTGGTGGGGAGAATCCTGGGAAGCTGTGACCTGAGATGGAGCGACAGCATATACGACGCATACAGGACAAGGGACCGGGAGAAGGCGGAGGCGCTGGCCCGGGCGGTGGGCGGCGTGATGGTGCTGTTTAACCCGGTGGCAGGACAGAAGAAAACGATCGGAACGTGAAAGGAGATCGCCATGAGTAAACCGAGAACAGTGATAGACCAGAAGCTCTGCCGGAAGGCTGAGATGATGTTTAAGGATCCGAAGGCCACGGTGAAGGAAGTGGCGGGGCTGCTGGGCGTAAGCCCGGCGACCATGAGCCGGATCTGCACGGCGGGGTTCAATGTGGAGCAGTACGAGAAGAACAACGCCGAGAGAAACAAGAAGGAAAAGGGAAAGATCGAAAGGTTTGTGCCGGTTGAGAAGCTGCCGATGGCGCAACAGCAGATCCGGACGGACAACCTGGAGGAAGAGTGCCCGGGGCAGATCAGCATGGATCTGCAGACGGCGGAGGAAAAACAGGAAATGACCGACCAGACGAAGCTGATGCGGTTCCTGGCCGGGAAGTTCACAGGAACAGAGAACACGATTCAGATAACAATGGCAGAGCTGATTCTGCACATTGGAAAGATTGAGGACTACCTGGCACAGATCCTGCGGAGGATGGACAAATGAGCAGAGAATACCACAAGAAAGAATGGATCATCCGCTGCGGAGGTGCGGAAGCCTACCTGACGGCGATCGAGAAGGGCGACAGGAAGAAGGGCGAAGGACCGACATACGTATACGGCACCCAGGACAAGAAGAAGGCGCTGCGGTTCACCGAGGAAGAGGCGCGGGAGATCTGCGCGCAGCGGAAGGCCGAGATGATCAGGGTGAACTACAGGGAGAAGAAAGGAGAGGAAACAGATGATGATTAAAGTGATCGCTATCATGCTGGCCGTAATGATGCTGATGGGCTTCCAGGCGCCGGCAGGCGGAGGAAAGACAGCAGCTGCACCCAGGGTGACAGCCTGCGGGATCGGGGAGGCTGCATACTACGAGCCGGAGTGCGGAATAGGAGAGCCTGCTTACCATGAGCCGGCATGCGGAATAGGAGAAGCAGCATACCATGAGCCGCGATAATGACGGTATTCACGGCATAAGGGAGTGAGAAATTGGGCAAACTTTCTAAAGCAATACAAGTGCTTGAAGATCAAATTAACTATTCTGTTCGTAACATGGATGAAGTTAGCGTGGAACTTGATTTTGAGTCCGCAGACGTAATTCTTGAATTGCTGAAAGCAAAACGTGAAAAATCGCCAACATGGAAAAAGGGAAAAGCGTATTGCGGTAATTGTAGCGGTTGTCTTGAGAACAAAGACAGGTTTAGCACCTATTACGTTCAAAGTATCAGATTTTGCAAATGGTGTGGAACACCTGTTGATTGGTCAAATGACGGTATTCACGGCATGGAAGGGGGACGGAGTTAGTGAAAGAAAAAGAGGTCGGATATTGGAAATATAACGACAAAACATATATGGGGTATATAGTTTGCTCTGATTGTGGTCGCAATATCAACATAACGAATCCAGAAACAGTATGCTATTACGCAAATCAAATGAAGTTTTGCCCATATTGCGGAAAGAAAAAAGACAAAAACAAGATGCGCGAAGAAAGGGACTTTGAGCAGGAAGGACGCTGAGCATAAATAATGAACGATATTCTGAACAAAATGGACGCAGCCGACCTGCGAAACCTTGCGAAGCTTCAAGATGATGCAATAAGGGCATATCAAGAGATGGTTTTCACTAAAGATCAAGTCATTGAAGCGTTGGAAACCTTATACCGTTGCAGAGTTAACATGGGAGAAGCAAGGGTTAGGTGTGATGTGAAGGTGAGAAACCTTCGGCATCTCGATGATAAGATTGCTGAAAAATATTGCGTTCCTCCTGTATGCGTTTGCGAAGCGGAAGGAAGGTGAGCAGGATGCTGATAGGAATTGAACTACCAGAAATGCCGACAGAATGCCATGAGTGTCCAATGCAGCTGAAATTTAAAGACGGTGTGCAGGACGATTGGTATAGCAGACGATGTGTCATTGAGAACAGGATAATAGAATATCCAAAACCTCAATGGTGTCCGTTAAAAAATCTTGAAATAGAAGGAAAGCGTTAGACATGATGAAACCGTGAATAGGCAGAGAAGCATCGGAGAGGCAGAGAGCAGATGAGTTTTAAAGAACAGCAGTTAAAGGAACTGAAAGAATTTCTAGACCGCAGAGTTTTCGGCGGAACAACTATTACTTACGCAGGAGCAAGGTTATTTTATGACCTGCTAATAAAATACATTAAGGAGGACAAAGAAATGGCAGACGAAGTATTCGAACCGTACAGTGAGATGGATCCGGGAACGGAAGCATGCCTGCGGACAGCAAGAGTGATGGCGGATGCAGCGATGGAGGATTCGATTAAGGATCCGTTCCGGATTGCCAGCCTGTATGACACCCGGGCGCTGATGATGAGCCGGGACTACAAAAAGCGGTTTGTGGCGGAATACTACCAGACCAAGATCCGGTACGAGAAGCTGAAAGCATTCAACAACAGGATCGAAGCGGCGAAACAGGCGAACGGATCCTGCTATATCGAGTGGGCCACGGCGAAAGCGGAGGGCAAGAAGAAGGTAGAAATGCCGGAGCATGACTGCCCGGATGATCTGCTGCGGGCCCAGCAGCACACCATGGGAGACTACCTGCACATGCTGGAAGTGCGGGCCGTGATCGAAGGCATCAACCTGGATGCATACAAGTAACATCCCCGGGGCGGAGGATCCGCCCCGACATGACCGTGTAGCTCAGAGGCAGAGCAGGGGACTCATAGATCCTCACGGGCGCCGGTTCGAGTCCGGCCGCGGTCACCACAGGCAAGGGTTTGCGGTTCCCCTTGCCTGGCATCTCCTTTCCTTATATACGGTTCCCGGCAGCGGGCATTGCACGGCGGCGCTGCGAAAGGCGGGATGGGATCCGCAACATGGAGCGTTGGCAGAGAGGCTTATTGCGCCGGTTTGCTAAACCGGAGTGGCTGCGGTCACCGGAGGTTCGAATCCTTCACGCTTCGCTTTTATACGGAGAGTTGGCCGAGAGGCTTAAGGCAGCGGTCCAGAAAACCGAAGTGGCGAAGGTCACCGTGGGTTCGAATCCTACACTCTCCGCAAACAGACGGTACCAGGTACCCGGCAGCGGGCAGCGCTGCGAAGTGAGGAACGGGCTCCTCATAATGAGCCTTGTAATGAATATTAAAAGAGTGCACATAAAATCACTGAATCATCAATCAATCAAAAAATAACGCTGCTGATAGCGGAGGGGTCGCGGGGGAGCGCAGCGGTTCCCCGCGAGGATAGCCGCCGGCGAGGCAAAAGCAGAGGACAGCACAGCAGGAAGGAGGGGACCGGTCAATGGCATGGGAATACGAAGGACTGTTCGACGCGGTCCCTACAAACGAGGATAACCTGCTGGGAGAATACTGGAGAAGTGAGGAATCAAATATCCGCGTAGGATCCATGGGCTACAGGACGGCGACGACCAAGGCCGGCACCAGGCTGGAGGCGGACATTTATCCGATTTTCGGAAAGGCCATGGAGCAGGTAGCCAAGAAAGCGATAAAGCGCGGGACGCCGGACAGCATGAAAAAGCTGAACATCAGAAACGCAAAGCGCCGGCTAATCCTGCTGATCGAAGAAAACTTTAACGTGATGGAGGATGACACCTTCACCCTGACATACGCGGAGGAACCGGAGGACCTGAAACGCTGCCGGAAGGACTTCCGCAATTTTCTGCTGCGCGTGCGGCGCTGGCGGGAAAAGAACGGACTGCCTGAATTGAAATGTATGTGGACCATCGGCCGGGACGCGGACCAGCGGATGCACATACATGGCATTATGAACGGCGGAATAGACCAGAAGAAAATCATAAAGCTGTGGGGCAAGGGCATTGTGAACAGCTCGCCGCTGCAGACCTGGGACAAGGGACCGGAAGGATACGCGAACTACCTGTATAAGCAGAACGAGCTGGCCAAGGCGAGAGGCGAGCGGGAATACATCCACATGTGGAGTGGCACGCGGAATTTGAAAACAAAAATCAAAGAGCATAAGAGCGACAGCAAAATAAGCAACCGCAAAGTGAAACTGCTGGCGCGCTATTTCAATGCGGACGCCAAGCAGGTTATGGAAAAGATATATCCCGGCTATGTGCTGATGGAACACAATGTACATTTCAGCGACATAGTGGACGGAGTATATATACATTGTGTGATGAGAAAGGTGGAGGGATACAATGCGAAAAGAACAAAAAATCAAAAAAGACCAGCACACAATAAGCAAGTACATGAAGAAGCTGCGGGGCATGCGGAAGGAGATCTGCAGGAAGGCGGAGATTTTATGCCTGGGCGGCCATCGTAACCGGGTGAACGCGATCGGCGAGACCGTGCTGAAACTGCTGGACGATTTCTACAAGCAGCAGGGGGAATTGAACGCCCGCGGAAAGAAGATGCTGGACGGGACGCTGTTCTGGCTGGTGAACGAGCAGAAAGTCAAAGACACGGACGGGAAGACGGGGTACAAATATTCGTTTGCCTACCTGGTGAAGACGAGCGAGCCTAAATACACCGAAGAGGAGATCCAGCAGGAACTGCGGGAGACCTACCAGAAGATGAAGGCCGAGACGGACGAGATGTACGGCGACACAACGGACGAAGAATACGCCCGGATCTGGAACGGGGAGCCTGAAGAAGTGCAGAGTGAAAAGTGAAGAGGTTAGAGTTAAAAAGAGCGGCAGAAAAGCCGCTCTTTTTGTGTGTACCTTCGGTTTTCGGGAAGGATGTGAAAAAATGATAGTGAGGATTCGCCCACCTGGACGGGCAGAGGGGGAAAAGCAAAATGGCAAATATACCGTGGGGAAAGATCCGCGCGGAGTGGCTGAAGGGTGGAATCACGCAGAAGGAGCTGGCAGAGAAATACGGAGTGAAATTGAAGACCCTTCAGAACCGCGCCTCTAATGAAGGCTGGGGAAAAGCCAAGGGAAAAATCCGGGAAAAAACAGAGGAGCAGCTTACCACGCGCATAGCGTGCGCGCGCGCGAACAAGCTGGCCAAGCTGATCACCGCCCAGGATGACGCCATGGACGCGCTGGTGGAGCTGGCAAAGATGGTGAAGGAAGACCCGAAGCTGCTTTTTACCGACAAAGGCGAGCTGAGGAACGCGGAGAGCCTGACCAGGGCGATCCAGACGGCGGCGATGACGCAGCGGGACCTGCACGGGCTGAAGAACATAGACCAGAAGTTTGCAGCGAAGAAATGGAAGGAGGAGCAGAAGCTGCAGCGGGAGCTGAAGGCGCAGAAGGAGACCGGCGGAGAAGAGGGCGTGCAGATCATCTACGTCCACGAACCGGAGGAAGAGGCGGAGGAGCAGCCGGAACAGAAGGAAGGTGCCGGCAATGAGTGAGCTCCATATCTATCCGAACCGGAAACAGTTCATGTTCCTGAACAGCACGACCCGGCACACGGCCTACGGAGGCGCCCGTGGCGGAGGCAAGAGCTGGGTGATCCGGCAGAAGTCGTACATGGACGCCAAGAACTATCCGGGGATCCGGATCTGCATATTGCGGCGGACACTCGTGGACCTGACTAAGAACCACCTGGAACCGCTGAAGCTGATGACCAAGGGTGACGCGAAGTGGAACGGGAAGGACTACTGCTTCTACTTCCGCAACGGGAGCATTATCCAGTTTGCCTACTGCGATAACGAGAACCAGGTCACCCATATGCAGGGAATTGAATATGACGAGATCTTCATCGAGGAAGCCACACAGCTGCCGGAAGACTGGCTGAAGAAGATCGCGGCCAGCTGCCGCGGTATCAACGACTTTCCGCACAGGGTTTTCTACACCTGCAACCCGGGCGGGCCGGGGCATCAGTACATCCGGCGCCTGTTCGTGGACAGGAACTTCAAGGGGAACGAGAAGCCGGAAGATTACAGCTTCATCCAGGCCAAGGTGACGGACAACAAGATCCTGCAGAAGTACAGCCCAGAGTATGTGAGCTTCCTGGACAACCTTCCGCCGAAGATCCGGGAGGCCTGGAGGGACGGGTCCTGGGATGTCTACAGCGGCCAGTTCTTCGATTTTGTAAACGATCCGGATCACTACGACGATAAGCTGTGGACGCATGTGATCAACCCGTTCAGACCGCGGCCGAACTGGCCGGTGTTCCGGAGCTTCGACTGGGGGACATTCCGGCCCAGCTCCGTTGGCTGGTGGGTGCTGAGCGAGGACGATGTGCTCTACAGGATCATGGAGCTGTATACGGTGCAGCACAGCGGCGGAGAGGCCATGCCGGACATGGGCACCGGCTGGCCGAGTGAATACCTGTTCCAGCAGATCGCCAGGATCGAGCGGGAGCACCCGTGGCTGGCAGGGAAGCGGATCACCGGCGTGGCGGACCCGGCGATCTTCAAGCACCAGGACGGGCCGAGCGTAGCCGAGAAAGGCATGCTGTACGGGGTTTACTTCCAGGAGGGCGACAACAACCGGATCCCGGGCTGGGACCAGGTGCGGTACCGGATGCAGTTTAACCAGTACGGCCAGCCGCGAATACAGTTTTTCAAGAACTGCAGGGACACGATCCGGACGCTGCCGCTGCTGGAGCACGACGAGCACATCCTGGAGGATGTGAACACAAAAATGGAGGATCATGCCGCCGATGATATCAGGTACATGTGCCAGCTGCGGAAGGTGAAGCCGCTGGTGCCTGAACCGGAATACAACCCGCTGTGGGGCATTGACCCGCTGGGACAGTTTGAAAGGAGAAGGGCATGACGCGGATCAGATACAGCGTGAACGGCCTTTACCTGCACGTAAAGGATCACGCGGGCGGAGGAGCGGCAGGGACGGACATTATATGCGCAGGGATCAGCTCGCTGACATGCGCGCTGATCAACATGCTGAACGAGGAGCAGGACAAAGGGCACATACAGGCGGTGTGGACCATGGAGACAGAACCGCCGGAGGTAACGATCAGGGCGCACCCGATCGCAGAGCATTACAGAAGGACGGCCAGGGACTACTACAGGCTGACGGTGATGGGCCTGAAGGCCATAGCGGAAAACTATCCGGAGAACATCAAGATGGAGGAGGTACAGGACAGTGGCGGTATTTGACAGGATGAGGGACAGGCTGCGGGGACAGCAGCCGATCGGCGCGGCGGAGGAAATGCAGCAGATCCGCGGAGCGAGGGACGGCATCCAGCGGAATATGCAGATGGACGGCATGCTCCCGGGCGGTGTTCCGACCATGGGCGAAGCGCAGGATCCGGCACAGCAGACAGGCCGGAAGAAGCGCGGCACGGTGCCCCTGCAGCACAGCGGGGCGAGCATTGACGGGCTGGAGGGCAGCCTGACCCAGGAAGCGCAGGATGCCTATATGCTGGGACGGCGGATGGGCCTGGAGAGCCTGGCAGAGATGAGCGGGCAGAGTATACCGGGCGAAGGCGCGGGAGCCGGAGGCCGGATCATGACCAAAGAGCGGCTGAACAGCGCGATGAATACCCTGCTGCGTTATCGCAGCGGGAAATCAAGCGTGAACGACCGGATCAAAAAAAGCCAGGAATGGTGGAAGCTGAACAACTGGGACGTGATCGAGCGGATGATGAAGAGCGGAAGCCTGACGGAGATCCCGAAGGCGACGGCGTGGCTGTGGTACAGCATTATCAGCAAGCACGCGGACGCCATGGACAGCTATCCGGAACCGAACATCCTGCCCAGGGTGCAGGACGATGAGGCGGAGGCCAAGCAGCTGAGCAGCATTGTACCGGTAGCCATGGAGATGAACGACTTCGAAAAGACCTACAGCGCGGTGCAGTATCAGAAACTGCGGGAAGGCACAGGTGCCTACGGCGTGTTCTGGGACAGCAGCAAAGCAGGCGGCCTGGGTGACATTGCCATTACGAAGGTGAACATGCTGAACCTGTACTGGGAGCCGGGAGTGAACGAGATCCAGGACAGCCGGAATCTGTTCTTCACCACCTATGTGGACAAGGAAGAACTGTACGAGGAATATCCGCAGCTGAAGGGCAAGCCGCTGGGAGACAAACACTTCATCGACCAGTACAAGACGGATGACAACCTGGACCTGCAGAACAAGGCCGTGGTGATCGACTGGTACTACAAGAAGCGGATGAACGGGCGGAGGGTGCTGCACTACTGCAAGTTCGTGGGCACGGAATGCCTGTACAGCAGCGAAGAGCTGGCCATGCAGGGCGATGAGGACCTGATGGAAGGATACTACCATGACGGAAACTATCCGTTTGTGCTGGATACGCTTTTCCCGGTGGAGGGCAGCCCGGCAGGATACGGCTATACGGACATCGCAGTGGGCGAGCAGATCAAGACGGATCTGCTGGATGACGCCATGACGCTGAACGCGATCATGCGCAGCAGGCCGCGGTACTTCAGCCGGCAGGACGGCGGGATCAATGAAGAAGAGTTTATGAACCTGCAGAAGGCGATCATCCACACAAACAGCAACCTGGGGCAGGACAGCCTGCGGCCGGTGGAAGTGCCTGATCTGGGCGGAGGCGCCATGAACATGCTGCAGCATCACATTGACGCGATCAAGTACATCACCGGCAGCACGGACGTGGTGAACGGCAGCACGCCGCAGGGAGTGACGGCGGCCAGCGGGATTGCGGCCCTGCAGGAAGCGGCGGGCAAGACCAGCAAGGACAGCAACAAGGCCGCGTACCGGGTATACCGGGAGCTGGTGTACATGGTGATCGAGCGGCTGCGGCAGTTCTACAGCGTGCCGCGGATCTTCCGGATCATCGGTGACCAGGGCAAGAAGGAATACGTCCAGTACGATAACAGCGGTCTGCAGGTACAGCAGATCCCGAACCTTCCCGGACAGGAACCGGGACTGCGGCTGCCGGTGTTCGACATTGAAGTGCAGGCGCAGCGGGAAACCGTCTTTAACAAGATGGCGAACAATGAGCTGGGCGTGCAGTTCTGGGGTATGGGCATCTTTAACCCGCAGCTGGTGGATCAGTCGCTTATGCTGCTGAAGATGATGGACTTCCGCGGGAAGGAAGAGCTGATAGACCAGCTGGAGCAGCAGGGCACGATCCGGGAAGTGCTGGCCATGGTGGCACAGATTGCCCTCCAGGCGACAGCGGACAAACCGGCGATCCAGGCGCAGCTGGCCCAGGTGCTGCAGGGAGTGGCCGCGGACATCGGCATGCAGAGCGGCGGAGGCGTCGGCGGCATGATGGACCAGAGCCGGCAGAGCATGGACAACAGCGGCAACATGTTCGGCCGGGGACAGGAAAACGCGATCGTCAGCAACGCCAGGGACCGGGTGCAGCAGGCGAGCCGGCCGGCGTAAAGAGTGTGTACCTTCGGTTTTAGAACCTGATGTGACACAATATAACTAAGGGATCGCCCACCAACGGGCAGAAGGGAGAAAACCATGAATAAACTTTTAATGTTTCTGCAGATGTTTGCCGGAGAACAGGGTGCTGCCGCAGTGCCGGCAGGCGGAGGAGCGGAAACAGGAGCAGCTGAAACACCGGCAGCCATGGAAGGGGAATTCACCGTAGGGCAGACAATGCCGGACGGCACCCAGGTTGCCAACGCGAAGGTCGCTGCAGCGCTGAACAGGCAGATGAAACATCACCCTGAAATGCGGAAGGCTTATGCGCAAAAGCCGATGCAGCAGGCACAGCAGGTACCGGCGCAGGTACCGGCCGGGATGCCGCAGGGACAGGCGGGACAGGAGCCTGCAGGGGAAACGGTGCAGCCCGCAACAGACGGGCGGAGGCCGTGGAACGAGATCAAGGAACTGTACAAGGACGAATACGGCGCCGATGTGGCAGCCACGATCAAGGACCGGTTTAAGAACCAGGCGGACGCAAGCCGGCAGCTGGAATCACAGAAGCCGATCATCGACTATGTGATGAAGAAGGCGGGCGCGCAGTCGCTGGAAGAACTGGCGCAGATCATCCAGGGCGATGACAGTGTTTACGAGGCGGAAGCCGAAGAGCGCAACATGACTGTTGAGCAGCTGAAATACGTCAAAGGCCTGGAAGAAGAGAAAGCGCGGAACGACCGTGCCGCGGAAGCAGCAGCCAATGACGCCCATGTACACGCCCTGTACAGCCAGTTTGAAGAGCTCAGAAAGGTATATCCGAACATTGACTTCTTCAAGGAAATGCAGGATCCGGAGTTTTTCAACTGGACCAGCCCGGCTGTCGGCATGAGCTTTGAACAGGCCTATATGGCTAAGCACGGCAAGGAATTGCAGAAGCAGGCCATGGCCTACGGCATGGACAGGACCAGGGCACAGCTTGGCCAGACCATCCAGGCGCAGCGGGGCAGACCCGGCGAAGGCGCCATGAGCGGGATGAGCCAGGCAGCGGCAGCAGAACCGCGGATGAACCCCGCGGCAATGGACCGGAAAGAACGCAAAAAACTGAAAGACTATATCAAGGCGCATCCGGACAGGACGGTGAGCTTTGATTAGAGAAAGGAACTGAAAATGAACAGACTGATTTATTTTCCGCAGCTGTTCGCTGAGGCGGGCACTGTGGTAAACGCGCTGGGCGGATATACCAACGCGCATACCGGAGCTGTTGAAGGTTTTACCCCCGGCAGTACGGACCTGGGGCCGCTGAACAAAACCTTCTTCGAGACGGACATGCTGGACAACACCCGGGATCAGATGATCTACGGCCAGCTGGGTATGAAGCAGACGCTGCCGGACAATGAAGGCACGAGCATCGAGTGGACCCGCTGGCAGACGCTGGGCCGGGTGCACAAGCTGAAGGAAGCCGTCATCCCGACCGGCAAGAAGATGGGTATTGTGGCCATCACCGTGTCCATCAGCCAGTACGGCGACTATGTGGCGATCTCCGACCTGAGCAAAAAGCACGGCGTACACCCGATCGTGCTGGGTGCTGAGGAAGAACTGAGCGCCAGCTACGCGCTGACCTATGAAGAGCTGATCCGGAACACGCTGTGCGGCGGTACCAACCTGCTGTTCGCGGAGAAGACGGACAAGACAACCGGCGCGGTTGCCGGCCAGCCCTCCAGCGAAGCCGAACTGCAGACCGCCCTGGCCACCTATAACTGTAACGTCACCGGCCGGATGCTGGCGAAGGCTGCCACACAGCTGAAGAAGACCGCCAAGATGCGGAAGTACGAAGGCAACTACTATGTGGCCGTGGTGCATCCGGATGTGGCGGAGGACCTGCGGCTGAATGACCAGGCCTGGATCGAAAGCCACAAGTATGACGCAAGCGAGGAGATTTTCACCGGCGAGATCGGCCGTATGCACGGCATCCGCTTTGTGGAAAGCAACCTGGCGCCCGTCATCAAGGCGGAAGGCCAGACCTACGCCACGTTCAAGACCCTGATCTTTGCGAAGGACGCTTTCGCGATCGTTGATCCGGAAGGCGGCAACATGCAGCTGATCATCAAGAACGAGGACGAGGTCGGCGGCCCGCTGAACCAGTTCGGTACCGTGGGCGTGAAGGGCAGCATGGCCTGCAAGATTCTCTACCAGGAGCGGATGCTGGTACTGTGGAGCGGATCCAGCTACAGCGATGTGGAAGAGGATAACCTGGGCCTGGCTGACTACGAAGCCGCCTAAGGAAGAAGGACAGCCCGGACGGCGGCAAGCCGTCCGGGCATACCCGTAAGAAAGGAGCGGTAAAAAACCATGAAAAAGTTTCTGAACCTGCAGCTGTTCGCCGGCGGGCACAGCGTGACGGTAATGAAGGATGACGGCATGACAGCCGCCACCGCGAGCGCCAGCAGCGATGTGCAGGCCAACACCACCGTGAGCCTAACCCTGACCCCGGCCAGCACCTATGAGCTGGACAGCGTGGAAGTGCTGAGCGGCGGCGTGACGCTGGAGAAGAGCGCCCAGGGCGCCTACAGCTTCAAGATGGGCTCCGCCGACGTTGTGATTGTTGTGAAGAGCAAGAAGAACAACGTGTACAAGATCGTCGAGAACTGCGATGTCTGGGTGAACGGCAGCAAGACGCACCTGCAGCGGAACCTGAAGCTGGTGCAGGGCCCGAACGGCGCCATCGTAGGCGTGGAAGGCAGCGGCCAGGCGGTGACGCTGAGCGCGGAGATTGTGGCCGAGCTGGTAAAGGCCGGCACCCTGGTGAAGGTATAAACCAATAAGGAGTCGCCCGCCTAACGGGCAGAAAGGAAAAGAACAATGGCTACCAAAGAAAAAACGACCGGGAACCTGACGGAGAACACCGCAAACCAGACGCCGGAAGGCGCAGCGAGCCTGATTGAGGATCCCACGAAGCTGGTACCGGAAGGCGCGGAAGCACCGAAGCCCGGCACGAGAGTGCCGGATGAACGGGACAAGCGGCTGGCAGAGATGGAAGCGAAGCTGGCCGAAGCGGAAGCGAAGCTGGCAGCGGCGGAAAAGATGAACGCGGCAATGGCCGCGGGCAACGACTTCGAGGTTGTGCAGCAGAAATGCCAGGAGGCAGCGGAGAAAGGGATCAATCCCTGGACGATCGACGTCGAGATCCGGGTGCCGGTACGGCGGGACAGCAACGACCCGTACTACTGGCTGAACATCAACGGCCGGAGCGCGCAGCTGCCCGCGAACAACAGCTATCAGAAGATGAAGCTGCCTTTCGCGGAAACGCTGGTGAACATGATCCGGGCGGAGGAGCACGCGAAGAACTTTGCGGACGAAGAGATCCAGGTAAAGGACCCGATCACCAACCCGCACGAAAAAGAAGAGATCAGAGGGTAAAACGCATGCAGGCGGGAGTGCAGAAGTATTCCCGCCTGCTTTTTTGAGGGAGGACGCTATGACAATACAGGAAGCGCTGAACCTTGTGGACGAGATGCAGCCGAACACGATGAGCGCAGCGGCGAAGATCAGCTTCATCAGCGAGCTGGAGGGCAAGATCCACAGGGAAATCCTGATGAAGCATGTGCATACGGAGGCGGAAGAAACCTGCCCGACATACAACAGCGAAACGGATGGGAGCACGGAGCTGCTGGTAAAGGAACCGTACCACATGGTGTATGTGTATTGGGTGCTGAGCAGGCTGGACGAGCAGAACAGGGAATGGGACGAATTCAACAACCACAGGACGCTGTTCAAGACAGCCTGGGATGAGTTTGGAGATTACTGGCGGCGGGAGCATATGCCGATTACACGGTACCCGCGATTTATCATATAAGGAGTAAAGCCATGCGAAACATGCCTCAGCTGCAGCCGGCAGCAAAATCCATCCTGATGACCAGCAGCTTCTACGGCTACAACCATAACCAGATCATCAGCGACGGCGAGATGTACGACATGGAGAACCTGAGCGGAGATCTGTTTCCGCTGTTAACGCCGAGAAGGAAGCGGGGCATAACCAGCTATGACCTGGAAGGCCAGGAACCGGTAAAGCTGATCGGGATCCACGGGAGGGATCAGCTGGTATTCATCCGGGGGACGGAGATCTATTACAACTTTGTGCCGGTACAGGGTGTAACGGTGAGCGCGGAGGCGTCAATGCTGCCGAAAAAGATCGTCAGCATGGGCGCCTATGTGTGTATCTTCCCGGACAAGGTTTACTTCAACACGGCAGACCTGAGCGACCGGGGCAGCATGGAAAAGCTATGGACAGCGAACGGCCAGAGCATCGGCCTGATCATGTGCCGGAACGACGGAACGAACTATGACATGACGCAGATCACCCGGGGCGGCAGCGCGCCGGCGGATCCGGAGAACGGGGCGCTGTGGCTGGACGAAGGAAGCGGAAAGGCCGTCATGCGGCAGTATATGGCCAGCGTGAAGGAATGGATGGAGGTAACGACCACCTATGTGCGGATCCACGGCAACGGCATCGGCAGCGGGCTGAAGGAATACGACGTAATCAATATCAGCGGGATGAGGCTGGGCGGAGAGAATCCGGATCCGATTATCGCGGATCAGGTGAGCATGCTCAACGGCAGCATGATTGTCTACGCGGCGGGTGAAGATTACGTTGTGGTAGCCGGACTGCTGAGCGCGGCGGTAGAGCAGGGAGACCTGGCAGACGACACGGTGCACGCGGACCAGACGATCCCGGAGCTGGACTACATTGTGGAAAGCAACAACCGGCTGTGGGGGTGCCGGTACGGCATCCAGGACGGACAGTTTGTGAACGAGATCTACGCCAGCGCGCTGGGTGATTTCCGGGTATGGAACCGGATTATGAACCTTTCGACAGACAGCTATACGGCGGGAGTGGGTACGGACGGTCCGTTTACCGGAGCGGTGACGCAGCGGGGATATCCGGTTTTCTTCAAGGAGAACTGCATTCACCGCGTAAGCGGCATGACGCCGACAACGTACCAGATCCAGACAACGCAGTGCCGGGGCGTGCAGGAAGGCAGCTGGCGCAGCGTGGTGGTTGTGGCGGAGAACGTGTACTACAAGAGCCGGGACGGCATCATGATGTACGACGGGAACATGCCGCAGCCGGTGAGCGAGCAGCTGGGCGAAGAGCTGTATAAGGAAGCCAGGGCGGGCGTGCTGGGAGACAAGTATTACATCAGCATGAAGGATAAAAACGACAGTTTTGTGATGATGGTATACGACACGAAGCACGGGACCTGGTGGAAAGAGGACAGCACAAAAGCGCTGGACTTCGGGACAGTGGAGGATGAACTGTTCTACATAGACGAAGTGAACAACACGCTGGTGAGCGTGAGGGGATCCGTAGGAACGGAAGAAACAGCGCTGGACTGGAGCGCGGAGTTTGACCTGTACGGGGTGCATTACAGGCAGGAAAGCAACTATGACGATCCGAAGCGGATCCGGAACCAGAAGTATATCAGCCAGTTCAAGATCCGGATGGCGCTGGGCGAAAACGCTTATATCCGGCTGTACATGAAATATGACAACGGAGACTGGGAAGTGAAGGGCGAGAAGACCGGAACAGACCTGAAGACATTTGTGTTGCCGGTGGTGCCGAAGCGGTGCGACCATGTGCGGTTCAAGATCATAGGCTACGGCGATGCGACGATCTATGACATAAGCAGGATTATGGAGGTAGGCGGCAATGGCTGAAGTATTCTTCGATAATCCGCCGGCACAGGGCGGCACAGCGGAGGAGCAGCTGAAGACCCTGCACGGTTACCTGCAGACGTTGAGCCAGAAGCTGAACGAGGCGCTGATGAACATCAGCCTGGAGCAGCTGGCGGAGAACGGACAGACAGCCATCATCAACGCGCAGAAGGGCGCGGAAGCGGCGGAGGAGAACCGGCAGGGCCTGAAGGAGCTGATCATCAAAAACGCGGAGATCAGCCGGACGGAGGAAGAGGAGATCCGGGCGCAGCTAAGCCGGAATGTTGAAGCAATCAGCGAGGCTTTCGGCACCTACCAGGAGAGCACAACAGCTGAATTCCAGGTAACGGCGCAAGGTATCCAGCAGATCTACAATTCCCTGCAGACTGTCATTTCGAATGTAAACGGGATCTCGGACTACCAGACGGCGCTGAGAGGATATATCTACAGCGGCGAGCTGCAGACCAGCCCGAGAAAAGTTGGCATAGCGATCGGTCAGAACGTGACGAACGAAGACGGCACGCTGAACGATGCAAACAAGGTGGCTACCTTTACATCGGACAGGATCACGTTCTACCTGAACGGCGTAGAGATGGGATACTACGAAGGAACAGGCTTTCATATCCCCAGGGGTGAGGTAGAGGACAGCATGAAGATGGGCAACTTTGTGTGGAAAATCTTCGAAGGCGGCGCCATGGGACTGATGAAGGAGTAAGACGATGGCAACGAGAACCGGCGCGATCGGCAACAACGATCCGAATAATTATCAGACAATGTTTAAGACGCCGGTCTATACCGGCATCACAATGGAAGCCGGCGAGTATCCGACAAAGATCACGCTGAACGATCTGGTAGCCGGCGGTCCGCAGTGGAGAAACAACCATTACTCATACAATCTGGCTGTGTGGCTGGACCTGTGCGATGCGCAGGGAAACAATAAGATCCGGATCTGGACGGCGACGATTAACAAGCAGAGCAGTAATTATACAAAAGAATTCACCGTCCCTAACGGCCAGGCGCTGGCCGGAAAGGCGCTGTATCTGATCATGGAGGATACGATCGCCAACGACGGATGGGATACGCGTGACTATACCGTTCTCCGGTACCGGACAGCGGTGACGGTTGAAACAGCGTATAACAACTTCAGCATATACGGTATCGGCGGCCAGGGCGGTGACTGGTCTGTTAACAAAAGCACGGCAGCACCGGGAGAAACAATTACCTATACAGCAGTACCGAGCGCGGGATATTCCGCAGCGGCGCCGACAAGCAGCCCGGCGGTCACCATGACCAGCGCCGGGACAAACAAGTGGACCTTCGTTATGCCGAACGGGGACATCCAGATCACACCGAAGTTTAACAAGATCAGCTACACAATCAGCCGGACTGTAACCCCGAGCGGCGGAGGCACGCTGACAACCAATAAAAACACAGGGCAGATCGGCGACGAGGTCACGATCACAGCGACGCCGGCGGTCGGCTACAGGCTGGTTGGTCTGGCAACCAGCCCGAGCAGGACAATCAACAATAACAAGTTCACCATGCCGGCAAGCAATGTGACCGTAACGGCGACATTTGAAAAGATATCATATGCCATTACAAAGCAGGTGACACCGTCAGGCACGGGTACAGTGACCCTGAACCGGAACACGGCTACATACGGGGACACCGTGACAGTGAGCCAGACGCCGGCGGAGGGCTATTACTTCGACGGATGGGAAACCACACCGGCAGGGCTGATCCCGAGCGGGAGCAATCAGTTCACCATGCCGGCGCAGGCGGTGACCGTGAAGGCCAAATACCTGAAGCGGAGCACAGCGACGGCCAGCAATAAGAACCTGACGAGTAACGGAAACTTTAAGCTGACGATCACGCCGGACAAGGCGGAGTACAGGCACAAATACAGGCTGTATTTCGGTACCGGGATGGACAGCGGCTGGGTGACGGTGAACGCGAACACGACGGAGGTTACCATCTCCGTGCCGGACAGCTGGGCGGACGCGATCCCGAACGCGACCAGCAAGAACGGCGGCACACTGCAGGTAAAGACCTACAAGAGCGATAACTCGACGGAGATCGGTACATACACGATCAGCGGGTTTGTGTATAACGTGCGGGACGGGATTGTACCGACACTGAGCGAGATCACGACCAGCATTGTGCGGACCATCGGCGGGACAACATATGCGAACGTAGGCAACTATTACGTACAGGGTAAAAGCGGCGTCAGAGTGGAAGCGACAGCCGCGGGCGCTCGTAGCAGCACGATCAGCAAGATTGAGCTGAGCCTGAGCGGCTATTCCGGGAGCAGCTACAACACGACGGTGAACAATCCGGCCAATAACAAGCTGGACTTTACAACGGGCCTGCTGAACATCAAGGGCACGATCACCATTACGGTCAAGGCAACGGACAGCCGGGGCCGGACAGTGACGAAGACAACAACGATCACCGTAACGGAGTACAACAAGCCAGGCGGCACGCTGCAGGTATGGCGTGTGGACAGCGGCGGTGTAGCGGATGTATTCGGAACATACGCTAAGTATACGATCACCACATCGTACACACAGATAGGCAGCGGCCAGCAGGCGAACACACTGACCGTAACCCTGAAAAGCCAGAACAGCACGGCGTCGAATCCGGCCAACACCGGAAACCTGCTGCCGACGAGCAGACAGACCTTTGACCGGCTGACGGAGTATCAGATCCAGCTGGTGCTGCAGGATAAGTTTGAGACGGTGACGATCACCACCAAGCTGACAACGGCGCAGTTTATGCTGTTCTTTAATGCAGAAGGTGACCGGATGGCCTTTATGAAGGCTTCCAATAATAGCCTGAGCAAGAACGGCAAGGCGTCTGTGATTGAATTCAGCGAGGACGCGCAGGTTTACCTGGGACTGAAACGTATTGAACAGCTGTTCATGCCGCTGGCGCTGAACAAGAACAGCGTAAGCAGCCTGCCGACAACGATATCGGACAGCCGGATCACCAGCACGATGATCTGTAAGCCGGGAGGCATGCGGCTGAGCAATCCGGGAGCGCAGCGGAGCGACTGGACGATCACGACGAGCGACGGCAGCGTGACGATCAGCGGAACGATCAGCGGATCAACCAATATATGGCTATGGCTGGAAGAACCCATGACATAACAGAAAGGAGAAAGACATGAAAGCGTTGATTTGTAAGGCTTCCACGGTTTACCGTGGGGGGGGTACAGCAAAAAGAAAGGAGGGCAGCACAGGTAAACTGCTCTCCGGGAAGATCTCCGGAAGGAGGTCTGAGGCGGTCTGAAAAGACAGGGCTGATTGATCACATCGGGGGAGGGATCCTCTGATGGCAACGAGTACAGTACCGGCAGAGAACAAGCTGCAGGAAGTGACGATCACGCTGGATTCCACAAAAGCAGCCATCCGAAACTGGGGAAGGCTGATAGCGCGGAGGCAGGGAAACCTGCTGATCGTTTGCGGACACGGGCTATACACAATGGTGCCTATCGCCAATGAGACAGATGTCGGAACAATATCGGGCGTAAGCAACATAAGCAGCGTATCGGCACCGGTCAAAGTGGATGGACAATCGGATCCGGGAATAGTCGTTGTTGGCGGGAACACACTGAGAATGCTGAACATACAGAACGCTGACAAAGCAACGTATTTCACAATAGTGGTTCCGCTTTACTGATCAAACAGCCAGGCCGAGAGGAATATGGCGACAAGTACAATACCGCAGCCAAACGCTATGACGTCTGCCGAACCGACAAAAGTAAGCGGAAGCAAGTGGACGGGCGGAACCATGAGGATCAGAAAAAGAGGCGGAATCTGCGAGATCAAGTTTGAAGGGGTCGTGCTGTCTGTACTCAGTGCTCGGGAAACAATCGCAATGGTGCCGGAAGGGTATAGACCAGCAACAGAAGCCTACTTCTTTTCATCCGAAGGTGGAAGAAGTTTTCTTATCACCACAGGCGGTGAGCTGAAAGCAAACTCACAGCCAGCAGGAACAATATGGGCAACGGGAGTGTATATATCAGCCTGAGACCGCAAGAGCAGGACTGTGCCATGAGAATATGGCGAGCAGCATTATTCCGCCAGGCATGACATGGAAAGATATATCGTCCGAATTTACGATTAACACCACGTATTGCCAAGAATTCAAAGCATACACCGACGGGCATCAGGTATATATGAGGATGATAGCGAAAGCAGGAACACCTGACCAGACAAACATCGTCACAAATATACCATCAGCTTATCGAGCATTAGGGAGCTTACAGGTTGCACTTAATACTTTCTGGATGAACTGGACAGACTCAGGGAAAAGCGTTTGTGCATATGTTATGACAAGCGCTATACAGGTCAGAACAGTAGGCAATATTGAAGGATCCAGCGGCGTAATTGTGAGCGGATCCTATCCAATTTAAAAATAATAGGTATATCGCAGCATAAGAGGAGGACAGAACAATGGCCGGAATTGGGACAGCGGCAAGGAACTGGGAAGAAGAACTGAAGAAACAGCAGCAGGGGATCGGCACGGCGGCATACCATGAGCCGGCTGGGAGCATCGGAACACCGGCGGCCAACCAGGGCATTGGCACGCCTGCCTATCATGTGCCGGCAGGCAGTATCGGCACACCGGCCAGCAGGGACGGAACCATGCGGCCGGAGGATCCGCGGCTGGGCGGAGCGAGCCCGCAGCAGATCCAGCCGATGCAGGGAGTGACAGCCGGGACGCAGCAGAAGCTGAACCGGCTGGAACAGGGATACCAGCCCGGGCAGCAGGCCCAGGACGCGAGCGCTGCGCTTCAGCAGCTGATAGCTCAGAAACCCCAGGGATATACGAGCAAGTGGGGCGGACAGCTGGAAGGGATCCTGCAGCAGCTGCAGGGGAGCAAGTTCAATTATGACCTGAACGGTGACGCATTCTTCCAGAGCATGAAGGACAACCAGGTACAGCTGGCCAAGCAGGCGAGCATGGATGTGATGGGCAGGGCGGCCGGACTGACCGGCGGCTACGGTAACAGTGCGGCGCAGTCAGCAGCCCACCAGGCATACCAGCAGGGGCTGATGAACCTGAACGACAAGGCACTGGACGCCTATAGACTGGCAATGCAGAAATTCCAGATGGAACAGCAGGGATTGAAGGATCAGTTCGGTATGGTCGGCCAGATGGAGGCCCAGGACTATGACCGGTACCGGGATCAGATGGGTGACTTCAATGCGGAGCGCGACTATCTGACCGGACGGTACGACACCGAAACTGAGCGCGGGCGCGATCAGTACAACCGGGATCTGAACTATTACCTGCAGCGGGCGCAGATCGAGAACGCGGACTACAGGAACGAGCAGGAGCGCCAGGAAGCGATCCGGCAGTTTGAAATGCAGTACGCGGCCGATCAGGCGCGCTTCGGCTGGCAGCAGCAGGTGGACCAGAGGGACTATGACCGCGGAGTGCTGGAGAGCGACAGGAACTATGCCATGAACCAGCAGCAGATGGCGGAGCAGATCCGGCAGTTCAATGAAAGCCTGGACTGGGACAAGATGTCCGCACAGCAGAAGTATGCTGCGGATTATGCGCTGGCGATCCTGCAGAACGGCCAGATGCCGAGCGAAGAACTGCTGACAGCGGCCGGACTAAGCGCTGAAGATGCGCAGAAGCTGATGGCCAAGATTGCCAGCGGCGGAGGGTATACACCGAAGAAAACAACACCGGGCGGAATGACAGTGCTGGAGGCCATGGAGCGTGATTATATCCTGGATCCGAAGAACGCGGCACAGATCCTGGAGTACAGCAAGGGCGCCAACGCGAAGTATGTAAATGACACATTGAAAAAAGGACAGCTGCCGAGCGCGAATGCTGTGCAGAATGCCGGAATGAACCAGACGGATGTTATGAAACAGTTTATGCAGGGCAAAGCACCGCAAGGTCTTACACCGGAAGAACTGTTAAGGCGGAAGCTGGGGCTCTGATGATAAATAAGAAAAAGAATAATTTAACGACAGCGGAGGGTTAAGTCATGGCTAAAAGTAAGAAAACAACGAAAAAGCCGACCTATTCCAGCATTGAAGATATATCAAAAAGAAACACAACAAAGTACACGCAGGAAAGACAGGGAACGACGGGGACAGATAAGCCTGGCGTCATGTTCAACACAGTGACGGGTAACGACTATGTACGCCGCATAAGTGAACAGAACCAGCGGATCCGCGAGGAAAGCGAGCGGAGAGTACGGGAACTGCGTAAAAGGCAGCAGCTCGCGCTATCCAATGCCATAACGGAAGCGACAAAGAAGAAAGCTCAGGAACTGAAATACAGCCCGCAGGGTGACCAGAGCCACCTGGTATACGCTGCGAAAGCCATGAAGGACACCCCCGGTGCCATTGAACGGGAGCAGGAGCGGGAGCGCCAGGAGAACCAGAAACAAACCGAAGTATGGAAGAACGCCAGCAAAACAGCCAGGTACAGCTCGGATGGAGTGGACCGGGGATACCAGGTTTATGCGGCGAAGCAAATCAACGACAGCCGGGGCAGCCTGGCAGATAAAGCGAAACAGCTGAATGACTTCTTCAGCAACCTGCCGGAGAACAAGCGGAAGCAGCGGGCGGAAAGCGTGCTGACCGGAGACGTGGAGCACAGCGCCTGGCTGGGATCCATGCCGGAAGAAACGAAAAAGATCCTGCAGGGCAAAACGTCCCATGAAATCATCAGGGACATGGACGAGCTGCGCAAAAGCGGATACTGGGACAACACAGACGACGTGAACATGTGGACCAGCGGCAAGCGGACGGCGCAGCGGGCAGCATGGAACGCGGAGGCGGAGGGATACCGGCAGCAGATTGAAAACCTGAACAGGCAGATAGAAGACAGCGAGATTAGCGGGAACCGGTGGGACGCGCTGCTTGACCTGTATACCAGCCCGGAAGTGGAAAACGAGCGGGCCATTATATACAACGAAGGATATACCGATGCGCAGAAACAGAAAGCGCGGGATACGCTGAACATACTGCTGAACAAAAACGCGGGCGCCGGCACACAGACAGCGACGGAGCGGGCGCAGAACTTCCTGCGGTACAACATAGACAACATGACGACCAGGCGCGACATGATGAACATGGACAGCATGCGGCGCATGGCCTATGACGCTATGAACGGCGACGGCGCGTATGAGCAGGCGACGGCCGGAATGGACCGGAAACAGAAGCAGGCGCTGGATGACCGGATCAACGAAGCGCTGGACTATGTAGCGGACCCGAACGGCAAGCTGGGCGTGCAGAAGCGGACCGCGGAAATGCAGCTGAGCAATACGCAGGAAGCGCTAAAGCGGCTGGACGCGGCGGAGGCCCGGGAGCGTGAGTATGATGAATTCATGGCCGGGCGCGACTATGCCGACACTGAATACCACCAGGAAAACAACATATACAACAAGTTCACAAACATCACAGACGAGAACGACGTGATGCAGGTCCGGCCGGTGGATGAGATCTACTCCGTGCTGGGCGGAAACAACCTGGGCGCGAACTGGGACATTACCACCAGCAATTATTACAAGGCTGCCCTGATGGATGATGAACCGGGCAAGAACGGATACAGCGAGCGGGACATCTTCCTGTCCTATTACAATGCCGGACTGTATGACGAAGCCTGGGCGTTCTACCAGGGGCTGGAACCGACACTGAACCAGCGGTACAGCTATTTTGAAAAGATCAAGCTGGAGGATCAGGCGACCAGACTGCCGGTGCTGTCCAGCATAGCGACTGCTGCAGCGACTCCGCTGCAGACGGTGGAATTTATCGTAAACCTTCCCGGACAGATCAAGGCGCTGCTGACTGGCGAAAACAACGGAACAACGGATGAATTCAGCAATAACTATGCCATTACCAGATACAAGAACATAACACGGAACCGGATCGCGGAAGCGCTGGGCAAAGACTGGGGCTGGGCATACCTGGGCGTCATGAGCGGCGTGGACAGCGGCATTAACGTTGCCATCGGTAAAGGGCTCGGACTGACCGGGGACGCGCTGCAGTACGGCGTACTGGGCCTGTTCGGTACGCAGGCATTTGAAACCAGCCTGCAGCAGAACATGGAGAACGGCAGCAATAACTTTGCCTACGACTGGATGGAGGCTTTCATCGATGCTGCCATTGAAACGGCAACGGAAGTATGGAGCGTGGAGAACTGGATGGGCGACCCGACCAACCTGCTGAAGTATGTTGCGAAGATCGGCATCAGCGAACCTTCCGAAGAAATTGTGGGCGCGATCGTGGAGCCCTACGTAAAGGAAATGCTGGGCCACAGGAACCAGTGGCAGGAGCGGGCAAAGCAGATCCTGGGTGCCGGCGGATATGAGGACGCGAGCGGGAACTGGGTAAAAGTAACGGACGCGGACAGCGCCACACGCCAGGCCATGCGCGAATGGAACCATGAGATCCGGATGAGCGCACAGAGCGCCCTGCTCAGCGTTGGCCCGGGTGCTGTTTACGGCACGGCACAGATCGCGTCACAGACCATGCAGACCGGCCGGGATATCCAAAACAAAGGCGGCATGCAGGATATGCTTCAGGCTGCCATGGGATTGGACGAGAACACGGCATCCTTCCAGGGAGCACAGGGGATCCAGCAGCGGCAGGAAGCCGGGAAAGGCGTAGGCAGCTACCAGGTAGGCAGACTGGCCCAGGACATCATGCGCGAAGGCCGGGAGCAGGGACAGCAGAAGGTACACGATACAACGGTCAATTATGTCAATGAGCAGCTGAAGGAGCTGAACATCAACGACGAAGAAATGACCGATATTATCGTCAAGGCCCTGGAAGCGGAGAATGGTGTGGACGGCCTGACGAAGGAAGAAAAGCATAAGCTGAATACGAACCATGACGCCCTGAACCTTTATGCACAGCTGAAGTATGCCAGCCCGACAAGCAATACGCTGCGCAACAGACAGAGCATGGCTGCCAGAGCAGAAACCGCCGCGCAGAAGAGCGTGGCGGAGGCGGTGACCGGCCGGAAGATCCGGAGCTATGAAGGCGGAATCAACCTGGCGGGATTTGACGAGATCCGGGAGGCGGAGCGTAACGGCGCGAAGCGGACCGGCGGAAAGCGGGAAGTACTGATCAACGGTCAGTTTGCAAAACTGGACAGCGTGCGGGTGGTCAAGGAAGGCGACAGCTGGAAGCTGAAGCTGAGCGTGAACGGAAAGGACGTCAATGCCAGCGATCTGCAGGCGACAGACTACGGCACGGCACAGATCATCCGGAACGCGGCTGTCATGCCGGAATTCTACGGCGAGCGGTTTACAAACCAGATGCTGGAAGCCCAGGAGAAGGGCAGGCTGAAAAGCGACAACATCCTGGACGATCTGCAGGAAGCGGGCATGGTCCGGCTGGCGGGCTATGCCGGCATTGCCATGCCGCAGACGACCCTGGACAGGCAGCTGGCCGGTGAGATATGGGCGGAGAGCCTGAAGGAGCACGCGGAGAACCGGAAGGCCCAGGTGGCAGGCGCGAACCGGAAGGAAAGCGGCACGGTGAGCTTTGACGGGGATGAGTATGGAACAGAAGCATACAACAAAAAGGTAAGCGATCTGGACGGCGAGACCCGGGCCAAGCTGGACTACGTAGCCGGGATCGCACAGCGGGCCGGTGTGGATGCGCGCTTTATGGATCTGAGCAAGACAGACACGACCATCTACGGCTGGGAAAACAAGAAGGGAATCGGCATTAACATCGGCGGCCTGAATTATGGCACGATCGAGGGCAAGACCACACCGACAGGCAAGCATGATATCGTGGTCACCTTTGGCCATGAGCTGACACACTGGCTGCAGCGGAACAGCCTGGCCGGGTATAACCGGCTGGAGCAGTACATCATGAATCAGTTTGCCCAGCAGCGGGGACTGAAAGGCCTCCGGCAGCGGCTGGACTATTTCATGACCCAGGAAGGACTGAGCCTGGAGGACGCCATGAGCGAGGTTGTGGCCAACGGCAGCGATCAGATCCTGGGCGACGAGCAGGTGGCGCAGCATATCCAGCAGACGGACGGGAAGCTGTACACCCAGATCAAGAACTTTGTACAGAACCTTGTCGACCGGATGAAGAAGGCGATCACCGGTACCAGCATGCAGGACAGCATGAGCAGGGATGCCCGGGTGATCATGGCCAACGGCATCAACGACCTGCGGAAGCGCTGGATGGGCGCCTGGGATGAGGCGCTGAGCGGAGTGGCGAAAGAAGAAACGGCACAACAGACAGATGAAGAAACAAAGAATAGCGAAGCAGAAACGGCGGAGAAATATAAGGACGTCGATATGGCGAACGATCGGCATATCTATGATTATGATTTTCTTACAGCATTGCCTGATATCCGAATTGTAACGGCGAGCAACCGCAGCGCTTTTGCGACAAAGAACGGAAAAAACTATGATTTATTGGCTGAACAGGCCAAAGAAAACGCGCTGAAGTACGGTACAGAGATTGATAACAACCGAGGCGTCAGCGTAAAGAACGTCTATACAGGCAGAGATATTATCATTACAAAACAGGGTGCTCTGCATAGTACGCATTATCTAAACAACACAGTCAACATAGCAAACGCGAAAGCATCAGAAAAGATAGGCGAGCTCGTAAAGTATGCTGTGCCGATTAACGCGCTGAATGAAAAAGAAGGCGATCGTAACACAATCGGATCTTATGCGATGGCAGCACCGATGATCAGTGGGGACGGCACAAAAAAAAGAGTCGCGGTCATTACGGTAGACATAAGGACCGGCGACGTTCTGGACGTGGAAACATATGAACAGGTTCATTCTGCGAGTGCAAGAAAAATGAACGAGGTCGGCGTTGATACCCAGAAGGTATCGCCCCCTGCCGTTCCCGAAACGGGGCGTCACAGGACCACTCGTTCAACTATGACTATATCAGAGTTTCTACAGGTTGTCAACAGCACCCATAGGGGGCTGCTGAGCCAGAACGTACTGGATGTATTCAACGAGAAAAAGCCTGAAAAAGGATACTGGCCAGAAAGATCTAAGTTCAGCAAGGCCGAACAGAAAAACAATGAAGGCGCTTCGGGAAGCTCCATGGTCGATGCAATAGACAACATGGAACAGGCCGTTACACCTTCAGCACAGAGTATATATGACATCGATGATACTGTCAAGAAGGATCGTGAGTACGAGGCTGCGGTTGAACGGGGAGACATTGAGAGAGCAACTGAAATGCTGATGGACAAGCTCAGGAGCACAAAGGGAGTAATTCCCTTTATGGCGATGGAGTGGGACGCGGGTGAAAACAGAAAGATCGCAAAAGCACTGAAGACAGGGGATCCGGAAGCGATTGCTACGGCGGCAGAAAAAATGAGCAGGCACGTACCGGAAAATGCGGTGCTTATTCCTATGCCTGGACGCAGCGGAAAGGTTGTAAGTGATTCCTGGACGGTAAAGCTGGCCAATGCGATCGGAGAGAAGACAGGACGTCCTGTAGTGATTGCGCTGGAAGGTGAAGAGCACGAAAGCAGACAGGAAGCGAAGCACAGAGGAGAGAAGGGCGTAGGCCGTGAAGACCTTGGCTTCCGTCAGGTAGCGGAGATTCCGGAAGGAACCTTCCCGATCTTTATTGACAATGTTGTCGGATCCGGAGTGACGGCAGACGCTGCCAGAGAAGCGATGGGCGGAGGAATAACGCTTGCCTATACAAAATCGCTTCGATCTCCTGGACTTCCGGGACTGAAGAACGCGGTTGTGACATACGAAAGCCAGTCGAACGGCGGAGGCCTTATTCCGCTGAGCGAGCGGTTCAACGTCAGCAAACGGGATGTGCGGTATTCCCGGGCGGAGGAAGCCCTGGACGCGGGCGTATGGATGGCGAACCTGACACCCAGCGCGGTGCAGACAGAGGATGAGCGCGTCCTGATGCAGGCCTACAAGGATAAGCGGATCAGCATCAGCCTGTGCCTGAAGCGGCAGATTGACTACAAGGCGAAGATCCGGGAGCTGGAGAGCAAGGAGAGCCTGACCGGAGAACAGAGAACGGAACTTGAAAACCTGCAGGATAAACTGGAGAAACAGCAGGAACGGATGGCGCAGCTGGAAAAAGAGATGCAGCAGATCACCAGCAGCGAAGGCTATGCCGGCATGATGTACCGGTACAACATGGTCCTGAAGGACTTTGTTCAGGGCCGGACCAGCGAACAGGTGCGGGATACCGTGGAAGCCATGCTGAACGAAGTAAAGGCCGCACAGGAGCAGATCACCCGGCGGGCGGAGGAACTGAAGAACCTGGAACAGACGCAGGCAGTCAAGGCTATGAAGAGCTTCATGGGCAAGACGAGCCTGGGACAGCAGGCCTCCATGCTCCGGAAACAGTACAACAGCACGATGAACAAGGCGGAGGTCGAAGACAGACTGGCTGCCATGGCCCTGAAGCTGGCCAGCGGGCAGGACATCCAGACAGACGCCGAAGCGCTGGCAGCTGACCTGGTGGACAAGATCCGCGGGATCCGGAGCGAGAACCTGGAGAGCCTGCGGGGCATGACGCTGAACATCGGCGAAAGCCTGAGAAACGAGCTGAAGGCCGAGAACAGCAGCATGAAGGAGATCCGCGGGGCAATCTACGGCAGCGGCCTGATGATCAAAGCGGAAGGCAACAGCCGGCTGACGGAACAGTGGAACGAGCTCCGGGAGAATAACAAGGCCCTGCCGGACATCGACGGCATGGCGGAGATTGACGCCCTGCACACGATCGTTGACTTCATCAGCGGCGAACTGCAGGCCAGCCGGGGATCCGAACAGTATAACGTGAACATGGAAGAAGCGACGGCGATCTGCTACGGCGCGGCGGCCAGCGTGACAACGTACCTGGTAAAGGATCCGGCAGCGAGAAAGCAGATCACCGAGCTGATGACCCAGATTAAGGATCTGAGCAGGAAAACCGGCAGCATAGCGGAAAGCATGGATCAGCTGAACGAGAAGATGCAGGAGGTTGTGAAGGCCGGCTATAAGGCAGCGGACTGGACGAGCATCCTGCAGAACGACGTGCATACCGCGATTGACTACTATAACAAAGTAGCCAGGCAGGCAGCCCAGGAAGAAAAGGCGCAGGTGAAAAAGAACCTGATCGAGCAGCTGAGGAGCGAGAACGCCAGGAAGCTGTACGAGCAGCAGGACAAATACGAAGAGCTGATCAAAAAGAACCGGCAGGCCAGAGAGTTGTCAGAAGATAACCAGGCGCTGCGGAAGAAGATCAACACGAACCTGAGCCGGCTAAAAAAGCGCCTGATGGAAGAAACCGACCAGAAGAACATCCCGGAAGAGACCAAGGCGCTGGCCCGGCAGCTGCTGGGTAAGATCGTCAGCCATGACATGACGGACGGACTGCGGCGGTTAACCTTTGCGGATAAGGATCAGCTGCAGGACATGAGCGACCGGCTGGCCAGGATGAATGCGCAGGACGGCGCTTTCGATCCGGAGCGGGATCTGGACTGGCTGGTGATCAAGGCGCCGAATCCGGAGGACAACGACACAAGCATGCGGGACAAGATCATCGCGGACCTGCGGCACATTGACAACGGCCTGCTGATGTACTGGACGGCGGAAGGCAACGGACTGAACAGCCTGCAGAACCGGAAGGAAGCGCTGGACGAGATCCAGAAGGCAGTCGCGGAGATCACAGGCGTTATCCAGGCGCGGGGCCGGGCATTTGTCAACGGCAAGCGGTATGAAGTGGCCGACCTGGCGGAACGCATGGAAGACGAGATGAGCCGGAGCAAGTTCAAAGGAGAACGCACCGGTACCGGAAGCCGGCAGATGAACGCGGTGGAACGGGCGCTGAAGTATGGCAACCTGACGCCGGAATACTTCTTCAAGAACCTGAAGAACAGTGTGATGACCCTGCTGCACGGCGGATTCCATGATGCGGAGAACCGGAGCGGGCTGCTGGCAGAGGACGCGCATGAGAAGATCCAGAAGATCGCGGACGATACCGGCTTTGATACCTGGGACGGACAGGAAAAGCATCAGGTGAAAGTATCCGGCGGGCGCACGGTGGAGATGACCACAGAGCAGATCATGGCCCTGTATGCCACCTGGATGCGCGAGCGGAACAATGTAAGGCCGGAAGACACGGCGCACCTGCTGAAGGGCGGGTTTGTGCTGGCACCGAAGGAAAACACGACAGGCAAGCCGGGCAGGGAGAAAACACAGCAGCGGCCGATCCGGATCACGAAGGATCAGCTGATCAAACTGCACGATTACCTGACTACAGAACAGCGGGACTATGTGGAACGAATTGTGGAATACATGAGCACGGACCTGGCGGAGATCGGCAACGAGGCGAGCATGGAAGCCTACGGGATCCGGAAGTTCACCGAAAAGTATTACTTCCCGATTAAGAGCTGGGGCGGAGTGCTGAACCAGGACAGCGCGAGAGGCATCACAAACCAGAACGATAACCGGGCCATGCGGCAGAGCTTCACTAAGCGGATTACCGCGGGAGCCAGCAACGCGATCGAGATCAGCGACTTCACACCTACGGCCATGAAACATGTGGTGGGGATGATCACCTTCAACACGGTGGGCCCGGCGGTGGAAAACCTGAACAAGGTGCTGAACCAGCAGCTGCAGTACGGTGATGTGACGTATTTCGAAGACGGCGACATCGACGAGGACAACCGGTACAAGCGCAGCGTGCGGGCAGCCTTCCAGGAAGCCTACGGAAAGAACGCGGCGGACTACCTGGCGCAGTTCATGAAGGACGTGAACGGCGGCGTGACGCAGCAGGCGGAGAACAGCCTGCGGGAGAAACTGCTGAGCCTGTTCAAAAAGAACGCGGTGGCTGGATCCCTGTCCGTGGCAGCGCAGCAGCCCCTGTCCTACATCCGGGCAGCCATGATGATCAATCCGAAGTACCTGGCGCAGGCGCTGAGCCCGCAGTACTGGAGGGGAAGCCTGGCGGAAATGCGGAAGTACAGCGGCGTGGCCATGCTGAAGCACATGGGTAAGTTCGACATGAACTACGGCCGGAGCATGATTGACTACATCACACCGGAAGGAAAACAGACCAGCAAGGCAAAGGCCGTATATGACCTGGTAAGCGAGAAGAGCACGGCACTGCCGGAGAAGATGGATGACATGACCTGGACGCGGATGTGGACGGCGGTCAAGCTGGAGCAGGCCGCGATGCATCCGGGCGCGGACATCACAAGCGATGCTTTCCTGAAGCAGGTGGCCGAAAGGTTTAATGAGCTGATGAGGCGCACCCAGGTGTATGACAGCATCCTGGTCAAGAGCCAGAACATGCGGAGCACCAGCTACCTGAAGAAGGTCACGACCAGCTTTATGGGCGAGCCTACGCTGAGCCTGAACGTACTGGCGGACGCCTGGCAGAACCGGAAGGAAGCCGGCGGAAAGAAGACGGCCATCAAGGCGCTGGTTACCTTCGTACTGAGCGCAGCGGCGCAGGCAGGAGCCAAGGGCCTGTTCGGCGCGGGCCGGAGCCCGGACAAGAAAAAGAACCAGGAGGAGAACTTCTATAACCGGTTCGCAATGAACCTGATCAGCGAGATGAACCCGCTGGGACTGATTCCTGGATATAACCAGATGATGGATGTGCTGATGAAGGGCGAGCTGAACGATGACGCCATGGGCGTGATCGGGAAAGCGACACAGGCCTTTGACGCGATCTTTGAACTGGCAACGGGCAAGGTGGGAGACAAGGGCCTGTACCGGAAGCTGGAGGACAGCATCGGGCAGACCGTGCAGTACGCGACCAGCATCCCGCTGAAGAACTTCATGCGCGACTTCCGGGCGATGGTGAACTGGTTCAGCGGAGGAAACGCGAAGGGACTGACCGGCGACATGTTCGCGCAGCGGCCGACCAGCGCGGCGGTGATGAAGTATCAGACGCTGGACGCGCTGGTAAGTGATGACATCATCGGCCTGATCAACCAGAAGCTGGGGGACGCCGGGTACGGCACCAGCACGGCTGACTACAAGGCGCGGATCTACCAGTCGGAAGCTGCCGGCGATAAGAAGCGGGCGGAGGAGCTGACCGAGTATGTGACGCTGGGAAAGGGCGTAAGCCAGGAGAAACTGGACAGCGACCTGAACAGCATGGCGAAGAAGGACGAAAGCCTGACGGCGGAAAAGAGACTGGCCATGCTGGAGGAACACGGGTACGGAAGCATGAGCAGCCAGGTGCTGGAGGAATACCGGAGCGGAAACCTGAAGCGGGCGGAGGCTGAAAAGCGGTACCGGAAAGAACGGCCGAACGCGACGGACAAGCAGGTGCTGGAGGCGCTGGACAAAATCGACTATGAAAAGAAAACCGGTCAGAAGGTCGAGAACTACAGCAACTACACACCGGTGTATGACGCACTGGAAGCCAACAAGGCGGACCAGATCCGGGAATCCATCAAGCACATGCTGGATAACGGCTATGAAGTGAAGGACATCAAGAGCCAGATCAACAGCCGGATCAAAAAGCAGTACGCGGAGGCTGACAGCAGGGAAAAGGTCAGGCTGGTGGACGCCATGGAAAAAGCGTACAAGGTGCTCGGACTGACAGCAGCTGACGCCGACAAGGTGATCGAAGGCTGGAAGAAAGAGAAGAAAACAACCAAATAACGACGGCGGCGGGTGTACCTTCGGAATCCCGCCGCTTTTCATTACAATAAATGTATGAACAGACAGAAAGGAGGTAATCCGGATGAAATACATTATCCATGAATACCAGACGGACGAGGAAGGTAATACCATCATAGTGACGCCGGAGCAGCGGAACGACTATTACGAGGCCGAGAGCGTTTTCTATTACAAAATGTCCTTTGCGGCCGTCAGCAACATGGCAAAGCACACTGTGAAAATGGAAAACAACGAAGGCGAAACCCTGCTGGTGAAGTGCTACACGGCGGAAGAGAAGGCAGCAAAGCGGGCACTGGACAATCCGCCGCCTCCGGAACCGGAGCAGCCGGCGGAGGAAGAACCGACGGAAGAGGAAGCCGGTGATGGAGAATGATCAGCACACAGGCACTGATTGAGAAATTCAAATATGCCCTGGACAATGACTGGGGATATATCTGGGGAACGGCCGGGATCATGTGGAGCGCTGCGAAGCAGCAGGAAAAAGTCAACTACATGGTCAAAAAATACGGATCCGGATGGCAGGACAGTGCGGAAGCAAAGCTGGATGACTATTACTCCGCTGCCAGGTACGGCAGCAAATGGATCGGTCATACCGTTGCGGACTGCAGTGGACTGTTTGCCTGGGCGTTCAAACAGCTGTGCGGGTACATGTACCACGGAAGCAACACCATGTGGAACAAATACTGCACGGCCAAGGGCGAACTGAAGAACGGCAGGCGGACAGACGGAAAAGAACTGAAGCCGGGTACCGCGATATTTACACACAAGGTTACAAAAGACAGCAGCGGAAGAGTGATAAAGGACATCCGCGGGCATGTCGGCCTGTATATAGGTGACGGCTGGGTGATAGAAGCCAGCGGTACGATCAACGGCGTGATCCGGAGCAAAATAACCATTTCCAAATGGGTAGAGTGGGGAGAGCTGAAAGGCGTGGACTATGGAACAGCTGATCCGGATGTGATCACAGATCCGGATGACAACATGACGCTGGGCACGATCCGTAAGGGCGATAAGGGCCCGGTGGTGAAATACGCGCAGCAGCTGCTGCTCGATCGCGGATACAATCTTCCGAAGTACGGAGCGGACGGCGATTACGGTAATGAAACCGTTGCGGCCGTGAAGGCTTTCCAGAAAGATTGGGGGCTGACACAGGACGGCATTATAGGTCCGAAAACCTGGGCTATGCTCAAAAGCTCACCGGAAGCGCCGGCGGAGGATCGGAAGCTGTACAAGGTAACGGTCAGGGGACTGACCAGGGAACAGGCAATGGAACTGACCGGGAAATATCCCGGAAGTAATATGGAGGAGGAATAAAACAATGTGGAAGAAGATCCTGGAACTGTTGGCCGCGGCAGGCGGAGCTGTCGCAAGTTTTTTCATCAATATGCCGCCTTTGGTGTGGATCCTGATCGCGGTCATGACGATTGATTATGTTACCGGCCTGATTTGCGGGGCCATGGGGAAAAGCCAGAAGACCGAAACAGGCTATTTGGCGAGCCATGCGGCATTCCTGGGCCTGCTGAAAAAAGCGCTGATCCTGCTGGTGGTCCTGCTGGCTGCGCTGTTAGATCAGGCAGTATCAAACGGCGCCGGCATACAGTTTGAAGCGGTCATGGGCGCGACATGTCTGTGGTTCATTGCCAGCGAAGGCATGAGCATTCTGGAGAATGTGGCGAGCATCGGTGTACCGGTGCCGAAGATCCTGCTTAAACTGCTGGAAGTGATGAGAAGCAAGGGCGATGTGCAGGAAGCAAAAGCAGATAACCAGGAAGAAAAAGAAGAAGAGTAAAAACAAATCCCCGGACTTTTCCGGGGGATTTTTATCGCTCTATTGTGTGTTCTAAATAACGTCCCGGTTCATCTCCACTTACCAAAATACCGGTCAGAAGACCGGTGTTTTTTTATGTAAAAAAAGATCCTGATGAAATATCATCAGGATCTGATGTGCGGTCGACGGGACTTGAACCCGTACCCGTTGCCGGACACGCCCCTCAAACGTGCGCGTATGCCGATTCCGCCACGACCGCGAACAAACATCGAAATTATAAAGCGGTGTTTTCGCTTTGTCAAGATAAAAGGAAAAACTTGCGATGAAAAGAATTCGGAAGTAAAATAAATAAACCGAAAGGAGAGCCAACATGCATTTTAAGCTGAAACCATATATTTATACTGCGGCAGCCTGTCTGATGATTCTTCTTTTCTGTCATTCTCCTTCCGCATTCTCGGACAGTCTGTTTGAAATCAAACGAATCGGAAATATACATTCCTATGAAAACAATGCATTCGTCATTCGTTCTGAAACGGATGGTGAACTGACGATCAGCATTCATGACGATGTCTGTGTCTACAGGACTCTGACGGAAAAAATAACATCCGGTGAAACAAGAATAGAATGGGACGGGTGTGCCTATAACAAAGAGAAACTGTATGAGAAAACCTATACAATCACAGGGGTATTAACGGATGATTCAGGTCGGGTTCACACAACCTCCTTCCAGTCTCCCGTGGAATATCCGGGTCAGTATCTTCAATATGCACTTCCTTCATCGGAAAATCTGTATCTCGATACGCCGGAACAATGGTTTATAGAGTTTAAAACTGTCAAGACAGGTACAGTGATTATAACACTTTCAGAATATGATTCCCCCGGAGAGCCTCTATACAGGTATAAAATATCCGCAACAGGCGGCAAGATAACCAGAAAGGATTTCAATAGCTTTTCACGTGAAAGAAAACCGGAAACGGGCAAGTATATAATGAGTGTGTTTGAGGCGTCCAGGCCGGAAAACATCTATGAATATTCATTAAATGTTTTACCGGAGAGGCCTGACGCTCCATCTGTTTCCATAACAGGCGAGATCATGCCTGAACGGGGCATGACGGAAGAACAGATCTGGGAGCTGATGATGAAGCCATCTGTTGTTGTCAACATTGATTTTTTCAAGCATCAGAACGTATATGAGAAACAGGACACCGGCAGCAAATCACTCGGTACACTACACGGGCAGACGCAGGGCCTTAAAGTGATCAGTATTGACGGTGCATGGGCATTTATCGGCGCGTGGAATCACGAAGCTGGTGAATACATAGAGGGATGGGTTCCCTGTGACAAGCTCAAAACCGAAAAACCCTCGGCAGAATACGGATTGCTCGTGGACAAGCAGCTTCAAACGCTGACAGTTTATTATCAGGGAAAAATTCTGGATACTGTTTTTGTTTCCACTGGCAGGGCGGAAAAAAACAGCCTGTATCAGGAAACATCCGCAGGATGTTATCTGACGGGATATCATCGGGTTAATTTTTCAATGAACGGAAAAAAATACGATTATGTAATCCAGTATGACGGAGGGAATCTGATTCATCAGACTCCTTATGACTGGGGGAAAAACAAAAAAGATTTTACATTGGGACGCGGATATCTGGGTGCAAAAGCTTCTCACGCCTGTATTCGTGTACAGCCGGAACCGGGTACAGGCGGCATTAATGCCTATTGGCTCTTTACACACCTTCCGTATCACACGCGCGTGATCATTCTGGATGATCCCGCAGAAAGAGCCGCAGAATACAACAGACTGATGAAAACTGATGACAATGTTCAGATTACAGGCATACCGCCTTATCCGGATTATGAGAATACGGAAACGGATCAGATCGTTACCTTGACATTCGGCGGGAATATCATCCCCGGCGGAAGCAAATCCTTCAATTCCAGACGGGAAAGCTTTGTGTCCTTTGTTTCACAGCAGGGATACGATCAGCCTCTTTCATTGCTTGCCCAGGTGTTTTCAGAGGATGATCTTACCTGTGTTGCATTGGGCGGCTTACTGGAAGGTGATCAGGCGTCCATTCCCGAGAACGGGGATATTCAGTATGGTCCCCTGGGAAGCAATGAAATATTCAGGGATGCGTCTGTAGAGATGATCATTATTTCAGACGACATAATCCATACAAAACAGGATAGTATTTCTGATACCATCAAACAGGCACAGCGCTTTGCAGATACGATGGACAGAACTCATCCTGCAACCATTGAACTGAAAGGACATCTTTTCGGCGTTGCCGGGTGCACTGAAAGTGAATATCTCGCGGACAGTGAAATAATATTTCAGAGGATTTCAGTCCTGAAAGAGATGAAGTGTGAGAAAATCGTCTTTTATATCAACGGAAAAGACCGTGGAGCAGGAAACCGTACCATTGTCCAGGAGGCAATGGCAAATAAATGCGTGATCGCAGGTGCAGACCTCGTGATTTTCAGCTTTGACGGGCAAGCCGGCGGAATAGATTTTATCAGAGGTGTTCCGGTTGTTTACAATACCGGAACCATACTGGACGGCAGTACATCACGAAAGCCCAAATCTTTTTATTCCATGCTTGTACAGGCCCGGTTTGACTTCGGAACAGAAAACGGAAACATAATAATTGCTACGATTCCGATATGCCCATACGGACATTCGGATACAGAAAAAAACAGCTATATCCCGCAATGGCAGATGACACCCACAGATATAACGAAATTCCAGAACCTTGTAGGACACGATTCTTCGGATGATGCTTTACAAAGAATCACTATCCGGACAAGCCACTAATTATATATATAATATACACATTCAAGGCGTCCGTTATACAGGCGCCTTTTTTTGTCAGCTTTTTTGCCGAAACTTCTTTCAAAGGCAGGGTCCGACGTGATAGCACACAGTTTCCAGGTGGGATGCCTTTTCTTCAGAAGGAAAAGATCGTGATAAAGACGGCGGCATTTTTCCTGATCGCTCAGTCTTTCTCCGTAAGGAGGATTACAGATAAATACACCGTTTTCCGTCTCAAGCGTCAGCTCCTGCAAAGGCTGTAAATCAAGACTGATCATATTTGTGTTCAGTCTGGCCTGACTTACGTGCTTTCTTGCAAGGTCAAGAGCGGATGAATCAAGGTCGGAACCGCTGATGCCTGAAATGGATGAAAGGTCTTCAGCAGATTTCAGGGAGAAGCGGAGAGCCGGGAAATCAAGATGCCTGAAACAGCAGTATTCTTCCATGGCAAAATGTCTGTTGATACCCGGAGCAATTTTCGCAGCAATCAAAGCCGCTTCTATCAGGATGGTTCCGGTGCCGCAGCATGGATCATGAAGCGGCTGTCCGGGACGCCATCCGCTCAGTTCAACCAAAGCAGCAGCAAGTGTTTCACGCAGAGGGGCTTCACCATTCCAGGTTCTGTATCCGCGGCGCGACAATGCGTCTCCGGATGTGTTGAGGAGTACTCTGGCCAGATTGTTGCGGATGGAAACCTGAATATACAGATGAGCACCCGATTCGGGGAATATTTTCCGGCCGGTGCTTTTTCTGACTTTTTCGATGATTGCCTTTTTTGTAATGGACTGGCAGTCACGCTGACTCATCAGCTGGCTTTTTGTGCATTTACAGGACACATCGATAAATTCATTGCCTGAAAAAAAATCGGGCCAGGGTACAGAAAAAACAAGCTGGAAAAGATCCTCAAAACTTTTACACTCACCGGATGCCAGTATGATATATAATCTGTCACTGAAGTGAAGTTTCATATTGCTCAGATAAAGATTATCCGCCGTGGAAGAAAACAGAACAAAACCGTTATCGGCCCTGACATCCTGAAGGCCGTTGCTTTTCAATTCCTTTGCGACAAGCCCTTCCATTCCGAAAGCTGCACTGGCATAGCAATGATACATGTTCTCCATTACAATTCCTCCCATTTTAACAGTTTACGCTTTTTTATATTCCCTGTAAAGGAAGAGCGCACCTTTGTGCAGCGTGCAGACGACAGGAAGCCAGAAGCGAAAAGATGGGTTGATTACTTGATTTTCAATGGGATGTAGCGTATAATTTTATAGTTAAAAGCGGAAGGAGAAGAAAGATTATGAAGCTTATCATCGCCATTGTCCAGGATGAAGACGCCTCTAAACTTCTGTCCGTTTTAATGCAACACGGATTTGGCGTTACGAAGCTGGCTACCACAGGCGGATTTCTGAAAGCCGGGAATACCACATTGCTGCTTGGCGTGGATGACAGCAGGATTGACGAAGCGGTTCATCTGGTTGAATCGGTATGTAAAAGCAGAAAGCAGATTTCCACTGTGTCCTCAACGGTATCAGGCGGTATATCGCAGAATGAGTATTCCTCCTATCCGATAGAAGTAACAGTCGGCGGAGCAACGATGTTTGTTCTGACCGTTGATCAGTTTCTGAAAGTATAATACTGTTTGCCGATGATTTCGTTTGATGATTTTATTCTTCAGGGATCTGAGATCGGTGCGCTGCGCAGCCAGATCGCAGAACATCGTCTGGTTCATGCTGTACTTATAACAGGTCAGCCCGGTACAGGGAAGCGTACACTGGCCAGGCTGATCGCCGCATCCCTTATGTGTACCTCCGATAAAGAAATACCTTGCGGACAATGTGAAGGATGCAGGCTTGCTGTTTCCGGAGAACATCCGGACATTACAGTGATTGAAAAAGGGAATCCTCTTTCACAGGAAGTACAGAAGGGAAGAACTACGATTCCGGTTGAAGATATCCGGGAAATGATCAGGATTTGCAACCGTTATGCGTACGAGGGCGGTAACAGGGTTGTGATCATTCAGGAAGCCGAAAATATGACGCCTCAGGCACAGAACAGCCTGCTGAAAATTCTGGAAGAACCTCCGCAGAATACTTATTTTCTGATTACTGCAAGTCATCCGGAACAGCTTCTGACAACCGTGAGAAGCCGATGCCGCAGTATCAAGCTGATTCCCTGGGAGGAAGAGTATATCCGAAAAACACTAATAGAATCCGGCGTGGATCCGGCTGTGGCCGGCAAATCCGCTGCTGCATCCTACGGATCAATCGGAAATGCAATCACACTGTCATCTGACGATACCTACTGGAGAAAAAAAGATGAAGTTATCAATGCGTTTTTCCGTAACAGGTCACGCAGTGAGATTCTGAATATTTCAACAGCCTGGAAGGATCAGAAAGCATCTGCTGATCAAATGTTTAATATCGTCGAGGATTGCATTCAGCAAATGCTGCGATACCGCCTGTATCATAAAAAGAAGGATTACCCGGAGGAATACCCTCAGGAATGGAAACGTTTTGCCGAGGAAGCGCCTCTGGAAAGGTTTATGCTTCTCACAGACGCGGTTGCCAGTGCAAGGAAGCAAAACATCAGCAATGTCAATTTTCAGGCAATTATAGAACAATTACTTTTAACTTTTGTAGGAGAAAGCGATCTATGGGTAAAATAATCGGTATTCAGTTTCAGGAAAACGGTAAAATGTATTATTTTGATTCCGCTGATGTTGAAGTCAAGACAGGGGATTATGTTATTGTCGATACAGCACGGGGATATGATCTCGGCGAAGTGGTTATGGGAGCAAGGGAGATTGACGAGGAAAACTGGCGCGCACCGTTGAAAAAAGTTATTCGCCTTGCAGATGAGCAGGATATTCAGCACGGCAGGGAAAACCGCATTAAGGAAAAAGAGGCATTTGCCATCTGTCAGAAGAAAATCAATGAACACAAGCTTGAAATGAAACTGGTTTCTGTTGAATATGCGTTTGACAACAGTAAGATTTTATTCTTCTTCACAGCAAACGGCAGGGTAGATTTCAGATCACTGGTCAAGGATCTGGCTTCCGTATTCAAGATGAGAATTGAACTGAGACAGATCGGTGTCAGGGATGAGGCAAAGATGCTTGGAGGACTCGGCCCGTGCGGAAGACCGATTTGCTGCGGCTCTTTCCTTGATCAGTTCCAGCCTGTATCCATCAAGATGGCCAAAGAACAGAATCTGTCCCTGAATCCGACCAAAATCAGCGGGGTCTGCGGCCGGCTTATGTGCTGTCTGAAGTATGAGCAGGAGCACTATGAAATGACCAGGAAAAAGATGCCGAAGATCGGTAGGGAAGTTATTACACCGGATGGAACCGGGCCGGTAACGGATCTGAATATTGTCAAGGAAACGGTATTTGTCCGCCTGACAAACGGAGATACGAGCGAAATCAAGGAATATCCGCTGGAGAACATTACAAAGCCCGCAGAGGCGTCTCAAAATAATGAACAAAGGAAAAATAATCCTTCCGGAACACAGAATACAGTAGATGAAACAGGCTTTTCAGGCGAAAAAGAACAGCTTCAGGTCAATGAGAAGGAAAAGGATTCCGAAAGTGTCCGGGTAAAGAATCAGGAGACAGCAGACAAAGATGTCAGCTCAGAAGCAAAAAACAAAGTGAAAACGTCCAAACCTGTTCTTGGACAGCCGGTCAGACGTGAAAATCCCAATCGCGGACTAAAGGACAAGGAAAACGCTCAGCAAGCTGATAACGCTGGACGTAAAAATACTGCTGAAGAACATCCGGGGAAAAACACAGAAGAAAACAAAAAGAGCCCCTGGGCGGATGCACTTCAGAAAGCTATGCAGGCGATCAGCCAGGATAAATGAAATATTGATTTTCAAATTGTTCAATGTTATACTTTCTGTAGTTTCACGCATGATTTGCGCGAACAAAATAGAGGAGGTTAGTTTTATGGCTTACAAAATTTCCGAAGAATGCATCAGCTGCGGCGCTTGTGCTGCTGAGTGCCCGGTATCCGCTATCAGCGAAGGTGACGGCAAATACGAAATCAATCCCGATACCTGCATTGAGTGCGGCGCCTGTGCTGAAACCTGCCCCGTTGGAGCACCTGCTCAGGCCTGATTATCCAAAGAGCACAAAAGGACAGCGGTCTGCCGAAATGCAGACCGCTGTTTATTGTTTTTGTGAATAATGAGGAGACAAGGAAAAACAAAAAACCGGAAACAGATGTTTCCGGTCTGTACACCATTAGGGACTCGAACCCTAGACACCCTGATTAAGAGTCAGGTGCTCTACCAACTGAGCTAATGGTGCTCGCGACAACAAAAGCTATTATACACATTATTCTGCTGATGTCAAGTATCATTTTTAAGAAAATTACAGAAGATCACAATGTTTATTATGATCCCATTCTATGGTATACTGATATACAAATATGATGGAGGTAGGTTGATTGAGTCTTAGGTTTGGAAAAACAATGGAACAGCATGAAGCGCTGCAGATGAATGCGCTGCAGCTTGCCTATCTGGGCGATTCAGTATGGGAATTGATTGTGAGATATATACTGATCATGCACAAATACAATGTCCATCATATGCATAAAGACTGCGTCAGTCTGGTGAACGCGCATTCACAGGCTGAGATCCTGCAGAATATACAGGATATCCTTACAGAAAAAGAGTCAGAAGTTGTACGGCGCGGCAGAAATGCCCATGCGAAGCATACGGCGCCGAAGAATCAGAATCCGGACGAATATGCGGCCGCTACCGGATTTGAAGCATTATTCGGATATCTGTATCTGACCGGACAGAATGAAAGAATCAGCGAGCTGATAAGTAATATAACAGAGGTGCAGAAAAATGGCTGAACGGAAGAAACTGAAGGTAATCCTTCTCCGACACACCCTATCTCCTGAGGAAACAATTGCACTCAGTGCCAAGCTTTGCTACTCAAAATCCACAATCGAAGATCTCAGAGATAAAATCTCCCGCAAAGATCAGTCTGAATTTATCGAAAAACTGATGAATATGGGTCACGAGTCCGTGCTTGAGCACGTTACGTTCTCCTTTGGGGTGGAAGGCGTCAGCCGCGTTCTGCTCGCACAGCTCACAAGACACCGGATTGCAAGCTTTTCCGTGCAAAGCCAGCGTTATGTTTCCTATGAGAACGGATTCGGATATATTCTGCCTGATAGCATCGCTGCCCTTGGAGAAGATGCTGTTCAGCAATATCAGAAGCAGATGGATACGATTGAAGGCTGGTACGTTGACTGGCAGAAGAAATTGGGGAAAGGCGAGAAATCCAATGAGGATGCCCGCTTCGTTCTGCCGAATGCGTGTGAAACCAGACTGGTTGTGACTATGAATGTACGGGAACTGAGGCATTTCTTTTCACTCAGAATGTGTAACAGGGCCCAGTGGGAAATCAGAAAGATGGCGGAAGAAATGTTCAGAATATGTTTTGAAACGGCTCCCGCGCTGTTTGCAGATGCCGGTCCTGCCTGTATCCGGGGGAAATGCCCGGAAGGTGAAAAAAGCTGCGGTATGGCAGCGGAAATTCGCAGGAACAGGGATGAACTTATACAATCCCGGAAGGAGGAAGCCTGAAAATGGCGTTTGACAAAAAAACACGGAAATTTTCCGAAGAAGAAAAAAGACTCCCGAGAAGTCGGACAGACAGAAGCAGGTCTTTTGACAAGTCGTCCAAAGCCTATCCTGCAGAGCGGGAACAGCATACATCCCGAGGTTATCAGCAGTTTGAATACAAAAACAGTCTGCCTGAGAGAAACCGGGAGAGCAATGATAACAATAATGAATATATCCTTACCGGCAGAAATCCGATCCGGGAAGCGCTGAAAAATCATCATGACCTTGAAAAACTTCTTGTGCAGAAAGGTGAATTATCCGGATCAGCCAGAGAAATTGTTCAAAAAGCCAAAGAACAGAAGATACAGGTTCAGATCGTTGATAAATCCAGGCTTGACGCGATTGCCCCGAATCATCAGGGATTGATTGCTTTTGCGTCAGCCTATCAATATGCTTCTGTTGACGATATCCTGAATGCGGCTTATGAGAAAGGGGAGGAACCATTCCTGATTCTGCTGGACGGGATTACGGATCCTCATAACCTGGGGGCTATTATACGTACAGCCGAATGCACCGGTGTACACGGCATTATTATTCCACAGCATCGCAGCGTCGGACTGACACCGTCCGCTGTAAAATCGTCCGCCGGAGCTGTTGAATATGTCAAAGTGGCGCGCGTTAATAATCTGAGCCGTACCATTGAATACCTTCAGCAAAAAAACATATGGATGTATGCTGTTACAATGAACGGGAACGATTACAGGGAAATATCATTCAAAGGAGGCGTCGCCCTGGTTATAGGAGCCGAGGAAGACGGGATCAGCAGACTTGTTGCGGAAAAATGTGATTATGCCGTATCGCTTCCCATGACAGGTAAAATCGAAAGCCTGAATGCTTCTGTCGCTGCAGGGATAATGATGTATCGCGTTCTTGAATGCAGAAAATAGAAAGAACAATGCTGAAACCGGAGATGCTTTATGGAATATATCAAATCACAAAATCCTGACGCAGAAGAAAAAGTCAACAGCTGTTCCCCAGGCGAAACGGAAGAAACAGAGAGCGTGGAAGAAATTCTCCCGTTCCGGGACAGATTCGACGGGCTTTCCGACGAAGATATTGTACAGCTGTGCCACAACGGTGATACAGCCGCTGAAGAATATCTGCTGAACAAATATAAGAATTTTGTCAGATCAAAAGCCAGAAGTTATTTTCTGATCGGCGCAGATCATGAAGACATTGTTCAGGAAGGCATGATCGGTCTATACAAGGCGATCCGGGACTATAAATCTGAAAAGCTCAGCTCTTTCAGAGCATTTGCCGAACTGTGCATTACCAGGCAGATTATTACAGCAATCAAAACAGCCACCCGGCAGAAACACATTCCTCTCAACAGTTATGTTTCCCTGAACAAACCGCTGTATGATGAGGAAAGCGACAGGACGCTGCTTGATATTATTATGGAGGGAAACAGCGGCAATCCTGAAGAGATGATCATTAATCAGGAAAATCTCGGGAATATACATCGTAAAATCAACGAAGTATTATCCGGGCTGGAGCAGGAAGTGCTTGCAGCATATCTGGACGGGAAAAGCTACCAGGAAATTGCCGAGACGCTGGGCAGACATGTGAAATCCATTGATAATGCTTTGCAAAGAGTAAAAAGAAAACTGGAAAAGTATCTGGAAGAAAACGGCTGTTTCTGATAATCAGAAACAGCCGTTCATTATATATGTATCGGATTATTATGGATTGATGTCCTGCAGACGGGAGAAAAAACCTGAACAAATCCAGCATTTTCCGTCCTTATACAGATAGGGATCACTGATTTCAAATACTTTTTCCGTTCCGTCTTTCATATACAGGGTCAACAGTCCGGTTTCAGCGGGCACTTCGGCTTCGGATTCTTTTGCTTCGGACTGAAGAATACGGATCAGATCGCCATAAAGGCTGTCCGTAATCATTTCATTATTGCCGATTTTGATACCGGTGATATCAGCGGTATCAATCTGAGCGAAAATGGAAGTTCCGGATGAATCTTTTCCTCCGGCTGCGAAAACAGTCATTTCCCCGGGGGCAGAGGGTGAGAGGGGACGTATACTGTTCAGACCTGCGACCATGAGCAGTAAGACGCCTACAATTGCACAAAGCTTCAAAACAGGACGATAAACCGGTTCATGTTCTTTTTGCTCTGATTCAGACGCTTTTAGAAGAATTTTTTGCTTCAGAGATTCATCTGCAGTCAGGCCGGATAGTGCTTTGTCAGTTGCTGTGCGGAGTTCTTCTGGTTTAATCACTGCTGATCATCTCCTTTCAATTCTTTCTGCAGCTTGTCCCTGGCTCTGCTCAATCTGGAAGATACTGTACCTTCGGCAATCTGGAGCATATCTGCGATTTCGGTAACATTGAATCCCTGATAGTAGAAGAGAAGGACAACTTCCTTGAATTCGGGTTTCAGCCGATTGACTGCTTCAGCCAGGGAGTACTGATCAGCCATCTGCCCGATTTCATCCGGTGCGGGAAAGCATTCAAATCCGGGATGGCCTAAAACCACTTTTTTGATCCATGAGCTGCGCCACAAATCTCTGCAACGGTTCAACGCAACTTTCAGAAGCCAGGCTTTTTCCCTGCCTTCTTCAAGTACCGGGTTATTTGTGATCAGCTTGACAAAGACGTCCTGAGTCACATCTTCAGCCATTTCACGATTACCCAGATAATAGTATGAAACCCGAAGCACATCTGTTGCATACAGCTCATAAAGCTGATCAAAAGAAAGGGAGCCGGAAGAGCTGCCGGATGATAAATCAGTCTGAAGGGACAATGCTTTCTCACCTCTTCCGTTCATACAACGAATGTACTGTTCATCTGATTCCAATAAATAAAAAATTTTTTTGGATTCAGCAAATTATTATAGCATAAGTTTTATAATGATCAATCTATATTATAACTGTTTCAAAAAAAGAATCAGCACTTGACGAATATATTCGGTAAAATGTAAAATAATTAAACAAGAAGGGTACATCTTTATTGGTCTGAGAAATCACTATATTGAAAAGGAACGAAGGAGCGTGTACAGCGTGTTAAGAAAAAAGACTTGCATTGCGATGCTTTTGGCCGGAGGGCAGGGCAGCCGTTTGGGTATACTGACAAAAAATGTGGCAAAACCTGCAGTTCCGTATGGCGGAAAATACAGGATCATTGATTTTCCGCTGAGCAACTGCACAAACAGCGGGATTGACACAGTTGGCGTACTAACACAGTATCAGCCGCTTGAATTGAATGCATATATTGGAAGCGGAGCGCCGTGGGATCTTGACATATCCAATGGCGGTGTCTTTGTGCTGCCGCCTTATCAGAAGGGCAAAAGCGGTGAATGGTATCGCGGTACCGCCAATGCGATCTACCAGAATATGGCATTTATTGAACAGTATCATCCGGATTATGTGCTGATTCTCAGCGGTGACCATATTTACAAAATGGATTACAATGCCATGCTTGATTATCATATCAGTCATCATGCTGACGCTACAATAGCGGTGCGTGAAGTACCCTGGGAGGAAGCATCAAGGTTTGGTATTATGAATACCAATCCGGAAGGTGAAATCATTGAATTTGAGGAAAAACCCCAGAAACCCAAAAGTAATAAAGCATCCATGGGTGTATATATCTTTACCTGGGAAAAACTGCGCCATTATCTGACAGAAGATGAAGCGGACAAAAACAGTTCAAACGATTTCGGAAAGAATATCATACCGAACATGCTCCGGGACAAGCAGACCCTTGTGGCTTATGATTTCAACGGTTACTGGAAAGATGTCGGTACGATTGAAAGTCTCTGGGAAGCGAACATGGATCTGATCGATAATCCTATGCCTATGAATATGCACGACAAAAAATGGCGTATCTATTCCAAAAATCCAGGTATGCCGCCGCACTACATTTCTGAAGGGGCTGTTGTGACAGATACCCTGATCACCGAAGGATGCGAGGTTTACGGAAAAGTCAATCATTCTGTACTGTTTGCCGGAGTCGTCGTGGAAGAGGGAGCAGATATAGAATACAGTGTGGTCATGCCCGGCAGTATTATCAAGAGAGGCGCGATAGTCCGTCGTTCAATAATTGCTGAAAACGCAACCGTCGGAGCAGGCTCCATTATTGGTGAAGATTCCGGTAATATTGCTGTAATCGGACAGGGTGTGGTCCTTCCCGCAGGCGTTTCAGTTCCGTCAGGCACCCAGGTTGACGAATCCTATTCTTTTTAAACCCTGTTGAAATGTACGGAAAGGGAGATTAAACAAAAATGAAAGATGTAATGGGAATTATCTATACCGGTGAAAATGACGCCCGTCTTCGCGAACTGACAATCATCCGCGCCATAGCAGCATTGCCGGTGGCAGGACGTTTCCGTGTCATAGACTTTCTGGTTTCCAGCATGGTTAACGGCGGTATGAAAAATATCGGTGTCATCATGCAAAAGAACTATCACAGTCTTATGGACCATCTTGGCTCCGGAAAAGAATGGGATCTTCACGGCAAAACAAACGGCCTGCATATTCTGCCTCCTTTTCTGACCAGGGAAAATGTCGGTCTGTACCCGGGCGTTCTGGACGGACTGCGTTCAAACACGGATTACCTGAACAGAAGCAAGCAGGAACTGGTTGTTCTCAGCAACAGCAATATCATATATAATGCGCATTTCAAGGAAATGATCGCATACTATGAAAGCACAGATGCTGATATTACACTGATGTATACGAAAGATCCGTCCATGAAACGGGATGAATTTGGTACCTATATTGCACTGGACGATGAAGGAAATGTTACGGATATCGAAGTTGAACCGACGCATCCCAATTACGAAAATACCTTTATGCAGGTTTGCCTGATGAAAAGGGAATTTCTGAAGGAACTGGTCGACAAGGCTGTGGCTCACGGCCTTCACGATCTTGCCAGAGATCTTTTGCTGAAACTTGTCCAGGAAAAACAGGCCAAAGTGAATGCATATGAATATACCGGGGTTTGCTGGAATATTGATTCTGTGCAGAGCTATTTCAAGTTCAATATGGATATTCTGAAGCCTGAAATCAGGAAACGACTGTTCATTGATGAGCTTCCGGTATTCACAAAAGTCAGGGATGAAATGCCTGCTTTCTACAGCACAGGATCTCATTCCGTCAATTCACTTGTGGCCGACGGATGTCAGATTGAGGGTACAATCGAGAACAGTGTGCTTTTCCGCGGCGTCAGAGTTGCTCCGGATGCACATGTAAAGAACTGTATCATCATGCAGGACGGACAGGTTCAGGAAGGTGCGTATATTGAAAACTGTATTCTTGATAAACAGACTGTTATCAAGAAGAATACCAGACTCATCGGACCGGAAGCCTATCCTATCGTGATTGCCAAGAACGTGGTCATCTGATCAAAAAGGAGGGATTTTCAATCATGAAGATTCTCTTTGTTGCCAGCGAATCCGTTCCGTTTGTCAAAACCGGCGGACTGGCTGATGTTGTAGGAGCATTGGCACCGGTTCTTGCCAAAGAGGGAAATGATGTACGCGTCATCATTCCTCTATTCAGTACTATTCCGCAGGAATACATCCAGAAAATGACCCACGTATGCGATTTTGAGGTTCAACTTGGATGGCGCAGACAGTACTGCGGTATCGAAATGATCGAAAAAGACGGCGTCAAATGGTATTTTATGGACAATAAATACTATTTTGGCCGTCCGTACATCTATGGGATGGGCGGAGATGAATATGAACGCTTCGGGTTCTTTTGCAGAAGCGCGCTGAATATGCTTCCGCTCGTCGGTTTCCAGCCGGATATTATTCACGCACATGACTGGCAGAGCGGAATGGTACCGGCGCTCCTCAAAATTCAATATGCCCATTTGCCCTTTTATGCCAATATAAAAACTGTATTTACGATTCATAATTTACAGTACCAGGGTATATTTGGAATACGGGAAGTTCAGGATATTCTGGGTCTTGGAGACAGTCTGTGGACAGATGATAAACTCGAGTGTTTCGGCTGCGCCAATTTTATGAAAGCAGCGCTTGTATATACGGATCTGATCACGACTGTGAGCCCCTCTTATGCAGAAGAAATACAGACTGCCTACTACGGTGAACGGCTGGACGGTCTGCTCCGTGCCAGACACAATGAACTGCGCGGCGTTCTGAACGGCATCGATATGAAGGAATATAACCCTTCCTCTGATGGTAAAATTATCCGGAAGTATACTCCGGATGACCTGTCCGGAAAAGCTGAATGCAAAAAGAACCTCCAGGAAGAACTTGGACTGGAGGTGAATGCTGATATTCCTGTCATCGGAATGGTCGGACGTCTCAGCAATCAGAAAGGACTTGACCTGGTTGACTATGTGATAGCCGATATTATGCGGCTGGATGTTCAGCTTGTTGTTCTTGGTATGGGTGAAGGACGATATTTCAATTTGTTCAGCTGGGCAGAAACTGAATACAAAGGAAGAGTTGCTGCCAGATTCACAATGGATCATACGCTGGCTCACAAAATTTATGCCGGAGCCGATATGTTCCTCATGCCCAGTCAGTTTGAACCATGCGGACTCAGTCAGATGATCGCCATGAGGTACGGAACTATTCCAATTGTCAGAGAAACCGGCGGACTGCGTGATACAGTACTGAGCTATAATGATTTCAGCGGAGAAGGTAACGGATTTACGTTCTTTAACTACAATGCGCATGATATGCTGCATACCATTGAACGCGCCTATGAATATTACAGGCACTATCCGGATATCTGGAAAAAACTTCAGCTTCGCGGTATGAACAGTGATTTCAGCTGGGATCATTCTGCCAAGGAATACATTAAACTGTACCAGAGCCTGTTTGAACACAAAAAACAGGAAGAAAATGATGAACCGGAAGAGAATCCTGTTGTAGTCGATATCTGAAAAGATGCTTCGGCAGAAAAAGAAAAGGGATGTGCACACATGCACATCCCTCATTTTAGGAGATTCAACGTGAATGAATTACTGAGAGCAGATGAAACAATAGAAGATCTTCAGCTGAACGGGCTGAAATTGATTCAGAAAAAGACGGCGTTCCGCTTCGGTATGGATTCTGTGATCCTTGCGGACTTTGCGGATATCAGGGAAAACGACATAGTTGCTGACTTCGGTACAGGAAACGGAATTCTTATACTGCTGCTGCATGGCAGAAAAAAGGGGAAGAAGTTTTATGCCCTGGATATTCAGGAGGAAGCTGCCGAATTAACAGAAAGAAATATGAGACTGAATCATCTCGAGGAAACAGCAACCGTATTTCATACAGATGCTGCGGAGGCAGTAAAATATATAGAACCATGTTCCGTAGACCGCATAATATGCAATCCGCCGTATGGTCAGCCTTTTTCCGCGCTGGCCAGTCCGACCAGACAAAAAGCCATTGCAAGGAATCAGAATGAAGATACGCTGGACCATATGTTATCCGGTGCATTTTCAATCCTGAAAGGCAGAGGAAAGATCTGTCTGGTTTATCCAGCGGCACAAATGCTTTTTCTGATGAAACTCCTGCAGAAACATCACCTTGAACCGAAAAGATTCCGCATGGTTTACCCTTACATCCATAAGCCGGCCAATCTTGTGCTGATTGAAGCGGTGAAAGATGCCCGTCCGATGCTGCACCCTCTGGAGCCGCTGATCATTTACGAAACCGAAGGAAACTTGACAAAAGAACTGAAGTCTGTATATCATTTATAAGAACAGACCAAATTCTATTTCTACAGAAGGTGCCGTGTTTTGACTTATAAAACAGATGTAACAGTGATTGGGGCAGGCGCGTCCGGGATGACTGCGGCTATAAAGGCAGCATCAAAACAAAGAAAAGTCATACTGGTCGAAAAGCAAGTCAATCCGGGAAGAAAAATACTCGCATCCGGTAATGGCAGATGTAATCTGCTGAATCTCGGTAAACCAAGATATTACGGGGATTCAGATTTTGCCGAAAGTGTCCTGAAACAGTGCCCGGCAGATGATATCATCTCATTCTTCAAACATTACGGACTTGCGGTAACAACAGAAGATGAAGACAGAATGTACCCATATTCATTCCAGGCGGCTTCTGTACTGAACGTACTGAAAAATGCCATATATTTAAACGGCGTTTCCATGATGACAGGATTCAATGTTCTTTCAGTTCAAAAAGAAAAAGATTCTTTTCTGATTGCAGGAGAAAACGGGGATACAATACAGACTGCCAAAGTAATTATCGCATGCGGAGGCGCCGCACAGCCCAAACTGGGCGGAACATATGACGGATATCAGATACTGCATTCACTGGGACATACCATTATACCGACATATCCGGCCCTGGTTTCCCTGACAACAGATCCCAAGAGTATTTCCGGTTTGTCAGGCATCAGGAGTCATTGCGAAATTACATTGGTCAATGACAGAAAAGTTTTACATCAGGAAAAAGGAGAGATTCTATTTACTGATTACGGTATCAGCGGTATCTGTGTGATGCAGTGCGCAAGGTTTACTGAAAAGGAAAAAACACAGCTGCAGATCAATTTTGTCAGCGGCATCTATGATAACACAGAAGATGTCACGGAAGAACTCAGAAGAAGACAGAAGATGCTTTCTGATCTGTCTCCTGTAAGCCTTTTCGACGGAATCCTGCCTGAAAGAATCAGTTTCGCCGTTCTGAAACAGGCCGGTATTCCGCTGCACGGAGAAACTGCAGGCAGTTTATCTGACAATGATTTGCGCAGCATTGCTGACAGGGTGATGTGTTATAAAGTAATTATCACCGGTACCCGCGGGATGGATTTTGCCCAGGTGACAGCCGGAGGCGCGGACTGTGGAGAGTTTATATCCGAAACCATGGAATCAAGAATTATTTCCGGAGTTCATGCCGCAGGGGAAGTTTTGAATGTTGACGGAGACTGCGGCGGATTTAATCTTATGTTTGCTTTTTCCTCAGGAATCATAGCCGGGAGATCAGTCTGAAATTACCGCAGGGAGGTTCGGTTTACATTGAAAAAGGGAGATATCAAAAAACTGGATATACTTAATACGGCAGAAATGCTGTTTTGCCGGAAAGGGTATGAACAGACCAGCATACAGGATATACTTGACCAGCTTCATACAAGCAAAGGAAGCTTTTATCACCATTATGTCAGCAAAGAATCAGTACTGGAGGGAATATGCAAAAGAAGGGCAGAACAGATTTATCAGACTCTGGCGGAAAAACAGGATATACGGAACGGAACGCTGAATAATCTGAACCTTCTGTTATCCGGTATGATCCCGTTTCAAAACGAAAAACTCAGCTTTTTGCTGATGCTTCTTCCGATTTTCAACACAACCGACGGCAGAACAGTCAGAGCTTATTTCTGTGATGCATTATCTGACTGTTTCCGGAAGTCTGTTTGCATACTGATCGCAAAAGGTGCTGAAGAAGGAAGCATGCTTTGTCCGGAACCCGGATATACAACAGATATCATACTGTCCGCAGTTAACGGTTTATGGACCGGGATATGCGATTTTGTACTGAAAAGTGAAAGAGACGGTGCGGAAGCTGATGTCTCAGAAATACTTCGTATGACAGACTGTTACAGACTGATGATTGAACGAATGCTCTCCCTTCCGTACGGAGTGATAGAGTTGACCGATCTTCAGGCTGTTACAATCATGTGCAGGCAGATACACAGTCACTGGCTGCAATGAATATATATAATCAGAAAAGGAGGAAATCATATGTCATCCAACATTCCAACTCCCCACATCAATGCTCCTGAAGGTGCTTTTGCTGAAACAGTTCTGATGCCAGGTGATCCCCTAAGAGCAAAGTTTATTGCTGAAGAATATCTTGAAAAGGCTGAACTTGTAAACAATGTACGGGGCATACAGGGTTATACCGGATACTATAACGGAAAAAGAGTTTCAGTTATGGCCAGCGGTATGGGGTGTCCCTCCATCGGTATTTATTCATATGAACTTTTCAATTTCTATCATGTACAGAGCATTATCAGGATCGGCTCTGCCGGAGCCATTTCACCCCATCTCAAACTGAAGGATATTGTTGTTGGCATGAGTGCCTATACGGATTCCGGGTATATAAACAGCTTCGGATTCCGCGGGAATGCAGCGCCCTGCTGCAGCTATGAATTGCTTTCAAAAGCAATGGCATATGCACAGAAACTGCCTTGTAACGTGATATGCGGACCGTTGTATTCTTCAGACGCTTTTTATTCCGAAGCCAGTCAGACAGAACTTTTATCACGGCTCGGAGTTCTTGCAGTTGAGATGGAAGCGGCGGCACTGTATATCAATGCAGCCAGAGCTGGCAGGAATGCACTTGCAATCTGTTCAATCTCTGACAGCCTTGTAACCGGTGAAGAATTGCCGGCAGAAGAAAGACAGGTCGGATTCCGGAACATGATGGAACTGGGATTGTCCCTGGCATAACAGAAATACAAAAGCGCTGCCTGAATCAACAGGCAGCGCTTTTTGTTTTCAGTCACACTCCCAGGCAGCATATATTTCTGCTTCAAAACAACTGACAAGCTTCCGGTCTGACGCATCTGTCAGAATCTGAAGGAGATGATCTGCCTCACCGGAACGGAGCGCGAGCCTGAAACTGATCATATTGCTATATTCAATGTCCTGTATTTGTACAGGATGACGTTCTGAAGTATAACGAAATTTATCCCAGGCCGGATAGGGAAGACTGCAACTGTAAAGCGCAGTCTTTTCCATTTTAACAATCCCTGATGCCGATAAAGCCGCCTGAGCGCTCTGTGTATATGCACGGACAAGTCCTCCTGTACCGAGCAGCGTACCGCCGAAATAACGGACAACAACGATACAGCAGTTCACGATGCTTTTTGTCCGCATAACATCCATGATCGGCAGACCCGCAGTTCCACCCGGTTCACCGTCATCACTGTACCTCATAATCCCGCTGTTTTCACCGACAATATAGGCATAACAGTGATGCGTTGCTGTTTTATGTTCATCCCTGATATGCTGCAGAAAAGCAAGGGCATCGCTTTCAGAAGAACAGGGTGAGACATAACCGATAAAACGGCTTTTATTGATAACGATCTCTTCACAGGCAGTCCGGGAGACTGTGATATAGGAATCTGTCATAATACAACAATACGGCAGAATCCCTTCTTGCCTTTTTTCAGCATAGCACCGTTCTCACCAAGCTGATCCTTTGAAAGAACAGCGGCAGGATCACTGATTTTCAAATCATTGACGGAAACGGCATTCTGTTCAATCTGTTTTCTGGCATCGCTCTGACTCTTGCACAAACCTGATCTGACAAGCAGTGTCGAAATTCTCGAATCCTGTGACCATTCATCCTCAGAGATTTCCAGGGTTGGCACATTGGAAGCAGAGGCACCTCCTCCAAACAAAGCTTCAGCGGCTTCTGCAGCCTTAACGGCTTCCTCCTCGCCATGGACAAGTTTTGTGACTTCATAAGCCAGCACTTTTTTGGCTTCATTGATTTCAGCATCTTTGAGTGCTCCGAGACGGCGAACTTCATCCATCGGAAGGAAGGTCAGCAGGGCAAGGCATTTTTCAACATCCTTGTCATCCACATTCCGCCAATACTGGTAGAAATTGTACGGGGATGTTTTTGCCGGATCCAGCCATAGGGCACCGGCTTCTGTTTTGCCCATTTTTCTGCCGTCATGGGTAAGCAGAAGCTGGAAAGTACAGGCAAATGCTTTTTCATTTTCTTTTTTGCGCACAAGATCTGCACCGCCGAGCATGTTGCTCCACTGATCATTTCCTCCCATTTCCAGACGACAGCCATAGCGGTGGAACAGTTCAAGGAAATCATAGCTTTGCATCAGCATATAGGTAAATTCAAGGAAACTCAGTCCGTTCTCAGTTGCCATTCTGGCTTTATAGCATTCCGCGGTCAGCATACGGTTTACCGAGAACTGTGAACCGATATCTCTCATAAAATCGATAAAATTTAGATGACGGAGCCAGTCACCGTTATTGACAATCAAAGCTTTTCCATCTGAGAAATCAAGGAACCGGGACATTTGCTGCCGGATGCATTCCACATTGTGATCAATGGTTTCCACCGTCAGCATTTTACGCATATCCGTCTTACCGGAAGGATCTCCGATCATGGCGGTACCGCCGCCCATCAGAGCAATCGGTTTATGACCGGCGCGCTGCATATGAGCCATTGCCATGATTGGAATATAATGGCCGATATGCAGGCTGTCCGCGGTCGGGTCAAAACCGACATAAAAAGTAGTGGGATTTTTCAGCTGCTCATATAATTCATCTTCAAAAGTCATCTGAGCAAGAAAACCGCGTTCTTTCAGGATGTCAAGGATATGTTCCATTTTTCTGTCTCCTTATATTTCAGATTGAATCAGATCATTCAGCACGTTCATGCCGGTTTCGATCTGTTCGGGTGAACTGTTGGAAAAATTGAGGCGCAGGGTATTGAGATGGCCGCCATCCGCACAGAAATATGTACCGGGTACATAAGCAACCTTCCGCTCCACAGCTTTTGAAAGGAGTTTCACGGCATCAATACTCACAGGAAGCTCTGCCCAGATGAAAAGTCCGCCCTGCGGCCTGGTAAACCTGACCCCCTCCGGGAACTGATCCAGGAACTGAAGCATTTTCCGCATTTTCAAACCGTATCCTTCGCAGATGGAGCGGATATGTTCGGGCAGGAGATTACGACGGAGATACTGATCAACAATCGCCTGATTCAGATTGGCAGTATGAACATCCGTTGATTGTTTGCCTACAGTGCATTTACGGATGATACCGGCATCACCGGCTATATAACCGATCCGAAGACCGGGGGAAATAATTTTGCTGAAACTGCCCAGGAACATCACCCAGCCGTTCCGATCGTAGTATTTGATGGAGTGAACCGTATTTCCTTCATACCGGAGATCACGGTACGGATCATCTTCAGCAACAATCATTCCGTATTCATTTGCCAGTTCGGCGATTTTTCTGCGACGTTCTTCTGTAAGCGTTTTCCCTGTCGGATTCTGGAAGGTTGGAATGGTGTAAAGAAGTTTGGGATGATATGTCCGGATTTTTTCTTCCAGATCTTCAGGAAGGAGTCCTATATCATCACTGGCCACCGGCACCAGATTTGCCTCATAAAGTTTCAGGCACTGAAGATTTCCAAGGAAAGAAGGATTCTCAACAAGCACGGTATCACCGGGATCCAGAAGTGCTTTACAGAGCAGATCCATGGCCTGTGTTGAACCGGTTACCGGGAGAACAGCCGGAACACTGACGCCCAGCTGATCCTCCACATATGATTTCAGGCTTTCCAGAAAAGGAGCATATCCTTCAGTGGCGCCATACTGGAGGATGGCTTTGCCGTCATGCGCCAAAACATACTGAGCAAGTTCGCTGACCTGACGGTCCGGCAAAGCATCGGGTGAGGGGTTGCCTCCGGCAAAGGAAATCATACCGGGCTGGGCAATGACTTTGAAGATTTCACGGATGGCACTGCCGGTCACTTTGTCAAATCTTCTGGCAAATTTCAATTCGGACAGATCCATAACAACCAAAGCCTCCTGTTTTAGTAAATGAAAACGGTTTTCGCCGGAAGGCGAAAACCGCTGTACCACTTCCATTCAGTATACATGCAGACCAATGGCAATGCATACTCTCTGAACGCTGTAGACGGCGAACCGTGTCAGCCTTATTGACGCAGGGCGCGTTCGGGCGACTGCTCCGGGATGTACTTCCTCTGAGAATGTATACTTCCTTACACCGGACGGAAGCTCTCTGTGATACAACAGTCAGATTACTCTTCCCCTCATTGCATGAATATTATGTTCAAAAACAGACGGAATGTCAAGAGTTTGAATACCTGACGTCCAATGAAAACACAATATCCGATCTGCGGGTAAGGCGGCCGATACTTGATAAAATAAACAATATACTGTATAATTCTATGGTCCTTTGATGGGATTCCCGGAGGAATCCATTAACCTGCCACGGTATTTTGCGGGAGGGAAACTCATGGAATGTAAAGTAAAGAATGAATACGGAACGATTTATATTGCTGAAGATGTAATGCTTAAAGTGGTCGGTTACGCTGCGCTTGAGTGTTACGGAATTGTTGCCATGTCCGGCCAGAGAGCTACTGACGGAATTGTTGAATGGCTCGGCAGGGAAAACCTGACAAAAGGTGTCCAGATCCGCAATGTAGGGGATATGCTTGATGTGGATCTTTACATTATTGTGGAATACGGTATTTCCATTTCGGAAGTCTGCAAGACCATTATCGAAACAGTCAGGTATAAGCTTGAAAGCACTACCGGCGTTAAAGTCAGGAAAATCAGTATCTCTGTTGAAGGGATCCGCATTTAAACTGAACGATGAACCATTAATGCATAACGGAGGAATATTCCTTTGATACAGTTTAAAACAATTGACGGTTTGCTTCTGCGTGATATGGTAATGGCGGGAACTGCCATTCTGGAGAAAAACCGTGAAGCGGTTGACGCCCTCAATGTTTTTCCTGTTCCGGATGGTGATACAGGCACCAATATGTCATTAACCATGCAGTCCGCCACAAGGGAACTCAACAGCAAGGAGTATCTTCGTGCGGATGAAGCAGCCAATGCTCTGGCGAAAGGTGCACTGAAAGGGGCACGCGGCAATTCCGGCGTTATTACCAGCCAGCTTCTGCGCGGTTTTGCCAAAGCTCTGAACGGAGTTGAAAAAATCACTCCGGTACAGTTTGCAGAAGCACTGCTCAAAGGATCAGAAATGGCTTATAAAGCCGTTATGAAGCCTAAGGAAGGTACAATACTGACCGTAGCAAGAGTCGTTGCTGAAGATGCCATGAAGCAGGCGCAGAAAGCACCGGACGATTACGATCAGCTGATTTCCGTTATACTGAAGAGCGGAGAAGCGATCCTGAAAAAAACGCCGGATATGCTTCCCGCACTGAAACAGGCAGGCGTTGTCGATTCGGGCGGCCGCGGCCTTATGCTGATCTATCAGGGATATGCCGCTGTTTTAAGAGGTGAGGATATCACTTCAGCGGATGCCCTGATGGAAGATGATGTACAGACTGTATCTGATGATTGTCACGATCTGACCAGAGACCTGACATACACATACTGTGTATCGTTTAAACTGATCAACTTCCGTGAAGACTGCGATGAACATGATCTCGACTCATTCAGAAGAAGGCTGAACCGGATCGGCGATGCCGTTTCCGTTACCGGCGACCTGACCGGAGCCGAAGTTCATGTGCATACGGATAATCCCGGTTTTGCCCTTGATTACGGCATTGAACTTGCCGAAATCATTGAAATCAAGATAGACAATCTTGCCGACATGAAACGTGCGCTTGAGGCCGGGAACAAACAGGAAGAAAAGGTTTCGGAAGAAGTAGAGGAAAACAGTGCACCGGAAAAGCGATACGGATTTGTTGCTGTTTCTCTGGGAAACGGTTTTTCAAAGTTCTTTACCGAACTGAATGTGGATCAGATCGTAGAGGGCGGTCAGACCATGAATCCCTCTGTGGATGATCTGATGAACGCGATCAGGCAGGTGAAGGCAGAGTGTGTATATGTTCTGCCCAATAACGGTAATGTGATTTTTGCAGCTAATCAGGCTGCGGAATTATCTCCCAATGATGTTCGCGTGATTCCTACAAAGAATGTAGCAATGGGAATTGCTGCAGCCATTGCATTCCAGAATGACGCAGAACCTGATGAGAACATGCAGCGTATGACCGAAGCAGCCCAGCATGTCAAGACTGCAATGGTCACCTACGCCATCCGCGACAGCGAATATAACGGCATCGAAATCAAACAGGGCGACATTATCGGGCTGCATAACGGGCAGATTGAATTTTCCGGACATTCCGTACACGATGTAGTACTTGAAATGATGAAGGAAATTGTTACCGATGAAGACGAACTGATTACAGTATATTACGGCGCAGACGTGTCGGAAGAAGACGCCAAAGCCATCGCAGAAGAAATCGAGGAGCAGTACGAATACTGTGATGTGGAATACCATAACGGCGGACAGCCTTTATATTATTATCTGATCTCTGTGGAGTAAAAAATGGAACTGACCGAAATGGCGGGGATCGGTCCTGCGAGGACAGAAGTATTACGCGCAATGGGAATTATCTCATTGCGCGATTTGCTGTATACTCTGCCTGAAAGGTATGAGGATTACAGTACTGTAAGTTCCTGCAACACCAATAAACCGGGGAACATACTCATAGAAGGCACGGTTCTTCAGGATCCAAGGCTTTCCATATATCACGGGCTCAGGAAGGTAACCATAACTGTGGAGGATGAAACAGGGAAAATGCCGGTATGCTGGTATAATGCTCCCTGGATTCAAAATTCTGTCTCTGCCGGTCAGAAAATACGACTTTACGGTCGCCTGCAGATTAAGAACAACAGGAGAATGCTTCAGAATCCGCGGTTTGCTTCCAATGAAAAAGGTCTGATTCCTGTATACCGGAGCATGAAAGGATTTCCCGCAAAAACATTTCGCAATCTGATCACAGAAGCACTGAAAACAGTTGATGACTGCTGCCCGGAAACGCTGCCGTCCGAGTTCAGGATTGCATACCGCCTCTGTGAACTGAATTATGCGATCAGGCAGGCGCACTTTCCGGACAGCTATGCAGCCCTGAACCTGGCCAGAAGAAGGCTTTCTTTCGAAAGGGTCTTACTCTATCTTGTATATGTTTCCATGTCCGGAACCCAGAAACAGAATGGTTTTCCCATGGATATACCGGAGAAGAAAATCCAATCTTACTGGCAGTCTCAGCCGTTTCTCCCGACTAAAGCCCAGCAGGCAGTGCTGAAGGAAATTGCATCGGATCTTAGGAAAAAAACAGCCATGAGCCGAATGGTCCAGGGCGATGTCGGCTGCGGTAAAACGGCAGTTGCTTTCGGTGCCATATATCTGGCTGTATCAGCAGGATATCAGTGTTCCATGATGGCACCTACTGAAATACTGGCGGTACAGCATTATGAAAATGCCAGAAAAACTCTGGAGCCGTTGGGAATACGATGCAGACTTCTGACAGGCAGCACAAAAACAAAGGATCGGAAAGCGATCCTTCAGGAACTGAAAGGACAGCAGTGCGATGCTGTTTTCGGTACCCATGCACTTATCAGCAAAAATGTTGAATACGGAAAACTCGGACTTGTTATAACAGATGAACAGCACAGGTTCGGCGTCAACCAGCGGAGCAGCCTGCAGATGAAAGGGAAAAAGGAAAACATTTCTCCGCATGTACTGGTTATGTCCGCAACACCTATCCCGCGTACACTTGCGCTGATCCTGTACGGTGATCTTGATCTGTCAGTAATCGATGAACTGCCGGAAGGACGTATACCAGTCAAAACGAGAATAGTTCCGGAACATAAAAGGGAAGATATGTACAGCTTCCTGCGTAAGGAAATCGCGAAAGGGAAGCAGGCTTATATTGTGTGTCCCCTGGTAGATGAAAATGAGGAAAAAACAGAGCTTCACAGCGCAAAAGCTTTGTTTGACAGCCTGCGAAAACATGAGATGAAAGGCCTGCGTGTAGGTCTGACATGGGGATCGCAGAAACCAAATGAGAAAGATCAGGTTCTTCACGATTTTACGGAAGGGAAATACGATGTGCTGGTTTCAACAACTGTAATTGAAGTCGGGGTCAATAACCCGAACGCAACGATTATGGTGATTGAAAACGCAGAAAGATACGGATTAAGTCAGCTTCATCAGCTTCGCGGAAGGGTAGGCAGAGGAAGGGATGAAAGCTGGTGCTTCCTGTTTGCCGAACCGTCCGAGAAACTGAACACATTCTGTTCAACCAACGACGGATTTATCATAGCACAAAAGGACATGGAACTGCGCGGACCGGGCGATCTGATCGGAACGAGACAGTCCGGAGAACCGGGCGGCCCATTCCTTTTTTCCGACATCCGCCTGCTTGACGAGGTTACGCATTGTGTCAGTGATTTACAGCATAATCCCTCAATGAAAAATGCGATGATTACCATTCAGAAGAATGCGGAAGCCTATTTTTCTGAGATCGGAAGGGAAATTGCCCTGAACTGAACCCTTAATCCATCAGTTCAACAAGAATACTGTTTTGTATATCCAGTCCGCGATCTGTCATTTTCCAATAATTTCCTTCATGGAAAAGCAGGCCTGATTTTTCCAGTTTGCGCATTTTATCACCATACAGAGTCTCCATGAAGACACCATGCTTTTTGAAAAAATCATCTTCACTGATTCCCCGGGTCATTCTGAAGCCCAGCATAATGGTTTCGAAGCGTGAAGCATCCGAGGAAATCAGTTCATCTGCTGTTACAGCATGATTTTTGTCAACCATCGCAAAGTATTCATCCAGTGTTTCCGGATTGGCCCTGCGACGGTAACACATCCCATGAACGGATCGTTTCAGATCGGACATGGAAGCGGCAGAAACACCAAGGCCTATATAAGGAATCTGAGTCCAGTAGCCGATATTATGTACACACTCAAATCCCGGCTGAGCAAAATTGGATATTTCATAACGGCTGAAACCATGGCTCTTCAGGAGATGTATAGCGGAATCATACATTTTTCTTTCCAGATCAGGATCAGGAAGATGTATACGGTTTAGCTGAAGATCCTGATACAGAGGCGTGCCTTCTTCCGGTATGAGACCGTACGCACTGATATGACAGGGAGAAAGGGAAAGTGCAGTGTTCAGCGTGTCAGACCAGTCGGATTCAGTCTGACCGGGAATACCGAAAATAAGATCAAGACTGATATTGGTAATCCCGGCATCACGGGCAAGCCGAAAAGAAGAGGCAACATCTTCCGGCCTGTGGATTCGTCCGAGCAGTGACAGAAGATGTTCCTGGGACGCCTGCATCCCGAAGGAAAGCCTGTTGATGCCCAGGCCTGAAGCTGCGGAAATCCAGTCTTTTGTTACAGTGCCGGGATTTGCTTCGGATGTAAACTCGGAAAGCGAATCAAAACCATATATCTTTTTCAGACCCAGGATCAGTTTTTCGAGCAGTGCAGGCGGGAGAAGGGAAGGTGTTCCTCCGCCAATATAGACGGTTGTAACAGGTTCCTCCGCCTCAGATATTCTGAAAGAAGCCTCTTTCAGCAAATGGTCTACATATGTTTCAAAATAAGCTTCTTTCCCGACAAAAGACGCAAAGGAACAGTAGCGGCATTTCTTTCGGCAGAAGGGTATGTGTATATATAATTCCATGTTTTTTCCCTCATAATGTCCGCGCTGATATCCTGGTCTACAGCAAGATTGACTATATTGATCCTGCTGCTTTGCAAAGCATAACGTACAGTATAAGCAGTGCCTCCGCGCATATGTGACAAGTAGCAGATACAAAGGGAGGATCTGTCCGCCATATATCTGTTTCGGGTGAGCATTACACCCTGATAATAATGAGGAGAAAGAATCGTTTTTTCATCAGCCTGTTCCAGAATCCGGGCATAAATACGCTTATCGCTTTCCTGCCATCTCGCACTCTGAGTTTCACACGGAATCGCAAGGGACAGAATAACATCCGGATAAATTTTTTTGAACCGCAGCGTCTGCAAAGCGGCCAATGTATCAAAACCCAGCGCACATCCACAGAAAAAACGCCTGTAGCCTTCTGAATAAGCACAGGAAAGGATATGAAAGAGCCTGTCAGAGATAAGGCCGATTTCATCCGCAGGCAGATGCCGGTGTCCTGTGAAAAACGCAGTGGAACGGATACTCTCTTCCGATAAAAGATGTTTTTCCATAGGAATCAGTCCATCTTAAGTACAGCAAGGAATGCTTCGCTGGGCACCTGAACGGTTCCGAACTGACGCATACGTTTTTTACCTTCTTTTTGTTTTTCCAGCAGCTTTTTCTTCCGGGTTATGTCACCGCCGTAACATTTGGCCAGCACATCCTTGCGCATGGCTTTGACTGTTTCACGTGCGATTACTTTTCCGCCAACAGCAGCCTGTATCGGAATTTCAAACATCTGGCGCGGTATGACATCCTTCAGTTTTTCGGCGATGCTCCTGCCCCGTGCATAGGCTTTCTCACGGTGTACGATAATGGAAAAAGCATCACAGATATCACCGTTCAGAAGGATATCCAGCTTTACGAGATCGCTGGCACGATAATCCTTCAGCTCATAGTCAAAAGATGCATAGCCGCGGCTTCTGCTCTTGATCTGATCAAAGAAATCAAAAATGATCTCATTCAGAGGCATATCATAATTCAGCTTAACACGATTACCTTCATATTGCATATCAATGAATATGCCCCGTTTATCCTGACATAATTCCATCAGGGTTCCGACGTATTCCTGCGGGGTATAAAGAGTTGCATGAACAAAGGGTTCTTCCATTCCGGCAATTTCACCGACAGGAGGAAGGTTTGTCGGATTGTCTATCATCAGTTCCGTGCCGTTTGTTTTGATAACACGGTAAATAACGCTGGGAGCTGTTGTTACAAGGTTCAGATCAAATTCACGCTCCAGGCGGGAGGTAATAATATCCATGTGCAGCAGACCGAGGAAACCGCAGCGGAATCCATAGCCAAGCGCAACAGAAGTCTCAGGTTCAAAAGTGAGGGAGGCGTCATTCATCCGCAGTTTTTCCAGAGCGTCTTTTAATGCCGGATAATCCGCTCCGTCAGCCGGATAAATACCGCAGTAAACCATCGGAGTTACATGACGGTATCCGGGCAAAGGCTCCTCAGCCGGACGGGAAGCATCGGTAATTGTATCACCAACCCGTGTATCACGAACATCCTTAATAGAGGCTGAAACATAGCCGACATCCCCGGCACTGAGCTCGCTGCACGGACGGTAACCGGGATCAAAAGTTCCGACTTCCACGACATCAAATTCACTGCCGGTGGCCATCATACGCATTTTCATTCCCGAACGAATGGTCCCGTCCATCACGCGGATGAAACAGATTGCCCCTTTGTAATTGTCATAGTAAGCATCAAAGATAAGCGCTTTCAGAGGCGCATCCGGATCTCCTTCCGGAGCCGGAATATGTTTGACAATCGCTTCAAGGACATCTTCCACATTCAAACCTGTTTTGGCGGAAATCAGGGGAGCATAACTGGCATCCAGGCCGATTACATCTTCGATTTCCTGACGGACTTCATCCGGCCTTGCGGAAGGAAGATCTATTTTGTTGATAACAGGAATTGTTTCAAGATTATGTTCCAGCGCCATGTAAACGTTGGCGAGCGTCTGAGCTTCTATTCCCTGGGTAGCATCCACCACAAGCAGTGCGCCTTCACAAGCGGCAAGAGCACGGCTGACTTCATAGGTAAAGTCAACATGACCGGGTGTATCAATGAGATTGAGAATATAATCCTGGCCGTTTCTGGCACGGTATGTCATGTGTACAGCCTTACTTTTGATTGTAATGCCGCGCTCACGTTCAAGTTCCATGCTGTCAAGGATCTGCTCAACCATCTCACGTTTTTCGAAAACGCCTGTTTTTTCCAGTATTCTGTCAGCAAGCGTACTTTTGCCGTGGTCAATATGCGCCACAATACAGAAATTACGGATGCTTTTCATATCATTGGTCATGAAAGCCTCCAGATTATTTAGTTTTGTTGCCGAGTTTATTTTCAGTCCCGTGAATCAGACGGCTGATGTTGGCATGATGCCTGGCTATACACATAGCCATCAGCAAAAAGGCCCACACAATAATACAGGGATTCCCGCTGCTGAAAAAGAAGGAAAGAATAAAGAACACCGTGACAAGCAGCATGCTTCCGACAGAAATATACCTGAAAAGCGCGATGACCGCGACGGTGACAGCTATACAGATCAGCGCGGGAACCGGGAAACAATACAGCATGACTCCGCCGGTTGTAGCGACACCTTTTCCTCCACGGAAATGAAAGAAAACAGGCCAGTTATGACCCATGACACAGCAGAGACCGGCAAGCATGGCGCAAAAATGGTTCCCGGTAATCAGCCATGCAAGCAGGCAGGAAAGAATCCCCTTCAGGCCGTCGATCAGAAAAGTAATGATGCCGTATTTCCAGCCCATGGTACGCTGCACGTTACTGGCACCTGTGCTTTTGCTTCCGACAGTATGCAGGTCGGGACCGTTAGCCAGTCGGGAAGTAATAATGCCTCCGGACACAGAACCCAGAAGATAGCCAATCACGCAGGTCAGAATATAAAGGATTTCCTTAGGCATAAATATTACTCCTCCTTCTTCTTTTCCCGCAGAATGAAGCGGATAGGCGTTCCCTCCAGCTGGAAGGTTTTTCTGAAATAGTTTTCCAGATATCTTTCATAAGCGAAAAACATCAGTTTTTCATCATTGACAAAGAGTACAAAAGACGGCGGCTGAACACCACCCTGTGTGGCATAGTAGATTTTGAGCCTTCTTCCACCCTGCATCGGGGGCTGAAGGGCATTTACCGCATCATTAAGTACATCATTCAGGATGCCGGTTGTGATCCGGCGGCATGCTGTAGCATAGACTTCCTTTACCTTGTCCAGAATCTGACTGACACGCTGACCGGATTTTGCAGAAATAAAGAGAACAGGTGCATAGCTCATGAATTTCAGGTCATCCAGCACCTTTTTCCTGTAGCTTTCATAGGTTCCGGTCTCTTTCTCGATCATGTCCCATTTGTTGATTACGACAATAACTGCTTTGCCCTCATCGTGAATGAGTCCGGCTATTTTCGTGTCTTGCTCAGTGACGCCATCATTGGCGTCTATCAGGAGCAGTACAACATCACTGCGGCGGATAGCGGCAATGGAGCGCAATACGCTGTAACGTTCCAGTGTTTCATCCTCAACAGATCGTTTCCGCCTGATACCTGCCGTGTCTATAATGTTGTAAACAGTTCCGTCCGAATCCGTATATTCAGAATCGATGGCGTCCCGCGTTGTTCCGGCGATATCAGATACCATGGTTCTTTTCTCACCGAGCAGACGGTTTGTCAGGGAGCTTTTCCCTACATTGGGGCGTCCGACGATAGCAAGCTGAATCGGCGGAATCTCCTCGGTATCGCTCTGTTTATTATCGGGGAACAGTTCAATCAGCCGATCCAGAAGATCTCCGAAGCCGAGCATATTGACGCTGCTGATTCCAATCGGATCACCGAGACCGAGTTCATAGAACTCATAAAGGTTTTCATTCAGGTCCAGATAGTCTACTTTGTTTACAACCAGCAGAACAGGTTTTTCAGTTTTACGGAGTATGTTGGCAACATCCTTATCATCTTCCGTCAGACCGTCTCTGGCATCTGTGAAAAAACAGACAACATCCGCCAGTTCCATAGCAATTTCCGCCTGTTCCCTCATCTGACTGAGAAGAACATCATCGCTGCGCGGATCGATACCGCCGGTATCAATCAGCGTAAATGCGTGACCAAGCCATTCAGCATCCGCGGTGATTCTGTCTCTTGTAACACCGGGCATATCGTCCACTATGCTGATTCGTTTTCCGGCCATTTTATTAAAGAAGGTGGATTTGCCGACGTTCGGTCTGCCGACAATAGCAACGAGCGGTTTAGCCATTTTCTTCCTCCAATCCCCACAAAGCGCGGATAAAAGACTCACCGTTATTCTGTACAACCCTTATCGGTTTCCCCAGTGCTTTCCGGACATCATCAAGGGTTGTTTCATCCAGGAAGCATTCTGTTTGCGCACGAAGCATTGTATCGCAAAGCATCAGTTCAGAACAGGGAATACCTTTCAGTTCATCAATCAGGTCTCTGCCGACAATCAGCCCCGTTACTGTTATGGATTCCCCGAAAAATCTGTTAATGACCGCCACAACCTGGACGTCGGTTCCTTCCGGCGCATAACGCCGTGCCAGCTTTTCAATAAACGGACGGGCGGATACACCGGTCGGAATCAGTATTTTCCTTCCGGGAACAGTATCCGGGAAACCTTCGGAGAAAAGAAATTCAAAGGCTTCCTGACATTCCTGTTCAAGCAGCCTCAGCATTCCTACGCCGTTTTCAATCTGCGGATAATCTTCATACTCAGAACTCTCCGGGATCGGTTCATTGCAGATACAGTAAAATTCATCCGAAGGATAAACAAAACGTGTACCGAAATCATGAAGATACTGCTGCTGATAGGATTTAACAAATTCAATCAGATTACGTGCAGACTCTTTATCAAATCCTTTCAGATCAGCCAGACCCTGCCTGTGCTTTGTCAAACCTACCGGAACAATCGCCATGGACTGTGCGGCCGGGTAGAGGGACGCTAAATCCGTGATTGTACGGCGAAGAATTTCACCGTCATTGACACCGGGACAGAGCACAACCTGACAATGAAACTGAAGATTGTTTTCCTTAAGAAGCCTCAGCCTGTCCATCAGGTTTCCCGCATTCCTGTTTCTCAGCATGACGCAACGGAGTTCAGGATCTGTTGCGTGAACAGAAATATAAAGAGGAGAAGCCTTTCTTTCCAGAATCCGGTTAAACTCCTCTTCAGAAACATTCGTCAGGGTAACATAGTTTCCCATCATCAGGCTGAGCCGCCAGTCGTCGTCCTTGACGTAAAGCGTTTCTCTCATTCCCTGTGGAAGCTGATCCACAAAGCAGAAAAGACAGCGGTTGCGGCAGTGACGGGGTTTCATGGATTCAGTTTCATCCAGGCTGAGACCCAGCGGTGTCCACTCTGCCTTACGGATTGTATATTCATACGATGTATGATTGCGTTCCGTTATGACTTTCAGCAGCCTGGCAGAAGACAAAGACTGGTAGTCTATCTCATCCTGAACAGGAATATCGTTGATGGAGACAATCCGATCGTCAGGCAGGATCCCTGCCTTATCCGCAGGTGAACCGGCTGTGACAGCATCTATTCTGACGGACAATACCACACACCTCATCCATAAAATATACCAACTTATATTATGCTTTTTTCATTTCCTGTTGTCAAGGAACGCAAAGCCTGTGAACAACGCAAGGTTGTTTTTTTATTCTGAAAATGATATGATTTTTGAGAATATTTCGGAGATGATGGAAGGGTTTGTCATGGCTCAGACGAATGATATCGCGATTGATTTGGGGACATCCAATGTCATTATCTATATGAAGGGTAAGGGAATTGTATTCCGAGAACCCTGTGTTGTTGCAGTTGACAGAGAAACCAACAACATTATCGCGTTTGGTATGGAAGCATACAGAATGATCGGCAGAACACCTGCCAATGTGAATATTATCCGTCCGCTTGCACAGGGCGAAATGCTTGATTTTGAACTTACCAGCGCCATTCTCCGTTTCTTTGTCACATCCGTGATCGGGAAACATATCATTGCAAGACCCCGTGCTGTGATGGCTGTGCCTTCCGGCGTAAAGGATATGGAAAAGAAGGCGCTGATCAGCTCCATGTTTGAGGCAGGCATCCGCAGGACGCAGCTGATGGACAAGAATATTGCTGCCGCACTGGGAGCGCAGCTGAATTTTCTGGGATCATACGGCTGTCTTGTAGTGGATATAAGTGCCGGATGCACAGACCTTGCTGTTTTGTATAACAGTTCCGTATCTGTGATCAGTTCTGTCCATATCGGCGGAGATCATTTCGACGATGCTATTATCCGCTATCTCAGGAAAAAGTATAATATGCTGATCGGCGAAAGAACAGCCGAGCAGATCAAAATCACTCTGGGCGGAGCGGTCCGAAGGGATCCGCCGGTTGTCATGGATATTACTGGCCGCAATCTGATTTCAGGACTGCCTAAAACCATGAGCATTGAGTCTGATGAAATCTACGAAGCTATGCTGGACCAGGTCAATGAACTGATTGAAGCGGTGCAGGTTGTCATTGAACGGACGCCGCCTCAGCTGGCTTCCGATATATTCGACAGCGGTGTTACCCTGACCGGAGGAGGCGCGCTGATTTACGGTCTGGCGGAAGCCATTTCAGAAGCGCTGAATATTCCCTGTCAGGTAGCGCCTGAAGCACGAGACTGCGTTGCTCTCGGATGTGCGAAAGTGCTGACTGATCCTTCCGGCATGCGATACCTGCTGGCCAATTCATGAATGAAAGAGAGCTGACGATATAACGTCAGCCCTCTATTTTTACTGTTTTACACCGCCGGCAGTATCAATTCCGGCAGCTCCTACCAGTCCCAGTCTTTCTGCAGCTTCTTCACGCATTTTGTATTTCAGCACTTTGCCTGCGGCATTCATGGGGAAGGAATCCACAAATTCAATGTACTGCGGAACCTTATGTCTGGCCATATGGGATTTGATGTATTCCGTCATCTCTTCCTTAGTCAGTTGTTCCCCTTTTTTCAGAATGATACAGGCCATTACAGCTTCACCGTATTTGGCGTCCGGGACACCGATTACCTGTACATCCGCAACAGCGGGATGAGTATAGATAAATTCTTCAATTTCCTTCGGATAGATATTTTCACCGCCGCGGATGATCATATCCTTCAGTCGTCCGGTAATCAGATAAGTTCCGTCCGGATTCCGCCGTGCAAGGTCACCGGAATGCAGCCAACCGTCACTGTCTATCGCCTGATTGGTGGCATCGGGCATTTTATAATATCCCTTCATGATGTGATATCCTCTGGAGCAGAATTCGCCGTCCTGTCCGTCCGGCAGTTCCTTTCCTGTTTCAGGATCGATCACTTTGGTCTGTACGTGCGGGAAAGAATAGCCTACGGTTTCGGTCCGCAATTCCAGAGAATCAGTCCAGGCAGACATTGTGCTGCCGGGTGAAGATTCCGTCTGGCCGTAAACACTGACGATGCCGCGCATATTCATTTCATCCGGCTGGGCGGCCCGTTTCATCAGTTCGGGCGGACATCCGGATCCGGCCATAATACCCGTTCTCATATACGAGAAATCAGTTTTACGGTAATCTTCATGATTGAACATGGCGATGAACATGGTCGGAACACCGTGGAAACAGGTGATTCTTTCCTGATTGATACAGGCGAGTGAATTCTTTGCGGAGAAATAGGGAAGCGGACACAGCGTTGTACCGTGTGTCATGGAAGCTGTCATGGCCAGCACCATGCCGAAGCAATGGAACATCGGAACCTGTATCATCATACGGTCTGCGGTGGACAGTCCCATACGGTCACCGATACATTTCCCGTCGTTGACAACGTTATAGTGTGTCAGCATGACCCCTTTAGGGAAACCGGTTGTTCCGGAGGTATACTGCATGTTGCATACATCATCCGGCTTGACACGCTGGATCATGGATTCGAGCGTTTCAACGGGTACGGAATCAGCGCGCTTCATAGCTTCCTCAAAAGTCAGACACCCCTGCTGGACATAACCGACGGTAATTACATTTCTGAGGAAGGGAAGCTTTTTACAGTGCAGCGGAGATCCGGCTTTGGTTTCACTGATTTCGGGACAGAGCTCATTGATAATAGCCCTGTAATTGCTGTCCAGCGCGCTTTCAATCATAACAAGCGTATGAGTATCACTCTGCCGGAGAAGATATTCGGCTTCGTGTATTTTGTATGCCGTATTGACGGTAACCAGAACCGCACCGATTCTGGTTGTCGCCCAGAAGGTGATATACCATGCCGGTACATTGGTAGCCCAGATAGCCACCTTTGAACCGGCCCGTACTCCCATGGAAATCAGCGCGCGGGCAAAACGGTCCACATCGTCCCTGAATTCAGAATAGGTACGGGTGTAATCCAGCGTTGTATACTTGAAAGCATACTGATCCGGGAATTCCTCCACAAGCTGATCCAGCACACGACCGAAGGTGAGATCGATAAGCTCATCTTTCTTCCAGATGTATTTACCCGTGCCGTCCTCATTGAAATACAGGCTCTTCTTCTTTCCGCGCGGATTCTCAAACCGGTTCATATAGTTCAGGAAATGCGGGAAGATAATCTCCCGGTCAGGAATATCCTCAATCCATTCCGTCTTCCATTCAAGGGAAATAAAGCCGTCATAATCGATGGACGAGAGAGCGTTCATCATGTCACGGATCGGAAGCGTACCTTCGCCGATGAGATTATATGAATGATCATCGTCTGAATCGCGCAGATGAACATGCTTCACATAGCCGCCCAGGTTCCTGATGGTTGTATCCGGTATCTCTCCGAAATCGCGGTAGGGATGATGCATATCCCATAATGCGGCGAGTTCATCACAGGCATAACTGTCCATCAATGCACGAAGTCTGCCGGTATCAGCATAAATTCCGACCGTTTTGATCAGAATACAGACCTCTTCCTCACGGGCCCAGGAAAGGATGCTGTCCAGATTGGATCTGATCTGATCCTCTGAATCGTGAAGCGCGCAGAAGGCTACATAACGCACTTTCATGGAAGAAGCTGTCTGGATCAGATATCTGACTTTTTCTTCATCTGCAATGGAAATGGAAAGGTCGACGGAAGTATCGAAGCAGGGGAGAATCAGCCTGTTTTTCTTCAAATCCCTCAGGGTTTCGTTCAGACTGTAGGCGTGAAAAGCCCCGCCGCGTCCTGAAAGAGCAGGAAATTCCTGAATATTATAAGGCTCAATACCCTGAAATCCCATATCGACCGCGTCGCGTACCTGTTCATCCCAGCTGAGGTTGTTCCATCCGCGTGTGGAAAAGGAGAGATTCATGCTTCTTCCTCCTCGTAGACAATCTTGTTTACAGCATTGATATAGGCCATAATGCCTGCTCCGACTATATCGGTGGAAATGCCCCGGCCGGAATACAGTTTTCCTTCCCAACGCAGCCTGACAATGGTTTCGCCCATTGCTTCACGGCCCCGGGTGACAGACTGAATCTGAAAATCGTCCAGTTCGAAATGCCGGCCGGTAGCCTGCTCAATGGAATTAAAGGCTGCGTCAATGGCGCCGTCGCCGGAAGCAGTACCGGCTATTTCCTGGTCATGGAACTTCAGCTTCATATGGGCCATTGCACCAATCTGGTTCCCGGTGCTGATGGTATACAGCACATCGTGATAGGCCGGAGGAACCTGCATGGCTTCCGCTGCGATGATTGCTTCAAGTTCCCGGAGGGTAATATGATCTTTTTTCTCGGCAGTCTGGCAGAAACATTTCCATACTTTCTGCTGATCATCTGCATTCAGATCATACCCGAGCTTTTCCGCTGCATGCATAACAGCTTCAATGGAATCATGGATGCTCAAAACATAATCGGAATCCTTGTTTTCTTCTTCAAAACCGGAGATAATGTCATGTTTCTTTCCGGAAGACTGACAGATCATACCGACCTGGCCTGTGATGCGGCGGATCTGTTCCACCCCGACTTTTGTACAGACACCCAATGAACCACCTTTGATATTCAGCAGGCGTACAATATTAGGCAGTGAAATGGCTGTTCCGCTGCAGGTTGTTGCCTTGATTTCACGGACTCCGGAGCGGATAGCGGATACAGCATTTGCGTCTGCCATATTCAGTTCTCCCGAGCAGAAAAAGCCCATGGTGACATTTTCAAGAGCCGGAAGATCCTTTTTCAGGTTTTCAAGCCAGGCTGCAATTTCATCCGGCATCATCGTACCTGCCGTATCACAAAGCGTTACAACACCCGCGCCGGCTTCAATTGCTGCAGACAGTACTTTTACCAGGAAAGCCGGATCGCTTCTTGTGGCATCCTGTGCAATAAATTCCACATTCGCAGTCAGTTCACGGCAGGCGGTGACCCCTTTTGTGACTGTGCGAATCATGGCTTCAGTTTTCATATGGAGGAGGTATTCCATCTGTACAGAACTTACGGGCACCACAACCTGAAGACGGGGATTTACAGCTTCTTTCAGGGCTTCCCAGGTAATCCTGACAGATTCATCGTCTGTAATACTGACAGGGACAGCGACAGAAGCATTTTTAACCGCAGAACATATGGATTTAACCAGAAGCCGGTCGATCTTTTTCTGGCGGATCGGGCTCAGATCGATGGAAGAAACGCCCAGCTTGTCAATAAGCCGGCACAGTTCGATTTTTTCCTTGAAACTGAGCTGAAAATGATTTTCAGCCTCCGGCAGTGTACAATCGCATACATTTACAAGTTCAGGTCTGTTCATGTAGGAAACCTCCTTGAAAAATAAAACCCTGAAGCATTTGGCTTCAGGGACGAAAAGCAATTTCCGCGGTACCACCCAGTTTACTCCATTAAGGGAGTCACTTTTTTGAACTCAATCAAGTTCTCAGCCTGTTACGGGGCGTCCGGATTTCCTTACTGACGAGGCGTTCAGGAAACCAACTCCGGAAGCAGTTTCCCTGTACTCGGCACCGTTTCGCAGCATCCAACGGCTCTCTGTAGCGTCTGAAACAGGGATTATCATCCATCATCGTCTTTAACAACTATGAAATTATCAAGGATACTATCATAATTCTGTTAGACTGTCAATAAATGAAAAGGCGGAATGACCCGGAAAAACAATGTCTTTTTTCTGTATTCGGAATATTCAATCAAGCATTCAATATAATGAAGTGTTTCGTTTGACAAACCCTGTAATTTTAGTATGATTATCAGTAGAATAAATCTATTCATGAAGGGAAGTAAAAGATTTGCCGGAAGAAACAGAATTCGAGCTTACAGCAGAATCGATGGACGCATATGTTTCCCTTTTCGGACTGAACGACCGCAATATTGCGCTGATTGAGCAGGAATGCAATGTAAGCGTTGCTCTGCGCCACAATCACCTGGTGATTACAGGAGAAGAGAAAGACAAGGAACTGGCAAAACAGGTTATTATGCTGCTCCTGGAAATGATTCACCGGAATGAAAACGTTGACAGGATCCGCATTCGTTATACCATTGCTATGGTACGCGAAGGAAAAATCAGCCAGATTGAAGATAATCTCAAACGTGTTATTGCCGTTACACACCGCGGAAAAGAGATTACCTGCAAGACTCTTGGACAGAAGCTTTATGTTGATGCCATCCGGAATCATATGCTTACCTTTGCCGTAGGGCCGGCAGGTACGGGAAAAACATATCTGGCTATGGCTCTTGCGGTTATGGCTTTGAAGAATAAGGAAGTTGAAAGGATTATACTGACCCGTCCTGCGGTTGAAGCCGGTGAGAAACTGGGTTTCCTACCGGGCGACCTGACGCAGAAAGTTGATCCCTACCTGAAGCCGCTTTATGATGCCATGTATGACTTTATGGGTGCGGATTCCTATACAAAGCTTATTGAAAGGGGCATTGTTGAAGTAGCTCCGCTGGCCTATATGCGCGGGCGTACGCTTTCTGACGCGTTTATCATACTGGATGAGGCACAGAATACCACATCGGAGCAAATGAAAATGTTCCTGACCCGTATGGGATTTCATTCACGGGTTGTGGTGACCGGGGATATTACCCAGACAGATCTTCCGGCAGGAAAAAAATCAGGACTGGCTGAAGCGGTCCAGCTGTTAAAACATATACCCGATATCGGCATTGTTGAACTGACAGGCAAGGATATCGTCCGGCATGAACTTGTTCAGCAAATCGTTGAAGCATACGAGAAATCATCTCATGTTTCGGATGCCGTATCCGGAAAGGACGAAAAATGACGGATCATCAGAATAAAAAAGGTTCAGACAGAAAAAGCTTCCGGAATTCCTTTCATCAATGGCTGCATTCACCGGCCAGTGTATGCGCCCTGATGATTTTCGGCACATTCATTATTATTCTCGGACTGTTTTTCTGTGTCTGCACTCCCAGAAAGTATGATCTGCGCGTGGGGACGATTTCCCATGTCACAATCAATGCAACAAAAGATGTTGAAGATGTTGTTTCAACCGAAGATAAACGGAATGCAGCAGCAGATCTTGTGGAACCTAGCTTTACGTATCCGCAGGGGATCAAGGAAGAAGTTCTTAATCTGATTGGTGAAGCGTTTCAGGAACTCCGGCAGATTCAGCAGTACGGCCTGGGACTGCGGACGGAAAAGGATGGCACGGTTGTTTCCAACCGTCCTTTCTCCGAGGAAGAAATTGAGCATGCCCAGTCTTTGCTGGACATTATTACCCTGAACCGCACACAGCTGGCAACCGTTTTGCGCAGTGATACCGAAGAATTCGAAAAAATGGTTTCCACTGTGACAAAAGTTGTGGAAAACACCATGAATTCGGGCATCCGGGAGGGACAGGTTGCCCAGGGGATCATGAGTATAATGCAGAATGTGGGATATACTTCGGTTGATATTTCTTATATTCAGAATATTATTCCCACAGTCCTGCGTACCTGCATCAAACCGAACGGACTGATTATTCAGGACGCCTATGAAGCCAACAGGCAGAAAGCCAGGGATGCAGTAGAACCTGTGATCATTCCTCAGGGACAGAACATCATCCGGGAAGGGGACCGGATTACCCTCAACCAGATTGAAATGCTTCGCAGCCTCGGCTTCCTGAATGATAATCACTATGATTATTCTGTTTACGGAGGGGCGACCATCACCACGATCCTGGCGATGATTTGCCTGCTGATGATGCTTCACCTGCTGCTGAAGGATGTATTGACTGATATCCGTAAACTGGCGGTTATCCTGATTATTCTGATCCTTTGCTACGGATTTGCATCCATTGCCACTTTGCTTCCGAGTCTTTATGTTATTCCGATCGCGCTCGGATCCATTCTGGGAACAGTGCTGATCGGATACCGTGCCGGTCTTGTCCTGACCGTTCCGCTGTCTCTGCTTTTTACCGGGATTATTTCCTGCAACGGCAATACCACATTCTACGACGTAGTGCTGATTATGGCCAATACGCTTTCCAGCGGTATTGCCGCCGTATGGTTCCTCAAGGGACGTCCGCAGCGTGTGCGGGTCCTGGTATCCGGTCTCATTGCAGCGTTCTTCTGCTTTATTATGATTGTCGGTGTCAAACTGCTGACATCCGCAGAGACGCTCAATATGATTCAGACCGGCGTATGGGCGCTGACCGGAAGTCTTTTGAGCGGCGCGCTTGCGGTTGCGCTGCAGCCGGCTTTTGAAGGAATTTTCCATCTTGCCACACCCAGCAGACTTCTGGAGATCACAAATCCGAATCAGCCTCTCATGAAACGGCTGATGCTTGAAGCACCCGGAACCTACCATCATTCCATTATTGTCGCCAATCTGGCGGAAGCAGCCGCAGATCAGATCGGTGCAAACGCCTATCTTGCGCGTGCAGGCGCCTATTATCATGACATCGGAAAACTGAAACGGCCGGGCTATTTCAGTGAGAATCAGCACGGCAGCAATCCGCATGAGAAAACCGATCCATATGTCTCTGCTGCCATATTGACATCCCATACAAAAGACGGCGCGCTTATGGCACAGAAGGAACACCTGCCCCCGGAAATCCAGGATATTATTCTGCAGCATCACGGGGTGACGCCGGTAATGTTCTTCTATCATAAAGCGCTGCAGATGTCCGACGGGAAACATGTGGACATTAATGATTTCAGGTATTCAGGACCCAAACCGCATACCAGGGAAGCTTCCATCGTTATGATGGCAGACAGTATTGAAGCTGCTGTCCGATCCATGAAAGATCCCACGCCCAAGGCCATCGACCAGTATATTGAACGGCTGATCCGCGGGAAACTGGAAGACGGCCAGTTGAGCGAATGTCCTTTGTCTCTGGGAGATATCGATCAGATCTGCAATGCTTTTTCCAGCATTCTCAAGGGTGTCTATCATGAGAGAATTGAATATCCGAAAGTTGAAAAATATGCAGTACAGTCCGGCGTAAAAACCGGTGAACCCGTTAAGCCGGAAAATGAAAGCGAACAGGAGAAAGAACAACCTGCACCATCCGGAATGGACAGAACGGATCCCGGTGAAAGCAGGCAGGATGAATCAGCCGGAAACGCTGAACAACAGAGAAATGAGGCAACGGAAAGTGCTGATTGATTGGGATATCCGATATGAGGTTGATGCAACGCTGCGGGAACGTATGCAGGCTGCTGCAGATCTTTGCCTGCAATGCGAACAGGTCAGAATTCCGTGCGCCGTGACAGTCTGCCTTTGCGATGATGATACCATCGCTGAAATCAACAGCCAGTACAGAGGAATAGACCGATCGACGGATGTTCTGTCATTTCCCTCTGTAAACTATCCGGAAAAACTGACAGCAGGGAGCTGTGAAATCCTGCTGAAGCAGGAATACGATGATCAGTACGACGCCGCTTTTCTCGGAGATCTGTTTATCTCCGTTCCCCATATGAAAGCCCAGGCGAGGGAATACGGCCATACAGAAACAAGGGAAGGCGTTTATCTTCTTGTTCATGGGATCTGTCATCTGATGGGATATGATCATATTGAAGACAGTGACAAGGAAAGGATGAGGAGAATGGAGGAAAAGATACTGTCCGCGGCTTCCGTTACCCGGGAAAGCACAGAAGCTGCAGATGATCAGGAACTGCTGTCTATGGCGCGGGAAGCCATGCTTCAGAGTTATTCGCCTTATTCTTCGTATCCTGTCGGAGCGGCGCTGCACAGCAGGGACGGACGCATATTCACGGGATGCAATGTGGAAAACGCATCTTTCGGGCTGACAAACTGCGCTGAACGGACAGCTGTTTTCAAAGCAGTCAGTGAAGGAGCACGTTCCTTTGACGTCATTGCGATAGCAGCCAGAACAAAAGCATGGCCCTGCGGTGCCTGCAGGCAGGTTCTGAATGAATTTGCTCCTGAACTGCGCGTCCTGGTGACCTGGGATGACCACGTGGAGGAAAAAACACTTGCCGAACTTCTTCCGGAAGGATTCGGACCGCATAGCATGTAAATGGACAGAGGTAATAATATGAATCAGAAAGAAAAGAAATATCATTCCGGGTTTGTTACCATTATCGGACGGCCTAATGTGGGTAAATCCTCTCTCATGAATAAAATGATCGGGGAAAAGATTGCGATCGTATCCAGCAAGCCGCAGACTACGCGGAGCCGGATTATGGGGGTGCTTTCAGGCGATGATCATCAGATCGTCTTCCTGGATACACCCGGTATACATGATCCCAGAACGAAGCTCGGGGAATATATGATGCATTCTGTCCGTGATGCCATGGACGGCATGGACGCTGTGCTGGTAATCTTTGATGTGACGCATATTACGGAGAATGATCTTCATATCGCGGAAGGCATGAAAGAGAAAAAGGTTCCGGTGGTTCTTGCTCTGAATAAAATCGATCTGGCCAATCCTGAACAGATTCTGGCCGCGACAGCCAAAACTGCCGAAGCCGGATTCGACGAGATTATTCCGGTCAGCGCCAAAAACGGGGACGGTATCGATGATCTGATCAGGAGCCTGCAGAATCATCTGCCCGAGGGTCCGCAGTATTTCCCCGATGATATGATCACCGACCAGCCGGAACGCATTCTCTGCGCGGAGATTATCCGGGAAAAGGCGCTTCGCAACCTTCGGGATGAGGTTCCGCACGGAATCGGTGTTGAAATCATGAAAATAGAAGCGCTGAGCGACAAACTCACGGAGATCAATGCCACCATCTACTGTGAGCGTTCAGCACATAAGGGTATTATTATCGGTAAAAACGGAAGCATGCTTCAGACCATCGGTACTGAAGCACGCCTTGATATTGAAAAACTGATGGATACCCATATCAATTTAAAACTGTGGGTCAAGATTCGCCCGGACTGGCGGAACAATGCCGGCGATCTGAGGAACCTGGGGTATGACATCTGATCATCCTGTATATAACGGCATGATATTTCATCTGAAAATCTGATAGATACCGCATTTCAGGTATTCGGTTTCCCGGGCATAGGGAAGAATCGGATGGTCTTTTCCCTGTGTGCGGAATTCAACCTGCCTGAGCAAAACCCGGGCGTCTTTTGCAGCGTCAAGTACCATGGATCTGAACATTTCAGGCAGAACATGCTGACTGCAGGAACATGTAATCAGATATCCTCCGTTACGGACCATTTTCATGGCCCGGAGGTTGATTTCCTTATATCCTCTCAAAGCGCTGTCCACAGCGTTTCGGGACTTTGTAAAGGCCGGGGGATCCAGAATAATCACATCATAATGTTCGCCCTTCCGGCTCTGTTCAGAAAGAAGATCAAACGCATTGGCGGCCACAAAATGAACCCTGTCCTCCAGATGATTCAGTACTGCGTTTTCGGTCGCACATTCGCAGGCGTACTCGCTGATGTCCACGCCTGTTACATCTGCCGCGCCGTAATGTCCCGCATGCAGCGCAAAGGATCCTGTGTGAGTAAAACAATCCAGCACTTTCTGCCCCTTCACAAAGGGAGCGATCGCCGCACGGTTCTCCTTCTGATCCAGGAAGAATCCTGTTTTCTGTCCTTCCTTTACGTCAACCCAGAAGCTGACGCCATTTTCAGTCATCTGCACTCGGTCAGGCACCTCTCCGTAGAGCAGCCCGGTGCACATTTCCAGCCCTTCCAGACGACGGACAGGTACATCGTTCCGTTCCCAGATCCCCCTCGGATGCATTTCACTGACCAGGGCATCCACAATATCTTTCTTAAAACGTTCCATGCCCAGTGCCAGACACTGGAGAACCAGAACATTATCAAAAGCATCCACAATCAGCGCGGGAAGCCTGTCGCTTTCCGCAAAGACAAGACGGCAGCTCCTCAGGTCCGCAAAGGTTCTACGGTACTCAACCGCCTCATGGATTCTGCGGAAAATCAAATCCCGGTCTACCGGCTCTTCCTCCTGATAGGTCATAATTCTCAGGGCAATCTGACTGTTGTGATTATAATATCCTTTTGCCAGGAACTTTCCTCTGGAACTGTAGATGTTTACAATATCCCCGGGAAGGCATCCGTTCAGTTCCTTGTCAATATCGCTTCTGAAAATCCAGGGATGAAGTGTATAAACCCTTTTTTCTTTTCCGGGTTTCAGTTGGATTGCAGGTGTCATAATTATTCAACCTCCGTCAGATTAATGCGGTATACAAGCCTGTCTTCCTTTGTTCCGTCCGCCAGCTCAAAGGATGCGGGAATCCTTTCCATCAAAGTGAATCCCAGTTTTTCAAATACATGAATCATTCTTTTGTTGCGGCCCATGGTATCGCCGATAAGGTATTTCATGCCGTACTGATCCCTTGCGAGTTTCATTCCTTGCCGTATTGCTTCCGTACCGATTCCCTGATTCTTGCATTTGTCATTCTGAAGGATAATGCCGAATTCACAGCTGCGTTTTTCAGGATCCATTCTTTTCAGCTGAAACGAGCCGACCGGTATTTTGTCATAGAATATACCCATATGAACATAATCGGATCGGAAACCGCCGTGATTATACAGATAGGACCTGGATACCTGTTCCCGGTTATAATGAAAAGGCGAAGGATCCATCAGCGGATCAGACACATAACCCTTGAAGAACTGATGGTATTCCTCTTCAGAGAAGGTGCGCATTTCAATCATGGATAAACTTGACCTTCCTTTCAGGCACAATGTATAATACAAAAAAACGGGAGGTGCTCCGGACGATGGCTGTACACAAGCAGTGTGTTCTGTATGACAGGGAATGTATTGACTGCGGTGAATGTGACCGCTGTGATCTCGATCCGGACAAGATCTGTGACAACTGCATGAAATGCGTCAACGGAGATGCGGAATATCGCGGAATCAATATTGACGGCATTATTCTTGATCAGGAAAAGGATACGGGAAAAGACTTTTCATGAGATCATGAATAAGCTCATTTATTATATCGGCGGTCTTATCTTTTTGCAAATAGTATAGAAAGGCTTTAACAGCAATGAAAATCACTTTTATCGGTGCGGCTCATCAGGTAACAGGAAGCTGTACGCTGGTGGAATGGCTGGATGATCGTTTTTTCCTTGTGGACTACGGAATGGAACAGGGTGAAAATGATTTTGTAATGGCTGAACTGCCTGTGGCGGCGTCCAAAATCGAATATGTTTTTCTGACGCATGCCCATATTGATCATTCCGGTATGCTTCCTTTGCTCTATAAAAACGGATTCAGAGGCACAGTTTACGCCACATCAGAAACAGAAAACCTGTGTTCCATCATGCTTGCTGACAGCGCTCATATACAGGAGACAGACGCTGCCTATGAAACCAAGAAGAACCTCCGTCACAGCGGTGAAGTGGTTGAACCGCTTTATACTTCGGAAGACGCCGCGCAAACCATGGATCTGTTCAAACCCTGTGATTACGGTGAAATATATATGGTGGATGAGGGCCTTTCCGTCAGGTTTACAGACGCAGGACATCTGCTGGGTTCATCCTTTATCGAACTGTATCTGGAGGATCAGGGGCAGACGCGGAAGCTGGTTTGCTCCGGTGATGTGGGGAACCTGGATCAGCCGATTATCAATGATCCCCAGGCGGTCAGGGAAGCTGACTATCTACTGATTGAATCAACGTACGGAACCCGCCTGCATGATTCTGTCAATCCGCCTGTACCAGCTCTGACAGAGATCCTGAGGCAAACCTTCAGCAGGGGTGGCAGCGTGATCATACCGTCTTTCGCGGTAGGCCGCACACAGGAGCTTCTCTATTTCTTCCGTGAAATCAAGCAAAAGCATTTACTGCCGGAATATGAAAACTTTCCTGTCTATGTGGACAGTCCTCTGGCCAATGAAGCCACGGCTGTTTTCCTGCAGTGCAATCAGGTTTGCCTCGATCCGCAAACCAGGGAAATTATGGCGGAAGGACAGAATCCAATCTGGTTTGACGGATTGTATACAACAGTTTCCTCTGATGAATCCAAGGCACTGAATACTGATAAAACCTGTAAAGTGATTATTTCATCCGGAGGAATGTGTGAGGGAGGACGGATCCGCCACCATCTGAAGCATAATCTGTGGGACGGCAAAAACACTATATTATTTGTCGGTTATCAGGCAAACGGTACCCTGGGCAGAATTATCTATGACGGCGCCAGATCGGTCAGGATACTGGGTGAAGAAATCGATGTTAAAGCACAGGTTGCTTTACTCCAGGGTATTTCCGGACATGCTGACCGGGACGGCCTGCTCAGCTGGGTGAATGCTTTTGAGAAGAAACCTTCCTATATATTTGTAAATCACGGCGATGATCTTTCCTGTACCGGATTTGCTGAAACACTGAATACTATTCCCGGGATTCAGGCGTCGGCACCTTATTCCGGATCGGAATTCGATCTGCTCAAAGGGGAATGGATCAGGCTGACGGAACCGGTCATCAAAAAGAAAACGTCCGGAGCTGCAATCCGCACGGAGGCCGGTGAAAAGAAGGAAAAAGCCTATGATGAATTGCTGCAGGCTGTTCATGCGCTGCAGCAATACGCTGAAAACATGAAAGAACATGCCAACGGTGAAGTCCGGCAGCTGACAAACCGGATTCTTGATCTGATCAGATAATCAGTTTTATTCCTTGCGAAAATCCGGATCACCCGGAAGATGTACATGTTCCGCGGCCATACGGCGACGCGCGTCCGTCATATCCGCGTAATGCTTTCTTGTGGTGTCAACAGAGGTATGACCGAGCACATCTGCAACAAGATAAATATCGCCGGTTTCATTGTACAGGTTTGTAGCATAAGTACTTCTGAGTTTATGCGGACTGATTCTTGTTTTCAGCGGCGCAGCCACGGATGCGTATTTTTTTACCAGATTCTGAACAGCGCGCTGCGTGATTCTTTTGCGCTGCAGGCTGAGAAACAAAGCGTCTTCATGACCTTCCACCGCTTCCATGCCAGAACGTTCCTGCATATAATCCGCCAGGGCTTCAGCAACTTCAGGGGGGAAGTACAGAACCACCTGATTGCCGCCTTTCCGGGTAACAATAAAGGCGTTGTTTTCCAGATCCACATCGCCGATATTGATCCCGACGCATTCGCTGACACGGATGCCTGTTCCTAAAAACAGCGATAAAATGGCAAAATCCCTGCGGGCTGTGATTTTCTGGAATTTCTGCTGATGTTCCGTCAGCTGGTCACCGCTCTGCGCCAGTTCCAGCATCCGGGACATTTCATCCTTTGAGAGACGGATAATCGGCTTTTCATGGATCTTGGGGAGGGGAACAAGCTCTGTGACATTGGAAGATATGCGCTGATTTTTAAACAGATAATCATAAAAAGACCGGATGGAACATAATTTACGCTTGATGGAAAGCTCGTGATTTATATATACTTTGTTAGGTACCGAAACATCATCTGTATTCTTGAAATAGTAGGTGAGGTATTCGGTGTAGGCGACAATATCCGTCCGGTCCAGTTTTTCAAGATCGCTGTCATCCATCAGCCGGAGAGGTTTCTCGGAGAAATGAATGCGTTCATTGTGTAAAAAGGTAAAAAACGTGTTCAGATCAATGGCATAGGCCAGCCTGGTCAGCGTGCTGGTTGATATAGCAATCGAACGGAGAAAGTCTCCGCAGGACTGAGGAAGTTCACGGGCGATATCACGAATCTGGAGAATACGTTTGGCGTCCATTTCTTCTCTGTAACGGTTTACACGCTGTTCAGCCATCAGAAAACCCTCCTGATCAGGATTCCGGAAATATCCTTGTTTATTTCGGCCAATCTATTCGTAAAACTGTGGTTTAGCGAATAGTTGTATATCTGTGTCTATCTTATCACCCGGCCCGGTTTCTGTCAATCCATGATGCGCCTCTGTATCACTCTGTTTCCTTTTTTTTATACCGTTTCGTTTCTTTCATAATAAAAGCAAATTATTCTTCCTTCCCTTTCAGCTGAACGGTCTGGAACGGATGACCCGTTGCCGGCAGAAAACGTTCTGTCAGATCTTTAGTTTTCAGCTTCAGGCTGGAAGTACTGACACAGGGATGACATCCGATAAATTCATTCTTCAGTACATCTTCATCGATCAGCAGACGGACGTCGTTTCCCCTGTCGTTCATCAGGCCCATGACGCTGACAGCACCCGGTTCAGTATCCAGATAGCGCAGCAGGTATTCAGGCTCCGCAAAGCAAAGTCTGGAGGAATGGATCTGTGCGGAGAGTTCCTTTGTCCTGAACGCTTTTCTGCCGGGCATCATCAGAAGATAGAAAGCTGTTTTCTGCCGGTTGCAGAGAAAGAGATTCTTGCAGATTTCCACGTTCAGAATGGAATCGATTCTGTAGCAGGCCTCCATATGATCTGCGGGTTCATGATCCGTCCTCTGATATGAAATTCCAAGCTTGTCCAGGAGATCATAAGTACGTATTTCCCTTTCAAACCTGCCTGTTTCCACAGCCGGCCTTCCGTCATAAACATTCATGTTGATCATTCCTCTGTACTGAAAAGACAGGCCGGACGGTTATTCACCATCCGGCTTCTCTGTATTGATTCTGCGGTACTCGTCAATGGCAGCCCGGGCAAGCTCGTCACACCGGTTGTTTTCAGGATGGTCAGAATGTCCTTTGACTTTGATAAATGTCACCTGATGTTTCTTTGTCTGTGCGGACAGAATGAACCATAAATCCTGGTTTTCTACTTTTGCGCCGCTGCTGTTTTTCCAGCCGTTTTTCTTCCAGTTATCCAGCCAGTGGTCATTGAACGCCTGAACCAGATAATTGCTGTCAGAGTACAGATTGACAATGCATGGCTCCTTCAGTGCACCCAGGCCGCTGATCGCTGCAAACAGTTCCATACGGTTATTCGTGGTTCCGGCCATGAATCCGCTCAGTTCCTTCCGGTGCGGACCGAATTCAAGTATGGCAGCCCATCCGCCCGGTCCGGGATTGCCGCTGCAGGCACCGTCAGTATAGATATTGACCCTTTTCCTGTTATCTTCCATCTGGACTGATCCTCTTGTTTATTCCTTTGACAGTTCACGGCTCTTGCGAGCGCATGCATCCATAGCGTCCATAATCGCAGCGCGGAATCCTTTCCGTTCCAGTTCCTCCACCGCTTCGATCGTCGTTCCTCCCGGTGAACACACAGCGTCTTTCAGCGCCGCGGGATGCGTGCCGGAGGACAGTACCATCAGTGCGCTGCCCAGAACGCTCTGTGCGGCCATTTCATAGGCATAAACACGCGGAATTCCCTCTTTGACAGCGGCATCAGCCATGGCTTCAATCATCATGTACACATAAGCGGGACTGCTTCCGCTGACCGCAACAACACCGTCAAAAAGCCGTTCGGGAAGTACTTTTGTTTTCCCGATAGAATCAAATATCCCTTTGGCATAGTTGAAATCTTCCTTGGAGAAGGTGGTGTTGTCGCACAGGGCGGTCATTCCTTCCCCGACCAGCGCGGGAGTGTTGGGCATTACGCGCAGATAAGTGGCGGATGTACCGTACAGAGCGTTTTCAAGCATGTTCACGGTCCAGCCTGCCGCAATGCTGAGGACTGCCTTCCCGTTCAGGGCGGAGTGGATTTCCCCGATCACATCCTTCACATAAATCGGTTTGACAGCCAGAATGATCAGATCGGCTTTTTCAGCGACTTCCAGGCAGTCACGGGCAAGCTGGATTCCGGGAATATCCTCTTCCAGCTCATTCATCCGGCGGGAACTGGCGTCAAAAGCGATAATCTGGGAAGCCTTGACATAGGATGCGTCCACAATTCCGCGCAAAATTGCGGAACCCATATTTCCTGTTCCGATCATTCCGATGGTGTTAATCATATCCAATGACCCTCCCTGGCGGTTTTTATGGATTATAACACGAAAAAAGCCGCCTGCAAAGCAAGGCGGCATAAGAAAAACATCTTACAGGATGAACTTTCTGATATCCATGGGACGATTCTCCCCTTTCAGCCGTTCATTGACATAAGCTTCGTCAATTTTCAGGTCGAAAGGAGGCATGTTTTCGTCTCCGGCATTGAACAGTACATCCTCGAGAAGCTGCTCAAAGATGGCGTGCAGTCTTCTGGCTCCGATATCTTCGGCGTTCTCGTTGGCATTGCAGGCAGCTTCAGCAATGGCGGAAATCGCGCTGTCCTCAAAGGTAATCATCACGCGGTCAACAGCCAGCAGGGCCTGGTATTGCCGGGTCAGGGCGTTTTCCGGTACGGTCATAATCTGCATAAAATCCTGTTTTGTCAGGCTTTTCAGCTTTACATGGACAGGAAAACGGCCCTGCAGTTCAGGAATCAGATCTGTGATTTTACTCACATGGAAAGCGCCGGCAGCAATGAAAAGCATATAGTCTGTTTTCACAGGACCGTATTTGGTGCTGACGGTGCAGCCTTCAACGATGGGAAGGATATCGCGCTGCACGCCTTCCCGGCTGACATCCGGGCCGTGGGCTCCGGAAGCACTGGCAATTTTATCAATTTCATCAATAAAGACAATTCCGTTCTGTTCAGTACGCTGGATAGCTTCTTCCTGTACGGCGTCATTATCAATCAGCCGTGCCGCTTCCTGGTCTGTCAGGATTTTGCGGGCTTCACTGACTTTAACATGGCGTATTTTTGTCCGCTTGGGCATCATGTTGCCCATCATATCCCCCAGGCTGATGCTGTTTCCGCCGACTTCCAGCGTCGGAGCTTCCTCTTCCACTTCCAGTTCCAGCTCGGTATCTTCAATTTCGCCGCGCATCAGCTGCTGGCGGATATCTTCTTTTCTTCTGGCCAGGGCAGCCACTTCCTCCCCGCTCTGCTGCTGTTCTTTCTGCTTTCCAAGCAGGAAATCCAGAGGATTGGAGGCATTGTTTTTACGCGGACCGTGGGCAAGCAGATCGCTCAGGCGCTCTTCTGCCAGCACTCTGGCGCGGGGCTTTACCCTTTCCTCGTGTTCCCTGCGTACCATACGTACGGCGTTTTCCGTCAGATCACGGATAATGCTTTCAACATCACGGCCGACGTATCCGACTTCCGTAAATTTTGTGGCTTCCACTTTGATAAAGGGTGCGCTGACGAGTTTGGCAAGACGACGGGCAATTTCCGTTTTACCCACACCCGTCGGGCCAATCATCAGTATATTTTTCGGGATAATTTCATCTCTCAGTTCACTGTCCACCCTGCTGCGCCGGTAACGGTTCCTAAGGGCAATGGCCACGGCTTTTTTTGCTTCGTCCTGACCGACAATAAACCGGTCCAGTTCATGAACAATCTGTCTTGGAGTCAGTTGCTGTTCACTCATATTCTCTCACCTGCCTCACTAGACTGTTTCAACTATAATATGATCATTGGTGTATACACAGATACTGGCAGCGATATGCAGAGACTTCTCTGCAATTTCCGCCGCGCTCAGGTCCGTGTTCTGAACAAGAGCCCGTGCGGCGGCGAGAGCGTAATTTCCGCCCGATCCGATGGCGGCAATTCCTTCATCCGGATCAATCACTTCTCCGGTACCGCTGAGAATCAGCAAATGATCCTTATCGGCTGCGATCATCATGGATTCAAGCTGACGCATCATCTGGTCGCCGCGCCAGTTCTGGGCCAGCGCAACAGCGGCTTTTTCCAGGTTCCCGCTGCATTGCTGCAGCTTTTCCTCGAATTTTTCGCACAGCGTAAAAGCGTCAGCCACACTTCCCGCAAAACCGACAACGACCTCTCCGTTATACAGACGGCGGACTTTACGGGCTGTTGTTTTGAATACTGTATGTTCTCCCATGGTTACCTGTCCGTCACCGGCAATCGCGATCTGATTGCCCTTTTTGACGGCACAGATGGTTGTTCCCTTGAAAGGACTGGACATTTATGATATACCTCCTGTCTTGCTTTGTATGTCCCGGACACAGGCTAAAGCTCTCTGGGCTACCGCTTCATACCGGTCCTGTTTTTTCAGGGGACGCTTTTCCCCGGGTACGACCGGAAGCGGATCGATCAGACCGAAAGAACAGTTCATCGGCTGGAAATTGGGATTGGGGGTTGATACGTGTTTTCCCATAGCGCCCAGTGCGGTACAGGATGGGAAAACAGGCACCTCTGTATGATTCAGTCTGGCTGCCAGGGTCATTCCGGCCACAAGTCCGCTGCCCGCGCTTTCAACATATCCCTCCACACCGGTAATCTGGCCGGCGAAGAAGCAGTTTTCCCGGCTGATCATCTCGAAGGAAGCATTCAGGAAACCCGGGCTGTTGAGGAATGTGTTTCGGTGCATGACGCCGTAACGCGCAAATTCCGCGTGCTCCAGACCGGGAATCAGTCCGAACACGCGCTTCTGCTCTCCGAATTTCAGGCGGGTCTGAAAACCGACAAGATTGTACATTGTGTCGGAAGCATTATCCTGGCGAAGCTGGACAACCGCAAAAGGTTCTTTGCCGGTCCGCGGATCGGTAAGGCCTACAGGTTTCATCGGACCGAAGGCGGGGACCATAAACCCGCGTTTGGCCATGCTCTCGATCGGCATACAGCCTTCAAAAACACGGCTCTCTTCAAAACCGTGCACCTCTGCAGTTTCTGCATGGATCAGTTCATTGATGAATATTCCGTATTCCTCTTCCGTCATGGGTGCGTTAAGGTAATCATTGCCCCGGTTATACCGGCTCAGGCGGAATAGCCTGGATTCATCCAGAGATTCCTTTAATACAATAGGAGCCGCCGCGTCATAGAAATTGAGCGTACTCATACCGGGCAGATTCCGGATCACTTCAGCGAAGGCGTCACTGGTCAGCGGGCCGGTGGCAATGATCACGGGACCGTCAGGTATGGCAACAGCTTCCTCATGGACAATATCTATGAGGGGATGACCGGAAATATAACTTGTAACCAGACCGGAAAACGAATCCCTGTCAACGGCAAGCGCTCCGCCGGCAGGTACCCGGGTTTCGTCTGCGCATTTCATGATCAGGGAACCAAGAATTCTCATTTCTTCCTTCAGCAGGCCAACCGCGTTGGAAAGGCGGTCGCCCCGGAAGCTGTTTGAGCATACCAACTCCGCAAACTGATCTGTATGATGGGCCGGAGACATTTTCCGGGGTTTCATTTCGATCAGTCTGACATGGATTCCGCGCTGCGCCAGCTGCCAGGCTGCTTCACAGCCGGCGAGGCCCGCGCCGATGACCGTAGCGTTACGATCATTCATTATCCTCATCCTCACTTACTGCAACGATTTTCTTAAACCGGCAGCTTTCGTTTGTGCACAGATGCAGGATTTCACCCTTGTTGTTTCTCTTTTCGATCATATAGGTACCGCACTGGGGACATTTTTCATCTGCGGGTTTGTCCCAGCTTACGAAATCACATTCGGGATAGCCTTCACAGCCGTAGAATTTCCTGTTCTTACGGCTGGTTTTCTCCAGAAGCCTTTTTCCGCATACAGGACAGGGCGCGTCAATATATGTCAGGATGGGCATGGTATTACGGCATTCCGGGAAATTGGGGCACGCGAGGAAGCGGCCGAATTTACCCATTTTGTATACCATCATCGCTCCGCATTTATCGCAGGGTACATCGCTGACATCGTCCTTGACTTCCACTTTTTCGATTTCCTTTTCTGCCACAGAAAGCGTGGAAACAAAATCCGGATAGAATTCCCGGAGGATCTGCCGCCAGTCCAGCTTCCCTTCTTCCACTTCGTCCAGTTTTTCTTCCATGAAAGCGGTGAATTCAGTATCAACAATCCGGGTAAAATACTTTTCCATCATCTCGGTTACCATGATACCGAGCTCTGTCGGGAAAAGACGTTTCTTTTCTCTGGAAACATAACCGCGAGCGATGATGGTTGTAATGGTCGGCGCATAGGTGGAAGGCCGTCCGATACCGTTTTCCTCCAGCGTACGGACAAGGCTGGCTTCGGTAAAACGACTCGGGGGCTGGGTGAAGTGCTGATCCGTATTGACCTGTTTGATGTTGATTTTCTGTCCTTCCTTCAGGGCGGGCAGTGTCATTTCAACATTGTCTTCGGATTCGTCTGTTCCTTCTTCGTACAGCGTTGTAAATCCGGCAAATACCTTGTGTTCGCCGTAGAAGCGCAGTCCGACGCGCTTATCGGTAACTTCAGCCGAAAGTGTTTCATATACTGCGGGAGCCATCTGGCTCGCAACAAAACGGTTGTAGATGAGCCGGTAGAGCATGAACTGTTCCCTGCTCAGCGAGCTTTTGATGGAATCAGGCGTACGGGTCACATCGGTAGGCCGGATGGCTTCATGCGCGTCCTGCGCGTTTTTGCGTCCCTTGAATTCGTTTTTATCCTTGGGCAGATATTCCTTCCCGTATTTTTCGGGAATAAAATTCCTCAGGGCTGTCATGGCTTCGTCGCTGATCCGGACGCTGTCGGTACGGATATAGGTTACAAGACCCTGGGCTCCCTCGCCTTCCAGGTCCACACCTTCATAGAGCTGCTGGACAACCTGCATGGTTTTGGCTGTGGTAAAGCTCAGCTTTCTGCCGGCCTCCTGCTGCAGGCTGGAGGTTGTAAACGGCGGAGCGGGCTGCCTTTTCTTTTCCTTGCGCTTAATATCGGTGACTGTAAAATCACCGGATTCAATCAATGCTTTAATCTGATCTGCTTCATTCCTGTTGCTGACAGCGGTTTTCTGTCCGTCAAGGCTTGTAAACTTGGCGCTGAAACTGATCGGCTTCTTTTCGCCTTTGACAGCACAATCAGCTGAAATATCCCAGTATTCTTCCGGGATGAAATTATCGATTTCCCGTTCCCGTTCCACCACCATGCGGGTCGCAACACTCTGTACGCGGCCGGCAGACAATCCTTTTTTCACTTTGACCCAGAGAAGCGGGCTGATCTTATAACCTACCAGACGGTCCAGGGCTCTGCGTGCCTGCTGGGCGTCAATACGTCCCATATCCAGTTTCCGGGGTTTCTTGATGGCAGCCTGTACTGCCTTTTTGGTCACTTCGTTGAATTCAATCCTGCAGGGTGAATTTTCATCCACACCCAGTACATGATACAGATGCCAGCTGATCGCCTCTCCCTCGCGGTCAGGGTCTGTTGCGAAGTAAACCTGGGAGGCATTCTTGGCCTCTTTGCGGATTCTGCTCAGAATATCCCCACGTCCGCGGATTGTTATATATTTGAGGTTAAAATCGTGATCGATGTCAACGCCCAGCTGGCTCTTCGGCAGGTCGCATACATGTCCCTGCGAAGCTTCAACCTTATATCCTTTGCCAAGATATTTGCTGATGGTTTTCGCTTTTGCAGGCGATTCGACGATGATCAGTTTCTGTTTGTTGGTGGCCATTGTATCAATCTCCTCCGGAGTGGATTAGTGTTTCAACTGATATTGTTTGCCGGGCAGGGCTTCGATAATGCCCCGGATCTGCAGTACAGTCAGTGTGCTCATGAGCGAGGAAGGATTCAATCCTGTGCACACAATCAGCTGCTCAAAGCTCATGGTACCGGGTTTCAGCGCCCTGATAAGCTTGTCTTCTTCCGGCGTGGAAGGCTTATATTCCTGCACGCAATCGCTATTTTGCCTTACTGCGGAAGGATTGTCAAGCCAGTGAAGATCTTCGAGGATATCACGGGCGCTTGTGAAATAGATCCCGCCTTCCCGCAGCAGCTGATGATTTCCCTCAAAACAATCCGACGCCGGATCCCCGGGATAGACAAATACATCCTTCCCCTGGGCGAGGGCGTGATTCACGGAAGTCATACTTCCGCTCCGTATTTTTGCCTCCATCAGGATCAGTGCACGGCTTAAGCCTGCAATAATCCTGTTTCTTACCGGAAAATGCCAGCCGAGTGCGCTCTCTCCCGGCGCGTATTCGCTGAGAATCAGACCGCCTTTTTCCAGGATCCTGTTTCGAAGCGCAAGGTTATCGCGGGGATACGGACGGTCCAGCCCGCTGCCCAATACAGCAATGGTTTTGCCGCCGCCGTCCAGGCAGCCGCTGTGTGCGCAGGCGTCGATGCCGCAGGCCATTCCGCTGACTATGGTAACACCGTTTGCTCCCAGATCTGCGGAAAGATTTCTGGCTGCTTTCTGTCCGGCGTAGGAGGCCGCCCTGCTGCCGACAACGCACAGGGATCTTTCAGCGATACAGTCAGTATTTCCCTGATAAAAAAGGATGGCGGGAGGATCGTCTGTCTGGTCCAGTTCGGGAGGAAAACCTATGTCATGAAAGCATATGGTTCGGATCCCGTGCTGATCCATCGCTTTTTTGTATCTGTCCAGATTCTCCTTCGTTCCGGAAGCAGACAGCAGCTGATAAAAACGCCGGGTTATAAGCTGCTGCAGTTCAGGATCGTTCTGTAGAAAAGCGCTGTGACAGACTTCCGATGTTTCGTAGCAATCCAGCAGTTTTCTGACTGTGGACGCGGGCATACAGGCGGAAGCCAGCCATGCGTCATATTCGTATCCGTAACCGCTTTGCAACACCGGATTCATCTCCAATATTTCTGATCAAGTTCCCTGTACTGAACCGCTTCCGCAATATGTGCAGAGGAGATCGTTTCTTCTTCAGCGAGATCTGCTATGGTTCTGGCAACTTTCAGGATGCGCTGATAGGCACGCATGCTCAGATGCAGGGAATCCACAGCCGTACTCAGCAGTTTCGCAGCCTCCGGATCGGGGGTGCAGAACTTTTTCACTTCAGCGTTAGTCAGCTGGGCATTGCAGTATTTACCGGTGCCCTCATACCGTTTCAGCTGTATCTCGCGCGCTCTGCGTACCCGGGCGGCCACTGCGGCACTGGACTCGGAAGGTTCAGAATCATTAATCTCGTTTACCGGAACAGAATCCACTTCTATCTGCAGATCAATTCTGTCCAGTAGCGGACCCGACACGCGGTCAAGATATTTTCTGATTTCCGGCGGCGTGCATCTGCACCGCCGGCGTGTGCTGCCATAATAGCCGCAGGGACAGGGATTCATAGCGGCGATCAGCATGAAGGATGACTGATACTGCGCCTGATTCCGGACACGGGCAACTGATACAATTCCGTCTTCAAGAGGCTGTCTCAGCGCTTCCAGCGCTCCCCTGCTGAATTCCGGCAGCTCATCCAGGAACAGAACGCCGTTATGTGCCAGGGAAACCTCTCCAGGTCTGGCATTCTGACCGCCGCCGATCAGGGAGGCAACGGAAGCATTATGATGCGGCGAGCAGAACGGACGTGTCACCATCAGTCCGCTGCCGGGAGACAGCTTTCCGCAGATGGAATGAATACGGGTGGTTTCCAGGGATTCCTCGAAACTCATCGGCGGCAGAATACCGGGAATACAGCGTGCCAGCATGGTTTTTCCGCTGCCCGGAACGCCGATCATCAGCATGTTGTGTCCGCCGGCAGCCGCCACTTCAATGGCACGCCGTGCACCCTTCTGTCCTTTGATCTGCGACATATCTACAGCCGGTACAGCTTCATTTTTCAGATCTTCATAGGAAACCTGGGTCTGCGCGTGTATTTCTTCCTTTCCTTCAAACCAACCGATGACCTGTCGGAGATGAGAAACCGGAAGAATACGGATGTCCTGGATACAGGAAACCTCACGGGCATTCTGAACAGGAAGGATAACTTCCCTGACGCCGCTTTCCTTGGCGCTGATGACCATGGGAAGTACTCCGTTCACAGGCTGTATACTTCCGTCCAGGCTTAGTTCTCCGAAAAGCGCCACAGAATGAGTATCAATGGAAGGATCCGGAATGATTTCGCCGTTGACGATCATGATTCCGACGGCAATAGGCAGGTCAAAGGAAGGTCCTTCCTTTTTCATGTCTGCCGGAGCCAGGTTGACGGTGATCCGGCGGACTTTCATTTCCTTGCCGCTGTTGATGATGGCGGCGTTCACCCGGTCTTTGCTTTCGCGGACAGAGGTATCCGGAAGACCGATAATTTCCATGCCGGGCATACCGTCCGTTCCGAATACTTCCACATGAACCGGAAATCCGCTTACGCCGGATACTCCATAGGTCAGCAAGCTGGCCATAATTCCGTTCATCTTCCCTGCAGCTCCTCTGTTCAGAATGTGTTTGCTTGAAATCAAGTTAACCGTCAGTTTGTATACCAGACATGCAGCAGGCGGCGTCCGATATCAAGCCATCCTGTTGTTACGTTCAGGCCGCAGGCATACGGGAACAGCAGCACAAAGAATACTGCGACCGCAAGGATATACAGAACCAGCGCGGTATTGACAAGCCTTCTGTATTTCGGATGATCCTGATCAAAGCACATGATGATCGCAAGCATCAGGAAAGGAATACTCGCAAAATAATGATAAATATAAGTTCCTCTGGGAACAAGCACCCAGGGCAGATACTGTGCGAGAAGACCGATCAGAATGAATGAGAATCGGTGATCGGCATTCCGGGAACGGAAATGCCAGAGATAATCTGTCCCTTCCAGCGCATATCTTCTGGAAATCGCGAAACGGTATACGCAGTAAGCAAGGGCCGCAAGACCGCAGTACCAGATCGCAGGATTGCCGAAGCAGAAGATACTGTGGCGCAGCGTAAATCCGGCTGGAATATACTCATGCGAAGCATAATACATGGGTTTTCCGATCACAGGCCATTCCCACCAGGGAGAATAGAAGGGATGATCCATGCCGAGCTTGCTCTGGCTGTGATACTTGAACATTCCAACCTGGGAATTCCAGACATCAAGGATATAATCCTTCAGCGAGTGTATTTTGCCGGCTTTATAAGCAAAATACGGAATATAGCTTAACAGGTAGATCAACACAGGAATGATCACAAAGAAGAGAATACACCAAAGGCAGAGGATCAGCGTCCTGCGTATATCTTTGCTGTAAGCAGATCCGTCCCGGGCTGTATCTGCCCGGATAACCCGGAAACAATGCAGGAAGAATAGCACAGCCAGGCCTGCGCCTGCGTAAATACCAATCCATTTGCTGGAAATGGACAGTCCCATAAACAGTCCGCTGAAAGCAAGGGAAATCAGGGAGGATTTTATATTCGTGTGCAGATAATCAGTCTGGGTAAAGCGCAGCATGAAGAAGTAGGCAAAGATGATAAACAGTACCGGGAAACTGTCGATGGTCGCTATCTGCGTCTGTGTAAGATGCTGGCAGTCCAGGGCCATCAGCAGGCAGGCCGTGACGGCCAGCCCGGTCTTTTTGGTCAGCTGTTTACCGAGCAGGTACATTCCGGGAAGCATCAGAATCCCGGCAAACGCTCCGGCGAAACGCCAGCCGAAGGGCGTCATGCCGAAAACGGATATAGACAGACTGATCAGTACTTTGCCAAGCGGCGGATGTGAGGTTTCATAGGGAACCTGTCCGTGCAGGAACTCAAATCCGGTTCTTGCGTGATAGATCTCATCAAAATAGGTGCTGTTCCACCAGCTGGGCTGGGCAAGTGTTTCCACGCTTTCTTTGCTTCCCGGAAACGCGGGAAGCTGTTCCAGCGTGTTCTGTTCATCCGTCAGTGCGGCAGGATCGGAGAAAAGAACCGATTCAGGTTCCTCACCTGTGCGTCCGGCGATCTTTACGGGCAGGATCTCCCCTGCTTCCGTCCGGAAAAGGATTTCGTTCAGCGTCAGGCCGATCTGCTGTGCGGTAAGCCTTACATATCTTCCGCTGAAATGGACGACGTTGCTGATGGCGGATCCGGGCGTAAAGACGATATCATCTGTTTCATCGTTGTAAGAGGAGGCAGTTACATATTTCCATTTCCAGCATTGTCCTTCAGCCATCTGCGCCCAGGTTTCATCTTCCCAGTTCAGTCCGTCTTTACTGACGGAGAAGGAGAAGTTTTTTTTGCTGACCTGTGCATGATACAGGATTTCGAAATCGTCCCTGTATTCACCCAGGTCAAAAATGATTTCCTCTTTGGGACTGCTGGATGTCCATGCGTTCTGCGGCGCTTTGGTGCTGCCGAGCGTCAGAAGACTGACAACTGAATAAATGACGGTAATGACGCTGAGACAGATGGTGTCCAGCTGCTTCCAGTGAAGCGAACGGTCGTATATGTGATCTTTTACAGAGGCAGAGGTTTCTGCTTCATTTTCTGCCGTGTCGGGGAGCATCTGTACTGATCCGTCCGTCTCACTGACATCTGCCATTGTTACGTTTTCGCTTTGTACAGGTTTTGCCGCGGAAAGTTTCGGACAGAGCCATAAAGCATAAAGTGCCCCTGTAATATTCAGCAGACTGAGAATATCCGCCAGCCAGACTGTATCGCTGTTCAGATGCCCCTGGCCGGAACCCAGACGGATACTGTTATCCAGAACAATGCCTTCGTTAATAACGGTTGTGACCGTAAACAGAAGCAGAATATAAAGGATCCGCCTGTCTCTGAAAATGGCCCACGCTGCGGCCAGCAGAAGCAGCGCCGGGAAGATATACCGTTCATGCATCTTGATGCCGAATACATAAAGCAGGATATACAGTAATCCTCCGAGCCAGGGAAGCAGTCTGATATCCCGGCTGCGAATGGCCGGAGACAGTACGATCATGAAGGCAAAAACCATGGCCAGGCCTCCTGTCCAGGCCCAGGAAGCCTTCAGGAAAGCGCAGAGAATAAATAACGAGGCAAAAACAAAACAAAGGATGGTTTCCGTCAGCCTGTTGGCGCTTTTTTCATTACGGAAGTACCACCATAAGCTGTATCCGATGCTGAGCAGCCCCAGGAATACCGGAGCCAGTGTATTAGCGGAATTTGTGATGCTGTTCCAGTTGCCGCCCAGAAGATAATAGAAATTGGCGGTATTGAGCGTCGCATATGGATAGGACTGAAGGGTGCGGCTGTACAGATTGATCAGCCAGTCCCAGTTCTGCTGCAGGCTGAAAGGAATAATGCCGGCAGCCAGGGTTATGAAACTGAACAGGACTCCCCGGTGAATCGGTTTACGAGTTTCCCGGTTATGGATATAGGAAAGAAGGATATAGATCAGCCCGAGAGGTCCGAGCATCAGCGCCTGCGGCTTCACCAGCACAGCAATCACATACAGCGGAAGCGCGGATTTCCAGTTGCCCTTTACGGCAAAAACAGACACAGCAAGCAGCAACAGACACAGTACGCTGTCCATTTGTCCCCATGCGGCACTGTTGATTACTGTGGCAGGGTTGAACAAGGCAACCAGCAGGAAAAGGAAGCATGACTGTTCGCCGACCGTATGCTGGCTGACCAGAAGCTTATATACGATCCAGCATCCGGCAAGATCACACAGAGACGGAATGAACCGGAAAATGATCCTGTTAGCCGCTGAGCCGGCATTGATCCATCCGGAGACGAGGGAATTCAGCCCCAGTACATAGGTGTATAAGGGCGGATAGTCGCAGAAGCCTGTTTTCTCATAAAACAGGATCGGACCCTCTTTTGCCATGGTTCCGCCCCAGCTCACAAAACATCCGACATCCACCTGATATCCTTCCACCAGGTATGCGATGATTAAGCGCAGCGCAAGGGCGGCAAGCATTGCAGGCAGCAGGTATAGGCTGATTTTCTTCCCTGTGTTTTCAATCCGGTTTTTCTGATGATGACAGATATGAATCAGTGAAAGACTGAAATACAGATAGATCATACTGATGACAATCAGCCATGCATAAAAAGGAACAGCCGGACCGGAATCTTCTTCATCCTCTTCCTCGTCAAAATCATAGGAAGGTTCTCTGTACCACCGGTCTGCGATCAGATCACCCGGTACACTGTCCACTTTTGTGAGCGAAAGGTCGGCAAAAGAAGCTTTGCCTGTGCTTACGCCGCTGTAACCGCCCAGGCGCGCCAGAACCACAATGGATCTTTGCTCCGGACCTGTTTCACCGTAATACTCTATATATTCCCATTCATCTTCAGTGTTGAAACACTCATCGCTGAACGCGTAGATTCCCTCAATACTCAGATTGGCGCCGTGTATACCGTCCACTCCGTCTGCACGGATATAGCCGCTGAGCCTGTAAAGCGTTTCAGGTTCAACAGCAACACTCTGTGCGAAACGGGCGTCGTTCTCGGCAATATTCTGGATGGTGATGATATGACGGTGAACATCATCCCCTTCCGACGCACCGAAGACACTGTATCCGGAATTAAGAAAATAAGCGTCTGTATACCAGTGCGCAGGAAGTCCTTCGCTGTCCAGCTCTGCAAAATCGCCATTCTGCAGCAGATTCCAGCTTTCACCTTCGCAATAACCGACGGAGAAAAGCAGGAAAAGAATCAGAACAGCTGCCAGTATCTGTTTAAACCGCCTGAAAAAAAACAATCGTCAACGCATCCTTTCTATCGGAAGAAGATTCCGCCGGGCTGAAAAGCATTCGGGATATACAGCATATCATCCGGCCGTACCTCTATAACATCAAAACGAACAGGGCGGTTCAGCCATTCCTTATGAATCAGGTATAAAGTGGCCGCTCTGGCAATCCGACGCTGTTTTTGCGGTGTTACGGCTGCAATACCCATGCCCGGGACAGCGGTCATTCGTGTCTTCACTTCCACAAAAACCACTGCATTCCGATCCAGCATGATCAGATCAATTTCGCCTGCTTTGGTTTTATACCGGCTTTCAAGCAGCCTCATCCCGTAATGCTGCTCCAGCCACTCTGCGGCAATGTCCTCGCCGAGCAATCCGGTTTCATAGGTGTGTTTCATACAAAATGCGTAATAAAGCTCCGGCGGTGAACCGGGCAGGGTCCGATTCTTTTCAGGGCATCTATATGTTCTTTCGTTCCGTATCCTTTGTTGCGGGCAAATCCGTATTCAGGATAAAGCTTGTCCAGTTCAATCATCTGCCTGTCTCTGATCACTTTGGCGACAATGCTTGCTGCGGCAATGGAATAGGAAGTGGCGTCCCCTTTGATAATAGGAATTTCCTTCCCTTTCAGACCGAGCTTTGTTACGGCATCCACCAGGAAAATATCAGCCGGAACTTCCGATGCGGCCTTACGCATCGCGTTTTTGGTGGCCTCCAGAATATTGATCCGGTCAATTTTCTCAGGGGAGATCTCCCCTACGCCGACATACAGGGCATGTTTCATAATCTCTTCAAAGACCTTTTCACGTCTGCTTTCGCTCAGCTTTTTACTGTCGTCAATCCAGGGAATAACGGGATCTTCAGGCATAACAACGCAGGCAGTTACAACATTGCCGGCAAGCGGTCCGCGACCGACTTCATCCATGCCGGCAACAACCAGTCCGTTCTGTCTGTACTGCAGGTCATATGCCATCAGTTCCACGGCGCGTGCATTACGGTCAATCATATAAATGTTTCTCCTGTCAATTATGTTTCTGCGGCACTTTGCGGAGGCGCTTCAAAGGTGATTCTGCCAAGCTTTCCGGCACGGTATTCATCAAGAACAACGCTGCAGCAGCGGTCATAGTCAAAACGTCCGCCCTTCAGCAGCCAGCCTCTTCCTGTGCATACAGCTTCCAGCAGTTCCGCCCCCTTCAGACTTGTATCCTTCAGATGCAGACGTTCCGCCACAGTTTCCGGTACAAGGGCACACAATTCCTCCAGCAGGTGAATGGTCAGTTCACCGGTGTCCACAATATCGTCCTTGATGGAACCGATATAGCAAAGCCTGCGTGCGGAAAGCTGGTCATCCAGTCTTGGCCAGAGAAGTCCGGGAGTATCAAGCAGTTCCAGATAGGGGGTTATTTTAACCCACTGATTACTTTTGGTTACCCCGGGACGGTCGCCTGTCTGTGTGACAGACCGTCCGTACAGCCGGTTGATCATTGTGCTTTTCCCTACATTGGGAATGCCGGCAATCATCGCACGTACGGTTTTTCGGACGCCCTTTTCCAGGGATTTATCAACGATTTCCCGCGTTGCTTTTTCAATCAGGCCAATGGTTTCTTTTCCCTTCATCATGCTGGCGTTTGTAAGATGGGCTTCGATCCCCTGCTGCTGATAGTACTGGAGCCATTTTCGGTTCATCGCCGGATCCGCCAGGTCTGATTTGTTCAGAAACAGCAGATGACGTTTGCGCGTAATCATGTCCGCCAGCTCGGGATTTCTGCTGGAATAGGGCAAACGGGCGTCACAAAGCTCAATGATCAGGTCAATTCTTTTGATCTGATCCTGAAGCTGGCGCTTTGTTTTGGCCATATGCCCCGGATACCAGTTGATCATCGCTTTGTTTTCGCTCATTTTTAAGTTCACATCCTTTGCTGAAGACTGCTCTGAAAGGATTACGGGACCGGTTTTTATACAGGAAATGTTTTATATCCGTACAAATCATATAATACACAGCTTTTACATCACTCGCCGCGCTGCTTTCAGAAAAATCACTTCATTATATTATGAAAAAAAAGAACTTCAGTCAAGGCGAACAAAGCAACCTTACTGATATAAAGCAAAAAAATATACCGGCGGCATTTTCAGACCGCCGGTTCGTTCTGTCTTACGAATTCAAACTCATAATGTCTTTCGCCGAAGTTTTCGAGCCACTGACAGATGGTGTCTTCGAAAGATTTACGGATATCTTCCCAGGCTCTCTCAGAATGCTGTTTTTCCGTAATATACTGTTCACGGCATTTGAGCTTTTGTTCGTTCAGCAGTGTCTCGGCACTTTTCTCAATGGCTTTGGAAAAGAAGTTGTTTTTGTTGATTTCCAGGGCTTCAATTCCGTCGTTTAGTATTTCGGGATCCGGCAGCTCAAAAATGATCCTGTCACTGTCGGTAGTCATAACCACCTTGCTCAGATCGATTCCGACGCTGGCGGTATACCTGTACCGGATAGTTGTGGATCCGACAGTTCCGAGGATGACAACATTTGTTTTTGCCTCAAGAATTCCTTCTTCATCGATCGTAGTTACTTCGAGACGTTTGCTTGATTCCAGTTTCTGCTCCAGTATCATGCTCTGAACACGTATTTCTCCGGCTGCGTCCGGCATAATACGCCGGATGAGCGTACGCGCCAGAGGCAGCAGCAGAATCACCAGAATGATGATCAGTGCTTTGGATAGCAGAGAAAGTAGCCATTTTCCCGTTTTTTTCATAGTTCTCCTCAGGCCACGGTCATCATGGCAAGCACCGGTATCAGCACATAGGTAATCAGGAAGTAAAGAACCGTCAGGGCGCCGATCAGCATCAGGATTTTCCCGGCAAAGGGTATCCTGCGGAACCGTTCCCTTTCTTCCCTCTGACGGGGATCATGGGGTTTCATCATTCTCTTCATGCCTGCCACTCTTTCCGCATTATCAAAGCTTTATTGCTGAAGTTCATCAACATATCCCCTCAGCAATTGATATAACGGTGCAAGTGTACGGAAATCTTTCCGTACTTCCTTCAAAACCCGGTCGGAAAATGCCCACTGCCAGTCTGGATTATATTTGCCAACATATATTTCCCGGCCGGTATACCAGGGTTTCAGTCTGGCCGGTATTTCAGCAGGAATCTCCATCCGTTTGAAAAATGAACCGTTCAGAATCAGTTTGTGTCTTGCCAGCTCCAGGTCATCAATCAGCGCCAGGGTGCCGGCCGGATTGGCCCGCATATGTTTCCGGAACTGATCCATCAGTTCCCTGTTTTCACCCCAGATTCCCAGTCCCCATCCCAGCCTGTCGGGACCGAACTCAAAATAATACATCAGGCTCTTGTCACGCGGTTCTGCCGCTCTTCTGAAAAGAAACCAGTGATGATCCCTGTAGGGACTTTTATCTCTGGAAAACCGTGTGTCGCGATGGATTCGGGAAAGGCATTTATAGGGGCGGATCTCCATCAGGGGATCGATTTTTCTCATATCATCTGCAAGATCGGTAATCAATTCATAAAACGGCGTCTGCACAGTTTCCACATATCTGTCATGATGTTCGTGGAAATAGGCGGTTTCATTGTGGAACTTCAGATCAAGCAGAAACTGGATTGTTTCGTCGGTAAAACCTGTGAACATATTGATCCTCCGGAAAACATACCAAAGTCTTTTGTGAATGAGGACGCTATTATCTGTGAATGATCACAGGGCTGCAGTCTCCGTTGAATGACTGATCCGGATCCGGCTGACCGAGACCGATATACAGCGTATAATGATCCGCAGTGATCCGGTCGCCCTGTTCGTTCACAACCGTATTTGTCAGAGAATCAAGCCGGATGGAAACAGATTTTGTTTCTCCGGCCTGCAGACTGACCTTGCCGAATCCGCAAAGTCTGGGATGGAGCGGAGCCCAGGGACTGTCACAGGCGACATAGACCTGTACAAGGGCGTCTCCTGCATAACTGCCGTTATTACTAACCTCAGCCCTGATTTCATTGCCTGCTTCATCCGCTTTTGTAACGGAATAGTCTGTATAACTGAGTCCGTATCCGAAGGGATAAAGCGGTTTACCGGTGAAATAGCGATAGGTGCGGTTTGCCATACTGTAATCTTCGAAGTCCGGAAGATCACTGATATCGGTATAGAATGTGAGCGGAAGATGTCCACTGAAATTCTTTTCACCGAACAGGAGTTCAGCCAAAGCTGTTCCGCCTGCCTGGCCGGGATACCAGGTGAATACTTTTGCGTTTCCGCCCGGAACGTTCAGGCTTGATCCGGCCGAGATGACGGTAATCAGCTTTCTGGCACTCCTTTGCAGGGTATCAAGCAGATGACGCTGCGTTTCCGGAATCAGCAGATCTTTCTTATCTCCGCTGAAATACTCGTTTCCTGTATCGCCTTCCTCGCCTTCCAGTCCGGCGTCCAGACCCAGGCAGGCAATCGTAACGTCAGCAGCTTCGGCATACATGGCTGCCTCAGCCAGCCGGTCATCCGCCTGGGACAGGCCGGAAGTCCTGTCTTTAAACAGATGGCATCCCAGACTGTACAGCAGACGGATTCCGTGCTTTTCACAGTAGCGTCTGAGTCCTTCCAGAAAAGTGACATACCGGCTGCTTGTGCCGTTATAGTTTCCTTCCAGTGCGGGAATGCTGTCCGCGTTGGGACCGATAACGGCTATGGTACGGATGTACTCAGGATTCAGCGGCAGAATGCCGTCATTCTCAAGCAGTACCATGCTCTTTTCAGCGGCTTCCAGGGCCAGCGCGGCATGTTCATCCGTGTCGTTGTCCGTTACCGGAATACGGTCATATTCACAGTCATCTGCGAACAGGCCGAGCAGGAATCTGGTGGTAAAAAGCCTTTCACAGGCGGTATTAATATCTTCTTCAGTTATCAGACCTTCCTGCAGCGCTTCCAGAATGTGGAGATAAGTGTTGCCGCAGTTCAGGTCACATCCGTTTTTTATGGCCAGGGCAGCGCTTTCGGGCGCGGTTGCGGTCACTTTATGATTCACATGGAAATCACGGATGGCCCAGCAGTCACTGACCACATGACCTTTGAATCCCCATTTTTCGCGCAGTGTTTTTTTCAGAAGGGTTTCACTGCCGCAGGCGGGTTCTCCGTTCACCCGGTTATAGGCGCCCATCACTGATTCAACTTCCGCTTCCTGTACAGTGATTTTAAATGCGGAAAGATAGGTTTCATTGAGGTCCTTCTGATTCACCCGGGCATCAAACTGATGCCGGAGAGATTCCGGACCGGAATGCACGGCGAAATGCTTGCTGCAGGCTGCGGTTTTCAGATACTTGCCGTTTCCCTGCAGTCCGCGGATAAAACGAACACCCAGTCTACCGGTCAGATAGGGATCTTCTCCGTAGGTTTCATGACCTCTGCCCCACCGCGGATCGCGGAAAATATTAATGTTCGGACTCCAGACAGTCAGTCCCTTATAAATATCCCTGTCACCGTGGCTGCTTTGTCCGTTGTATTTTGCGCGCGCTTCATCGGAAATCACGCTTGCTATCTTTTCCTGAAGGTCTTCATCAAACATGGCAGCCAGACCGATCGCCTGAGGGAATACGGTGGCGGTACCTGCGCGGGCCACACCGTGCAGCGCTTCGTTCCACCAGTTATAGGCGGGAATTCCCAGCCGGTCGATGGCAGGCGCGTCATATTTCAGCTGGGAAGCTTTCTCCTCCAGCGTCATCCGGCTGACGAGTTCCCTGGCTTTTCTGGATGCTTCCGTTCTGTCCCTCATCATATATATCCTCCAAACATATAATCCATCCTATATATATTCCACAATATACAGTATGATTCCTTCTGCCTTTGTCAATATATTCGGGCAACAAAAAAACTGCTGCTCTAAGCAGCAGTTTTTTGCACAAATCAGACGCGTTTGACTTCCTTAATTTTGGCCGCCTTGCCCTGACGATCACGCAGATAGTACAGCTTGGCGCGGCGAACTTTACCATGGCGGATCAGTTCAACGTGATCCACACGGGGAGAGTTGATCGGGAAAGTACGTTCAACACCAATGCCATAGGATACACGGCGAACAGTGAAAGTTTCCCGGATGCCGCCGTTGCGCTTGGCAATAACAGTGCCTTCGAAAGCCTGCAGACGTTCACGGTTGCCTTCAACAACCTTCACCCAGACTCGTACGGTGTCACCGACGTTGATCTGAGGCAGATCGCTGCGGATCTGTTTTGCTTCGATGGAGCGGATAATTTCGTTCATGGTTTGTGCCTCCTTCCCTCATAGACGTTCGTGACCCGGCGGTTCATCCGAACGGATGAATCATCTGTTCCGGACAGAGGACCGTCCGCATAACGACAGATATAATAACATAATTATATATGATATGCAAGAAGTATTTTACGTCTTACAGATCAATAAATTTCTCAAACTCAGGCAGAATGCCGATTCCATCCGGATAATGGGCAGCAAACTGAGGAATGGCATGGGACGGAAAGCTGTTTCCTTCAATAAAAGTCGGTCCCTTTTCCGTGATAGCCACATCCCAGGCAATGAAGCGCATCTGAGGAATCTTCATGGCAGCTTCCATGCACATCTTTTTTGCTTCTTCCCAGAAAGGAATCTGGAAACCGATGATGCTGGTATCCGTCATGGGATGCTTGATAAAGGTGTTACCCTGTTTGTCTGCGCCGACGGTGCACAGCTTTCCGGTTTCAATATTGATTCTGGAAGCCATACCGCCGCAGTCAACGTTATCCATTACTTTACCGTTTCCGATCCGGAGGAAAGCATATACGATTCCCTGCTGTTTATCCCCCAGCAACGTTGCGATACGGCATGTGTTCACGGATGTCGGACAAAGAGAGGACATCCTGGGGTGCTGAACCACAATCTCTTCCAGAATACCGATACCGTCCGCCTTCAGTTTCGCAAGGAAGGCCTCCGGCCCGTCTTTCCAGTCGGCTTCCGTATATTTCTGTATGCCTACGCCGCTGGATCCTTCCAGAGGTTTGCCGATCAGCTGTGAAAAATTACGGCATAACGCGTACAGATCCTCTGTGGACGTGGAATCATCAATACGGATCCATTTACGCGGAATCCATTCGCTGAAAAACGTATTGAATTCTGTTTTGTCATCAAATGTATGCCAGTATTCCTTCGGATTCATCCGGCGTACAATATCGTTGGAAATTCCCCGGGTGATCACGGTTTTGCGCTGCTCATCATTCAGTTTGTACATCTGGGCAATTTTATAGTCGATATAGCCGGCGTTATATTTGATTCCGCAGCGCAGCATATCCGTCAGAAGCCATATTCTTCCCTTTCCGCTGCGTTTTTTGAGCAGACCCGTGGTTTTCCACATAGCCTTCCAGTCCATCTTATTTAAACGTTTCCAGAAATACTGTATCCGGGACATGACGCATTCATTCCTCTCTTCAGACATTAAAGCGGAACAGGGTGATGTCCCCGTCCTTCATCACGTAATCTTTACCTTCGCTGCGAACCAGACCTTTCTCCCGGCATGCGGCCATGCTGCCCAGTTCAACCAGGGTATCAAAAGGAACAATCTCCGCGCGGATAAAGCCTTTTTCAAAATCGGTATGAATTTTACCGGCTGCCTGAGGCGCCTTTGTTCCGTTGACTATGGTCCAGGCCCGGCATTCATCTTCGCCGGCTGTCAGGAAGGAGATCAGACCCAGCAGCCGGTAACTGGCGGTAATCAGACGGTCCAGACCGCTCTGCCCGATGCCGAGCTCACTGAGGAATTCGCTTTTTTCTTCCGGATTCATGGAGGCTATATCCTGTTCAATAGCCGCGGAAATCACAATCACTTCCGCATTTTCCGCTGCGGCTGTCTTTTTGACCTGGCTGACGAATTCGATCTCATTTTCATCTTTTCCGAGGTCATTTTCGGAAATGTTGGCGGCATAAATTACCGGTTTTGTCGTCAGCAGGAACCAGCTGAGCATAATCTGACGTTCATCATCTGTGCAGTCGAGCGTACGCGCAGGTTTGCCGGATTCCAGATGAGCATACAGCCGTTCGGCCAGTTCGGCTTCCGCTCCGGCTTTTTTATCGCCGCCGCGGAAGCTTTTTTCAGCCTTTTCCTTGCGCTTCTGTACGGTTTCCATGTCGGCAAAAATCAGTTCGAGATTGATCGTTTCAATATCCCGGACCGGATCCACGGATCCGTCGACATGAATAATGTTGTCATCGTCAAAACATCTGACAACATGAACGATTGCGTCGACCTCACGGATATGGGAAAGGAATTTGTTTCCCAGTCCTTCTCCACGGCTGGCTCCTTTGACCAGGCCTGCAATATCCACGAACTCGATGGTGGTGGGAGTAACTTTCTTCGGATGATACATTTCGGCAAGAACATTCAGCCGGTGATCAGGAACAAGAACCATTCCCGTATTGGGTTCAATGGTGCAGAAAGGATAGTTTTCCGCCTGAGCTCCTGCGTTTGTAATTGCATTGAACAATGTGCTTTTCCCGACATTCGGCAGACCGACAACTCCGAGTTTCATATCCCTGGTTACTCCTTATTAATAGGTATATTTATTGGCTTTCCGGCAAAAAATTATATCCGTTGAAGGATAAACCGTCAAGTGACAGCGGAATGCGTAATCTTTCCAAACCGGACCGGATATGATAATATATATTGATTATTATTGTGGAGGTATGACTGATGTCAGTTTTGCAAAGCGCTCTTCTTGGAATCATTCAGGGGCTGGGAGAGTTCCTGCCTATATCTTCCAGTGGGCATTTGCTTCTCGCACGTATTTTTCTCGGTATACAGACTGAATCCCCGGCCATGAAGATGCTGGATATTCTGCTTCACGTGGGTACGCTTGTACCTGTGCTGATTATTTTCCGCAGGGAATGGCTTGATATGATCCTGCATCCGGTCCGAAACAAAACATTGCTGCTCCTTGTGATCGCCTCTGTGCCGACACTTGCGGTTTATCTTGCGGCGAAAAAGATATTCCCCGCGGTAAACGGTTTTGCGGTTTTTGACAGCGGCTGGTTCCTCGGCACTTCTTTCCTGATTACAGCTCTTTTCCTGGTCATCTGTGACCGAATCGTGATCCGTCGTAAAAACGGCAGCGGTAAAGTCGGTATTCTGCAGGCTGTTGTGATGGGCCTTTTTCAGGGAATCGGCATGACGCCCGGTATTTCCAGGAGTGGATCCACAATCCTCGGCGGTACCATCACCGGACTGGATAAAAATACAGCGGCCCGTTTCTCTTTTATGATGAGCGCCCCGGCAATCATCGGTTCTCTTCTGATGGAGGGAAAGGACGCACTGGAAGCAGGGTATCTCTCAGAAATTGCTCTTGTTCCTTCCGTCGTCGGTATTCTTGTTGCCGCAGTTGTCGGATATGCGGCGATCCGCTTTATGCTCAGAATCATTGCTAAAGTACCGCTTTCCTGGTTTGCATTATATCTGGCGGTCATCGGTATTGTCTATCTGTTCCTGCAGCTGAGCGGTAATTCCATCGTTCCTGTTTTTGCGATACCGGCCGCTGTTCCCGTTGCCTGAGTCAGGAGTTCCGTTGCGTTTGATACGATTATTTGAAAAAAGGAGGAAAAGCATATGATGAAAAAAATCATGGCATTTTTACTTGTGCTGCTTTTGCTCTTTTCCTCCTGCTCCTTGGCATTTGCCGCCAAGAAAAAAGATCCTGCTCCCACGGCTGAACCGATACCGCAGCCTACTTTGTCCCCGGACGCTCCGGATTATGACAAGGAACATCCTGAAAATCTTTCTGCCGATCAGCTTTATGCGCTTTCCGCTGTACTGATGACGCAGGACAAAGGCGAAGTCATCTTTGAAAAAGACGCGGATGAGATCCGTTATCCCGCCTCCATGACTAAAATTCTTACCGTTCTGATTGCGCTGACGTTTGCGGATGATCTCAACGAAACAGTTGTCGTATCCGAAAACGCCGTCAACGTTCCGGCGGATTCCTCCACCATGTATCTGAAGGCCGGTGAAGAAATCAGGCTGATTGATGTCATTTACGGTACCATGCTGCTTTCAGCCAATGACGGTGCAAATGTTATTGCTGAAGCAATAGCCGGCGATATTCCGCGTTTTGTTGATCTGATGAATACAACAGCCCAGACCCTGGGCTGCGATCATTCACATTTTGTGAATCCTCACGGATATCATGATGACAATCATTATTCCACCGCGCGGGACATTGCCGTCATCGCCCGGGAAGCAATGAAAAACGAAACATTCCGTGAGATCGTTGCAACGACATCCTATCAGCTTCCGCGGACCAACAAGCAGAGATCAAGGACGATTACGACCAAAACCGAGTATATGCTGCCCGGCAGCGAAGACAACCCGAACAAATATTACTATGAATTCGCAACCGGTATAAAAACAGGTTCCCATTCCCATTCGGGTTACTGTTTTGCGGGTTCAGCCGCAAAAGAAGGAGTGGAACTGATTTCCGTTGTCATGTTTACCGGACGCAAGGCCCGCTGGGCTGATACCATCAAGCTGATGGATTATGGTTTCAGTCAGTATGTCAGCGTGTCCCCCGTGGATCTGTACAATATGCATCCCATCCAGGTGAGCACGCTGAATTATTCCACTTCTGATCTTGAAAACGGTAAAATCACCCTCAGCTGTGTTCCCAAAGGGGAAGATGTTCAGATTGTGACCACCAAAACGGACGCCAAACGCATGGCTGACAATCTGGACCGTTCATTCAATATTGAATTTACCCGCGGAGAACTGAGAGCGCCGATCCAGGCGGGAGAAGAAATTGCGACGCTGACTTACCGAAACGAAAAGGGCATTATTTATGAGTATTCCCTGATTGCCTCCCGTTCGGTGGAAAAGTGGGAAAATGCTCCCAGGTCGCTGGATGAAATCATTGCGGAAACCAACGCGGATCCGAATCCATTCCCTTCCTTCAGCTTTGAATTCGCGCTCGTTCTTTTTGGTCCGCCGCTGCTTCTTGCCTGCGCTATTGCTTTGCTCGTCTTTTATCATAAAAAAAGAGGCGCGCATAAAATGCACGCTCCCAAACCTGTCAACAGGTATGTTAAGTAACAATCTGATTTGTTTCTGAGTCTGTCGGAAGAATAATCGAAAACACTGAACCGCTGCCGGGTTTTGAACGGACTCTGAGCTTTCCTTTGTGTGCCACAACGATGATTCTTGCAATACTCAGGCCCAGACCGTGTCCGCCGGTTTCAGACTGCCTGGCTTTATCGCTTCTGTAGAAGCGGTCAAAAATCTTGGGAAGCTCATCCTGGGCAATTCCCTGCCCTTCATCCTTTACAGACAGGCAGCAGGTATGGTCCTGTTCCCTGGCGCAGGACAGCGTAATGGTTGAGTCCGGTCCGGAATACTTGACCGCGTTGTCGCACAGAATCCTCAGAACCTGCTTCATCATATTCCGGTCAGCACTGATGGTCATGGAATCCATCCGGGATGTGACAAAATGATAATCCTTGTGAACCATGATCTCTTCCTTCTGCAGTTCGCGGATCAGTTCCGCGGGATCAAAGGAGGACATCTCCATCATCAGGGTCTTTTTATCATGCCTGGCCAGGAACAGCAGACTCTCCACAAGATCTTTCATGCTTTCTGTTTCCTGTGAGATCGCTGCAATACCCTCATCCAGTATTTCAGGATCATCCTTGCCCCAGCGTTTAAGCATATCGGTATATCCGCGGATAACGGATATGGGGGTTCTCAATTCATGGCTTGCGTCGGAAACAAACTGTTTCTGACTGTTGTAGCTTCTTTCGATCCGGTCCAGCATCCGGTTGATTACCGCGGCAAGATCCTTCAGTTCATTCTTGGTTCCGGCTATATTGATTCTGTTGGAAAGATTGCTTTCAGAAAGTGTTTCCGCCATATTGGTAATATCTCTGATCGGTGCCAGAACGCGTTTGTTCAGCCGCTGGTCATGTCTGAAAAAATAAAGAATCCGGAACAGGTCGCACAGCAGTAATCCGCCCATCAGGATAATCCAGGCGATCCAAAGATAATGGACGTTCAGCGTGACCAGCCAGTTCTGACTGTTGCGTCCGTAATAGAAACGGAATTCCTGGCGGGTAAAGAGTTTTCCGAACATGACGGACATATTTCTGGAAAAACGGGGGAAAAAATCTTCTTCCGGAAGGGGCTCTGTCAGCTGGACTTTCAGATATCCTTTTTCCAGCGTGTTTCCGATTGCCGGTTTCTCACGGCTTTCTTCAGCCTGTCCCTCCGGGATTTCTTCCGTCTGCATTTCCTGAAGCGGAAGCATTTCCTTCAGCTCCCCGGAAACGGGTATCCCGATGCAAAAGCAGAAAACAACGGTCAGAATCAGCGCAACGGGAATAAAACTCCTGAACAGCTGAAAGCAGTAATGCAGGGCTATTCTGAATGCCAGGGAAAGCCGGATCCGGCTGACGCCGCCGTGCAGGCTTCCGCTCACCTTGTTGGCAAGTACAAGCTCGCGTTCCGTCACGTCTTTCCGGTCTGTTTTTTTATGCCTGTTCTTCTTCATAATCAAATAAATATCCTACAGAGCGGATCGTGTGGATGGTCTTGATGTTGTACTGGTCGTCTATTTTATGCCTCAGATATCGAATGTAGACGTCCACAATATTTGAATCGCCGAAATAATCGTATCCCCATACTTCATTCATCAGTTTATCACGGGTAACCGCGGTTCCTTTATGCTCCATCAGGTATTTCAGCGTATCGAATTCCTTCCGGGTCAGCGAGACCGGCTCACCTTTCACGCGTACCTGCCAGGAAGCTGTATCAATACTGATACAGCCGGCTTTCAGTATATGATCGTCCTCCCCGTCGCTTCCGGTGCTGCGAACCCGGTTTTTCTTCAGCGCGACGCGGATCCGCGCCAGTAATTCTTCTATCGCAAAAGGTTTGGTTACGTAATCATCCGCTCCCATGTCAAGACCCATGACTTTATCGGATACGTCGTCCTTGGCTGTCAGCATGATGATCGGTACATCGCTGGTATGCCTCAGGCGCCTGCATACTTCAATGCCGCTGAGTTCAGGCAGCATCAGATCCAGGATCAGAAGGTCCGGATTGGCTTCCAGAGCTGTTTCCAGCCCGCTTCTGCCGTCAAAGGCTGTAATAACCTCATATCCTTCATGCTTCAGTTCAAGCTCCAGGAATCTTGCGATTTTTTTCTCATCTTCCACAATGAGTATTTTTGCCATCTGTCTGCGGTCCTTTCTTTCTTCTGCTCCTGAACAGCAGCAAAAACGGTATCCATCCGGAGTACCGTTTCTGCGCTTATGATTATCCGATCGTTACGGAAGAATAGCCGTCCTTGTCATCGTTGGTTTCGATTTCACCGTCTCTGGTTTCTGTCTGTACGGGAACCTGGATGGTCGGAACGCTTGTTGTTGCTGCGGAATAAGCGCTGTGCGCGTTTACGGCCGCCGGATTGCTGTTGAAGAAGGAATCCATGGTTTCCTCAATCTCTTTCGCCTGCTGCTTGATGCTTTCGGCTGCCTGATCCAAATCCCGCTTCTCTTCCTTTTTCGGTTCATCCTTCACCTTTTCCTCCTTGAAAAGATGGGATGCGCCTGATGTTTTGGCCTGACGGACTTTGGATTCCTCTGATATGGTATGTACTACGCTTGAGACGGAGGATTTAGCGTTCTGGGCTGCGTTCTTCACCATTCTCTCCAGGCTGTCGTTGGAAAAATCGGGATCCATACCTGTAAAGGAGAACTGGTATCCCAGGATCATGGAAACGATCACGCCGGCGATTGTCATATGAGGTGCCAGCAGCAGGCAAAGTCCTGCAAACAGGATGGAAACATTCACAATGCCGGTTTCACCTTTGCGGATTTTTACTCTGCTTCTGTAGAGCTTCTGCAGGAAGCCCAGGGCCTTGTCTTTGGTATCGTTTTTCTTTCCGGTTTCACTCATGGATCTGGTACCCTCTTTCTCTGTATAATCTTCCTTCAGTCTGCCGCTTTTTTCAAGGTCAATCAGGGCCCTGGCCAGACTGCCGTTATGATAATCCAGCAGAGCAACGGCTTCCTGATAGCTGAGTCCGCTTTTTTTCCTGAGCAGTTCGATGTCTTCAATCGTGTAGGTATCCATCTGATGCTCTCCTTTCCTGCCGTTTTCCTGCGGCAATGGTATAATAACACAGTTTTTTACGGATGTTCTGAAAAGCAGACAAAAAGAATATGAAAATCAGATTAAAAGATGATTCATGCCATGTCAGATTATACCGGAATGAAATAATCTTCACCTTTACACGAAAAAACCGATGTGATACGATCAGATCAAATGAACGAATATATACAGAAGGAGCATGCATGCAATGAGTATTGAACAGATTCAGAACGGTAAAACGATCCTGGGTATTGAATTTGGCTCTACCCGGATTAAAAGTGTTCTTATCAACACCGATCATCAGGTGATTGCCAGCGGAAGTCATGAATGGGAAAACGATTATGTGGACGGCGTCTGGACCTACAGTTCGGAGGCGATTATTTCCGGTCTTCAGTCCAGCTATGCGGACCTTAAAAAGGATGTATTTGAACGTTATCATGTAAAAATCGGCAAACTGGCAGGTATGGGCGTCAGCGCTATGATGCATGGTTACCTGCCCTTTGACAGCGGCATGAATCTTCTTGTTCCCTTCCGTACCTGGCGGAATACCATTACCGGTCAGGCGGCAGAGGAGCTGACTCGCCTTTTCTCCTTCAACATGCCGCAGCGCTGGAGCCTCAGCCATCTGTATCAGGCAATCCTGAATAACGAACCCCATGTGAAAGATATCGCGTTCCTCACCACGCTGGCTGGCTGGATTCATTATCTGCTGACTGGAGAAAAAGTGCTTGGCGTCGGCGATGCCAGCGGTATGATGCCGATTGACTCGGATACCTGCACTTATGACGCTGCGATGGTCAGTGCTTTTGACAAGCTGATTGCCGGAAAAAACTATCCCTGGAAACTGATTGATATCCTGCCCCGCGTTCTGGTGGCCGGACTGAATGCCGGAACGCTGACAGAAAAAGGCGCTTTGCTGCTGGATCCGGATGGTGATCTGGCTGCCGGCTGTCCGCTCTGTCCTCCGGAAGGAGATGCCGGTACAGGCATGACAGCCACCAACAGCGTACGGGCCAGAACCGGTAATGTCAGCGCCGGTACTTCCATTTTCAGTATGATCGTACTGGAAAAGCCGATGAGCAAAGTATATCCGGAAATTGATATCGTTACAACGCCTGCCGGTAAACAGGTTGGCATGGTACACTGCAACAGCTGCACCAGTGATATCAACGCCTGGGTTTCTCTCTTCAGGGAATTTGCCGCCCTTATGGGACTGCAGACAGAGGCGGGCGATGTCTTTACAAAGCTGTTCAGGAAATCACTGGAAGGCAGCCCGGACTGCGGCGGTCTTGTCAACTTCAATTATCTTGCCGGTGAACCGGTTACCGGTCTTTCCGAAGGCCGTCCCATGTTCCTCAGACTTCCGGACGCGGCCATGAATCTGTCCAACTTTATGCGTGCGCAGATTTATGCCAGCATGGAAACCCTGAAATACGGCATGGAAATCATGAACAGGGAAAACGTGGCCATTGACTGTGTTTACGGACACGGCGGCCTGTTTAAGACGGAAGGCGTCGGACAGAATTATCTTGCTGCGGCCATTCATGCACCGGTTACGGTTATGGAAACAGCCGGTGAAGGCGGCGCCTGGGGAATCGCGCTGCTGGCGGATTATCTGGTCTACCGTAAACCGGATGAACAGCTGGACGATTATCTCCAGAATCACGTCTTCGCCGGAATGAAACAGATGACTGTTTCCCCCGATGCGGAGGATGAAAAGGGATTTAACCGTTATATGGAACGCTTTGTCAGCTGTATTCCCGCACAGAAAGCTGCTGCTGATTGTTTCAAAAACTGATTGAACAGGGATAAATGACCTTGTTTATGCGTGAATATCCAATTCTTTTTCCAAAATTGTCATATATTTTCCGATTTTGTGGTATGATAGACTGTAATTGTCCTGTTACCGATGATTTGTTATGGAGTTCATAGCGATAGAATGCTTTCGGAGGTTCTTTCATGATTTCAGCCAAGGATTTTGAGACTGCGCTGCATCTGGAATGCCTTGTCCCTTCTTCCCGTACGGAATGGGACATCAGGACGCCGGACCTGAACAGACCCGGCATGCAGTTCTGCGGGTTTTATGAGTTCTTTGCCTTTGAACGTCCGCAGCTGATCGGGAAAGTTGAAATGGCCTATCTGGAGAGACAGACTCCGGAAAGCAGGAAAGAAATACTGGACAAATATTTCAGTTATCCCGTTCCCTGCATTATTATCTGCAGGAATCTGACTCCCCCGGGTGAATTCCTTGTTGCCGCCAGGGCGCATGATGTGCCTGTATATTCCAGTCCGATGGTTACCAGTAAGTTCACCGCCATCGCAATCAATTATCTGAACCGCCGTCTCGCGCCTCATATTACGCGTCATGGCGTACTGCTTGATGTTTACGGCGTGGGCGTTTTCCTTTCCGGGAAAAGCGGCGTAGGGAAAAGCGAGGCGGCGCTGGAACTGATTAAGCGCGGCCATCAGCTTGTTGCGGATGATGTGGTGGATATCTGCAGAATTGCGGATGACCGTCTGATCGGCACCTGCCCGGAAAAAATACGTCACCTGATGGAAATCAGGGGCATCGGCGTTATAGATATAAAGGCGATGTACGGCATCGGATCTGTGGCCATCAGCAAATCCATAGATTTGATTATTGAATTGGAAACATGGGATGAAAACAAGGCCTATGACAGGATCGGCCTCCAGGATGAAGAAATCGAAATTATGGGTGTCCGCGTTCCTCATCAGCTGATGCCGATCAAGCCGGGACGCAATCTGGCCATCATTGTTGAGGTCGCGGCCAGAAATCTCAGTCTGAAAAGAACAGGTTACAACGCGGCACGTGAACTTCTTTCCATGCTGCAGGATGATTCAAATGATTAATCAGGAGGCTTCAGCAAATGATCAGGGTTGGAATTGATATCGGCGGCACAGGGATTAAAGTGGGTCTGGTCAATGAAAGCATTCAGATCATCCGGGAAGGAACGGTTCCCACCGTCATTGACATCCCCTTTGAGGAGCAGGTGAAACGGATTGCTGACTGTGTGCTTTCAACCGTCAGAAGCGCCGGTCTTACCCCGGATGATATTGAATCCGTTGGAATCGGCATCCCCGGAATTGCTTCTTCTGAAACGGGTGAAATCATCAAGTGTACAAACATGGGATGGAAACATGTTCCCTTCCGTGAAACTTTCAGAAAATTTCTTGACAAGCCTGTTTTCATTGAGAATGACGCCAACGTTGCCGCTCTGGCGGAAAGTGTGGCCGGGATCAGTGCCGGAACTTCCTCCAGTGTGTTTATCACGATCGGCACAGGCATTGGCAGTGGCATTATTATCAACGGTCAGATCTGGAAAGGCGCTCACGGTATCGGCGGTGAGCTGGGTCATACCATTCTTGATCTGGATGGAGTTCCCTGTACCTGCGGCAATCACGGTTGTCTGGAACGTTACTGTTCTGCAACCGCTTTGATCAGAATGGCCCGGGAAGCGGTTGAAAAACATCCTGAATCTGCGATTTTATCCATTGCCGGCGGTACTGTATCCAATATCGAAGCAAAAACAGTTTTTGACGCTTCAAAAGCGGGAGATCCGACAGCTGTAGAAGTCTACCGGAGATATATCAGCTGCCTGGCTCAGGCCGTGGCAAGCGTGATCAATCTGCTGGATCCGGAAGTCATTGTCCTGGGCGGAGGCGTCAGCAAAGCTGGCAGTTACCTGCTGGATCCGCTTGTGCGGGAAATCCCCCAGTATGTTCTTTTCAACGATCAGCCCCTTCCTTCCGTCCGGATTGCCGTTCTGGGTTCTGAGGCCGGAATCATCGGGGCATCCATGCTTTCCTGACAGTGTATTTCATTCTTTACTATAGAAATCAGTGAGGTTCTGTTTACATGCCTGAATTTGTTTTCAGCCGAAAAAGAGATGGTTCTTTCCAGCTGGAAAGCTGCGAGTCTCCCGACGCCAATCTGGTTATTCCTTCAGAGCATGAGGGAAGGCCGGTCACTTCCATCGCGGAAAATGCGTTTTCCTGGTGTTATCAGATCAGGCATGCGTCCATCCCGGATACGGTTGTTTCCATCGGCGAAGGCGCCTTTTCATGGTGTGAATCGATGGAAGACATTGTTATTCCGGATTCTGTTCGCGTCATTGAAGACTGGGCTTTTACAGGTTGTCAGTCTCTCCGCAGCATCCGTCTTCCAAACGGTATCAGCAAAATAGGATACTGCTGTTTCCAGTCCTGTACCTCACTGACAACTGTTGAACTGCCCCAATCCGTACGTCAGATCTGCGCTGAATCCTTTTCCGAATGCAGAAATCTTCAGACTATTCACCTTCCTGATCTTCTGACATCTATTGAGGACAATGCGTTCTCCGGATGTGAATCCCTGTCCCGGATCAATCTTCCGGACCATCTGACTGAACTGGATAACCATGTATTTTCCGGCTGTACTTCCCTTTCCGACTTCGAAATTTCTCCGCAGCATCCTGTTTTCAGGATGAACGGCCGTTTTCTGCTGAATATCAGGGAAAATAAACTGATCTACTTTGCCGGAGGACGTACGGAAAAGGAGATCATTGTGCCGGACGGCGTTGAAATTATCGCGGAGGAAGCTTTCGCCGGCCGTACCTATCCGGAACGAATCAATCTGCCGGACAGTGTAAAAATCATTGAATCCAAAGCATTTTACGGCTGCAGGGGCCTGAAGGGTATTGTACTGCCTGACAGTATCACCAGAATTGACAGTGCAGCTTTTCACAGTTGTTCCGCTCTGACCGGCATCAGGCTGCCTCAGGGGCTGACGTTGGTGGATTATTCAGTTTTCTATGCCTGCAACACGCTGAAATCCGTTGTGCTGCCTGATTCCCTGAAAATCATTTCCGCCTGTGCCTTCAGCGGATGCGGATCTCTTCAGACTATAAAAATACCCGATAAAGTGATCTATATAGGTGATTCAGCCTTTGAAGGCTGCCGGTCTCTCGAAGAAATTCATATTCCGGACTCTGTTGAATCCATCGGGACACATGTCTTCGGTTCCTGCTCCAGCCTGGTTTCGGTGGATTTGTCTTCCGGCATCCGAAGCATTCCTTTCCGGGCTTTTGCCCGCTGTGAAAGCCTGAACCGGATCCATCTTCCCGAAGGGATTGAGGAAATCCGGAATGAGGCTTTTGACAGCTGTGAAAACCTGCAGTCAGTAAACATTCCGGAAACTGTCATTTCTATCGAACCTGATGCTTTCAGCAACTGCAGAAGGATCAGACTCTCCGTAAACTCCGGCTCCTACGCTTTACAGTATGCGCAGGAGGAAAGAATTCCCTATGCGGTTAAATAAAACGTCAGGCTTATAAAAAGAGGACTGCATCGATCTGCAGTCCTCTTTCATTTCATTTCTCTTATAGTTTGGTACCGCATTCAGGGCAGAACTTGGTGCCGGCCGGAACAGCAGTTCCACAGTTGCCGCAGAAGCTTCCGGAGCTCTGTTTTGCACCGCATTCGGGGCAGAATTTGGAACCGGCGGGAATCGCGGCGCCGCAGGCAGAACATACCGCAGTCGCGGCAGCAGCTGCTGCAGGAGCGGCGGCAGTCGGATTCATGCTCTGTGAGAACATCTGTCCCATCGCGGCACCCGCGCCCATGCCAACGCCCATACCGGCCATTCCGTTCTGATTATTGGCTGCGTCGCGGATGGCTTCAGCCGCCTGATACTTGGCATACTGATCCATGTTGCCAAGTACGCCCATGGAGGTGCGCTTATCAATGCTCTTCTCCACTTCTTCAGGCAGAGAAATGTTTTCAATCACGAAACTGCAAAGGGTCAGGCCCAGTTCCGCAAGCTTCGGATTGATCGCCTGCATCGCGTATGCGGAAAGCTCTTCATAGTTTGCCGCCAGATCCAGTGCGGGAATTTTGCTCTCGGCGATCGCGTCGCTCAGACCGCTTACAAGCGTACGCTTAATCTGGCCTTCCACGCCTTCCACGGTAAAGAGCGCGGCGGTACCAAATACTTCCTTCAGGAATCTGGAAGCGTCGGAAACGCGGAAGCTGTAGATACCGTATGCACGGACGCGGATCATTCCGAATTCAGCGTCGCGCATCATTACGGGATTGCTTGTTCCCCATTTCATATCGAGGAACTGTTTGGTATTTACAAAATAGACATCGGATTTAAAGGGACTGTTGAAGCCGTATTTCCAGCTCTTCAAAGCTGTCAGGATCGGCATATTGCTGGTCTTCAGTTCATAACGGCCCGGTTCGAAAACATCGGCCAGTTCGCCTTCATTCACAAAGATGGCAACCTGGCTCTCACGAACGGTAAGCTGTGCGCCCATCATGATCTCTTTGCCGTTCATGTCGTATTTGTGGACCATGGTCTTGCTGGAATTGTCTGACCATTCGATGACGTCGATCAGCTGTCCCTTGATTGCATCCAAAATACCCATCGTAACTCCTCCTTAGAATTGATTATTATACTTTATACGTATCTCCGCAGAGCGCAGTAAGCGCCGGAAATACGCGAATTCCTGTAATATGGAGATCCAGGCCGAAGTATTCCTTCATATGGGTAATACTGTCTGCAGTATAGGTGGTCAGCATGGCTGTCATGGTATCAACCGTCATGTTGGTATCCACGCCGTGCAACGGACAGGCCAGAACCAGGATTCTGCCGTCGGAATGAATCGTAGGCAGGATATGAATACCGTTTTTATCTCCGGCGAAGGACGTACGAAGGGCAACTTCAAGCCTTTCCTTGCCGTAATGCCATCTGCCCTCCAGTTTGTCGAAGGGTGCGGACTGATCAATTTCAATCAGCAGGCAGGGACGGTCCGCGTCCATTCTGCTGCGAAGCAGGCGCATGTTCCTGTGAAGATCGTCGCTGTTTTTGATCTGTCCGTTGATTACTTTTCTGAAGAACTCATGCCGGCACATCTGCAGAACGTCCCGGGTATTGGAACGTTCATTGTAAAAATCTGCATGAATCCTGTTCAACAGTACTTTCAGTTCGCCGAGGTACTTCCGTACATCTTCTTCATTTCGTCCGGCTTCGAAGATGGATACATTCGGAAAGTTTTCCTGAAGATAAGCAAGGATCAGTTCTTCCTGTTCCGGACTGACGGCCAGACTGATTCCGTCTGCATGGTGTTTGGCCAAGCTGTCTTTTGTTCCCTCAAAGTCATGACGGATATGAGGAGGCTTAAACCCAAGCAGTTCCCAGTTGTTGATGCTGGCAAACGCGTTCAGAACTTCCTCCTGATCAGACACGAGCAAAAGCTTGTACATCCAACGACCTCCAAGGCGTTTTGGGAAGATATTACTTTGTAATTATATTACAATCAGGGACAATATGCAAATGAAAACAAATTAATGTAACCGTTCCTTCATGACCTCAAGCGCTTTTTTCAGCTGGATGTCATGTTCTGTATCCGCGAAATCATACATTCCGTTGTCTCCCTCCGGCAGGGGCACTTCATAATCCGGTGTAATCCCTATTCCGTGTACAGCCTGACCGCTCGGTGTGTAATACTGGGCAATCGTCATCTGAAAAGCCGCGCCCTTGTTCCCCACGTTGAATACCTGCTGGATAATGCCTTTGCCAAAGCTCTTGACGCCGACTGTTACGGCGTCTGCGCAGTCTCTGAGCGCGCCTGTCAGAATTTCAGAGGAGCTGGCGCTGTTTTCATTGATGAGTATGACGAGTTTCACATCCGCTTTTCCGGGATATGTACGGTATTCATTCACGTGCTCTTCCTCGTCCCTGTATTTGAGATAGCAAAGTTCCCCTTCATCCATAAACAGATCGGCGATATACTGTGCCTGATCCACCCAGCCGCCCTGATTGTCTCTCAGGTCAATGATGATTCCCTTTGCACCCTGATCCATCATTTTTTCGAGGGCGTTTTTAAATTCTTCTTCACCCTTTCCGGCAAATTCATACAGGGCAATATAGCCGATATCATCTGTAACCATTTTGCTGGCCACCTGATTGACATTGACCTCTTTCCGGGTAATGGTATAGGTAATCTCCTCCCCGTTCCGCAGGAATGTGACGTCAACATCGGTATCCGGGATGCCGCGCATGATATCTATTGCTTCATCCAGGGTGGAAGGATTGACATACAGATCCTCGCCTACCCTGTAAAGAATATCTCCGCGCTGAACGCCGACTGCTTCGGCGGGACCTCCTTCAAAAACGCGGATGATTGTGCAGACCTGCGTTCTTGGATTGGACTGGATGAGAACGCCGATACCGACGTAAATCCCCTCGTCCTCTTTTCTCATCTGTTCATATTCCTCAGGAGTATAGTAGAAGGAATAGGGATCGTCGAGTCCTGCCATCATTCCCCTGATGGCATATTCCACCATACGGTCATAGTCCGGCTCCTGATAGAAATATTCTCCTGCGGTATCGTAGATGGAAAACATTTCTGAGAACTTCTGATATTTTTCATATTCCTCCCGGGTGATAACAACGGTATCCGGTCCGGCAATCTGATCCTTGCCGGATTGTCCGCCCGTAATCGATGAATGGCTGTTTTCATTAAACATGCCGTCCAGTTTCGAGAAAGGCATGAAAGAGCAGGAACAAAGCAGCAACAGCAGCACAAGAACAGCCGCAAGTCCGGTTGTTTTTTTGATCATTGGAGGAATCCCCTTTCTCTGAAGCAGACAAACGTTTTATTGTTCCTGCGGAATAAGTGCGATAACCGAAAAAATAACTGCGTCATGAAATTTACGAAGATCCAGGCCTGATATTTTCCGGATCTTGTCCAGTCGGTAATTCAGCGTATTGCGGTGAATAAACAGCTGTCTGGAAGCGGCTGTAAGATTCAGGTCATTCATAAAAAACACCCGGACTGTTTCAAGCATCTCGTCGCTGAATGTTTCACCGGCGCGGATCTGACGGAATTCGTCCCGGATCTGCTTTTTCATTTCAGCAGGAATGCTGTCAACGATTCTTTCCAGCGTCTGTTTTTCATAAACATAAACCGAATCCTGGGAATGATAGGTATTTCCTACAGAAAGAGCATTCAATGCGTCGCGGTAGCTTGTCCTGAGCTTGTCTGCGGTTTCGGCTTCCCGGCCTATTCCGGCTTTGATACCGGTAATGCCTTCTCCCTCCATGGAACCGATGACTGCATCCGTGAAGTCAATCAGGTCTTCCGCTTCCTGTCTGTCCGTTTCCCGGATCAGAACAGCGCTCTGGTAATCCACAGGGAAAACAATATCGCTTTTTTCAATGGGCGCAATGGAAGTAAACACCGTATACAGGTCTTTCCCCGACAGACCGTAGGAGCGGAAAACAACAACGCAGCGTTTTTTATCGGCTCTTGTTCCGCATTCCCTGTAGAGGGCGGCGTCCGGGGTAAATTCATTGTCTGTCAGCAGTCGCCGGAACAGTCCGGTGGCGTTTACAGGTTTTTCCTGTCTGCCCCCGCGCCACCTCACAGTCTGAAGGAAACTGTTTATATCCGGTTCATCCGGAAAAACAATGACTTTGTGTCCGGTCAGCAGATATATGGATTGATCTTTCCTGACAGTATAATCGGGTGAGGCAGATAAAGCATATTGAAGATCACCGGGCAGGTCGTCGGCTGCAATAATTTCAGCGTTGATTTGTTTTGTCTTCAACCCGGTACACCTCCCTTCATATAGAGTAATTATATCACAATCACCGTGGTTAGCAAATGAATTCAGCCGGAACGGCGCTTGAAACATATACCTCCAGCCGATATAATAAACAGCGGTTATATATCCCAACGGAAGGAATGATTATTTGAGACTGTTCCGCAAAACCTGTTCATTTCTGATTCTTCTGTCTGTTCTTTTTCATGCCGTTTCAGGCCTTGCTTCCTTTGAGTTTTCCGACGATCGTTTCAGAGATCGCATGACTACGGCCAACCTGGATGCGATCATTGAGGAATATCAATTATATGACGGCTGGTACTGGACAACACAGGCTGATATACCCCAGACTTTTCACGGTCAGCCCGAATGCCCCGGATGGACAACCTCGGTGGAGGCCATTCATCTGAAAGCCTATCAGAAAGGCTGGTACGGCTGCCGCTGGCCGATTGATCATGTACGGAAAGCTGCCCCCGATAACGGAGGATATGCTGAGTGTTTCGCTTTCGCCCAGTTTATCGGTTATCTCCTGTCGGGTGAAGTCAATCCGCAGCATAACTGGGATTTCTTCTACAATACGGAAGCGTCCGGCGGATTGCAGGTCGGTGATATCGTACGCGTGGAGTATCGCAAAAACAATCATGAATATCATCACAGCGCTGTTGTATATGCAATCTACGGAGATGAAATTCTGTTTATGCAGGTTTCCGGTTCTTCCTATAACAGAATTTCAATCGGTAAAGGATTTACAGACGGAAATGTCAGCAATGTGACCAGTCTTGAAGAACTGTCCGCGATCCCGGGCCTGAAAATATCCCGGTATACTCCAACGGATTCAGCAGAATAAAAGAACTCCCCGGATCTTCTGATCCGGGGAGTTTTGAGAAGCATACGCTTATTTGTTCAGGATAGTCTTTTCGGTTTCCTTGTCGAAGAAGTGCAGATGGTTGGTGTCCAGAGCGATCTTGATCTTCTGTCCGGCCTTGCTGGAAGTGCGGGGATCAACGCGGGCGATGATGTTGCCTTCCTTGCCGGTGGTGCTCAGATACAGGTAGGTTTCAGAACCCATCAGTTCTGTCACTTCGACGTCCACATCAATGGTGGCGCTGGCATATTCAGCCAGTTTCGCTTCATCGTCATGGATGTTTTCAGGACGGATGCCCATGATAACTTCCTTGCCGATGTAGCTTTCATCGATGAACTTGGAAACTTTCTTTTCAGGAACAACGATCTTGTTATCGCCGAAGGTGGCAACAACATCCTGGCCTTCACGATCCAGTTTCACGTTGAAGAAGTTCATCTGGGGGCTGCCGATGAAGCCGGCGACGAACTCATTGGCCGGATAGTCATACAGGTTCTGGGGAGTATCCACCTGCTGCACAACGCCGTCCTTCATAACAACGATACGGCTGGCCATCGTCATAGCTTCGGTCTGGTCATGGGTAACGTAGATGAAGGTTGTCTGCAGTCTCTGATGCAGCTTGGTGATTTCAGTACGCATCGCAACGCGCAGCTTGGCGTCCAGGTTGGACAGAGGTTCGTCGAAAAGGAAGACCTTGGGCTCACGGACGATAGCACGTCCCAGAGCAACACGCTGACGCTGACCGCCGGACAGAGCCTTGGGCTTACGGGTCAGCAGGTGGGCGATGTCCAGGATCTTGGCAGCCTCTTCAACGCGGCGCTTGATTTCATCCTTCGGGGTCTTTCTCAGTTTCAGACCGAAAGCCATGTTGTCAAACACGGTCATATGGGGATACAGAGCGTAGTTCTGGAAAACCATGGCGATGTCGCGGTCCTTGGGAGCAACGTCGTTAACCAGCTTGTCTCCGATGTACAGTTCGCCGTCGGAAATTTCCTCAAGGCCGGCGACCATACGGAGCGTGGTGGATTTACCGCAGCCGGAAGGTCCGACCAGAACGATAAACTCTTTGTCTTCGATGTCCAGGCAGAAATCGCTGACAGCGGTCACATTGCCGGTATAAACCTTGTAGATGTGCTGAAGGGATACACTTGCCATTACAATATCCTCCTTAAAATATGGGAACGATTCCCTTTATTGACTGTATTATATAGAGAATCAACAAAAAAAGGAATTGCCTGTTTACACAAGAATTCCTTTTTGTTTTGTGCAATAATCACAAAGATTAACGGTGATTTCTGATTTCATTCCTTTCAAGCCGGATGTTGTTGATCAGTTCGCTGAGCTTTCTGTCCGTATCCGCAAGAAGGGAATCGATATAATCCAGCGTGTTTTTATGAAGTTCGGACGCTTCCTGCCTCGCGTTTTCCCGGAGTTCATCGCATTCCACTCTGGCGCGGCGGACGATGTTTTCTTCTTCAACCAGCTGCCTGGCTTTGTTTTCAGCGTCTTCGAGCATCCGTTTTGCTTCACTGGCAGCGGCTTCCATCCGCGCGGTAGCCTCTTTGGTGGCACGGTCCATCAGCGCGTTTGCCTCCCGGGTAGCCTGCTCCATCATTTGCTGTGCATTCTGACTGGCCTCATTGACCATATTCTGAGCCTGTCGGTTGGCATTGTCGAGAATCTCATTCTTTTTCTGCTCCGTTTCGGTACGGATTGCCTCTTCCTGCTCCACAATCGTCGCGGCTTTTTTAACCGTATCCGGAAGATTCTGCTGCAGATATTCCAGCTGAGCCTGCATCAGGTTGCGGTTTACAACACAGCTTTCACTGCTCATGAGGCTGCGCTTGGCGTTTTTCATTTCATCAAGCAGAATGTTAACCGCTTTCAGGCACTCTCCGGAACTTTTGATACCAGCCATAAATGATTCTCCTTTTCGTCCGTATGATAAATTACGATTGCTTTTTCGACAGTTGCTTCCTGATTTCCTCTGTCAGTTCTTCAGGAACAAACGACCGGATGTCTCCTCCGAATGCCGCGATTTCCCTGACTGCGGAGGAGGAAACGCCGTTCAGTGCCGGATCGCAGGGAATGAATACGGTGTCAATTCCCTGATTCAGCATCCGGTTTGCGCAAAAGGAAACATACTCGTGATCAAACTCAGCACTGCTGCGCAGTCCGCGGAGTACGGTTCTCTCCCCATTTTGCTGCATATAATCCGCAAGGAGGCCGCTCCAGCTGTCCACCTCAACATTGGGAAAAGAGGCACAGATCCTTTTCAGCATGGAAACTCTTTCTTCGGCGGAAAAAGCGCCTTTTTTGCTGATGTTGATCATGACTGTCACGGTAACATGGTCAAAAATAGCTGCGGCTCTGGAAATCAGGTCCAGATGTCCCCGGGTAACCGGATCAAAGGATCCCGGAAAAACACAGGATGCCATGCTTTATTCACCTCCTGAATTCAGCTGGTAAACTGTCATCGCGCAATAGCCCCAGGAGCGCTCCTTCCGGATGGTAAAACATTCCGGAACAAGGATTTCCTTCCCGGCTTCATGCTCAAGTACAATCAGAGTATCGCTGCCGATCAGCGGAATCAGCGCTGTGAATACATTCTGCAGGTCTGTCATGACATAAGGCGGATCCAGGAAAACAATATCAAAAATCCTTGCCTCTTCCACCAGATGCTGTACAGCACGGGACCAGTCGCAGTGAAACAGCCGTACACGGTCTGAGTACCGGAGTGTTTCCGCGTTCTGCTTCTGTACCGCATTCGCTTTTCTGTCTGAGTCTACCAGAACCGCGTCTGACGCGCCTCGGCTCAGGGATTCAAAGCTTAGTGCGCCGCTGCCGGCGAAAAGATCAAGTACATGGCTGCCCGGAATTTCGTTCTGAAGAATATTAAACATATTTTCACGGATCCGGTCAAGGGTAGGCCTCGTATTCCGTCCCTCCGGAGCATCAATTCTCCTGCCCCGGGCTTCGCCGGCAATAATACGCATGTCTCTTCCTCTCTGGATCAGTTCAGCTGTTCCGGTTCGCGCCTGTGTGAGGGACGGCTCTGGTTCTTTCTTTTCCGTTTGTCTCTGCGGATACGTTTTTTCTCATTTTCAGAGATTGCGGTATGAATCCTGGTCCGGATTGATTTCCCGGAAATGTATCCGGTTCCGTATGCCAGCACGGGAAGCAGCAGAATCAATGGGCTGATTCTTTCAAGCGTCAGCATACCGGTTTTATTGGAGTGACCGACCAGATTGACAAAAGGAATGATGCAGATCCGGACAAACGCACGAAGATAGTCAGCGAATCTCATTCCTTCCGGCTGTGTATAGTTGATCAGGGCATTGCTCACATCCCCGCGGCGGAGATAGGACTGCATCCATCCCGGAAGCGCGCCGGCATCAGTGGTCTGTATGTCGGTAACAAAGGCCAGGATCACCGCTGGAATCAGGATCAGGATCAGTCCGAGCAAGGCAATCAGATATCCTTTCAGGGGATGAAAGCAGATTTTTCTTTCGCTCTCGCTGAATGAAAGGCCCTTTTCCTGCCGCTGCCACAGAATTTCTCCCCGGTTAACCGCTTCAGCTCCAAGGTTGGATCCGAAATTGAAAAAGAGCATCAGAATAACCAGAATCACTGCTGTGTTCAGGCCGATGCGCAGGATACTCCCGCCAAAGGCGGTGGACGAACACGCGATAAAGGAAACAAAAGTAATCATGATAAACAGGCCAAGGAATTTGGCGCTGTTGCGGAAGGTGTTTTCATCCACCGGACTTCCTGTCAGAAACGGTTTCCTGACTTCCTGGACCTTTTTTGTCTGCTTTTTCTTTTCCATAATCACTTTCTCCGTTCCTGTTCTGCTTCTTTATATATGCGGCCTACCCGTCCGGATGAACTGCAGAGTATCTCATAGCTGATGGTTCCTGCCCATGCCGCAAGATCTTCTGCAGTAATGCTTTCATTGCCGCTCGTTCCGAGGAGCACCGCTTCATCTCCGGGCTGTACGTTCTCTATGCCGCTGATATCAGCGATCATCTGGTCCATACAGATCCGGCCGATTATTTTGGCCTTTTTGCCGTGAATCAGAACATATCCTTTTTCGCCGCCCGCCCGGTGATACCCGTCCGCATATCCGCAGGTAATGGTGGCCGTCCGGATCGGGTGCGGGCTCCTGTATGTCCGGCCGTAGCTCACATATGCGTCCGCTTCAAGTTCCTTGACATAACTGATGGTTGCCTTCCAGGACATGCACGGCAGCAGTCCGTGCGTGCCGGGTACCGGCGGATACCCGTACAGGCTGATCCCTGCCCGTACCATATCCAGTGCCATTTCCGGAAATCTGTGTATGGCCGCGGAATTGCAGCAATGCCTGATGATTCCCTTCGGAAGCGGTTCAATCATCTTCAGGAACCGCTCATACTGTTCACGGGTATACAGCATGCCCTCCTCTTCACCGTCCGCATCGGAAAAATGCGTAAACACGCCGGTAAGACGTACATGGGAACAGGATTTCAGCGCTTGCAGAATGCCGTCTCTTTCCGCTTCGCTTCGGATACCGATTCTCCCCATTCCGGTATCCACTTTCAGGTGGACTTCGGTCTGTTTTTGCTGTTCAGCCGCAGCCTTCTCGCATAACAGTACCATTTCATCAGAACAAACCGTCTGAATCAGATCGTACTTTACGCCGTTTGCGGCGTCACAGGCCGTCACAGCGCCGAGGACAAGTACTGGAGCCGTGATGCCGGCTTCCCGCAGCTGTATTCCTTCACTGACCGCGGCCACAGCCAGCATATCCGCTCCGCCTGCGATAGCAGCGTGTGCTGTTTCAACTGCTCCGTGGCCATATCCGTCCGCTTTGACAACCGCCAGTACCCGGACCGTCGCAGGCACGGATGAACGGATCAGACGCATATTGCTTTCAATGGCTGCAGGATCAATAATCCTCCTGTTTCTCGGAATCATTGTCCGGCTTCCTTTCCCCGCGCCTCCGTATAGTGGCGGTGGATCTGGTCGTTCAGCAAATTGATATCGCCGCAGCCCATGGTCAGGACAAGATCACCGGGCTGCCAGTGTGCTCTGAGGTAAGCCTCCGTATCGTCAAAGGAAGGGGTCCATACGGCATCTATCCCGTTTCTGCGCATTCCTTCAACCAGCATCCCGCTGTTCAGGTCGCCCGGGTCCGGTTCGCGGGCCGCGCAGATATCGGTTACCAGCGTATAATCCGCTTCCTTCGTGCAGGTCAGGTACTGATCAAACAGCGTACGGACCCGGCTGAAAGTATGCGGCTGCATGACAGCCCACAGTTTACCCCGGCAGTTTTTACGCGCAATGGAAAGCGCGTTTTTCATTTCCGCGGGGTTGTGGCCATAATCGTGATAGATATCCACACCGTCAATCCGGTCCGTCAGTTCAAAGCGCCTGTGGGCTCCGGTAAATCGTGCCAGGGTTTCCGCCGCTTTATCCGCAGACAGGCCCAGGTAAACGGCGGAGGCAATGGCAGCCATGCCGTTCATTACGTTAAAGCTGCCCGGCACGCCCATTTTCACTTTGGCTGCTGTTTCCCCGTGACAGCAAAGATCAAAGGAAGCATATCCGTGCTCATCTTCCTGCAGGTTGATCGGGTACCAGTCATTTTCTTTATCGAAGCCGAAGGTGATGGTCCTGCATTTCAGCGCGCTGAACAGACGCCGGATCCGGAAGTCGTCTCCGTTGCCGATCGCCACGCCGGTGTCCGGCAGAAGAGAAAGATATTTCCCGAAGGTTTCTTCAATTTCGTCGATATCGCGGTAACAGTCCAGATGATCCGCGTCAATATTCAGTACGACTGCCACTGTAGGAGACAGCTGCAGAAAACTCCGGTTGTATTCACAGGCTTCCGCCACAAAAATTCCGCTGTGTCCGATACGTGTACTGCCGCCCACTGCGTCCAGCCTGCCGCCGATGGCAATGCTTGGATCCATGTTGTTTTCAAGCAGCATCTGACTGAGCATTGATGTGACGGTGGTTTTTCCGTGCGCTCCGCAGATCCCGACGGAAAACGGATATCCCTCCATGAGCTGTCCCAGCAGGGTAGCCCGTTCAATGGCGGGAATTCCAAGCCGTTCGGCTTCTTTTCTCTCCGGGTTTTCAGCGGGAATCGCAGCGGAATAGACAACCAGATCGGCGCCGTGTACATTTTCAGCCTTATGGCCGATATACACTTCCGCGTTCTTTTCCCTGACGTAATGAACCAGATAGGTTTCGTCCCGATCGCTGCCCGTAACCCTGTAGTGCTGGTCTATGAGCATTTCGGCCAGCCCGCTCATGCTGCTGCCGCCGATACCGATCATATGGATCCGGCCGCCGGGAAAATCCCTGATATGCGCTGCTTTCATCTGAACACTCCTGTGTCATTCAATCGTGATTCTCGGATTTTCACGGCTTGGCCGGTACAGAACAAACCGGCGTCCGATGAACTGGATCGGTTCAGCGCCTGTTTTTTCGCAAAGGGTTGTCAGCGCTGTTTTGGCGTCCAGCGGCGCTCCCTGCTGAACACATCCTTTGATCAGTTCCCGGGCTTCCAGCGCGTCATAGGTTTCCTTGATCACGCTGTCAGTAACGCCCTCTTTACCAATATATATGATGGTATCAAGCTGATTCGCCATTTTCCTCAGGGCTGCTCTTTGCTTTCCTGTCATATTTTTCTCCTCCGTATGGTTTGTCCTTATTCAATAAAATCAAATTCCATATCCGCGATCTGAACGGTGGATCCTTCTTTTGCGCCGGCTTCCTTTAAAGCGTCAATCACGCCGATGCGCCGTAGCGTTCTGTGGAACCAGTTCAGGCTTTCCTGGTCCTCAAAGTTCACGCTTTCAATCAGGCGGTCCATACCGGGTCCGGATACGATAAAGATTCCGTTCTCTTCCGTAACCTCGAAAGCGTCCGGATCGGTTTTCTCTTCGGGAATTTCTTCTTCATGGTAATGAAGAACAGGCGGAAGGGTTTCAAGCTGCCTTGCGGTCTCATCCAGCAATTCTTCAAATCCCTGGTGGGTGGCGGCGCTCACAGCAAATACCGGCACGCCCATTCCCTCGGCCAGGGAACGGATTCTTTTCAGGTTTTCTTCCGCTCCGGGCAGATCCGTTTTGTTGCATACAATAATCTGCGGCTTTTCAGACAGATTTCCGTAACGGTCCAGTTCAGAATTGATCTGGTCCAGATCGTCCACAGGGTCGCGGCCCTCGCTGCCTGACACGTCCACGACATGAAGCAGCAGACGCGTTCTCTCCACATGTCTCAGGAAATCATGGCCCAGTCCCGCTCCTTCTGCCGCACCCTCAATCAGTCCGGGAATATCTGCCAGGACGATATCTTTGCCGAAGCGGCGCACAATGCCGAGATTGGGCGTCAGCGTTGTAAAATGATAATTGCCAACTTTCGGTCTGGCGCTGGTCACAACGCTCAGGATTGAACTTTTTCCGACATTCGGATAACCGATCAGTCCCACGTCGGCGATGGTTTTCAGTTCCAGGCGGAGTGTACGTATCTCGGTTTTTACACCGGGCTTCGCAAAATTGGGAGCCTGACGGGTAGGTGTTGCGAAATGCTGATTACCCCAGCCGCCTTTTCCGCCTTTGAGCAGCAGGCGGGTCTCGCCGGGCTGGTCCATGTCCGCCATGACCCTGTCTGTGGCGTCATCATAGATTACCGTACCCACCGGAACCTTGATCAGAAGGTCATCCCCTCTTTTGCCGGTGCATCTGTTGGCCTTGCCGTCTTCACCGTTTTCAGCGGTATACTTGCTTTTGAAACGAAAATCAAGCAGTGTATGCATGTTGACGTCGGCGTGAATCAGAATATCCCCGCCGCTGCCGCCGTCTCCTCCGTCGGGACCGCCGTTTATTACGAACTTTTCACGATGGAAGGAAGCAGATCCGTTGCCGCCGTTTCCGGCTTTTGCTGTGATTTTTACACGGTCAACAAAATTGCTCATAGCTTTCCTCTCCGAAATAATCAGTTTCTCATGGAATGCAATGGTGCCGGTATCCTGCCGCCTCTGGCAATAAAGTCTTTGTTGCCGAATTCATTCACCCGGATTACCGGGGCGTGGCCCAGCAGTCCGCCGAATTCCACGGTATCTCCTGCCTTTTTGCCGACCGCCGGAATCACCCGAACCGCTGTGGTTTTATTGTTGATCATGCCGATGGCGGCTTCATCCGCAATAATACCGCTGATCGTTTCCGCGGATGTGTCTCCGGGAACGGCAATCATATCAAGTCCGACGGAACAAACGCAGGTCATGGCCTCCAGTTTTTCCAGGGACAAGGCTCCGGCGGATACCGCCTCAATCATGCCGATATCCTCGCTGACCGGGATAAAGGCACCGCTGAGTCCGCCCACATGGTTGCTGGCCATAATGCCGCCTTTTTTGACGGCGTCGTTCAGCAGCGCAAGCGCGGCGGTTGTTCCGGGTGCCCCGGCATATTCCAACCCCATTTCTGTCAGTATATGCGCTACAGAATCTCCCCTTGCGGGTGTGGGAGCAAGGCTCAGGTCCACGATGCCGAAGGGAATATTCAGCCGCCTGCTGGCTTCCTTTGCCACCAATTGGCCAACCCTGGTGATTTTAAACGCCGTACGCTTGATGGTTTCGGCTACTACATCGAAGGGTTCATTCCGTACGCTTTCAAGTGCTACTTTAACCACGCCGGGTCCGGAAACACCGACGTTGATGGCGCATTCAGGTTCGCCTGTTCCGCAGAAGGCGCCGGCCATAAAGGGGTTGTCTTCCACCGCGTTTGCGAAAACTACCAGTTTTGCGCATCCCAGTCCGTCTGAATCAGCTGTCAGCTCGGCGGTCTTTTTGATAATCGTACCCATTTCGCGAACGGCGTTCATATTGATGCCGGCCCGCGTGGAAGCCACGTTCACGCTGGAACAAAGCAGCTGTGTTTCGCTGAGGACCTCGGGAATGGAAGCAAGCAGTCTTTCATCTGCCAGGGTGGCTCCCTTGTGCATCAGCGCGGAATAACCTCCCAGGAAATTAACGCCCACTTCCCTGGCCGCTTTATCCAGTGCCCGGGCAATCGGCCTCGGATCTCCCTGGGCAATCATGCTCACCGGAGTAACACTGATCCGCTTGTTCACAATCGGAATACCGAGTTCGGTTTCTATTTCCTGACCGGTATGCACCAGGTCTTTGGCTGTTCTGCAGATTTTATCGTATACCCTGTCTGCGCATTTTGCCGGATCCGGATCAGAGCAGTCCAGAAGATTGATCCCCAGTGTAATGGTACGGATATCAAAGTTTTCCTCCTGGATCATGCGCATTGTCTGAAGGATCTCGCCTGTTTCTATCATTGCCGGGACCCTCCTCATATACGATGCATGGCGTCGAATATATCCATACGCTGCATATGAATAGTCATCTTCAGCTCGTCGCGCACAGGCTGAAGCTCACGGTCAATTTCCTCAAAACGTAAATGGGCTCCGTCCAGGTCAACGACCATCATCATTGTAAAATAACCGCCAAGAATCGTCTGGGTAATGTCGAGAATGTTGATATTCATCTCGCTCAGCTTAGTGGCTACCCGGGCTATAATACCAGTGGAATCAAGGCCTGTAACAGAAATCAGTGCTTTGGTCATGAAGAACTTTCGCCTCCGGTTATATATATCAGTTCATTATATAAACCAGCCAGTACGTTTGTCAATTTCACTTTTATTTGTTTTGTGAATATGATATAATACGATGGTTTGATGTTTACTATGGAAGGAGTACCCATTTGGAAAAGCTTGTTCTAGCGTCGCAGTCTCCGCGCCGATGCGAATTACTGAACAGAACCGGTATCCCGTTTGAAACGGACGCCCCCGATGTGGACGAATCCTGCGATCTGCCCGCCGGCGAAGCGGTCAGAATCCTGTCCCTCCGTAAAGCACATGCCGCGGCGAAGGTTCATCCCGGCCGCTTTATCCTGGCGGCGGATACGCTGGTTTCCTATCAGGATGCAGCGCTTGGCAAACCTGCGGATGAACAGGAAGCGGTCCGTATGCTTCATATGCTTTCCGGCAAAACCCACCAGGTTTATACCGCGGTTACCGTAATCTCGCCTGACGGAACTGTTTACACCGATGCTGACCGGACGGATGTAACCTTTACCGCTGTTGATGATGCGGAAATTCTGGATTATGTCCGTTCCGGAGAGCCCCTAGACAAAGCCGGCGCCTATGCCTTACAGGGCCGTGCCGGTCTGTGGGTTACGCATATTGACGGATCCGATACTTCTGTAATCGGTCTCCCCCTTTACCTTGTGCGGTCTCTGCTTCTGCAGGCCGGATTCCCTCTTTTCTGAGAAGTTCGCCTCATAATTCCATTTATCAATTTGACTGAAGGATGATTGATTATGCCTTTTCTGGCACCCGATATTGGTATTGACCTTGGTACCGAAAACATCAATGTCTATGTCCGCGGCCGCGGTATAGTCATTTCCGAGCCGACGCTCGTTGTTCTTGACCGGGACAACCGGCATACTGTCAAAGCCGTCGGCGATGAGGCACGTTTCCTTTTCGGACGAACGCCGGACCAGCTGATTGCCGTTACGCCGATCCGTAACGGACAGGTGGCTGATTTTGATATTGCTGAGCTGATGTTCAGGTATTTTATCCGCAAAGCTGTAGGCGTTTCTTACCTTGGAAAACCCCGTATCATCATTTCCATTCCCTGCGGCATGGATGACGTCAACCGCAAAGCCCTGATGGAAGCTGTCCGTATGGCCGGTGCCAGGCGGGTGTTTCTGATTGAAAAGCCCTTTGCCTCTGCCATCGGTACCGGCCTGCCGGTCTACGACCCTATCGGAAGCCTGGTGGTGGATATCGGTGCCGGCACAACGGACGTGGCTGTCATTTCGCTGGGCGGTCTTGTCGTTTCCCAGAGTATTCAGGTCGGCGGGAATAAATTCAATGAAGCCATTACGGAATATCTCCGCAAGGAATGCAATATCCTCATCGGCAGTCAGACCGCTGAAAATATCAAAAAGGATCTGGCGGCTGCCCTGCCTCTGGACGAACCCCGCACCATTCATGTACGCGGAGTCAACCAGCTGAATACATCCGCCGGCACAGTTCAGTTTACCTCTGAACAGGCCTATGAAGCGGTAAAAAACCCCTGTAAAGCAATTGTTAAAGCCATTCGCTGGGTGCTGGAAAGAACTCCGCCAGAACTGGCAGCCGATATCATGAAGGGCGGTATTCATCTGACGGGAGACGGTGCCCGGCTTTTTGCCCTTGACCGGTTTATTTCCGAAAGTCTGGGAATGCCTGTTCTTCTTGCCCGTGATCCGGGAGACTGCTGTATTCTCGGCATCGGTTATCTGACCGAAAATATCCAGCTTGTTACCCCTCAGGACAAACATGCCAGACCGTCCATGAAATGAGAAACGCAAAAAAATGTCGGGAGGTGAATTGCAGCCCATGGCAGGCAGAAGACGTCTGGAACGAAAAACAGATGACCGTCGTCCGGTAGTAACGGATGATTTTATATATGACGATCCGCAGAATCCTTCCAATGAAGAGGTTTCCGGTACTTTCTCTTCCGATACGCCGGAAGAAGCGATCCGGAAACTAAAAAGTATCTCGCAGTCATCCGTCAGGGAAAATGAATCCGGGAACAATCCGGCTGATTCACTTCCCAGCCCCGGTCAGAAACCTGTACAGGACGTTGTTACCGCCCCTGAAAAAAAGGAAGAAACGGCATCCGCTCAAAAAAGTACAGGGAAGAAAAAAACGCATGCTCCCCATCCGATTCTCCGGGGCCTGGCGCTGATCATTGTAACCGTATTCCTGCTTGGCGCCGCGGCTGCTTTTATTTTTCACCGCATCAATCCCCAGACTCCCTATCTTGATATTCCCGAACGGTTGATCACATCTGTCGTTACTCCTGTTCAGTCCTTTTTCTCCGGCATCACGGAAACCGTGTTCGGATACTTCCGCGAAAGGGATCTGCGCGCGAATATTGCGCAGGAATACAATAATCTGATTCAGCAGCATGAACAGCTGATCTATAAAGCCATGCAGGCTGATCAGCTTTCAAATGAACTTGCTGTTTACGAAAGGTTTTCCGATGAGATCAGGGCAAATCAGGAAATGAAACCTCTTGACTGCCGCATCATCGGCAAATCCGACTCCAACTATTTCTCAACCCTGACCATTGACAAGGGAACAGCCGACGGCGTAACAAACGATATGGCTGTGACCTATAACTATTCTCTGATCGGGTATACCTACAATACTACTGCTCATACATCCACGGTCATTACCATAATAAATGCCGACGCTTCCATTGAAGCGCTGATCCAGACCACCCGTGACCAGGGTACGGTCAGCGGGACTCTTGCCGTCAACGGCAAACCTCAGTGCCGTATGCACTATACCCCTGATGAATCACTGCCCAAACCCGGAGACCAGGTAGTCACATCCGGTATCGGAAAGCCCTTCCCCAAAGGTATTCTGATCGGTACGGTTGAAGAGAGTACCCGTGGTTCAGACGAAAGCAAACAGTATATTGTCCTGAACCCTTCTGTTGATTTTCAGCATCTGGATCATGTGACGGTGCTGCTTTACAAATTTGTTTCCGACAATGCCGGCACATCCTTGCCCCTTTCCGGTACGGATACGCCGTCGGATGTCAGGGAGCAGACGGATCAGGATAACGGTATTGAGTATAATTCAGAATCTGTCACATTCGGGGAAATGTACAGTGAAGCAGACGAGGAATCCTATGCCGATTCTGACAGCGAACCTTACGCCGATGCAGACGATGACGCATTTGATGAATCTTTTTCAGAAGAAGACGATATCGGTGAATCGGATACAGGAGAAAGCAGCGAACCGGACAGCGTTCCTGACACAGAAACGGAACATGAGCCGGAATCGGAAATGGAATTTGAATCAGACGATGATAATGCATAACTCTTTGAGTCTTTTCTTTTATTTCAATTCCAGGGAGGTGAATTTCAGCCTATGGCAGGCAGAAGACGGCAGAAGCAAAAAAACGAAGAACAGCGTCCGGTTGTAACGGATGATTTTATATATGACGATCCGAAGGAACAGCCTAACGGTGACAGTGAATCTTTTGCCTTTAACAGTGATACTCCTGAAGAAGCCGTTCGTAAGCTCAGGCGCTCGCCACGTCATGCAGAAAAGAAAAATGAGGCTGATGAGCAGCTTTCCGACGCTGCACAGGAGAAAGATACTGCCCAGCAGCGCGGCACTGTTTATTCCTCCGGAATTATACTGGATGAGAATCTTCAGCCCGTATATGATGAATCCGTTTCAAAGCCGCACAGGCTGCGCCGTTTACTCCGCGTTCTGCTGATCGTCCTGGCGGTGCATGTTCTGATCATCGGGGCCGCTTCCTTTATTTACAGCCGCAGCGGCAATTCTGACGCCGAAGCTCCCGCATGTGCATTTTCATCCGTTATTTCGCCTGTCCGTTCTTTTGTGAACAGTCTTTCGGAAACGCTCTTCGGATATTTCCGGGAAATGAAGCTTCAGGAAAACATCCGGAAAGAATATGATCATCTGACAAGGGAAAATGAGCAGTTGTATTACAAGGCAATGCTTACGGATCAGTATAATGACCTGCTCGTGGAATATCAGAATCTGTCCGAAGAGATCCAGGCAAATCAGCTGATGAATCCGCTTCTGGCCCGGATTATTGACAAATCGGATTCCAACTTCCCTGCGACCATCACCATCGACAAAGGATCGGCCGACGGTATTCAGAATTATATGGCCGTTACCTATAATTATGCTCTGATCGGATATACCTATGAAACCACAGAGCATACCTCCACCGTTATTACCATTATCAATTCAGATGCTTCCATCGCGGGACAGATTCAGACCACCCGGGATCAGGGCACGGTCAGAGGCACGCTGGCACTCAATCCCCAGGAAGCTAAGTGCCGTATGTATTATACTCCTGATGAAGCTCTTCCCCGCCCGGATGACCTGGTAATAACTTCCGGCGTCGGAATGCCTTTCCCCATCGGAATACCGATCGGAACCGTCGTTGCCAGCACCCGTGGCATGGACGCCAACAAACAGTATATAGAGCTGAAACCTGCCGCTGATTTTAAGCATCTGGAACACGTCATTGTTCTTCGTTACCTGCCTGATCACGCTGAAGAGGTCCAGGGAAGGGAAAACAATACTGAAATCGAATTTGTGCCTATGGACTCCGCCAGGCCTTCGCCTGTTATTCAGATAATCGCCGCTGATTTCTTTTCCGACCGCAAAGATGAAGATACTGATGCGGATGAGGACGGCGAAAACGAAGGAGCGCCCCAGGAAACCATTGAGCCTACTCCCGTCCCGACTGATACGCCTGAACCTACACCGGATCCGACGCCGACGCCTCTTCCGACTCCTTATGAAACACCTTTGCTCTATAACGTCAGGATTATAAAGGGTGAACCCACGCCCTCCCCGACGCCGACTTTTGCGCCTACTCCCACTCCTTATTTCACCCCTGATCCGGACGCCATGATTTACGAGGAGGAATAAGGAATGCAGAAGAAAATATACGCAAGACAGTATCAGACAGGTTTTGTCCGCCGCTATCTGGCGCTGGGACTGATTACAGTCTTCGGTTATCTTTGTGAAGTCTGTATTATCCCATATGTTCATCCCTTTGGAGTGTCTCCCAATTTGCTTTATGTTATAATAGGTATTGTGACAGTTGCCTACGGCAAGCTGAGAGCTTTCTGGGTCGGACTCCTGTACGGCCTGCTGATGGAGATCATGCTTCCTTCCGTCACATTCCTGAATCTGGCTTTATACCCCGTTACTACGCTTTTCTGTTCCTTTGCTTTTGCGGACAAGCCTCTGAAAACCCTGGAATATGAAAGGGCCACCAATAAAAAGAAGAAGGAATTGCCGGCATGGGAACGCACGGTACTGTGCACAGCGCTGAACACATTTGTATATGAAGTCATAAATATCACTTATATCTATATCGGCGGTAACGCGCTGACATGGATGCATTTTCTGAAGGGCGCCGGCGAAGTGCTGTTTACCGCCCTGCTCTGCCTGATTCTGATGTTCCCGCTTCGCAGACTGATTCTCGGCCGTAACACGAGTGTGCTTGTGCTGAAAAGTGCGCCCGCTGTTTTCACCAAATCCTGATTCTTCATTCTGAAGACGAAAGGGGTGTAATGAATGGAAAAGAAAAGGAAATCGCCTGAATTCTGGCGCTATGCCGCTTTTCTGGTTGTTCTTTTCGGCATTTTTATCTGGCTTACTTCCGGTCTGGTCAGACTTCAGCTGACCCAGTCTGAAGAACTCCTTGAAAAAGCCCAGGATACCCGGACAAAAACCATAGCCCTCCGTGGCAAACGCGGCAATATTACAACTTCTGACTCTGTGCTGATGGCGGAAGACAGATCTATTTACAATGTATCTTTCCAGAAAGACGCGTCCGCCAATTCCAAGGAACTGTACAAGCGCTATACTGCGTCTATCCTCGAAACTATTGACATCGTTGAAAAAAACGGCGGCACCATTGATGTTTCCTTTGTGATCCGCAGAAAACCTGAACTTCAGATGAGGGAAGTAGAGGATGAGAACGGAGAAAAGCATGAGGAGCTTTATGATCCGAATCCGGATGTTAAAGTCGGAGACTGGGAATTCCATTTCGGTGCCGGAGTTTCCGAAAGCGTCCTCGAAACCCGTCAAAAGCAATGGCGTTCCAACAATTACCTCACCAGCCTTTCGAAATATGAGAAGCCGGAGCAGTGCATTGAAGCGCTGAAAAAAAGATATCAGCTGGAAGATGATATAGATGAGGAAACCATGCTCAAGGTCATGGCAATCTATTCGGAAATGCAGATGAATATCTTCAATTCCCAGCCGATTGTGATTGCCAAAGACGTGAATTACAAAACTGTCATTGAAATTGAGACACGTTCCATGATGCTGCCGGGAATGAGCATTGAAATCGGAACCAAGCGTTACTATCCCCGTTCAACCCTTGCCAGTCAGATTATAGGCTATACGGGCGCCATTCCTTCCCGGGCTACCTGGCTGAATCTCCAGGCCAAAGGATATTCCTACAATGATACCATCGGACGGGATGGTATCGAATATTCCATGGAAGACTGGCTGACTCAGAATTCCTCCATCCGTAAAGGCGTCCGCGTTGTGGAACGTGACCAGATGTCCAGAATTGTCCGGGAATTCAATGATCTGCATGTGGACCCGACAGACGGAAACAATGTGAAACTGACGCTGAACGCCGCTTACCAGGCTGAGGCGGAAAAATGCATCAGAAATAATGTCAATAAGGTCAGGGATCTTCAGGAAAAGAAACTGGAATCCGAAAAATGGAAGGAAGACAATAAACGGGATATAAACAGCAGGGACTGGGATAAGTATCCGATGGCACTGGCAGAACACGGCTGCCTGATTGTTCTGGATATGCAGTGCCGGGTCCTGGCTCTGGCCAATTATCCGACTTATGACCTCAATGCCCTGGTAGCTGGCGGAGAAGAAGCCCAGGCCATTCTGGGTGATGAACGGAATGTTCTGCTGAATTACGGTATCCATGCCCGCGGAACCCCGGGGTCCATTTTCAAAATGGTTACAGCCATGGGAGCCCTGTCGGAGGGCAAGTTTACAAAAGAAGAAAGAATAACGGATATGGGTTATTTTACCCGATACAATTCCGACCTTACCACCGCGCCCAAGTGCTGGATCAGTAAGAATGCCCGCTGGCAGCACGCGAACCAGTCCATTCAGGACGGACTGGAGCATTCCTGCAATTATTTCTTCTATGAACTGTCCGACAGACTTCAGATTGATCTGCTGTACCGTTATGCCGCTCTGTTCGGGCTGACGAAAACCACCGGTATCGATCTTCCCGGTGAAGTTCGCTCGGTTGTCGGCTGCCAGAGATCCCTCTACGATCCGGAAAAACCCGTTAACGAGGCAAACCAGGATACTTCCCTGCCCATCATCGTGTTCAACTCCATTAAAACACACCTGAAGAATTGTGCCGCTTTCCGTGATATCCATTATGATGATGAGCGTCTGTCCGTCTGTGCCAAAAAGCTCATGGACATGGCTGTTGCCAGGAATGAAAGCGAATGGCTGGACAACATGCGTACCATCCTGATGGAAGAACTGAACATGAGCAAGGAAATGGTCTATCTGCAGTCCGTTATCGGCGATACCTATAATTATATGAACGATATCAAGTGGGGCGGCGGACAAACCATCCTGACAGGAATCGGCCAGTCAGTCACCGTGCTGACGCCTATCGCCGTTGCCCGTTATGTTTGCACGGTTGCCAACGGAGGTAAGCTGTACAACGTTTCCCTGATTGACAATATCACTTCGCCGGATGGCAAGATCATTTCACAGCGTGAACCGTCCCTGCTCAATACCATTCCCAATGCGGATAAATATATGCCGCTGATCCACGAAGGAATGCAGGGCGTTGCCGATGAATCCGGTACTGCCGGTAAATATTTCAAAAACTGGCCTTATCAGAAGCAGATTGCCGCTAAGACAGGAACCGCTCAGGTTACCTCCATTGACCTGGAGAACAATTCCTGGTTCGTCTGTTTTGTCCCTTATGAAAATCCTGAAATTGCCATCGCCTGTTTCATTCCCAACGGGTATTCAGGTTCTGAATCCTGCCATGCTCCCAAGGAATTCATCGAATGGTACATGAAGCAGAAGGATCTTCGCGAGGTGGAGATTTCACTGCCTTATGGTAATATGCTTGCACCGTAATCCGGACCGGAGGAAGTTATGTCTTACTGTTATGCTGTTGCTTCGGGAAAAGGCGGCGTGGGAAAATCCACCATCACCGCCAATCTCGCCGCGGCTCTTGCTCAGGATGGCAATCGTGTTGTCATCATTGACGCTGATATCGGTCTTCGCTCACAGGATGCGCTGCTGGGCATGGAAAACCGTATTGTTTATGATCTGATCGATCTTGCCAACGGAGACTGCAGTATGGATCAGGCTGTGCTTGAAAGTGATACGATTCACGGTCTTTTTCTGCTTCCCGCGGCCCAGTTTGCACGCGCCAAAGCCCTGGATCCGAAAAAACTGGCAAAAATCATACAGTCCTTCCGTACCGCTTATGATTATGTGCTGATTGACTGTCCCGCCGGCATTGAACGCGGACTTCGAAACGTGTTGAATGCTGCTGTGGACGAGCTGATTCTGATTGTTACACCGGATGATATTTCCGTAAGGAGCGCTGAAAGAGCCGTTCAGCTTATGGAGTCAAAAAAATTAAACCGGCCTGCCCTGATTGTCAACCGGCTGAACGCCGATCTCGTTCGTTCCCGTGAGATGATGTCTGCCCGTACTGTAGCAGAGGTGATGGATCTGCGCCTGCTTGGCGAGGTTCCGGAGGATGATGTCGTCAGCCGTGCCATGCTGCGTCATTCTCTTATGATTGCTTATGACTGTGAAGCGCGTAATGCGATTCTGCGGATCGCTTCGCGCATCAAGGGTGGCAATCCGCCTTTCCCTGCCTATGGCTGCCGGAAACAATCATGGCTGAAACGTCTTTTTACCAGCCCCGTCAAGGAGGTGATCCCGATTGACGATCACTGAGAACCGTCATGCCCGTGCCCATGTGGACGGTATTCTGATTGCGCTTGTCATTGCTATGTCGCTCTTCGGCATCGTTGCGGTCTGTGTTGCCACCTATTCACCTCAGTCCTCCTCTGATGCTTCTTTCCTGAATCATATTGTTGAATCATCTTATGCCATGCGTCAGTGCCTGTTTGTACTGCTGGCTCCGTTGATTCTAGGCGTAATCATGGCTTTCCCCTATGATATTCTGCGCCGCCGGGCAGAATGGTTCTACTGGGCCGCGTTCATCCTGCTGGCCGTGACTACGATCTTCAATCGTGCCCAGGGTGTTAAGGCCTGGCTGGATATGCTGTGGGGCTATACCATTCAGCCTTCAGAGTTTATGAAACTGGCCATGATTCTGGTTCTTGCCAAGAATTTTGCAAGGCAGGACAGTCCCATGTCGGATATGAAGTCCTTCATTCATATCTTTATGATTGTCATCATACCCAGCGTTGTTATCCTGCTTCAGGGTGAAACCGGATCTCTGCTGGTCATTATCTTCATGTTCGCCGTCATGATGTATTTTGCCAATGTTTCCCTGAAAACGCTGGCTATCCTCGCAGCGCTTGCCATTGCAGCTGTTTTTGCCCTGTATGCTTTTATGCGGTTAACCGGTTCCAACGACTATCGTATGGCCCGTATTTACGGCTGGCTTGATCCTGAAGCCTTTTCTTCCTCCGACGCCTATCAGCAGACCATGTCCAAAATGACCATCGGATCCGGCGGGTTGACCGGCAACGGAATGTTTGTCGCCGGGTCCATCGCACAGCTGAACTATGTTCCTGCGGACTGGACGGATTTCATTTATGCCACGATCGGGGAAACCTGGGGATTTGTCGGCTGCCTGGGTGTTCTGCTGGCCTACATTCTGATCCTGCTTCGTATGCTGTATCTTGCCTGGTTTACCCGGGATAAATTCGGCCGCATGATTATTATCGGTGTTACAGGCATGCTTCTCTTCCATGTTCTGGAAAACATTGCAATGACCCTGGGCCTGATGCCCATCACCGGTATACCTCTTCCCTTCCTTTCTTACGGCGGATCCAATATGATGACCAATATGGGCGGTGTCGGTCTTGTACTGAATGCAACCCGCAACCGTTCCCTGAATGTTTCTGTCAGCACGCCTCAGACTTTCTACAATCCCTATCGTATACACAAGCGTTTCAAGACCAGGTCCTACTGATTTTACATCATATTTTCATTTCCGGAGGCTGACATGGTTTCGGATTTCAACAGTGAATTTCTCATTCAGGCTCCCGATTACAGCAGGGTGATGAATGATACCGTTCTTCCCTGGCTCAGCGCCAGGGGATGTGAAACCTCTGTTCTTTCAGCGGACGGGCATCCTCTTTTCTGCGTTTCCTATGAGGCTGAAAATCCGGTCGGCACTGTGGTGATTGTTCACGGTTTTACCGAAAACGCCTATAAATACGCTGAGCTCATCTGGTCGCTGCTGCATCTGGGTTTTTCTGTACTGGCCTATGACCAGCGCGGTCACGGCCGTTCCTGGCGTGCTGACGGTATTCCGGATATTTCCGTTACCCACGTGGATCATTTTTCGGATTATGTGGAGGATCTGAAGACAGTCTGCAACGCCTATAAGGACAAGCTGCCATCACCCTGGTTCCTTTTTGCCCATTCCATGGGCGGAGCTGTTGCCTCCCTTTACCTGGAACAGGAACAGCACTGTATCTCCGCGGCTGTCTTCTCCTCCCCGATGATTGCGCCTTCAGTCCGTCCTTTTCCTTCTTTCCTTGCTGCTTTGCTTTCTTCAGCGGGCAGCCTGCTCGGAAAGGGAAAACATCCTCCGTTTTTTATGAAACCTTATTCCGGGCCTGAAGATTTCAGCACCTCCTGTGCGACGGATCCGGAACGTTTTGCCTGGTATGACGCTGTCAAGGCCTCTGTTCCCGTTTTCCGGAACAGCGTTCCTTCCTATCGTTGGTCCGGGGAAGCCGTTCGGGTTACCCGTCAGATTCTGGCGCCTGGCGCACCTGAGAAAATCTGTTGTCCCATTCTTCTTTTTTCAGCAGATATTGATTTCTCCGTCTGCCGTGAACCGCAGGAAGCTTTTGTCCGCAGACTGCCGGACGGGCGTTTTATCCCTGTACCGGAAGCCCGGCATGAAATATTCCGTTCTGTCAATAAGGTTCTGTTTCCCTGGTGGCACCAGGTCATTCTTTTCCTGAAACAACAAGCAGGTTTACCTGTAAATGGAGGCAATGAATCATGAATCGCCGGAAATCGTTCTTTCCCCTTCTCTTTGTTCTTGTCATGCTTCTATGCGTACTTTTTATCTCCTGGTATCTACCCACAGTGAGTACGCTTCGCTTTTCCCTCGAAGACCGGAAAATCAGCCTGGAAACCAGTCAGGGACGGGAACGCAAGCAGCAGCATGAGTACGACGAAGCTGTTTCTGCACTTGCGGAAGCCAAAGAAGAGCTGGAAATGATCCGTCCGCAGGCAGAGGCTGCCGCCGAAACAAAAAAAGTTCTGAAAGAGGAGCGGAAAGCTCTCAAACAGGAAAAGAAGGATCTTGAGGAAACGACTTCCGTGGAGGACGCAAAAGATGAATAAACAGATGAAAGCTGTTCTCAGTATTGTTCTGATCCTGGCTGTGATGCTGATGGTTTTCAGCGGGCTTCATCTGGCAGATCTCCGGAACCAGCTCCGGGATACTGATGCTGAACTGACGGAAAGCCGCAGCACCTGGGAATCCATTGACAGTGAAAAAAGACTGATCCAGGATGAATTGAAAGATATACGCAATGAACTGAAGGAAGCGAATCAGGTCATTGCGGAATTATCCGATATTCAGGCTGAGGTTGACGAACTGCGCTCGCAGGTCGATGCTCTGAAAACGGGGAATCACTGATCGGCTTCCCCTGCATTTCAGATCGGAGTTTTCCCGTTTTTCTTCTTTCTTTTTCACCTTCATCTGATGAAAAAGTATTGACATCATCCTATTCACGTGATATAGTATTCGACGTTGTCGGAAGCACCTTCGGGTGTCCGGCAACGTGGAATTATCTGGGTGTGGCGCAGTTTGGTAGCGTGCTTGAATGGGGTTCAAGAGGCCGGAGGTTCGAATCCTCTCACCCAGACACTGACTTCCTGATTGAACATCGGGAAGTCTTTTTTTGTTCTCTTCCGTATACGGTACGTTCACTGTTTCCGGCTTGTCATGCTTCTTTGATTGATGTAAAATATATATGTTTTATATTCAGGAAAGGAAGCATCAGAAGATGACGAAACTCGAAGCGTCCCTCCTTGATATTCTTAAGGAAGACTGCCGTATCCCGCTTGAAAAAATGGCTGTGATGACCGGAACCTCTCTGGAGGAGGTTGCAGCTGCAATAGATAGCCTGGAAAAAAGAAAGATTATCCTGCGGTACAGCCCTATGATCAACTGGGACCGTACGGACCGTGAACGGGTTGAGGCAATGATTGAAGTCCGTGTTACGCCGCAGCGTGATATGGGTTTTGATGCCATTGCCCGCCGGATCTATCGCTTTGACGAAGTGAAAAGCGTTTATCTCATGTCCGGTTCCTATGACCTTCTCGTTCTGGTGGAAGCCCGTACCCTGAAGGAACTGGCTGCTTTTGTTTCCGCCAAGCTTTCTCCGCTCGAAACCGTTACGGGAACTGCAACCAGCTTTGTGCTGAAACGATATAAGGAAGAAGGCGTCATTTTTGAAAGTGACGATGCCGACCACAGGCTGGTGATCTCCCCGTGAATTATGATCAGTATCTGAACAGCAGGATCTCTGCCGTTCCGCCCAGCGGCATCCGTCGTTTTTTCGATCTGGCTGCTTCCAGGAAAGAAGCGATCTCCCTGGGCGTGGGTGAACCGGATTTTAAAACACCTTATCCCTTCCGCGATGCCGCCATCAATTCCCTGGTAGACGGGGAAACCCAGTATACGGGCAATCGCGGACTGATTGAGCTGCGTCAGGAAATCTCCCTCTATCTTTCCGGAAGATATCAGATCAATTATCGGCCGGAAACAGAAATCCTTGTGACAATCGGCGCTTCTGAAGCGATCGATCTGGTTTTGCGCGCGCTCATTTCAGATGGCGATGAGGTTCTTGTCCCCGATCCCAGCTATGTTTCCTATGCACCCGGCGTCATTTTCGCCGGGGGTGTTCCTGTGCCTGTCGAAACCCGGCAGGAAGATGATTTCCGCCTGAAAGCCGAAACGCTCGAGAAGAAGATCACTGAAAAATCCAAGCTCCTGATTCTTCCCTATCCGAATAATCCTACAGGGGCGGTTATGGGCAAAGAGGATCTGGAAGCTGTCGCTGAAGTAGTACGCAGGCACGATCTGCTTGTGATTTCCGATGAAATCTATTCCGAACTGGTCTATGACAACCATATGCATGTTGCCTTTGCTTCCCTTCCGGACATGTGGGAAAGAACCATCACAATCAACGGGTTCAGCAAATCCTTTGCAATGACCGGCTGGCGTGTGGGTTATGCCTGTGGCCCGGAAGAGATTATCGCTGTGATGAACAAAATTCATCAGTACGCCATTATGTGCGCTCCCCGTCAGGGCCAGGTTGCGGCAACCGCTGCTTTACGGCTCGGCAGGGAAAACAATTATGAATCTGTGACTGTCATGCGTGAAAGCTATGACAGACGCCGCAGGCTTATGGTAACGGCATTCCATGATATGGGCCTGGAATGTTTTGTTCCCTATGGTGCTTTCTATGTTTTCCCGTCCATCACCCGTACCGGGATGAGCAGTGAAGAGTTCTGCTCTGCGCTCCTGCAGGAGAAAGACGTCGCCGCGGTTCCCGGCAATGCCTTCGGTGCGTCCGGTGAAGGACATATCCGCTGCTGCTACGCCACGGCTGTTGATAAGATCAATATTGCGCTGGAGCGTATTGCTGCTTTTGTTTCGGCCCATTCCTGATCGTTGGAGGTTATTTACGGATGTTCAGACGAATTACCGCGTTTTTCCTTTCTTTCCTTTTGCTTTTCATATCCTGTGCTTTTGCGGACCAGTTCGATGAAGAGCTTGATATTGAAGAAATCATTGATCTGTCTGAAGAGGAAAACACCTCTGTTCAGCAGGACAGTAACGGCAATCCCATTATCACGATTACCTGCACCGGAGATCTGACCATCGGCGGGGATAATTTTCATAAAAAAGGGAAAAAGTTTTATAGCGAGCTGACTAAAAACGGCGAGAATATCAATTTTACCATGGCCAACGTTCGTGATATTTTCAAAAATGACACAATGACCCTGGTGAATTTTGAAGGTACTTTTACCAATTCAAAAAAGGTTCCCACCAATAAACAGGGAAATGATTTCCTGTTCAATATTGATCCGAAATACGTTAACGTACTGACGGATAATTCCATCGAAGCGGTCAGCCTGGCAAACAACCATGTTATGGACCACGGATCGGATGGATATGAGGAAACGAAAAACGTCATCAGGGATGCCGGTGTAGTTTATTCCAATTCCGAGGAAATTGGCGTTTATTATATCGACGGGATTGAAATCGCCATGCTCAGCTATCTGTGCATTGACCGTTATGACAAGCCCTATCCTCCTTATGACAACCTTTACGATAAAGTTGCGGCGGATATCGCCGCCACCAAGGAAAAATATCCCATTGTCATTGTTTCCTTCCACTGGGGCATTGAAAAATATTACCGTCCAACCGAAAACCAGCTGAAAATGGGCAGGCTTGCTGTGGACAGCGGTGCCGATCTGGTCATCGGTCATCATTCACACCGTATTAATCCTATTGAACAGTACAAAGGCGTCTATATCTGTTATTCCCTCGGTAATTTCTGCTTCTCGGGCAATGACCGTCCGGATGATATGAATTCATTTATCTTCCAGACGCGCTTCAAGGTGGACAAAAACACGCATGAAGCTACCAATATGGGATTCCGGATCATTCCGATCCGTATCACTTCCCTGAAGGACCGGAACAACTATACACCGACTCCGATCACCGATGATATGAAAATTGACGGCCTGATCAGCACTTTAAAGGATAACGGCAGAAAATACTGTGAATATGCAGTTCCCGAATATCCGCTGAATTGGAAGGATTGATCGCTTCATGCTTGCTTCTGTTCTTCTGGATGCCTGCAGCCGGGCGGGAATCAGTTTCTATACCGGCGTTCCCGATTCTCTTCTCAAAGCGCTCTGCAATGAGCTTTATACCCGTTACGGTACGGATACCGACACGCATGTCGTCGCACATAACGAGGGCGGCGCCATTGCTTTGTGCGCCGGTCATTATCTGGCATCCGGAAAACCCGGCCTTTGTTATATGCAGAACAGCGGTCTGGGCAACGCGGTCAATCCCCTTGCTTCCCTCATGGATCCGGAGGTTTATGCCATACCCTGCCTTCTCGTGATCGGCTGGCGCGGCGAGCCTGGTGTGAAGGATGAGCCGCAGCATGTCAAACAGGGTGCTGTTACCCTGGGGCAGCTGGATCTTCTCGGTATTCCTTACAGGGTTCTTTCTCCCGATACTTCTGACGCAGAGTTTCTGAATGATTTCCGTGATTTATGTTCGGCGCTGAACAACGGAAAGACAGCAGCGCTTGTTATACGGAAAGGCGCGCTTCAGTCAGATTGTAAGCCCGTTTACGGGAATTCCTATCTCCTGCCGCGGGAAACAGCCGCCGGAGTGATCCTGTCCGCTTCTTCGCCGGATGATGTATTTGTATCCACAACCGGAAAACTGTCCCGGGAAATCTTTGAGCTTCGTGAGTCCAGGGGCGAAGGACATTCCAGGGATTTTCTCACGGTAGGTTCCATGGGACACGCTGCTATGATTGCCTTGCGCATTGCCGTTGAGAAACCGGACCGGAAAGTCTGGTGCCTGGATGGTGACGGCGCGACGCTGATGCATCTCGGAGCGCTCCCGGTCATCGGCAGGCGCCTGCCCGGCAATCTGATTCATGTAATCATCAATAACGGGGCTCATGAGACTGTCGGCGGTATGCCTGTATGCGGCGGAGCTATGGATATACCGGCTTTGGCTTCTGCTTCCGGATATCCGGCCGTTTTTTCCGCTGATTCGGAAGAGACGCTGCGGAAAATTCTGGCAGAATCCCTGCCGGAAGCCGCCGGTCCCGTCCTGATTGAGATCAAATGTGCCTGCGGTTCCCGTGCGGATCTCGGCCGTCCGACCACTACACCGGTCGATAATCGGAACGCCATGATGGATTTTCTGAGGAATTAACCAATATATTACAAAAAATTCACATTTTTGACTACAACATGTAGTGGAAACTTATTGACCTGAATCATATATTTAGATATTATTATATATAAGTTTAGGATTCAGGAAGGTGGGTGCGAAGTGATTACCGGTTACAGCAGTAAACCTGTATTTCAGTATAAATTTCGTCCCCTTCTGCAGGACCAGCGGGTAATGGACGGCGGTTTCTGCGTCATCCTGTATGAAAACCGCATCCTGTCCTTCAGCACCTACCGGGCTGACGGTTCCTTTATAGATGAATTGTGTTTTTCACTTCCTGTCCGTGTGATTCAGTGCTTTTACAGCCTGCTTCGCAACGCGGGCAGCTGGCTCGGGGATACTCCATGTGATCTGCGTGGCGCCACCGTAACAACTTATGCGTCTTCCTTCGCGTTTGACGGTTATGATCCCATCCGTGTATGGGGCATCAATGACCTGCTTTGTCAGCCTGCCGGTTCACAGGCCGGTTTCTTCACGCGTCATCTCTACGTTCTGTTTGAAGACGTGGCCAATCTTCTGGCTGAAAACGGCATCCGCCTGACGCTGGACGGCTTTACCTGGGATACGGAAAGGATTCATCCATTCCGAAAAGGACAGCTTTATTCTTCCGGAAGACAGGGCGTAATCTGATATCTGATGCGTACCGGAAGGTACGCTTTTTTATTTTATGGGAGGGAGATCATTCGTATGTCCGTAATGGAAAAATATCAATCCTGGGTGAACTGCTCCGCGATGACGGAGGAGCTGCTTTCCGAGCTGAAAGCAATGAACGACGATCAGATCAATGACAGTTTTTACAGGGATCTGGCCTTTGGTACCGGCGGATTAAGAGGCGTGCTCGGTGCCGGAACCAACCGCATGAATGTTTTTACCGTCATGAAGGCAACGCGCGGCCTGGCCGCCTATCTGCTGGAGAATAACGCTTATCCATCCTGCGCCGTCAGTTGTGACAGCCGGATTCATTCCCGTGATTTTGCAGAGCTGACTGCTGCTGTCCTGGCCGATCAGGGAATCACCGTCTGGCTCTATCCCCGTCTGCAGCCTACGCCCATGCTCAGTTTTGCCGTCCGCCATCTGTCCGCGTCAGCCGGTGTGATGGTGACTGCGTCCCACAATCCTGCAAAGTTCAACGGATATAAAGTCTATGGATCGGACGGCTGTCAGATAACCCTGGAGGCTGCAAACCGTATCCAGGCAAAAATAAAGGAACAGCCCGATCTGACAGATCATCTTCCTTCCTTTGAGGAAGGCCTGTCCTCCGGTAAAATCCGGTATATCACAGAAGAAACCATTGAAGCCTATTATCAGGCTGTTCTGAAGCTGAGGGTGCGTGAGTCATCCGAACCGCTTCACGTGGTTTATTCCCCTTTGAATGGAGCGGGCAATGTACCTGTGCGTGAAATTCTGAAGCGTATCGGGAATGTACAGGTTGAAATGGTGTCAGAGCAGGAGCTTCCGGACGGAAACTTCCCTACCTGTCCCTATCCGAATCCTGAAATCCGGGAAGCTATGAATCTGGCTATTCAGAAAACCGTCACCACGGGGGCGGATCTCTGCTTCGCCACGGATCCCGATTGCGACCGGATGGGTGCCGGTGTCCGCGTCGGCAATGATGTTACACTGATCAGCGGTAACGATATGGGTATTCTGATGCTGGATTATCTGTGCAGGAATCGGAAACCTGCTGCGGGTGAGCTGCCTCCTGTTGTCGTCAAGACGATTGTTACTACGGAAATGGCCCGCGCGCTTTGTGAACGGTATGGTCTTGAGCTGAGGGATGTTCTGACGGGATTCAAATATATCGGTGAACAGATCGGCCTGCTTGAACAGGAAGGCCGGAAGGACCGTTTCCTTTTCGGCTTTGAGGAAAGCTACGGGTATCTTTCCGGTACGGATGTGCGGGATAAGGACGCTGTGAACGCTGTTCTGCTGCTGTGCGATATGGCTGCTGGCCTGAAGGAACAGGGGCTTACTCTCCTGGACCGTCTGCAGGAGCTGCGCAGAGAATACGGCCTTTATGTCCAGCGTCTGCTGACTTATGAATATGAAGGGGAAAACGGATCCCGTAAAATGGATTCGATCATGGCCGCGCTCCGCGGTCCCATAGATCAGTTTGCGGACGCCCGTCTTCAGTCTGCCTCCCGTATTGATTACCTGAACGATGAGACCGGTCTGCCGGCAAGCGACGTTCTGTCCTTTACCCTTCCCGATCAGGATCGTTTCATCGTCCGTCCCTCCGGCACGGAGCCGAAACTGAAGGCCTATCTTTTCACCCGTGCGGACTCCCGGGAAGAAGCGGATTCCAGGCTGGATCAACTGCAGAAGCTCGTCGACGGACTGTGCAGCTGAAATTCCGGAAAGAAGAAAAGGACTGCCATGAAGGCAGTCCTTTTTGTGAACTGATGTGAATCAGAACCGGTTCTGACGCTGAGCTTCGAAGCAGTCGCGGCAGTACACGGGACGATCTCCGCGGGGCTGGAAGGGGACCTGGGTCTCGCAGCCGCAGCCGTCGCAGATCACGGTGAACATCTGACGGGGAGCACCGCCGTTGCCGTTCTGGGCCCTGCGGGCAGCACGGCAGGCCGGGCAGCGGGTGGGCTCATTCTGGAAGCCCTTCTGGGCAAAGAATTCCTGTTCGCTTGCAGAGAAAACGAATTCGTTGCCGCAGTCACGGCAGGTCAGAGTCTTGTCTTCGTACATGGATCATATCCTCCTAAAAATGTTGTTTACCCGCGCCATTGGTGAAGATTCGTGCCCCGTTCCAGACAATGGTTATGAGTAACAACCATAGAGGAAATGAACCGTAGTTACGACCAGGGTTGGGTTTACTGTCAAAGTATATCATGAGGAATTTGATTTGTACAGTATTTTTTTATAAAAATGCAAACGTTAACACATATACGGATCAAAATATCCGGGCAGAAAAAATTACCGGAGCTTCTGCTCCGGTAATCAGAGAGGTGCCATCCAGATTCGAACTGGAGAATAAAGGTTTTGCAGACCTTCGCCTTACCACTTGGCTATGGCACCATAAAAATGGAGCGGTAGACGGGACTCGGACCCGCGACATCCACCTTGGCAAGGTGGCACTCTACCAACTGAGCTACTACCGCATAAAATGTGCCTTGGGGCGGAATCGAACCACCGACACTGTGATTTTCAGTCACATGCTCTACCGACTGAGCTACCAAGGCGTATATGGCGACCCGGAAGGGGCTCGAACCCTCGACCTCCAGCGTGACAGGCTGGCGCTCTAACCAACTGAGCTACCGGGCCGGATAAATGGTGGGAACAACAGGGCTCGAACCTGTGACCCTTTGCTTGTAAGGCAAATGCTCTCCCAGCTGAGCTATGCTCCCCTGCCTGTATCCCTTGCGTTCCGTACCCGGTTTCCGCAAGCGGCTTTTGTATATTATCTTATTCAAATTTGTTTGTCAAGCTCTTTTTTCTGCTTTTGTTTACGAATTTTATTTATTCTTTTGTCATATTTATGAAATGGAATACCACAAGATCTTGTGGTATAGTATCTCCGGTGGGTCTTTAAGACGGTACGGGATACCGACAAGATACGGCCGCTCATATATGTAAGGATCGTAGCTTGCCAGTTTTCATGCCGGCAGGCTTTTTCTTTACAAGACCCTCCGAATAATATAAAGGAGGTCTCCCCTATGAATCTGGTTTACAAGGTCAATGACAATCCCAAGTTTGGTCAGCTGATCGTCTTCGCGCTGCAGCAGTTGCTTGCGATCCTGGCCGCGACCATTGCCGTTCCCAGCATCGTCGGTAACGGCATGAGCCAGAGTGCCGCCCTTTTCGGTGCCGGCGTCGGTACTATTGTCTACCTGCTCTTTACCAAGTTTAAGAGCCCTGTGTTCCTTGGATCCAGCTTTGCTTTCCTCGGTTCCATGTTCGCCGCCTTCGGCGGTGCCGCTTCCACCGCTGTCGGATATGCCGGCCTCGTGCTGGGTGCTGTTTTCGCCGGCCTGGTGTATGTGGTGATCGCCCTGATCGTCAAGTACGCTGGCGTCGCCTGGATCCGGAAACTGATGCCCGCCGTTGTTATCGGACCCACCGTTGCCATCATCGGTCTGTCTCTTGCTGGAAACGCTATCGGCGACGCCCTGAAGGGCGCTGTGCTGGCGGACGGCACCTATGAGATGAATACCCAGGGCTGGGTCAGCCTGATCTGCGCGCTGGTAACCCTGCTGACCGTTGTTTTCTGCTCCGTCAAGGGCAAGAAAATGATGAAGCTGATTCCCTTCATCATCGGTATTGTTGCCGGCTATCTGGTCGCCCTGATCTTCACGCTTATCGGCAACGCCTCTGGAAACGAAGCCCTGAAGGTACTCAACTTTGCCGCTTTCAGCTCCATGAAATGGGTGCCTGATTTCACCTTTATCAAGGCGTTTGAAGGCTTCCAGTCCATTACCGGCAAATATATCCTGTCCATTGCGGTTGCCTATGTGCCTGTCGCGTTCGTGGTGTTCGCGGAGCATATCGCGGACCACAAGAACCTATCCACCATTATTGATCAGGATCTGCTTGAGGAGCCCGGTCTTCACCGCACCTTGCTGGGCGACGGCATCGGATCCATGGCCGGCGCTTTCTTCGGTGGCTGCCCCAATACCACCTACGGTGAATCCGTCGGCTGCGTCGCCATCACCGGCAATGCTTCTGTGATCACCATCCTGACCACGGCAATCATCGCCATCGCGGCCAGCTTCTTCGCACCCTTTGTCACCTTCCTCAGCACGATCCCCAGCTGCGTCATGGGCGGCGTCTGCATCACCCTGTACGGCTTCATCGCCGTTTCCGGTCTGAAGATGCTCCAGCCGGTTGACCTGAACGATAACCGGAATCTGTTCACCGCTTCCGTGATCCTGATCGCCGGTATCGGCGGCATGACGCTGAAGATCGGCTCTGTGACAATTACTGAAATTGCCTGCGCGCTGATCCTCGGTATCATCGTGAACCTCCTTTTCAACCGTCCTGCCAAGGATAAGCAGTAATTCAGCAAATACGTTGAAAGGTTCGGCGGGGTACTGAACTGTACCCCGCTTTTTCAGACACATGGAACTGAAATCTGTCATTATGGATGAAGCGGCTGTGCTGAGAAGCATGAAGCGCATCACTCATGAAATCATAGAGAAGAATAACGGAACTGCCGATATTATCCTGCTGGGTATTCATCGCCGCGGGATGCCGCTGGCGGCTATGCTGCGGGATAATATCCGCAGCTTCGAGGGAACGGAGATTCCTCTGGGAAGCATTGACATCTCCCTGTACCGGGATGATCTCACAGAGGTCAGCAGCCTGCCTGAAACCGGCGCCACCTCCATTCCCTGTGACATCAACGGGAAGAAAATCATTCTCGTGGACGATGTCATCTATACCGGCCGGACAGTCCGTGCCGCCATTGAGGCGGTGTTCCATTACGGCCGTCCCCGTTCCATTCAGCTGGCAGTGCTCATTGATCGCGGTCATCGTGAGCTGCCGATCCGTCCGGATTATGTGGGAAAGAATATTCCGACCAGTCACAGCGAGATTGTTTCCGTCATGGTGGACGAATTTGACGGAAAGACGGGTGTTGCCCTGTATCAGCAGTGAACCTGATCCGTCAGTCGTTTATTTCTCCATGTTTTTACTGATTAAAGGTTTACAAATTCATAAATTTTTGTTATTATATACGTCGTTCGTGTATGAACCGTCTGCTCAGATTATCGAATCTCCAACGATACTCCGGGTTTACGGCAATTTACGGACGTAAAATACCGGCCTGTCCGGTCATTAAGAGGAGGAAAACCCATGAACAAGTCCGAGATCATTGCCGCTTATGCGCAGCATGAAGGCGACACCGGTTCCCCTGAAGTGCAGATCGCTCTGCTGACAGAGAGAATCAACCACCTGAACGAGCATCTGAAGAACAACAAGAATGACCATCATTCCAACCGTGGTCTTCTGCTGATGGTCGGCCGCCGCCGTAACATGCTCGAGTACCTGAAGAAAACGGATATTGAGCGCTACCGTTCCCTGATTTCCAGACTGAACCTGCGTAAATAATCACCGTTTCCCGGTACCAAGTCGCTTTTAACAGCCGCCGGAAGAAATTCCGGCGGCTTTAAAAGATATCCCGGAACGCGGAGTTTCGTATGTTATCCCTTGAAAATCCCCGGTGGGGTTTTCATATGATAGCATACGGCGCTCCGGAGAACAGAAATTGAAAAAAGGAGTGAAACGTATGGAATCCAAAAAGTACACAATGGATTTTGCCGGACGTCCCCTGACGCTGGAGTTCGGCCGGTACTGCGAACAGGCTAACGGTTCCGTCTGGGTACACCTGGGCGATACCGTTGTCATGGTCAATGCCACCATGGCCCCCGCTCCCCGTGAAGGTGTGGATTTCTTCCCTCTCGCGGTCGATGTGGAAGAAAAGCAGTATTCTGTCGGAAAAATCCCCGGCGGCTTCATCAAGCGTGAAGGCCGTCCCTCTGAAAAGGCTACCCTGACCTGCCGTCTGATCGACCGCCCCCTGCGTCCCCTCTTCGAAAAGGGTATGCGCAATGATGTTCAGGTCGTTGTGACCATCCTCAGCGTAGAGCAGGATGTTCCCCCGGAAATCCCCGCCATGATCGGATCCTCTGTGGCGCTGGCTGTCAGCGATATTCCGTGGAACGGACCGACCGGTGCCGTGCTGGTGGGCCGTGTGAACGGACAGTTCGTGATCTGCCCCGATGAAGCCCAGCGTGCTGAAAGCGATCTGAGCCTCTATGTCGCCGGTACGGAAGATGCCATCATGATGGTTGAAGCCGGTGCCAAGGAACTCTCTGAGGAAACCATGCTGGACGCCATTCTCTTCGGTCATGAGGAGATCAAAAAGCTGGTTGCTTTCCAGAAGCAGATCGTTGCCGAAATCGGCAAGGAAAAGCAGGTTGTGCCGCTGATCACCACCGGTGACGATATCAAGGCCGCTGTTCGTGAGTTTGCTTACGACAAATGCGTCTGGACATTCGATACATTCGATCGTCAGGAACGCCAGCAGCGTGAAGCCCAGACAAAGGAAGAAACCCTGGCTGCCCTGGCTGAACGCTTTGAAGGCCGTGAAAGCGAAATTGAGGACGCTCTGTACTACCTGAATAAGGAAGTTATGCGCGCAAAGATCCTGAACGAGGGGATCCGTCCTGACGGCCGGAAGGTCACCGAAATCCGCCCCATCTGGTGCGATGTCGGCGTACTGCCCAGGACTCACGGCAGCGCGATTTTCACCCGCGGCCAGACCCAGGCTCTGACTGTGACCACTCTGGGCACCGTCAGCGAGGGACAGACGCTCGACGGTCTGAGCAGCGAAGATTTCAAGCGCTATATTCATCATTACAATATGCCTCCGTATGCCACCGGTGAAGCCGGACGCCTCAAGAGCCCCGGACGCCGTGAGATCGGCCACGGTGCGCTGGCGGAACGTGCCCTGCTGCCCGTCATTCCCTCCGAGGAGGAATTCCCCTACGCGCTGCGTCTGGTGAGTGAAATCCTTTCCTCCAACGGTTCTTCTTCCATGGCTTCTGTCTGCGGTTCCACGCTGAGCCTGATGGATGCCGGCGTACCGATTCACGCTCCTGTTGCCGGTGTGGCCATGGGTCTGATCACCGATAAGGAAACCGGCAAGCTTGCCGTTCTGACCGATATTCAGGGTCTGGAAGACTTCCTCGGCGATATGGACTTCAAGGTTGCCGGTTCCATGAACGGTATCACTGCCCTGCAGATGGATATCAAGATTGCCGGCATCAATCGTGCGATCCTGCAGCAGGCTCTGCGCCAGGCTCTGGAAGGCCGTCTGCATATCCTGAAGATCATGCTGGATACTCTCGGTCAGCCCAGGTCTGAACTCAGCCCCTATGCTCCGAAGATTATCCGTTTCACCATCAATCCTGAGAAGATCCGCGAAGTCATCGGACCCGGCGGAAAAATGATCAACAAGATCATTGCCGAAACCGGCGTGAAGATTGATATCGAGGATGACGGCAGCGTCTTTATCTCCACGCCTGATCAGCAGGCTGCCGACAAAGCCCGTCATATCATCGAGGGAATTGCCAAGGATATCGAAGTCGGTGATGTTTATACCGGTAAGGTTGTCCGCATCATGAACTTCGGCGCCTTTGTCGAACTGGCTCCCGGCAAGGACGGTATGATCCACATTTCCAAGCTGGATAACAAGCGTGTGGAAAAGGTGGAGGATGTTGTCAATATCGGTGATGAACTCGAAGTAAAGGTCAACGAGATTGACGCCCAGGGCCGGATCAATCTGATCAGGAATGATATCGAGTATACTTCCGGAACAGATTTCTCCCGTCATGACGGAAACCGCCGTCCTCCCCGCCGTACAAGCAATCACGACTGATGAACACGTTGCCTCCGGAGCAGCCTGCTGTCTTTCCGGAGGCACGCTTTTTTCGGAAGATATGAACGAACGCATTGTCTGCCTGGATATCGGGGATGTCCGGATCGGTGTGGCTGTTTCAGATCCCACCGGAACCATCGCAAGCCCTGTTGAAGTCATTCAGCGGGTCGGCTGGGGACCTGACACACGCAGGATTGTCTCCATCTGTGAGCGCTATGAAACCAACCGCATCCTGTCGGGGCTGCCGCTGAATATGGACGGTTCGGAAGGCTTTCAGGCCCAGAAAGTCCGTCAGTTCTGCGGCCAGCTTGAAAAAGCCGGCCTGCAGGTCATGTTCCAGGACGAACGTTTATCCACCGTTTCCGCGGAAGATGCGCTGATTGAAGGCGGCGTATCCCGGGCGGGACGGAAACAGAAAGTTGATATGATTGCAGCGTCTGTTATTCTCCGGCAGTGGCTGGAAGAACATAATCATAAGGAGGTTTGAAACCATGAATGATGAGATCAGGGACAACCAGGATTCTTTTGAACAGGACGACGATCTGAACGCGCTGACCGAAGGCGATATCATCGAAATGATCGGAGACGACGGTGAAACCGTTTCCTTCATTTTTGTCGATGCGCTTGAATATGAGGGAGATGTATATCTTGCCCTTGCCGAGCCGGATGAGGATGACGCCGTTTTCTTCCTGAAAATTGAACAGGATGAAGAAGGAAACGATGTTTACAACGCGCCCGACGAAGAACTGGAGGATATTCTCTTCAAGCGCTTTACCGAAATGCGCGGCAGTGAGGAATAATCTCCTCTACGGTCTGTAAATCAAAGGCTGAAGCCCTTCCGGCTTCAGCCTTTATTGATATCCTTCAGAAGATCTTCCTTTCTTCTGCCGTATTTGCGGCTGTTTTTATCTTCATACATCCGTCGGTCCGCCAGGCGCATATACTGGTCTATACTGTCGTCTTCCTTCGGAACGGCCGCGTACACGCCGAAACTGGCGCTGATATTGCACAGCCACGGATCAGTCCGGTTCAGCCGGTTCACAGCCTCCTTGACACAGTCAATCAGATGTTCCGCGTCCCTTTCGTTTTCTGTTATTCCATATGCCAGGAATTCGTCCCCGCTGATATGTACCGGGACCAGGGAGAATACGTCCAGGCTTTCCATCGCCTTCCCCATCCTGCGGATGGCTTCATCTCCCGCCTGATGGCCGAATTCATCGTTGATGTGCTTCATCTGGTTCATATCCGCACTCAGCAGGGCGAAGGTCCTGCCTTCCTTTCGTGCCTTTTCCAGCACGGCCGGGGCTTTCTCCAGGAATCCTCTCCGATTCAGCAGTCCGGTCATAATATCCCTGACAGCCATTTGTTCGATGGTGCCGGTATATCTTTTGATATTGGTCTGCAGATACAGGCTGATCAACGCTCCGTTCAGCAGCATCAGGAAGGGGTTTAAAGCCGCTCCGTTTGTCAGGCTTCCCGGATTCAGCGCCACATAGCCAAAGGTCCTGTTCCGGTAATACAGCGGACAGAAGAGCAGGCAGAGCGTATCCGGACTGTCTCCGGCAAGAGCCGGTACCATATCGCGTGTGGGATACATGCCGGGCTCATAGCAGCGTCCGGCGGAAACGCCGTACAGCAGAAGCATCTCTTCCGGATAGGAGGCGGATTCCGGTCTTTCCGTTCTGGTATCCCTGCATACCGCGGGATCCACGCACAGGAAAAAATCACGGATATCCCAGTACCGGATGAACTCATCGATCCTGTTATGCGTTTCCGTTTCATCTCCTACGCCTGCCATGCTGCCGGAATACATGCTGATGCAGGTCAGGGTCGTTTCCATATTCCACTTTTCCGTGCCGAGGCTTCGCAGCATTTCGTTCAGGTGTTCCTGACTCTTCATACACCCGCAGCTGTCACCGTATACCGGGATGGTATTCATATGGATCACGTCGGTATTCGGTTTATTTCCTTCTATCCATTGATTCAGGATCTCTATCGCTTTTTGCGCAGCCCTGTCAATCGGTCTGCGGATGGTCGTAACACCGCGCATGACCGCTTCCCGGGAAGCGTCAAAACCGGTCACCGCCACATCCCTGGGCACACGTATGCCGTGTTCGTTCAGATATTCAATAACGCCCAGGGCCATATCGTCATTGCCGCATATGATGGCTCCCGGAAGCTTTTCCTGTCTCCGGAGCAGGGCTTCCGCCGCCTGCCTGCCGCCCGTACGTGTCCACTGACCGTCAAAGAAAAAACTTTCTTCGTCGTTCAGGCCGAATCGGCGCATCACATTCCGGCATGCGTTGATCCGTTCGTTGGCCACGGCGGAGTTTTTCGGTCCGCTGACATACATGATGTCTGTCACGCCGTGACGGGAAATCATATGTTCTGTCAGCTCTTCCACACTGACTTTGTCATTGAACTGAATGGTTACGGCATTTTCCTGCCTGACATCTATGGATACATGCGGTTTGCCTTTCAGCGACGCGATGAACTCATAGATTTTCTGCAATGTGGTGTCACTGCCCATCGTGGCCGGCATGGAGATAATGCCGTCAAACTGTTCCGGGTCCGGCAGGTCATAGATCATGCTCTCCTGCTCTTCGCTGGTGGACATGGAGATATCCATGTGTCCCCTGCTGTTGAATATGCAGATATCAATCCCGTATCCGGCGCTGGCTTCTGCAAGCCCGGACGCAAAATTCTGCTGGTATTCGCGTTCAAAGCTGGCCATCAGTACTGCAATTCTCTTGCGGCGCATGATCGTCTTTTCCTCCGGGATGATAATGAAAAGGGCAGGAATTTTCAAGTGTTCTGCTTTTTTCACATTCTATCATGCGTTTGCAGCATGGGCAAGTAAAACATGCTTTGACCGAAAGGAAAAGGGACTGACTGTGTCAGTCCCTTATGATAATCCGGGAAATGGATCAATCGTTGAGGATCCGCTTGAGGAATTCCCGTGTCTTCTGATTCTCCGGGTTTGTAAAAATCCTGGCCGGATCCCCTTCCTCTTCAATTACGCCGTCAGCCATATAAACCACATGGGTGCTCACGTCCCGTGCAAAGGACATTTCGTGGGTCACAACAAGCATGGTCATATTGTCCTTGGTAGCCAGCGCTTTCATAACCTCCAGCACTTCGCCGACCATTTCCGGGTCCAGGGCGGAGGTGGGTTCGTCAAATAGCAGGACTTCCGGTTCCATCGCCAATGCGCGGGCAATGGCAACGCGCTGCTTCTGTCCGCCGGAAATCTGATCCGGCCGCGCGTTGATATAAGGCGCCATGCCCACTTTGTTCAGGTAATACAGGGCCCGTTTCCTGGCTTCATCTGCTTTGATCTTCAGTACCTTCTGCTGACCGATCATGCAGTTGGCCAGCACTGTCAGATTGTTGAACAGGTTGAAATTCTGGAATACCATTCCAACTTTAGCCCTGTAAGCGGAGGAATTCAGCTTGCCCTTGGAGATGTCCTGGCCGTGGAAAAGGATATCCCCTGTCGTCGGGTTTTCCAGCAGGTTGATGCATCTGAGCAGTGTGGATTTTCCGCTTCCGCTTGCTCCGATGATGGTTGTTACGTCACCTTTGTCTACGGTAAAATCGATATCCTTCAGCACCGCGTTTGTTCCGAAGGCTTTGGAGAGGTGACGGATCTCAAGAATATGTTCGCTCATTGTCCCTCTCCTTTTCAGTCCTTGTTCTTCTCTTCAAACGGCGATCCGTCTTCTTCCGGATATTTGTAGGTGCCGGCTGTCATAACCAGCTGATCCGCACTGGCCAGTTCGTAACTGGATTTCCCGGCCATTTTCTTTTCCAGCCTGCGAAGCAGAAAGGATGCCAGAAGCGTCAGGCACAGATACCCGGCCATTTCGATGAAGGCGGATGGGAAATATTTGAATACGGCGCCGGATACCATTTTGTGGATGGCAAAGAAATCGGAAAAACCGATGATAAACATGACGGACGTATCCTTCACGTTGATGATATAGTTGTTTCCGATCTGCGGCATGATATTCCTCAGCGTCTGCGGCAGAACAATGTACAGCATGGTCTGCCAGTGGTTCATACCGATCGCTTTTGCGCCTTCAAACTGGCCCTTGTCAATGCTCATGATACCGCCGCGCACAGATTCCGCCATATAGGCGCCTGTATTGACAGATACCACAATAATGCTGACAGTCCAGATATTATCGAAGGAGATATTGAAGAAATAGGGCATGCCGTAGAAGATGAACACTGCCTGCAGAATCATGGGAGTCCCGCGGAATATCTCCACATAGGCGCGGATAATAATCCTGATCAGTCTAAGGAACACGCGCTTGATAATGGAGTCTTTGGAATTGATGGGAATGGTCTGGAGAATACCGCAAAGGAAACCGATGATGCATCCGATAAGCGTGGCTGAAGTAGCCAGAATCAGCGTGTTGGCGATACCGGTCAGATAAACCATCCGGTATTTGGCCCACAGCATGCTGATATCAGTGACAAGCTGGGACATAGGATTCCTTCCTTAAATGTTTTTCGTTATTCGTTCAGGGGCTGTACTTTGATCGCTTCAGCCATCAGGGCGTTGAAATCATCAGCGGTCTTGTCCTTAAGGTAAGCGTTGATTGCGTCAACCAGCGCGGTATTCCCTTTCTGAATGGATACGCCGATGTTGATTTCTTCGTCAGAAACTTCAAAGTCGTTTCCGCTTCCGGCAAAGTCCAGCAGGACCAGGTCCGGATAGGCAATCAACGCGCCCTGGGCGGTAGGCATATCTGTACAGACGAAATCCACCGCACCGGAGGCAACAGCCATCAGCATCGCGGGAGCGGATTCGGCAGGCATGCCGATCTTGGCGTCCGGAATCTGAGGCAGGCAGGAATCATACCAGATTGTTCCGCTCTGGCTGGTGCAGGTTCCGCCGGCCAGGTCGTTGATTCCCTTGGCGGAGGCAAATTTGCTGTCTTTCCTGGTCAGGCAGACGATGGTGGCATACAGATAGGGACCGGCAAAATCCACGGATTCCATTCTTTCAGACGTCATACTCTGGCCTGCAATGACCGCGTCGCAAACGCCGGATTGCACAGCGGGGATCAGGGAGTCCCAGTCCAGCTGCTTGATTTCCAGCTTCCAGCCGTTCTTTTCGCAGATCGCCTTGGCGGTCATCACATCATATCCGTTTGCGTACAGCAGGGAATCCTTGATCGGCACAGCGCCGTTGGAATCGTCCGGCTGTGCCCAGTTGTAGGGCGCGTAGGCGCATTCCATGGCAACTGTCAGGACGCCGTCCTCCAGGCCGGGAATCGCACCTTCCGCACAGACGGCACCGGTAAACGCCATCATAAGAACCAACAGAATACCAATAAACCTTTTCATTTGAACAGCCCTCCGTTTTCTGATCTCATTCTGTATTTTTCCGTAAATATAGAAAGATCCTTTTTACAGATTCTATCTCAGAAAGTTTCCCCGTACAAGTTTTTTTTCAGTATGAAAAAAGCCGCTTTCGCGGCTCATTCATTAGTTTTTCGTTTGCGTGCTTCTCTTCGCAGGATGATTTTTTCCAGGATAATGGTAAACACGCCGACAATCAGATACAGGTAGAAGGTGAAGAATCGCCAGATCAGCAGTGCCAGGCCGATGGTGCCGTCTTTGAATATATCCTTAAAATACAGCAGGAATCCGCCTTCCTGTGCGCCGCTCGCGCCGGGAAGCGGCGTATAGCTGGCGCTGACAAACAGAAGGCTGCTGATCGTCAGGATCTGATACCAGGGGGTTCCGGTCAGGCCGAAAGCGTAATAGACAAAAACGGTCGTGGCAAACAATGACAGCAGTCCCAGCGTTGAACAGGCGAATTGCAGCAGGATCTGCCCGGGTGAATGCATCAGGTCCAGCAGGGCGGTATGATAGGTATCCAGTACTTCAGTGACTTTGGACACAGCCGCTTCCTTATTCCGGATAATATGCATCTTGTCCAGCCGGTTGAGCAGCATCTCCGCGAACCGCTGTACCCAGTTTCTTTTGAAAGCTGCGAGCAGGACCAGCGGTACAGCCGCAAAATTGATCAGCCATCCGATGCGTACTATCCAGATCGCGCCTGCAAGCTGCTGATGCACAAAATCATGGTTCAGCAGATAAAGCACCAGGGCAATCAGGGAGGTCATGGTCTGGTTGGTGATAAAACGGATGGTCACTGCCATCGTACCGTATCCGACCGGAATACCCGCTTTGCGCATGGAATTGACCTGCATCGGCTGTCCGCCTGCGGCGCTGGGGGTAATGTTGCAGTAGTAAAAGCCGATCAGCGCTACGTTTACGGCGCGCCCGACGCTGATTTTGAATCCCTGTCCCCGCAGATAAAACCAGTAATTCAGTCCGTCGCAGACTGTATAGATCAGCCAGCAGGCAAATATGCAGGCCAGCCAGGTCAGGTTCATCTGTTTGATCGCGTCAAAAGCGTTTGTCAGGTCTTCGTTGCTGAATGCAATAAAAAATACGACAGTGATGGAAAGCGCAATGAACAGAAAACTCAGTATTTTCTTGAGTCCGGAACTCATGTGCCTCTCCTTTCACCGTTGTTTTCAAATAGTCCAACCCGATTATTTTATCTTATTCTCTGCTGTCTGTCCAGTTTCCGGCGGATAAAAGCGAAAACTGCTGAAATCGAAGGAACTGCCGGGCAGGAAAACAAAGGAAACAGCGCACGGGCCTTCCGGAACCCGGATCCTGAATTGCTGCGTCTCCCCGCCATTTCCGTTGAATTCCACCGCGTTGTTGCATTCTGTGCCCTGTGTGTTTGTAATCCGGATACAGATGGTATTCGAATCCAGCGGCGTTTTGCCGTGAATTTCAGCGATAACCTCCTGTGCTCCGCCGAAATCCATATTGTTCCATGTCAGGGTCACGTTGTTGCCGATGTGATTCACAGCGCACCCTTCCCGTTCATAGCAGTCGCCGTACAGCAGATCTGCGCTGCCGGCGCTGTGGGAAATATAGGCATTCATCTGCTTCTCAAAGCAGAATCCTTTCATATGGACTTTGTCCTTCATCCGGAAACAGACCGTCTGCAATCCGGTCAGCCTTTCCGGAAGCCTCCATGTCTCCGGCTGATACACGTTCCAGATACTCGGTTTTTCATAGTGCAGTATGGCGGTCATCTTTTTCGTGCCGTCCATTGAGCAGGTCTGCAGTTCCAGATCATAGGGATCGTCGTTCAGGGCAAAAATATCAGCTGTAAGCATATCGGAGCCTGTCGGGCCGAAATCCACGCGGCTGAATCCGATCATGCTTTCGCCGTACCGGTCAAAGGCGATTCCCTTTTCATTGCCCGTTCCGATATTGCCTTCATGAAGATCATACAGGCCGGCAGAGATATAGGAATAGGGATCCAGGGAGGGCTTACCGGTTCCCAGGGCGCAGAATTCAAGCTGGCTGATAAAGTCACAGGTTCCATCCCTGTATCCGCACAGTCCCCGCAGATAGTACTGTCCGTCCCCTTCCGCCCTCACGGTAACGCGGTTTTCCTCCTGCCTGATTGTAACGTAGGGGGATCGGATTCCGGCAGCGTTGGTCGCTTCCCATTCGATTCGGACGTTTTCAGTCTCCGGCGGAATAAGCCGGTATGTAAAGGAGCATTCAGGCTGTTCAGCGGTCAGCAGAGTGCCGCCTTCCGCCCGGATATCCAGTCGCCGCAAATCCGTGTTGTCACAGAAGGGCATGCTGTATACCTGCTGCCTGCAGGATGTTCCTTCCCTGAGCGCCGCTGCTTTTACAGGAATAATCAGTACGCCCTGCAGTCCGTTGCTTCCGCTGACCCGTACGGTCACGTCTTCCTTCCTGCCGTTTGACCGGATGATCAGCAGCAATTTGCCGGAAAACAGTCTTCTGCAGTCGGATTTGTATCCGTCCGGATCAGTGGAATCTCCGTTGTCTGTGCCGATCAGATTTCCGCCGCCGGTAACGGTGATTTTGATTCTGTTCCGGGCATTCCGGACAGGATTCCCCTGCTGATCTTCCGCGGTCACTGTTACAAAAGCAAGATCCCAGCCGTCGGCATACAGCAGATTTTCTTCACATGTCAGTGACAGACGTTCTGTTTCTCCCGGAGTCATTCTGCGGTCTTCGCACAGTGTCTTTCCCTGTTCATCATATCCCTTTGCGATAAGTTCACCCGGTCTGAACGGAAGATGCCACACAGGCATGCATTTCTCCCGGTCTGTCGGATCAGGCCTGCGTCTGCCCAGGGATTCTCCGTTCAGGAAAAGTTCCGTTTCAAAGCAGTTGGTCATCACGGGAACATCAATGATCTGGTTTTCGTTCCAGTCCCAGTCTGTCCCGATATGGATCATTTTCTGTTCCGTCCAGAAACTCTGGAAAAGATAGAAGGAATCTTTGGGAAAACAGGCCGTATCTGCCTGTCCGAAATAGCAAGACCGGGTATGGTACGGCGTCGGTTCACCGATATAGTCAATCCCGCTCCAGATAAACTGTCCGAGGCTGAACGGATGATTCTTGTCTTCTATGAGGATCCGCTGCAGGCTGTCGGCTCCCCAGCTGGTATTGCTGTTGCCCAGGGCGGAGCACTGTCTGTCTGTATCGCTCATGATGCTTTGACTGATCGGAAAATGATAAACGCCCCGGCTGGAGAGGATGCTTGCGGTTTCGCTGCCGTAGATCACCCATCCCGGATGTTCCCGGTGATGCTCCTCATACAGCCTTTCTCCGTAGTTGTATCCTACTATATCCACATAATCGGCACAGCGCTGTCCGCCTTTCCAGGGCATATAATTACACCCGAAGGTGACAAAGGCATGTTTGTCCGGGTCATGCCGGTGAACTTCCTCCGCAAGCATGGCCGTAATTTCCGCGCCGCGCATGCCTGCGTGCATATCGTGAATTTCATTGCCGATGGACCACATGATTACGCAGGGATGACAACGGTCCCTGCGGATCCAGGAGGACACATCCTGCTGCCAGTATGCAGGAAAAAAGCGGGCGTTATCATACCGGGTTTTGGGTTCCTCCCACATGTCAAAAGCTTCATCCACAACCAGGAATCCCATCTCATCGCACAGGTCCAGCCATTTTTCCGCCGGCGGATTGTGGCTGGTGCGGATGGCGTTCACGCCCATATCCCGCATCAGTTTCAGCTGCCTCCGCGCTGCCTTTTCGTGAAACGCCGCGCCAAGTGCTCCCAGATCATGGTGGAGACATACGCCTTTAAGCCGGATTCTCCGCCCGTTCAGAAGCAGTCCCCTGTCCGGATCAGCAAAAACAGACCTTAGTCCGATCTTCCGGACTTCGGTCTGTTTTCCATATTTGATGGTTAATGTATAAAGATAGGGATCTTCAGGAGACCAGGGTCTGGCGTTCGGCACACGGAGCGTTGTGCATATCCTTCCGTTCTCGGATGTACCTTCCGCCCGGCTGACTGTCTTTCCTGCCCTGTCCTGCAGCCCGCATTCATATTTCCGGGATTGAAAGGTGGTTTCAGCCGACAGGCTGATTTTCCAGCCTTCACCGTTTTCACATTCCTCATGCAGATACAGGCTGTCCGGAATAATATGCTCTTCCGGCAGTGTGACCAGATACACGTCCCTGTATATGCCGCTGCCGGAGTACCATCTGCTGTTGGGACTCATGTGCCGGATATGCACCAGCAGTTCGTTTGTCCCGGGTTTGATTTTCCCGGTCAGCGGAACATCAAAGGCAGTATACCCGTATGTATGCGTACAGATAATCTCCCGGTTCAGCAGCACGTCGCAGTCCATATAGACGCCGTCAAACCGGATCATTACAACCGGGTCATGATCCTCGGGAAGCTCAATGATCCGCCGGTACCATACATCGGCGGATTCATAAAGATTCTCTTCCTGCCAGATCAGCCAGTCATGCGGCAGATCCACAGGTACAAAGGAAATGCTGTCCGTATCTTCCGTTACGGATCCTGCAGGGAGTTTGGCAAAAAACCATTGATCATTGATCAGTTTACGCATCTTGATCCCCTGTTATTTCTTTTATTCTGTTTTCAGGCTTCTGTTCATCAGTTCCTTCACCACGTCGGAAGGCTTTGCGTTTTCCCGGACGATCATCTGTACCGCGTTGATCAGCGGCATATCCATTTCGTATTTTTCACACAGCGTTACGGCGGCCGGCAGCGCGTTCATGCCTTCAACCACCATTCCGATTTCCCTTACTGCCTCGTCAACCGATTTTCCCTGGCCGATCAGGAATCCGGCCCGGTTATTGCGGGAATGCCGGCTGGTAGCCGTAACAATCAGGTCTCCGATGCCGGCCAGGCCGAAGAATGTCTTTTCGCGGCATCCCATCGCAAGTCCAAGCCGCCTGATCTCTTCCATCCCGCGCGTAATCATGGCCGCGCAGGTATTGTCGCCGTATCCGAGGCCTCTGGCAATTCCGACCGCCAGTGCCTCCACGTTTTTCAGTGCCCCGCAGATCTGTACGCCCTTTTCATCCGGATTGACATAGGGCCGGATACAGGTTCCGTCAAAGAGTGCCTGGACTTTCGCGGCAGAATCAGTGTTTTCACAGGCGCAGACAATAAGCGTGGGCAGATTCCTTGCCACTTCTTCCGCGTGCGTCGGTCCGCTCATGGCTACGGCTTCATTTTGTTTTCCTGCTTTTTGCAGCTCGTCCCGCAGCACTTCCGTCAGCGTCATCAGGGTATCTTTCTCAATGCCCTTTGCGGCGCTGACCAGGATGGTTTTCTCTTCCACATACGGTGCAAAATCCCGCATGGTTTCTCGTGTATAGACGGAAGGAACCACCATCAGCAGGAAATCCGCGTTTGCCGCTGCAGTTGCAATATCGGATGTAAAGGTAATTTCATCAGGAATCACCGCGTCCGGAAGATTCGGATGTACCCTCTCCCGTGACAGCTTCTCTGCTTCCTCCGGGAAACGGCTCCAGATGCAGACAGGATATCCTTTTTGCGAAAGAGTAATGCCAAGTGCGGTTCCCCAGGTGCCCGCTCCCGCAATCGTAATCTTCATTCCGCCTGTTCCTCTCACTTATTCTTTTGCGTCACGATCGGTTCTGTATTCCAGATGCAGTTCATTGGTGGATGTATAGTTCCCCTGGATATTGAGCTGGTATTTCAGGTGAATATTGCCTTCGGAACTGCCGAAACGGCAGGCTGCTTCCTTTGTAAACACAGCCATATCCATTTCGCCGTATGGCGTATGGTAAACGCCTTCGAATCTCTGCCCTTTGGCGAAAACCATGGTATTGGAAAAGTCGCCTTTCCGTTCCATGGTGATCCGGCCGTTTTTCAGTGCGAGGGAAATATCCGATTTCATGATGGCGCCTGTTTCCTCATCCTGCTGCGTCTCTTCATATTGCAGAAGAGCTTCCTCAGGATTGGTATAATCCAGGTTCCCCACCGTCATGAACTGAATGGGATAGTCCGGCATATGATCATATCTGGCTATGGTAAGCAGATTGATAAATACAGGTTTACGCTTGTCCACCTTGTCATGGCTCCTTTCTGGTGATACAGTAAGTGTACATCCTAAACTTCCGCTTGGCAAGTCAGCTGTTGCCTCCGGAGGTTTCCGTCCCGCTGTTGATGAATCGTATTGATGATCATCTTCTGTTTTGTATTTGGAGGCTCTGCATGATCCTGAAAGCCTACGCGAAAATCAACTGGTCCCTGGATATTACCGGTCAGCGTGAAGATGGATATCACTTCATGGATATGCTGATGCAGCCCGTTTCCCTGGCGGATGAAATCGCCCTGACCCCTGCGCCGTCTCTGGAGATTACAACCAGCGGCTGGCCCCGTTCCCGCGCTGATCAGAGCAACCTGGCCTTCCGCGCTGCGCTCGCGCTGAAAAACGCTTCCGGAACTTCCCTGGGTGCCCGGATTCATGTACATAAGCATATTCCCATCGGAGCCGGTATGGGCGGGGGCAGTTCCGATGCCGCCGCCGTGCTGACGGGCCTCAATACCCTGTGGAAAACAGGGCTTTCCCGGGATGAGCTGGAAAAAATCGGCCTGTCCATCGGAGCTGACGTGCCTTTCCTGATCCGCGGCGGTCTGGCCCGGACCCGCGGAATCGGCGAAGATATGGAAGATCATGAATGCCGGTATAATTACTGGCTGATTATCATTCAGCCCTGTCCCGGTCTCAGCACAGGTCAGGTTTTCAGTCTTTTTCATGAAACCGCTCCTGCCGACCGGCCCGATACAGATCAGGCGCTGCACGCGCTGGAAACCGGTGACCTGAACCTCCTGTGCAGTTCAATCGGAAACGTACTCCAGCCCGTTTCGGAGCGTCTGAGACCGGAAATTGCCGAGGCCTGCGCTCTTCTGAAGGCGGAGGGCGCCCCGGCTGCCAGGATGACCGGCAGCGGCAGTGCTGTTTTCGGCGTTTTCCGTTCTCCCTCGGCTGCCGAAAAAGCCTTTCAGCGAATCTCCCCCCGTTACCGGTCCGTTTTCCTGTGCCATACGCAGCATGACAGTGTCCGGATCATGGAAGAATAAAGGAGACAGAGATGAAAAAAACGCTTGGCTGCCTGCGCAAGGCAGATCAGGATTTCAAACTGATTGATTCCGGTGACCGCGTTGCCGTCGGCGTTTCCGGCGGAAAGGATTCCCTGCTGCTCCTGCACGCCTTAAGTCTGTACAGACAGTTTTCCCATAAGGATTTTTCCCTTTATGCCATCACCGTATCCCTGGGGCTGGAGCCCTTTGATCTTTCTGAAATCCGCGCTTTATGCGGTCATCTTGATATTCCCTATATTGTGAAGGATACTGAAATCGGCAGGATTATTTTTGAATACCGGCAGGAAAAAAATCCCTGCGCTCTCTGTGCCAAAATGCGCAGGGCTGTTCTGGCCAACACCTGTGTGGAGAACGGCATCAATAAGCTTGCTCTCGGACATCACCGGGAAGACGCCATCGAAACCCTGCTGATGTCTCTGTTTTATGAGGGACAGTTCCGCACCTTTCATCCGAAATCCAGGATGAGCCGCACCGGCATTACGGTCATCCGTCCTCTCGTTTATCTTCCGGAAAGCCATGTGAAGCATATGACAAAGATCCTGGATCTTCCGGTGGTGAAATCACCCTGTCCCGCGGACGGCAATACAGAAAGGGAGAAGATGAAAAAACTGCTCCGGGATCTCCGTCAGATCTTCCCGGATGTCAACGACCGCTTTCTCCATGCCCTTCAGCAGGACCATTATGATCTCTGGCAGAAGGAGGACTGACCCCAGGGATCACGGATGTTTTCTCAGCATATTTTAATCGTTTTTTCTTTCTTTTATAGTTTTGGTGTGATATAATTCTTCTGATATTTACGCAAGGAGTCATGACCGTGAGCAAGAAGAACCCCAACAGCAATAAAAAGTCCGGCGGCGCCGGTTTTATTATAACCCTGCTGATTCTCTCCTCTATGAGCGGCTTTTCCTTCGGCGGCATTATCGCCGGTGTGCTGCTCGGTCTGGGAATCGGCAAAATCGCCAGCATCATGGGCAGCGGCCTGGATACCACAACCCATAACCGCCGGGACCGTGAACGGCAGGCCCGGGAGGAAGCCGTCGCCCGTCAGCAGGCTCTGGTCCGCGCCCGCCAGCTCGCCGCCGAAGCGGAAGCCAAGAAGCAGGCCGATGAAAACCGCATTCCCCTTACCGGTGATAAAATTGCCGACGCGGTAATCACCACCGGTCAGGATATGCTCAATACAATTAAAAGAGAAAACGCGGCCATTCCTGATCAGGAACTGACCGAGCAGATGAACAACCTTGCCGTCAAGTGTGAACAGATTTTCAGGACCGTGTCGGAAACACCTTCCAAGGCACCCCAGGTTCGCAAGTTCATGAACTACTATCTGCCCACCACCCTGAAAATGCTTGCCAATTACCGCACCATGCAGCAGCGCGGCGTCTCCTACGGTGAAATGAAAGAAGCGCGGGATACCACCGTTCATGGCATGAACCTGATTCTGACCGCCTGCCAGAAGCAGATTGACAATCTCCACCGTGAAAACATGCTGGATATCTCCACCGATATCGAAGTGCTTGAACAGATGCTCAAGCGCGACGGATTCACGGAGAATGAAATTGTTGAATCTGCCCGGACCGCCGCTGAAGCTCAGATGAGATATTCTTCTGCCCCTGTTATGAATTTCCCGGTTGAGTCTGACAGCGCCGAAATGCCGTCTGCTGTGCACACGGGCATTCAGCAGGAGTAATTTCCATAAACCCCGAGAGATTATAAGGAGGAATAAAAAATGTCTGAATCCAATCCCATGCCGCAGCTTTCCCTTGCTCCTTCCGCTCCCGTACCCGAGGTTGCGGAATCCTCTGCCGAAAGCATCCAGCAGACTGCCGCTCCCGCTGTGGAAGAGCAGGCTCCCGGCCTGGACGAAAGCCAGCTGACCGAAGCTGAAAAGAAAGCAATTGAAGATTTCATCAACAAGGTTGACGTAACCAATCCCGATCATGTTCTGCTCTTCGGCGCGGATGCCCAGAAGCGCATCGCTGATTTCTCCCAAACTGCGCTGGACGCCGTCAAGACGCAGGAGACCGGTGCCGTCGGCAATATGCTGGTGAACCTGGTGGCGGAACTCAAAGGCTTCAAAAAAGATACTGAGGAGCCTAAAGGCCTTTCCCGTCTCTTCAGCAAGGCGGAGGATAAAATCGTCCGTATGCAGGCCCGGTACAACAAGGTTTCCGTTAATGTGGAAAACATCGCTTCTTCCCTGGAGGGATATCAGGCGCAGCTGCTTAAGGATGTCGCTATGTTCGACCGTCTGTATGACCAGAACAGCGATTATTTCCATCAGCTGACTCTGTATATCATCGCCGGCGACAAGAAACTCCGTCAGATTCGTGAAAATGAACTGAAAGAACTGATGGACAAGGCCGCCGCCAGCGGCGACGCCATGGACGCCCAGAAGGCCAACGACCTGGCTGCCCAGTGCGACCGTTTCGAAAAGAAGCTTTACGATCTGAAGCTGACCCGTCAGGTTGCCATTCAGATGGCGCCCCAGATTCGTCTGCTGCAGAATAATGACAGCCTCCTGGTGGAAAGGATTCAGTCCACCCTTTCCAATACCCTTCCCCTGTGGAAGAGCCAGATGGTGCTTGCCCTCGGTATGCATCATTCCCAGGAAGCCCTCAAAGCCCAGACCGCTGTGACCGATATGACCAACGAACTGCTCAAGCAGAATGCCCAGGCGCTGAAGATCGGCACCATCCAGACTGCCAAGGAAGCGGAACGCGGTATTATTGATATTGAAACCCTGATCCAGACCAACCAGGATCTGATCGATACCATCAACGACGTGATGGAGATTCAGTCCCAGGGACACGCCAAGCGGATTGAAGCGGAAAAGACCCTTTACTCCATGGAGGCGGAGCTCAAGAAAAAGCTTCTTTCCACCAGAATCTGATGATTCAAACCCTTTCGGCACGGCATGTAACTCCATTGCCGTGCCTGTTTTTAAATCCAGGAAAGGAATTCTTTTTGAATGCGCCTGATCGGAATCACTGGTAGTATTGCCTGCGGAAAGTCCACAGTCAGCCGTGAACTGTTCCGCAGGGGATATCCTGTCATTGACGGAGATGTGCTGGCCCGTGAGCTGACTGCCCCCGGCGGAGCTGCCCTTGCGGAAATCCGTTCTGTATTCGGGGATCAGTATATTTCCGCTGACGGATCGCTGAACCGCCGTCAGCTTGGACAGCTGGTCTTTTCCGATCCGGAAGCCAGGGCCCGGCTGGACCGTCTGATGGGCCCTTTCCTGCGTAATCTTACTATGGAAAGAATCGACCAGGCGCGCTCTTCCGGTGCTTCTCTTTGTTTTCTGGATATGCCGCTTCTTTATGAAAAGGGTTATGACCGATACTGTGACGCTGTCTGGTGCGTCTGGCTTCCGGAGGATATACAGCTCCGCCGTCTGATGGAGCGCGATGGCTTCAGTCAGGAAGACGCGCTGAAACGCATGCGTTCCGTCATGTCCTCAGACCGTAAAGCCGATCTGGCCTCTGTGGTCATTGATAATTCCGGATCTGTAGAGGATACGCTCCGTCAGGTTTCTGAACAGCTTCAGGTTGAACTTCGCCGTTCAGAAGCCTCCTCTGCAAGGCGCAGGCGCGTTCCGGTACAGGAATCTGTTCCCGTACAGCATCCTGTCAAGCCGGCGGAGCCGTTGTATCCGGAGGATATGAATGTTGTATATCGTCCGGATGCGTCCCGGCGGAAGCCCTCTGAACGCAGGGTGGCATTTCCCTTCCCCCGCTGGCTGAAAACTGCCCTCATTGCTTTTGCCGCTGTTCTGGTGGTTGCATTCACGGCTCAGTTGCTCATGAACGCTTATCTGGTCAATCGGCAGCAGAAACATATTGAAGAGCAGGAAGCCATTGACAACAATTATCCGTTATATTATGCGGAGGAAATCCGGAAAACGGCGGCTGAGTATCACCTGTCACCCGCGCTGGTTGCGGCTGTGATCCGCAACGAAAGCTCTTTCAGACCCACCATTGAATCTCCGGTCGGCGCAATGGGCCTCATGCAGCTTATGCCGGCTACGGCTGAATGGATTGCCGGTAAATTGCATGTGGATAATTATTCCTTTAATATGATGAAGGATCCTGCAAAGAATATCCGCTTCGGATGCTGGTACCTCAGTTATCTCAGCAGCCTGTTCAACAGTGATCCTTACTGTGTGGTCTGCGCTTATCACGCCGGACAGGGAGAAGTGACCGGCTGGCTGTCCAATCCGCTGTACAGCTCGGATCATAAAACACTGATTCCGAACAATTTGCCGGAAGGTCCTACTAAACAGTATGCAGGGAGAGTTACAAGAGATTATGGAATTTATCAGGCGAAATACTATGATCAGGAGAGTTCTTTTATGTCTCCTGGCAGTGATACTGCTGCCGATTAATCCGGTTTCAGCCGAAGGCGTCGGCAGGGAGTTCACCATCGGAATCCAGAGTACAAAAACCATTTCCATCAGGCCCTTTGAGGCGGTGGACCGGGATATGCTGTCCATTTATAATGCTGTTTATGAGAGTCTGGTATATCTGGATGACAACTATATGCCGCAGGGCTGTCTTGCGGAAAGCTGGGAACCCGGGAACAATGGGAAAACCTGGACTTTTACGCTTCGTTCCGATATCCGTTTCTCCGATGGTACACCGATAACTGCGGACGATGTCGTTGCCTCTGCCCAGTATATTCTGGATAAGGCAAACGACGAAAACATCGTTGACCACGGTTTTTACAGCAACCTGGGTTATTTTGTCAAATCGGTTTCAGCCAAGGATGAGAAAACCGTTATCTTCAAAACCAAACGCCCGTATTACGGTATTCTCTTTCAGATGACCTTCCCTGTTGTTCCTGCCTCTCAGGTAAGTATGGATAATCCCATAGGCAGCGGACCCTATGTTATCTCCCATTTCCAGGCCGGATCTGATCTGATGCTGGAAAAAAACGTCAACTGGTGGAAAACGCAGCCTGAAGTGGAGCGGATTTACTTCCAGTTCTGCGATACGCCCAATCGGGTCACTGAAAGCTATGAATACGGTCGTGTGGATGCTGTTTTTACACGTTCCATTTCCAGCACGCAGTATAAAACCGGACCGCATTCCGTCACCATGAGCTACCGGACCAATCAGCTTGAATGCCTGTTCATGAATAACTCTTCTTCCGAGCTGACGCCTGAAGTCCGGAAAGCTATCCGATATGTGATTGATAAACAGAAGATTGTGGATAATGTATATTCAGGCCTGGCCAGGCCCACTAACTTCCCTTTCTTCCCCGGAACATGGATGTATAATGAGGCGCTTGATCCGTCCTTTACCGTCAATGTGGATGAAGCCAGAAGGCTTCTGGAAGCGGACGGCTGGGAGGACTCGGATGAAAACGGAATCCTGGACCGTACCGATGGAGACGGTAAAGTGTCAAATCTTCATCTTCGGTTCTATGTCTATGAAGAGCCTGACAATGATGTTCGTCTTGAAGCTGCCAACATGATTGCTGAGATGCTCTATCAGGTCGGCATCAGCTGTACCGTTGACGGTATGTCCATGGCCAATGCCAAGGAAAAGCTCTCAGCCGGATCTTTTGACTTGATTCTCGGGGCATTCGCCATGGATGTCTGCCCGGATCCCGGGTTTATGCTGATGCGCGGAAACACCGGCAATTACAGCCGTTATAAGAGCAGCCGGATGACGGAACTGTGTGAGTCGCTCCGCAAGGAATATTCCTTCCAGGGCTATCGCCAGAGGCTGATGGAAATCCAGTCACTCTTTGCGGAGGATTGTCCCTTTATCTGTATGTACTACCGGATGGGTAACGTCCTTTCCCGCAATATGTATACCACCTGCCGCGATGTGCGGGAATATGAACTTCTGCGCGGCGTTGAAAGTTTCGCCATATCGCTGAACAAATAAGAAGGTGTATTTATGGATTATGTTGAGCTGATTGTTCATACCTGTACTTCCGGATCCGATGAGGTGTCCGATGTCCTGATGGAAGCCGGTGCGTCCGGAACCATGATTGAAGACAGGGCGGATATTCCGGATCCTTCCAAGCCTCACGGTATCTGGGAGATTATTGATCCAAAACTTCTGGACAGCATGCCGGAGGACGTGCTTGTTCATGCCTGGTTTGAGGAAAACGCTTCTCTTCCCTCCCTGCTGGAAACCATCAGCGGCCGTCTCGCTGCGCTGAAGGAAACTGCAGGAGATTTCGGATCTCTTCGTCTGGAGACAAGATCCGTCAATGACAAGGCCTGGTCGGACGTCTGGAAAAAGTATTTCAAGCCTTTTTATGCCGGAGATCATCTGGTTGTAAAACCTTCCTGGGAGCCCTTTGAAGGACAGCCGGATGATAAAATCATCGAAATCGATCCAGGTATGGCCTTTGGCAGCGGCACACATGAAACAACCGGCATGTGTCTTTCCATCCTGGAGGAGAATATCCGCGGCGGTGAGGAGATCATTGACGTGGGAACCGGCAGCGGCATTCTCGCCATCGGTGCCGCCCTGCTGGGAGCCGGTCATGTGCTGGCGGTGGATATTGATCAGGACGCCGTCAAGGTGGCCGATGAAAATGTGAAAAAGAATCATGTGGAGAATACTGTCACTGTGCAGCAGGGTAACCTGCTGGAAAAAGTGGATGCCGTCTGCGACATCTGTGTGGCCAATATCATTTCGGATGTGATTATCTCCTTTGCCGCGCCGCTGATGAACCACATACGTCCCGGCGGCCTGTTCATCTGCAGCGGAATTGTCTCCCTGCGCGGTGATGAAGTCGCCGCGGCTTTGCTGGACGCCGGTTATGAAATTCTGCACAGATACACCCGGGGAGAATGGACTGCTTTCCTGAGCAGGAGGAACGCCTGATGCACAGGTTTTACGCCAATGATGATCTGAATCCCGGCAGCGTCGTTACACTGGCGGAAGAAGACGCAAGACATGCCTGTACGGTTTTGCGTATGAAACCCGGCCAGCAGGCCGAAATTATACGCAGCGGCGAGCGCTGGTCTGCGGAATTTCTCACGCTTTCTCCCAGGGAAGCGAGCCTGAAGCTCCTGTCTCCGCTGCCGTCTTCAGAACCTTCCCTGTCCGTTACCCTTTATCAGGGACTGCCGAAATCTGATAAAATGGATCTGATTGTTCAGAAAGCGGTTGAACTGGGTGTTACCCGGATTGTGCCTGTTCTGATGGAACGCTGTGTTTCCAGGCCGGATCCAAAAGATTCAGTACGCAAACTGGAACGCTGGAGAAAAATAGCCCGCGAAGCCTGCAAGCAGTCCGGACGCTGTATCATTCCCGATGTCTCCGGTATTCTGTCTGTAAAGAATATCATCCTGGATCCTCAGCTTCCCGGCGTGAATATTGTCCCCTGGGAGAACGCGGATAGCTGCGGTCCCCTGGCCTTCAGCAATTCACATCCCGATCTTTCATCTGTCGGAATCCTGATCGGACCGGAAGGCGGGATTGATCAGGCGGAGATTGACTTCCTCTGTAACTCCGGTTTCATTCCGGTCACCCTCGGCAAAAGAATCCTTCGCACGGAAACTGCCGGTCTTGCCGCCATTTCGGCTATCATGTGTTTGTACGGAGAAATGGATTAACCATGAAAACCATCGCTTCCCATACCCTTGGTTGCAAGGTGAATCAGTATGATACCCAGGCCATGCTGGAACTTTTCCAGGAGGTCGGTTATCAGATTGTACCTCTCGATCAACCGGCGGATGTTTATCTGATCAATACCTGTACCGTGACAGGAACCGGAGATAAGAAGTCTCTCCAGCTCATCCGGAAAATCCGCCGTGAACGTCCGCAGGCCGGCCTCATTGTCTGCGGGTGTATGGCTCAGCAGCGCGGAGAGGATCTTCTTTCTCTCGGTGCGGATCTTGTCATTGGTACTCAGCGCCGCGGCGAGGTTGTCAGCCTGTATCGGCAGTACCTTCAAAACGGTATTCCCTTCTGTGCGGTTGAACCTCTTCATTCCGGACAGCCTTTTGAATGTCTGTCCATTACTGCGCAGAATGAACATACACGTGCCGTCCTGAAAATACAGGAAGGCTGCGGCAACCGCTGTTCCTACTGCATCATTCCCGCTGTACGCGGTCCTGTGCGTTCCAGGCCCCTGGAGGATATCCGTTCGGAAGTTGCACGCCTGTCCGCTGCGGGGTACAGTGAAATTGTTTTAACCGGAATCCATCTCTGTTCCTACGGAAAGGATATGGAATCGCCTCTTTCCCTTCTGGACGCGGTCAGGGTTGTACAGGCGGAACCCGGTGTACAGCGTATCAGGCTCGGATCGCTGGAGCCTACCGTCGCTACGCCGGAATTCGCTGCAGAACTTCGGAAAGCGGATAAAATCTGCCCTCAGTTCCATCTGGCTCTTCAGTCCGGCAGCGATACCGTTCTGGCCCGGATGAGACGCAGGTACAATACGGCCCAGTATCTGCGCGGTGTGGAAAACCTGCGGAAGGAATTCCCGCACGCCGCTTTTACAACTGATATCCTGACCGGCTTTCCCGGCGAAACGGAAACGGAATTTGAGGAAACAAAAGACATGATCAGGAAGATAGGCTTTGCGCGCATCCATGTATTTCCTTATTCTCCCCGTCCCGGTACTCCCGCTGCCGGGATGCCGGGCCAGCTCACCTCGGCGGAAAAGGAAAAGCGTGCGCGTGATCTGATCGCGCTTGGCCGGCAGGTAGCCCGTGAATACTTGCTGACCTGGATCGGCCTGGATACAGATTTTCTTCCCGAAGAGGAAATTGACGGCTCCTGGGAAGGCTATACACCGGAATATATCCGCGTCCGTCTGGAGCAGGCGGCTTCCTGTCATTCCGGGAAACCTGTCCGTGTACGCCTGCTCGGGATCATTCCCGGCGGTATGCGCGGCGAACTGATTGTATAATAATTGAAAGGATGGATAAAACAACATGGAAAACTGTCTCTTCTGTAAAATTCTGAGCGGTGAAATTCCCTCACAGAAAGTTTATGAGAATGATTATGTCTATGCTTTCCGTGATATCAATCCGCAGGCGCCTGTTCACGTGCTGGTGATTCCTAAAAAGCATCTCGCTTCCCTGGATGATACGGATAACGCGTCAGACCGTGATCTGGCTGAATGTCTGCGCGCCGTCAGGCTCATCGCTTCCCGTGAAAATCTGGCCAATGGATACCGCGTTGTTTCCAACTGCGGTCCGGACGCCTGCCAGTCTGTGCATCACCTTCATTTCCATATTATCGGCGGCCGCAAAATGGAAGAAAAGATGGCCTGACAAAAGGTTTTCATGAAAAAAGTTGACTATACAGGGCATTGGCTGTATAATAACATATGGTTTTCGGTTTCATACATACCGCAAGCCATTGTATTGAGCGAGGGGAGGGATAACAGTGTCCGAGGTTCGTATCCGCGAAAATGAGTCCCTGGAAAGTGCGCTCAAACGGTTTAAGCGGCAGTGCGCCCGCAGCGGCGTTCTCCAGGAAGTGCGTAAGCGCGAGCATTACGAAAAGCCCAGCGTTAAGCGCAAGAAAAAGGCTGAAGCCGCCCGTAAGCGCAAGTGGTGATTTTGGCAAAACGCCCTTCTGTAAAAAGAAGGGCTTTTTCTTTTTTGTACAAATTCATTTCAATACCAGGTTTTTCATGCTGTAAGCCTTGTCACACAAGCCTTTTTCTGATATACTTATGACAGTATCTGAAGAAAAGAGGATGTAATTGGTCTATTCGTTTGAGCTGATCAAACATGCAAATATACGCTATCGTGACAGTCTTGTTGTACTATCTCGTTGTGAACTTTTTGCCATGCTCTGGTCCCTTGGCGTCACTGCTGAAATCCGGGAGGAAACCTTAGGCGGATCCCGTTTCCTTACAGTTGAATGCCGGGATCTGAATGAATCAGAAATTGCTTTTCTTTCCGGCCACAGTTCTTTTTGTTTTATGGCGGAAAACAGGAATGGGTTACTTTGTCCCCTTCCCGTCTCTTTTGCCGGGTATCTGCCGGAGGATCTTCCGGAAGTTCTGAAATACAAGGGGAAAACAAGCGCTCCTTTTATGCGCATGATGATTAATACGGCTGTTTCCCTTTCGTCTTTCAGCCATATGGATACGCCGCTGGTCTTTTTTGATCCGGTCTGCGGCAAAGGAACGGGCTGTTTTTGTGCTGTTACCGCCGGTATGAATGCTGTGGGACTGGATCTGGACCGGAAAGATATCCGGGAGGCTTCCGATTATTTCTCCCGTTACCTGAAACTTCACAAGCTCAAGCATGAACTGCACGACAGGTCGGAAACCGCCTCCGGTCATTCCCTTCCTGTCACGGATTTTGTCTTTGCTGATACAAAGGATCATTTCCGTTCAGGGGATTGCCGCACTCTCAGTTTTGCCTGTGCGGACACGATGGATGCCCCCGCCCTTTTCCGGAAGAGGAAAGCCCACATTATCGCCGCGGATCTTCCCTACGGGGTTCAGCACGCGCCCCAGGCCGGCAGCCGTCCTGATTCCCTGCAGCGTTTTCTCCGGCGCGTCCTGCCGGTCTGGAAGAAAGTCCTTGCACCCGGCGGCGTAATCGCCCTGAGTTTCAATACGCTCACCCTTCCCGCTGCGGATGTCAGAGAAGTTCTTGTCCGTGCCGGATTCAGGCTTCCTGTAAACGATATATTCTCAGGCCTGAAACATGATGTTGAACAGGCCGTTATACGTGATCTTGTTTTTGCTTTTAATTCAGAGGAGGAATCTGTTTTATGACTTTCAGCGAACTCAATGGCATGACCGTTCTGCAGCTGCGTAAACTGGCCCGTGAAAATTCAGTGGTTCTTGGCGCCGGTATCGATAAGGCTGGTATTATTGAAAAGCTTCTGTCTGTACTGTCCGGTGATACGGAAACTGCCTCCAATACCAATACCGTTGCTGAAGAGGCTTCCCAGTCTGAACCCAAATATCAGGCTGCCTGGCATAATACGGATACTCCGCGTTACAATGTGCGTCCCGCCTATCAGGCGCCCGGATCCGCTTCCCGTCCGGCCTGGCAGAATACCAGTCCCTCCGGTCAGCACCTTCCCCATGATCAGGCGCATGTACAGCCTATGCGTCCGGGCGGATTCACCCCCCGTTTCGGACCTGCCGCTTCTGTTCAGCCCTCACCCGCTGCTCCTTCCCAGGCAACGGAACCCATTGAAGCCCCTCATCCGCCTGTCGTTTCTCCTCTGCCGGAAAAACGCATCAGCATTGGTTCAGAAACCGGCTTCGGACCCCGTTCTTTCGGTCCCAACGCAGTACCTCATACCCGTCCGGCGGATACTTTCACTCCCTTCCAGTCACAGGAAACCGGCATTCAGGCCCCTTCCCTGGAGGAGCTGCTTGCTTCCGGTGATTATGAAGAAGGCGGCGGCATTCTGGAGCTGCATCCGGATGGTTACGGTTTCCTTCGCAATGCCTCCTTCCAGCCTTCCACAAAGGATATTTATGTCTCCATGGCGCAGATCCGCCGTTTCGGCCTGCGTACCGGGGATATGATCAAGGGAAAAGTCAGGCCTCAGCGTGAAGGCGACAAATATGCTGCCCTTCTGTACATCTCCAGCGTGAACGACGTACCGGAAGAAGAAGCTTTCAACCGTCCGGCTTTTGATGAACTGACGCCCGTCTATCCCAGCCGCCGGATCTCTCTGGAGAGCAGCGACGGCCGTTCCTTCCCGGATATGCGGCTGATCGATCTGATCGCGCCCCTGGGCTTCGGCCAGCGGGGCCTCATGCTCTGTCCGCCGCAGACCGGTAAGGCTGAAATCATGCAGCATTTCGCGAAAGTTGTCTGTGAAAACTATCCTGACGTTAACGTACTCATGCTGTTGATTGACGTTACTCCGGAAGATGCCACCATGGTCCGCGAAACGGTACCCTGTACGGTGCTCGCTTCCACCTTTGACCAGACGCCCGAGGCTCATCTCCGCCTGTCTGAAATTGTCCTGGAACGGGCGATGCGTCTCGTGGAGCAGAAAAAGGACGTTGTCCTGATTGTGGACAGTCTCACCCGTCTGGCGAAAATCTATACCACCGCCGCGGCCCAGCAGGGACGCAGTCTCCCGGGTATGGTGAATCCCTCCAGTCTTTTCCGCGCCAAACGTCTTTTCGGCGCGGCCCGTGCCTGCAAGGAAGGCGGCAGTCTGACGGTTCTTGCTGCCATGGATATTTCCACCGGTTCCAAGGTGGATGATTCCGTTGTGGAGGAATTCAAAGGCACAGCCAATATGGAGCTGACGCTTGACCAGAATGTTGCCCGTGCCGGCGTTACCCCTTCTCTGAATCTGCAGCAGAGTTTTACGAAAAACGCTGATATCCTGCTGGATAACAAACAGAAGGAAGGTCTTTCCCTCATCAGAACACTGCTGGGCAGCACTTCCTCCTCTGTCGCCATTCCCCAGCTGGAATCCATGATGGAAAAAACAGATACCAATGAAGCGCTTCTTCTGAAGATGAAGGACTGGTTTGCGCTGATGAATCGGTAATCAGGAGGTATCTATGGATTCTGTATATGTTGTAGGCCATAAAAATCCGGATACGGATTCCATCGTATCCGCCATGGCTTACGCCGCTCTTCAGAACGCTCTCGGCGGAAATCAGTATATTCCCGCACGCTGCGGTCATCTGAATACGGAAACCTCTTTCCTGCTGGACAGGTTCGGTTTCCAGCCCCCTCTCTATCTCCGCACCGTACGCACTCAGGTTGCCGATATTGATTATGACACCCCGCCCATGGTCGGCGCCGGCGTCCCGGTTTCGCATGCCTGGAAAGTCCTGCACAAGGAGGATAACAGCGTTTCCGCCCTTCCCATCATCGAGGAGGACGGACGTCTTTTTGGCCTGATCACGGCCGGCGGCATGGCTGAAAATGACATGGATTCCGTCAATGATCCATGTGTCACCTCCATCCCCGTCTTTAACCTGCTCAGTGCTCTGGAAGGCCATATTATCAATTCCGCGGAAGACGCCTTTGATGAGATATCCGGAGAAGTGATCGTTGCCCTGCCGGGCTTTTCCTCCCGGATCCGGGAAGGCGCCGTTGTCCTTTGCGGCGATCAGAAGGATATGGCTGATCTGGCTCTGCAGAACAAGGCTTCCTGCCTCATCTTCTGCGGCACCTCCCTGGGTGAACAATACCGCGGGCTTTCCTCCTCTACCTGTCTGATTGTCTGTCCCTTTGATGCCTACCGCGCCTCAAGGCTGATTTTCCAGTCCATTCCCGTCGGACGTATCGCCTGCTCCACTAATCTGCATTATTTTTACCTGAACGACTATCTGGACGATGTCCGGGAAATTGTGATCCAGAGCCGTTTCCGTACTTATCCCGTCCTGGATGATGAAGATAAGGTGATCGGCACTCTCTCCCGCTATCATCTCATTCGGCCCCGCCGGAAAAAGATCGTTCTCGTGGATCATAACGAAGTGGGTCAGGCCGTTTCCGGCCTGGATCAGGCGGAGATCATCGGTATCATTGACCATCACCGTCTGGCGGATGTACAGACAGGCAATCCGGTCTTCATGCGGAATGAACCAGTAGGTTCCACTACCTCAATCATCGCTGCCATGTATCAGGAACATGGATTGATGCCTTCTCCCAAAATGGCTGGGTTAATGGCTTCCGCCATTATCTCTGATACGGTCATGTTCAAGAGTCCCACCTGTACTGCCCATGACAAGGTCCTGGCCGAACGGCTGGCCCGTCATGCCGGCATTGACTGTGAAGAACTTGGCAAGGCGATGTTCTCCCGCGGCGTATCTGCCGATATGCCTGCCGAGGATCTTGTCCGTTATGATATGAAGGATTTCCATCTGGGTACTCATTCCCTGACCATTTCCCAGATTACCACCGTTGAATCCGATCCCTTCCTTGCGAAAAAGGAGGATTTCATCCGCTCACTGGAAACAATCCGTAAAGACAAGCAGTATGATCTGGCCCTTCTGATGATTACCAATGTTCTGAAGGAAGGAACCGAACTGTTGTACGCCGGAGACGCGGATGTTATCCGCAGCGCGTTCTCTGTGGATGATCTGAAGGGAAATCATGTGTTCCTGCCTCAGGTATTGTCCCGGAAAAAACAGATCGTACCCTCGCTTTCACAGCTATGGGGATAAAACAAGAACGGGGTCCGGGACCCCGTTCTTTTAATATTCCTCCAGATCGCTCACTCCGATGATTGCGCCTGTCGCGTAATCAAGTCGGACTGTCTTTCCGCTTTCATAGTTCACCTGTATATCATAGGGATTCAGCAGGATTTCGTATGGTCCGTAGATCTCCGGATCGTCTATTTCAGACTCCCAGAGCACATATCCGTCACAGTTGAGGGCAATCGGTGCGGGCCCGTCCGTTCCGGCGATGTACATATTGCCGGTTTCCGTATCAACGGTGTGAACCGCTGCGTCCCCGAATGAACAGACGTTTTCCATCAGGGACCAGACTTCAATTCCGTCCATCAGATCCAGCATGATCAGGCCGTACTGCGCGTCATACACATATACCTGCGGTTCGTCCTCCGTACCGCCCATAAAGGCGCGGAGATTCTGATACTGTCCGGTTTGCTTGACGCCCTCTGTATACCCCCAGATCGGCTGGTCGTCAATAAAGCATCCTACCCGGAGATATTCCCAGTTCGCGTCGCCTTCAGGAATAACTTCATAGGCAGCCAGCACAGCCACGTTGAATTCTTTCCAGTCGAGGGCAATGGTCCCGCCTCCGGTAATTTCCTCCCGGGACATAATCTTGTTGAACGCTCTTGTTTCAGCAGGCTCTGCCTCAGGTGCCGGTGTAAGATACTTTTTCAGGATATAACCTTCCATGCCGTCATATTCACAGCGGATATACAGGTTTGCCTGCTTTTTATACTTTCCGGCTGCGTATTTCGCTACATTGTTGTTGCAGTAAAGCACAACGGAATCCAGTGGCACTTTTGCCAGCACCGTCGCTGTCTTGTCCGGGGCGTCCCGCAGGGAAACATAGTCCTTGCATTTAACCACGCGCATGGCGCCCAGGTAATACCGGTCTTTTTCCACGGTTTTCCGTTCTGCGTTAACAGTGCAGCAGGACAGGCAGAGAATCAGGAAAAGCAGAATGAAGGATACTGCCTTCTTCATCGCTGTTCCTCCTCTTCAACATGATTTATTATTTTACTCCTATTCCCATCAATCCACAAGCAAGAACAGCAAAAATACTGTATATATCGTTTGATATGAATATAATAATTTACAGTATACAGTATGCGGCGAGTTTGTGCCGCAGGAAAGTGGTGTTTTATGAATACAGAACTGGTTGTCTTCATCGTCTATCTCTGTTTCATGGTGGGCATCGGAATCTATTTCTTCGTGAAAGACCGCGGCAGCGGTGAAAAGGAATACTTCCTCGGCGGCCGTAAGATGGGCCCCTGGGTTTCCGCTCTTTCTGCCGGCGCTTCCGACATGAGCGCCTGGGTGCTGATGGGCCTCCCCGCTTCCATCTATGCTGCCGGTATCGGTCAGGCATGGATCGCAATTGGCCTGGCTGTCGGTTATGCCCTCAGCTGGATTTTCGAAGCGCCCCGTCTGCGCCGTTTCTCCATCGCGGCGGACGATTCCATTACCCTTCCCCAGTATCTGACCAACCGGTTCAAATCCTCCAGCAAGGCTCTTCAAATCCTCTGTGCCATCATCTTCCTGATCGCCTACACCATCTACGCCGCTTCCAGCGTCAAAGCCTGCGGTACGCTTTTCCAGACTGTCTGCGGCAATATCTTTATCGCGGGCAATGACCTGCTGAACCAGCAGATCTTCATGTATATTGCCGCTGCCATTATTATTGGCTACACGTTTATGGGCGGCTTCAGCGCCGTCTGCTGGACAGACTTCTTCCAGGGCCTGCTGATGCTTGGTGCCCTCCTCATTGCTCCTATCTTCGCCCTGGGGCTCATCAGCGGCGGACAGGGTCATATGACCATCGAAGCCCTGAGTCAGTCCAATCCTGATTACTGGAACTTGTTCCCGGACTGGAAAACTGTGGCTTCCGGCCTTGGCTGGGGTCTTGGTTACTTCGGCATGCCCCATATCATCATCCGCTTCATGTCCGTCCGCAGTGATAAGGACCTTCGCAAGAGCGCAAAGATCGGTATCACCTGGAATGTGCTGATCGTCCTCTTCTCTGTTGCGGCCGGCTGCATCGGTCATCTTTTCCTGGGAGAAGTTTCCGATTCGTCCACCGTTTTCATTCAGATGGTCCGGACGATCTTCCCCGCTGTGATTTCCGGTATCCTGCTTTCCGCCATCCTGGCGGCTGCCATGTCCACCGCGGATTCCCAGCTGCTCTGTGCCTCTTCTGCCTTTGCGTCTGATGTATATAAACCCGTGATCCGGAAAAACAAGTCAACAGATAAGGAAATGTTCTGGGTCGGGCGTTATGTTGTGCTGATCATTGCTGTGATCGCGGTTCTGATTGCTTCCAATCCCAACAGCCAGAGCATTATGGACCTTGTTTCCAATGCCTGGGGCATCTTCGGCGCAGCCTTCGGTCCGGCAATCCTGCTGAGCCTCTTCTGGAAGCGTTTCACCTTCTGGGGAGCTGTGGCCGGTATTGCCTCCGGTGCGGCTGTTGATATCGCCTGGCTGATCCTGGGTCAGCGGAATCCCGGCAGCATCTTCACGCTCTATGAGATCATTCCCGGCTTCGTTATCGGTCTCATCTTTGCCATCGTCGTTTCCCTGATCGACAAGGCGCCGAAAAAGGAAGTCGAAGATCTGTTCGATCTCGCAGTTTCCGACCAGATCAACTGATATTTTTCCTGTAAAACATCACCGGTCCGGCATAAATGATATGCTCCCTTCATGAAAGACAGTAAAAGAAAAAACTGTCTCATGAAGGGAGCATTATTTGTGAGCAGAATAAAACACACGCCAGAAGAGAAAGTATTAATAGCAAAGGCAGTCCTAAGCGGCG